>Ga0209893_1000002_pt1 | contig 154391 bp, 136 predicted proteins | sample GWRWT3_25Nov14_FD_187190 | JGI IMG/M metagenome (GOLD analysis project Ga0209893, IMG submission 187190) | Sand microcosm microbial communities from a hyporheic zone in Columbia River, Washington, USA - GW-RW T3_25-Nov-14 (SPAdes) (version 2) | ecosystem: Engineered > Artificial ecosystem >... | reverse complement strand
TGACATTGGACTTGTTGATAGCGGCGCCATTAATAAAGCCCGCACTGTCCAGCGTGGCCTCGCTGGTAAACAGTTGCAGTGAGAGAGCCTTGACAAGCAATGGCGTGGTGGCGGAGCCAATCGCCACACTGGTGGTGGAATCAAGGATCACATTTTTCAGCGCGGCAGTGCCGCCCAGCGGCCCGAGCGTAATGCCGGTGGCGGCCTCGACATCCAGATCAAATGTCCCGTCAATGGCCCCTGCGGTCACACCGCCCGTGGTGGATGTAAGCAGCGCATTACCGGTCAGCAGCACTGGCGTTTTGAATTCCAAACTATCGGCTGTAATATCCTGCGAAATCTTAATTGATCCGGAAAACGCCTGGGCCCACATCAATCCGTCAAAGATTGATGGCCCGCTGTCGAAGGATAAATCACCGCCAAAGGCGCTGATAAAGACGGCGCTGCGTGTCGTAGAGGGATCAACCAGCCCTTTAACGGTGAAGGAGCCATTGCTGGCCAGGCGCAAAGCGGGGGTCAGCAACCGTCCGAATTCAGCATTGTCGATATTCATCGAAGCATCGGGCGAGGCGCCGATTTCAAAAGTGGACGCTGTTGAAGTGGTAATGTCAATGCTGTCGGGGCTGCTCAATGTGCCGTCCAGAACCAGATCAGCCGCCTGAGTATTGATATAACCCTTACCGCCGCCCGTTGGGCCGCTATATTGCACCGTCACGCCAGAGCTAATCAGCAGATTACCGCCGCCGATGCTGTCCGTGTCGGCAAACAATTGCAGGCTCGCATTGCCTGACTCAAGGGGTACGTTGGTATGCGTCGCGGTCAGATCGGCCAGAATGTCGATGCTGCCGCCCGCCTCGGCCCATACGCTTTTGAAGGTCGACGCCGCCCCGCTGAAGGTGATCGTGCCCGGATCGATCAGTTTTATATAATCAAAGCCGTCGCTGTCCGCCGCCCCAACGCCATTAACGGTGATGCCGCCACTCGTCACCACCAAATTGCGGGCAGAGATGTTCGCCAGCTCGGCGTTACTAATATCCATACCAGCGGTCGCGCCGTCCGGGCCGATCTGAATGGAGCCGGAGCTGTTGGTGATACTGACGGCGCCGGTTCCGGCATTGACCGCGCCAAAGAAACCAACATCCTGAGTTGTGATATTGATTGCGCCGCCGCTGGTGCTGATGCCCGCCGGATTGATGATGACCTCTGTACCCTTCAGGGTCAGTGTTCCACCATTCAAGGTAAGCTTGCCCACATCAATGGTGCCGTCCGCTGTTGTGAGGCTGGCGGTGGCGTCAAGGGTCAGGCTGCCGGTGCTGCTCGTCAGTTTGATTTCATCATTGATATCCTGGAAAATGATGCCGCCCGCGCCAGCCTCGAAGCTGACCAGGCCGGATTGGGTGATGGTCAATAGATTATCTTCGAGGTCTTCAAAGAAGATCTTGTTGTTGGCCTGAAATTTCAGAAAAGCGGTGGCGGTATGGTTCTGGATCGCGGTTTCGGAAATGTTGAAGGTTGCTGTGCCGCCATCTGTGAACAAGATTGTGCCGTCGCCAGCAGTAGTGGCGGAGGCAAACTGGCTGTCATTGGTCTGGGGGCCGCCACTCTTGATGTTGATCACATCCGGATCGAGCAGCAGCGAGCCGCCGGTTCCGTTGTCGGCGCTGGTATCCACCTTGCCGTCAAAGCCGAGATTCTGCTTGCCGGACACCTCGACCAGGCCGCCATCGCCGGACTGCGCGCCGCCTTTGGCGGTGATGCTGCCGTAATATCTTGTGTCGCCATCGGCCCACACCACGACTTTCTGCGCATCGCCAGAAGTGATCGCGTCGGCGCTGATGGTAACATCGCGTCCCACATAGGTGCGGCTGGCGGTGGGCGTGTCGCCGCCGCCCTGATAATCGCCGCCCACCAATATGACGCCGCCGCCCGCGTCGCCGCTGGCGTCCAGGCGGGCCTTGCCGCTCAGCGCCACTTTCTCGCCCAGAACCTTTATCGCGCCGCCGGTCTCGCCCGTATTGCGTCCGCTGACATCCACCGTGCCGGAAACATTCACCACGCCATCACTGGCGCCGTAAAAAACCACCGCGCCATTCTCAACGCCCGCGCTGCGCGCCTCGACAACGCCGCCCATATTGATCAGGCTGTTGACGGCGGCGGCGCCCGAACGCGCCGTGATCTCAATCACACCGCCATCGGCCGAGATGCGGCCCGTATTGACGATTGACGCCAGGGTGCTGTCCGACACCCCGACATGAATGAGATCATCGCCATACAGATCCAGCGTAAAGGTGCCGCCCGCCGCCAGCTGCACCCGGCCAAGCCGCGCCGTGATCGTGCCGGAATTTTCCACCCCGGGCGCCACAAAGGCCGCCAGCCCGCCATCGCGCACTGAAATCCCGCCCGCATTGACAATGCGCGCATCGGGACGCCCGGCAATGGTGAAATCACCCCGCCCGCGCATGAAATCCTGATTGCTCATATCCGCCGTGCTGGCCACCAGACCGGCCACGTCGATGCGCGCGGAATTACCAATGGTGATGCCCGCCGGATTGACCAGGGTCAGGCGGCCCTGCGCCTGCAATGTACCCAATATCTGGCTGGCCCCACCGCCGCCCACCACGCGGTTGAGCAGGCTGGCCATGCTGGAGGGCTGAAACACCTCGACCGTCTCATGCGCGGCAATGTCAAAGCTCTGCCAGTCGATCACCGCCGCCATGGTGGATTGATGAATGGCCATGCTGGCCGCACTGGTTTGCGCGATGCTGGCCGCGCCCGCCGCCACCACGCCATCCTGCGGCAAAGCGCGCGCGGGCAGGGGGGCCAATGTCATCCCCGCCAGCGCCGCCAGCGACACGCCCAGCAGCGGCAAGCCGCTCAATGCCGAACGGCTCATCAGCCGGTCTTTAAGACGGGGGGCTATCTGCGGGACACGGGAAGCGATCATAAAATACCATCCACAATCACGGTTAATTAAAATTAATATTTGTTCAGATGTACCCTGTTGCAGGCAAAATATCAGCGACAGGCGTCACATAATCTGCTGAAAATCCAGCGCGGATCAGGCTAACAGATTAAAAAACTCCTAACAAGTGCAGAATTCCGCCAGAAATTTAACCATAAGGGGGAATTGCGGCCAAGTTGAGCAGCGAGGTGGGAAGCGGGCGGGATGCGACTGGCTAGAGTCGTTTCCATGGCATGATGATTTTAGGTTGAACCGTTTTTTCCATCGCTGTCATTACCCGGCTTGTCCGGGTAATGCATGCTTCACCCAAAGGCCTGAATTCAGGGTTCTGGATTGCCCGGACAAGCCGGGCAATGACAATGAGAGGGTGAAGTGACAATGAGAGGGTGAAGCGTGATCGGATCTAAAATCATCATACCCTAAGCGGCTCTATGAAATGCCTCGCATCAGGCCCCCCCCGGTTTGTCATTCTGAACGAAGTGAAGGATCATGTTTGTAGCGGGGCAAGGATCCTTCACTTCGTTCAGGATGACATCTCATTCAGAATGGGGAAACAACGTCGAAAAGCTGCTGGCCGTAACGGGCCTGTTGCACATCGGTTAGCTGACCCCGGCCGCCATAGGAAATTCGGGCTTCGGCGACCTGCGTGTGCTGGATCGTATTCTGGTTGCTGATGTCTTCAGGCCGCACGACGCCGGAGATCATGATTTCGCGCACTTCAAAGTTGATGCGCACTTCCTGACGGCCCTGGATAACCAGATTGCCGTTGGGCAGAATCTGGGTGATGATCGCCGCAACCGTGGTGTTGATGGCTTCCTTGCGGTCTACCGAACCCTTGCCGGAATTATTGCTGGAGGAATCCGCTTCAATCAGATTTTCCGGATCAATCGCTTCGGGTAAAATTTTGCCCAGGCTTTTCTCATAGCCAAGCAGTGCATTTGCGGAAGCCCCCTCATTGGCCGTCCGGGTGCGTGTGGTGGCGTTATCCACCTTGGCGCTGTCGGTAATATTGATGCTGACCGTCAGAATATCGCCGATCCTGGTGGCGCGCTGGTCCTTGAAAAAGGCGCGTGAGCCGGTTTTCCACAATGAATTGGGCTGCGTTGTATAGGCTTCTACGGTGGGCATTGGCAGATTGACCTGGGTCGCCTGCGGTACGCCGGCTTTGGCGCCTTCCAGCGGCGTCAGCGGCGGCGGGCTGCCAATGGATTTTACCCGGTCCAGCGTTCCCGCGCAGGCGCCCAGTCCGAGCAATGCAAGACCCAGCAGCAGATTGCGCAGAATGTCCGCGCTCGCCGCGCTGGCGCGCTGGCGCAGCGGGCCAGGACGGCGTTCCCGGGACTTGTGACGCGAGGTATGATGCAGAGAAAAAGAAAGGGGCATGGGGCGGTAATCCAATTACTTACTGGCCTGAAAGGGCGGTGGTTGGCGGCGAATATTCAAGCCGTGAGGTTTGCGGCAATACAGGCGGCGCAGGCGGCGCAGGCGGCGACACCAATACATAACCTGCGGCAGTAGCGACGCCTTCAAATGTGCGGTTCGTTTGTGTATTCATCACGCGGATGGATTGTCCGAGAATAGCGTCTTCAAGCGCCTTGCCGCGAATGGATAGGCTTAATCCCGGTGTTTCGAACGCGATGGTTATCAGGTCGCCTTTTTTGATGATTTGTGGCGGCGCAATATCGGTAACACGCAAGGGCACACCGGCGCGCAGGGGACGTTTCGCCGCCATGCCGGTCAGCCCCGCGCTGTCGGTGATGTAATCAAAACCGGCTGGTGAGCGTTTGATTTCCTGCAGCACCACGTTTTCCTCGCGGATGACTTCGCCGCGCGCGATGGGTTGCGCGAGGACCGGAACCATGTGCATTTCGACAGCCGCGAAAGCAGGTGCAGTATTTAATACCCAGGGGCATAGCGCGGCAAGCGCAACAATGATCTGCCTGATAACGGAAATTTTTTGCATCACGCTTACCTGCGCAGGTTAGAAGTGGTTGAGAGCATTTCGTCAGAGGCGCTGATGACCTTGGAATTCATTTCATAGGCCCGCTGGGCGGTAATCAGCGAGGTAATTTCGGAAACCGGATTGACGTTGGATGTTTCAACAAACCCCTGAAGAACGGTGCCATATCCAAGTGCGCCAGGTGTGCTGACCTGTGCGGCGCCCGATGAAGGCGTTTCGCTAAACAGATTGTTTCCTTTTGCCTCCAGACCCGCTTCATTAAAGAAGGTCGCTAATTCGAGCTGGCCAACGGTTTGTGATTCCACCTGGCCTGGAATTTTTGCCTGCACCTGCCCCTGCTTGTTGATCGTGACGTCCGTTGCCTCCTGCGGCAAAGAAATTCCGGGGCCAATGACGAAGCCTTCAGGCGTTACTAGCTGTCCTTCCGCGCTGATCGAAAGGGATCCGGCGCGGGTGTAAGCCTGTTCGCCGCTGGGTAATTGCACACGCAAAAAGCCACGGCCCTGTATGGCGATATCATAGGGATTGCCCGTGGAAATCACATTGCCCTGTTCGATGATGCGATATACCGATCCTGTTTTTACGCCTGACCCGACCTGCACGCCAGTGGGGACAATCGTTCCCGCGTCGGATGAGTTTGCGCCGACCCGCTCAAGGCTCTGGTACAGCAGATCCTGGAATTCCGCGCGCTGACGCTTAAAGCCTGTGGTATTCATGTTGGCGATATTATTGGAAATGACTTCGACATTCAGCTGCTGGGCCAGCATGCCGGTGGATGCGATGTTGAGAGATTTCATTTTATTGACCTTCTATTGCATTCATTAATGGCTGTTAACGGTGCGTCAGGGGATTACCGGATCCGTGACAGCTGGTCGATGGTCTTGCGTGTTAGCTCATCTTCGTTTTGGGTGATTTTCGCAGCAGACTGATATTTGCGCATGACCTCGATCATCCGCGTGATTTCCGTCACGGACTGTACGTTGGAGGTTTCGACGCTACCCTGGACCAGATTGATTTTTCCCTTGGCAACCGGGATTCTTTCTTCTTCCGAAGTGAAAAGATTTGCGCCCGCTTTCTTAAGCGTCTGTTCATTTTCAAAGGTAAAAACACCGAGTTTCTGATTGGGCAGCCCAGGACCAGAAATTGTTCCGTCAGCGGAAATGTCGGGCAGTTCTGAGCCGGGTGGAATTTTGATTGGCTTCAAATCGGCATTCAATATTTGAAAGCCATCTGGCGTAACAAGCTCGCCATTGCTGTTCAGGTTGAAATTGCCATTCCTGGTATAGGCAATCTGATCCTTGAACTGCACCGCGAAATAGCCTTCGCCGGTGACTGCCACGTCAAGCGGACTTCCGGTTTGCACAAGGTTGCCGACGGAAAGATTTCTTACCAGACCGTAATCAGTTACGAAGGATACATTAGGTGTTGCAGGATCGCCCTCTGCATCGGGGGAGATATATTGTTCAAACAGGATATTCTCGGATTTGAAAGCATCGGTGCTTACGTTCGCCAGATTATTGGCAATAACGTCCATCTGGCGTTTAAGAGAGCTGAGGTGGGACAGGCTGACGAGAAATGCGTTTTCCATTTTTGTCCTGAGGCTTCTGCCGTTACGGGATCACATGCCGGGTGCGTCAGGACATATGCATTTGCCATGCCAAAGTCAGACTGCGGAAAATTGGCGGTTTTTTGCTGATTTTGGGGAAGAATGGGATTGGGCAATCACAGGGCCCGGTAAAATTACCCGGCAAAATTTACCGCCTTTTCCCGATGAAAAAGAAAAAAGAAAGGTTTCCTTTACCCTTAACCGATAGATTCAGGCCCGGTAAGCCCGCGATATGGCTAAGTAGAAATTGAGATGCAGGCTGATTGCAACTGTATTCACCGTTGTGCAGGACACAGGTCTATAGATGGCAAAATCCGCTGAAAAAAACAAAAAACCCGCTGAGGAAGAAGAAGCCCCGGCAGATTCAGAAACTCTTTCACTTGAACCGGAAAAGAAACGTCTGCCGGGAAAGGTTATTGTTCTTTATATCGTTCTTCCACTACTCCTGCTTTTGCTGGGTGGCGGCGTCGGCGCGTATTTTCTTGGAATGTTTGATTCTCCGGACGAAGAGCATGCGCAGGCAGAAGGTGCGGATGGCGAACATGAAGAAGGTAAGCCAAAAGCGGTTTTTTATGATCTTCCAGAAATATTGGTCAACCTGAACAGTTCGGGAAAAAAGGAAACCTACCTCAAAATTCGTATCGCGCTTGAACTTGAAGATGCAAAGGCGCAAACGGATCTGGAGCCGCTGATGCCCCGTGTCGTGGATAACTTCCAGGTTTTCCTGCGCGAGATGCGTGTCGAGGATTTGTCAGGGTCCGCAGGAATGATCCGCCTGAAAGAGGAATTACTGCAACGCATAAACCTGTCTGTACAGCCGCTAAAAGTGCGTGATGTTTTGTTCAAGGAAATGCTGATTCAATAATTATTGAAGCCTCAAAAGGAAGTTCTGTCAAAATGGCGGATGTTGAAGAATTGGATGACGATGCTATCGCTGCCCAGTGGGAAGCGGAAATGGCGGGCGATAGCGTCAAAGACGGTGACATCGCCTCCGAATGGGAGGCCATGGCCGATAAAAACGATGATCCTACAGCTGGCGTTGTTGGCCGCGTCCTGAACCAGGATGAAATTGATAGCCTGCTGGGCTTTGACGGAGATGATTCCGACAGCGAAGATCGTAACGGCATCAAGGCAATGATCAATTCGGCGCTCGTATCTTACGAGCGTCTGCCAATGCTGGAAATTGTTTTCGACCGGCTGGTCAGAATGATGACCACTTCGTTGCGCAATTTTACATCTGACAATGTCGAAGTCAGCCTCGATAATATTACGTCAGTGCGCTTTGGCGATTATCTGAACTCAATTCCATTGCCGGCTATTCTGGCCGTGCACCGGGCGGAAGAATGGGACAATTATGGGCTGTTTACGGTTGACTCCAACCTGATTTACTCAATCGTTGACGTATTGCTGGGCGGCCGGCGCGGTACTGCTGCAATGCGTATCGAAGGACGCCCATATACAACAATTGAACGCTCACTCGTTGAAAGAATGATTGAGGTGGTTCTCGAAGATATGTCGGCGGCATTTGAACCACTATCTCCCGTGACATTCAAACTCGACCGGATGGAAACCAATCCGCGTTTTGCAGCCATAGCAAGACCCGCCAACGCGGCAATTTTGGTGCGTTTACGGATTGATATGGAAGATCGCGGTGGGCGTATTGAGCTTGCCCTGCCATATGCGACGCTAGAGCCGATCCGTGAACTGCTTCTGCAGATGTTTATGGGTGAAAAATTTGGACGGGATTCGATTTGGGAAAATCACCTGGCTACGGAGCTATGGAATACGGAAATTCCAATCGAAGCGGTTCTGGATGAGCAGGCCATACCGCTTGGTGAAGTCATGAATTTTCAGGTTGGCCAAACTGTCATGCTGAATTGCGGGCCGGATGCAAATATCCGCATGCGTTGCGGCAATGTAAATTTGCTGAATGGCAGAATGGGACGAATGGGAAACAAAATTGCGATCAGAATAAGTGACAATATTAATCATTCTGTTTCGACCTAGAGATAGGAGGCGACAATGCACGTAGGATTAATTCTGGAAATTCTGGTAGCCGTTTTGCTCATGGTAACGATTGGCTATTGTTTTGTTCTAAATCGCCGTCTTGCCATGCTCCGCAACGGACAAGGCGAAATGCACGCTGCTGTTCTCACACTAAATCAGGCGGCTGAAAATGCCAGGATTGGTGTGGAGCAGATGCGTCAGAATAGCATTTCTCTTTCGGAACAATTATCCGAAAAAATAAAGTCAGGACGGGCAATCGTAGAAGAGTTAGGCATGATGGTTGAGTCGGGAAACAGCATTGCGGACCGGCTGGCCGGGACGTCAACTGCGATCCGATCTCCGGCGCGTGCGCCGAATCCGCTTGATTCATTGTCGCGGCTTGACGAGGGATTCCGCCGGAAGGTTGAACGTGACAATGGAGCGCCCCGTGAACCGGAAATGCAAAAATCAAATCCGTCAGGAAAGCAAAATAATGCTGATAGCGATCTGCGGGTTGCGTTAAGGGCAATGCGCTAAATGTGGGTATTGGTAAATCATATTTTGGACCGGATCCGGTTGCTGCCAGTTTTGATGATGGCTGTTGCACTGCTATTTGGGCTGAAAGTTGATGGCATCCGGGATGGGGTGTCGCAGATTCGTGCGGGTGTTACGGAAGCGAAAGCAGAAACGCCCGCCAAGGAGAAACCAGCGGAATCCGGGGCAGAAGCGTCAGCCGGGGAACCAGAGAAGCCCAGTGATCCTAATGATATATCGACGATGAGCGGGTCCGAGGTTGCGCTTCTGCAAAAGCTCGTGAGCCGCAGGGAAGAGCTTGAAAAGCAGTCGCGCAAACTTGAAACCCGCGAAACACTTTTAACCGCTGCCGAAAAGCGTGTTGAAGAACGCATTACGAAGTTAAAGGAAATTGAAAATAGCGTTGCGGCGCTTATAGAGCGTTTTGACAAGCAGGAGGAAGAGCGGCTTGCAAAGCTTGTTCAGGTCTATGAAAGCATGAAACCAAAAAGTGCTGCTGCAATATTTGATCAATTGGATATGCCTGTATTGCTGGCCGTTGCAAAGCGGATGGATGAATCAAAGATGGCGGAAGTTCTGAGTAAAATGAGTCCTGATGCGGCAAAACGCCTTACAATGGAAATGGCGCAACAGAAAAAACTTCCTGGTTCAGCGAGCTAATCAGAAAACAGATAATCAGTATCGGGAGTATATCAATGAAAAGCGTGAACATGGAAGCGGTACTGAAGGATCAGGTGGCGTCCATCAGAATGTCTATGGGAGATATGGTTCCCATTGATCAGCTTCCGGAAATATTGAGGAGCCTTTTTTCCGCTCTGGAAGGAAATTCCGAGCCGGATTTGGACCATTTGCGAAGCCAGATTGATGAGATGCAGGAATTTATTGGCAACGCCCGCAGGGAAATATCAAGCATTCGTCCAAATGCAATGCGGGAGGTGGATATTCCTGAAGCAACCGATGAGCTTGATGCCGTGGTAATGGCGACAGAAGAGGCTACGAACGCCATTTTGGACTCGGTTGAAAAGCTGGAGAGTATTTGCGGCAGTCTTAAAGGGGATGATGCCGAAGCGCTTCAGTCACTGGTAATGAAAATTTATGAAGCGTCAAACTTTCAGGATATTACCGGTCAGCGTATCAGCAAAGTCGTCAACACCCTGCAGGGAATTGAATCGCGCGTGACCAGGCTGGTTGCATTGTTCCCGGGCGAGGACGAATCCTGTGATGTTTCACGTGGTGAGAACAAGTCTCTGTTAAATGGTCCGCAATTGCCGGATCGGGCTAACGGCCAGGATGATATCGACGCTTTGTTTGATAATTTATAAGGAATTTTTTCTGCACCGTGGGCGGCTATATGATTTTGGATGAACCGGACGCTTTGATTACCAAACCATCTGCCGTCAGTCAGGGATGGATCGCAACTTATTGTGATCTGGTCGCGCTGATGCTGACATTTTTCGTTATGCTCTACAGCGTATCTGCGCGTGATCCTTCCAGGGTTGACTCAACGGTAAGCAGCCTGACGGAAAAATTTGCAAAATCCTCTGTTGCGTCGGATTTTGGAACCGTTTCTTCGCAGACTGGCTCGGTATTGCTGGATCAGGCGTATCTTGACTCTGTTATCAGCGCGATACGCGGACGTGACGCCTTTGGTGAAGTAAAGCTTATTCGAAGCACAGGCGGCACCCTGACGGTCCGTCTGGAGAGAGACAAAGTGTTTGTCCCCCGCACGGGAATACTTAGCCCCGAAGGGCTGAGCCTTATCAACGATATCGCCAGGGCAATGCTGCGGTCCGATGCGGTGGTTGCGTTGCCCATGATAGAAATCCGGATATCGGGCGCGGCGGATGAATTGTCTGAAACGGCGTCCAGTGCCGGGGACGAAGCCCCAGTACCCGTTCGTCAGGCAAGCCGTATTGCCCGGACCTTGATCAATGCCCGAGTGGCGTCCAGTTCGATTTCAACGTTAATTCTGGAAAGTGAAATTCCGCATCTGGATATTGCTTTATATACAGTTTCAGCGCCTGAGAGAGGCGCAGCGGTCAATGGTGTGCTGAAATGATTTACCATGAAGAATTTCCCGATGATCTTGATAAAGCTGTATTAGAGCCGCGACCGGCAAATCATGCATGGATTGTGACGTTCAGCGACATCATGTCGCTGATGCTGGCGTTTTTTGTTATGCTGTTCAGCATGTCTCAATTGCAAACCCAGGCGTGGAAATCCATTGTCAGTGGACTGAGCGATGAACTTTCCCCCGGCCGGGAGCGGTCAATTCTGGAAATTGAGAAGGAGGCCAGGCCGTTTCGCATACAGGAGCCAAAAGGTATTGATCTTGGGTATCTGGAGACCGTGATCAAAGAGAAGTTTCGTAACCACGATATTCTTGCAAATGCCCGCATTCATAGCAGGGAGGATCGTGTCGTTATCGCATTACCGGTTGATCTGTTGTTTCAGCAGGAAACGGCAAAGGCTGCGGATATGGCGCCGGCGGCGCTTGAGGCAATTGCTCAAACCCTGGCGTCCATCAAAAACCGGGTTGAAATACATGTCTACTCTGCGGAGGGTGAACGTCCCGCGCTTTCCGGGCTGGATGGATACGGATCAACATGGGAGTTGTCCCTGAGCCGCGCCCTGATCATCAAAAAATTATTTACACAGGCTGGCCTGGGTTTGACCATCCTTCCAGTTGGGCATTCTGTTACGTCATCGGGTGCTCAGCCTGCGGAAGATCTGGTTGAACTTGTGATCAGGGAAATCGGCGCATGATGCGCTGCATACGCCAGCATCAGATTTTTGCACTGCTGGTTACAGCGTGTCTGTTTGTCTTTAACAGTCCGGCTGGTGCGCAGCAAACCGTAAAGACTCGCGCTGGCGTACATGCGGATTATGGCCGGATGGTGTTTGAATGGCCGACCAGAACTGGATATCGCGCTGATATTTCCGGAAAAGAGTTGCGTATAGTTTTTGACAAGCCCCTGAAGGCTGACTATGCCGTTTTCTCTCAAAAAATGGGAGAGTTTGTAGGTAAGCCAATAATTGGAAAAAATGGCAAGGAAATTCGCTTTCCGCTGCGCAGGGAATTTGGTTTGAAGGCCAGTCAATTTGACAAGCTTGTTGTTGTCGATTTGCTGAAGACGCCGCCGGTTGAAAAAAAGAGTTCTGAAAAGGAACCGGCAGCACCTCGCGTCAAACCGTTGACGCCAGCAAAGAAGGAATTGCCTGCAAAAATCGTGGCGGCAAATATTGTTTCGGAACGCAGCGAAGCTGAGGCTGCCGCGGATCGCGAAATCGCGCAAGCGCAAGAGCAGGAAAGCAAGAAACTTGCGGAACAGAAGGCGGTTGGAGAAGCGCTGGAAAAAGCCAGGACGATTGAGGATGAAAAACAGGCCTCTGTTTCCAATGATGGAAAAATAGAATTTGATCTGCGTGTAAAGGAGATTGCCGGTGGATTGCGGATGCGATTTCCATTTCCAAAAGACGTGGCCGGCGCCGTTTTTATGCGTGGCGATTATCTATGGATAGTGTTTGATAAGCCAGCGCATGTCGATTTGTCGATTGTTTCCCTGCTGAAGCATGATGTAATCGTAAATGGCGAACAGCTGGATGATAGGGATTCCACAATATTGACATTTAAGGTGGCCTCAGGATTTTTGCCCAGTGTGACGCGGCGTTATTCGGTCTGGCAGGTTGATCTGCTGCGTGAAGCGGGCACGCCAGATGGCATTTTGCCGGTCACGCGCGCCCCTGAAGTTGAGCCGGGCGGCGAGGTTCGGGTGACTGCTGGCACACCCACGGGGCCATTTTCTGTCATAGATCCGGTTGTAGGGGATACGCTTACGATTTCCCCCGTGCTGGAGGCTACACAGGCGGTGGTGGAAAACCGTAAATATGTGGATTTTGAATTGCTTTCCACCAGCCAGGGCGTCGCTGTTGTGCCATTTTCGGACCGGTTGAAGGTAAGCGCGGCGCCGGGTTCTGTTACGATCACTTCTACCTCTGGTTTGCAGATATCAGACGAAGTGGTTCGCTCGCTTGGCGGAAAAGATAGCGCGAAAGCAACCCCACTGCCTCCGGCCTTTATGGATTTTGATCGCTGGAAACGCGGCACTGATAAAAACTTTCATGAGGTGCGCGATCAGCTTCGTGCAAATGTTGCGGCAACCAGGCTGAAAGATCGTAAAGCCAACCAGATGATTCTGGCGCAGTTCTATCTGGCCCATGGGCTGGAGAGTGAGGCGCGCGGAACGCTGGACATTATGGCCAGTGAAGATGCAAACGTTATCAATGATCCATATTTTAACGGCATTTCCGGTGTCGCCAGTTACTATATGGGGCGTTTTCACGAGGCTGAAAAATATCTGTCCGCAAGCGAACTGAAAAATGATTCACACGCAAAATTGTGGCTTGGTGCTGTTAAGGCGCGGCAGAACTCCTGGAAAGATGCGCTCATTGCATTCGACAGCGGCCTTGCCGTCATGGGTAAATATTCACCCGAAATACGCGCAGAAATCCGGATTTTAGCGGGGACGGCCGCATTGGCGATGGGCGAAAATGACCGCGCGCAACGTGAATTGAACAATGTAAAAATTGACGCACTGCCGCCAAAAATGGCGAGCGAGGGGCGGTTTTTGCAGGCAAGCCTGCTTGAGGTGCGCGGAAAAAATGATGCGGCGCTGGATTTGTATGACAAGGTGATAAAAACCCATTACCGGCCAAGCGAGATACCCGCCAGACTTTCGCGCCTGCTGTTGTTGAATAAAATGGGAAGCCTGGACAATGCAAAGGCAATCGAACAGCTTGAGGGGCTTCGATACGCGTGGCGCGGCGATGATACCGAACTGAAAATTCTTGAATCGCTGGGTATGCGCTATGCGGCGAATGGGGCGTACCGCGAGGCCCTTACGGTGATGCGGGACGCCGTGACATATTATCCTAACACGGAGCGATCTTCGCGCATTGCAGACAGCATGAACGAAATTTTTGCCGATCTTTATTTGAGGAACGGCTCCGACGCAATGCCGGCCGTCAAGGCGCTTGCATTATATTATGATTTCCGTGAACTGACCCCGCTTGGTTCAGATGGCGATGAAATGATCCGCCGCCTGGGCGAACGCCTGGTGGCGGTTGATCTGCTGGACGAGGCGATAGAACTGCTTGATCACCAGGTGCGGTTCCGTCTGGAAGGTACCGCCAAAGCACAGGTTGCGGTGCGGCTGGCGGTCATACAATTGCTGGATAAGCAGCCAGACAAGGCGCTGGACACCATCCGCCGTACGCGCCAGACCAGATTGCCGGAAGATTTGACATTCAAGCGGTTGGTCCTGGAGGGGCGCGCACTGTCGGAGTTATCCGAGTTCGAGCAAGCCCTTGAGCTTATTGACGGGCTGGATGCACCTGAAGCCAACCTGCTGCGCGCGGACATATATTGGGCAGCGCAGGATTGGCCAATGGCTGCTGCAAGTCTTGATAAGGTGCTGGCGGATGGTGGCATTCAGCCGGCTGACAAACCCCTGGATGCGGCGCTGCAGGGACGCATCATGCGGGCGGCGATTGCCTATGCGCTGGCAGGCCAGCAGGATGGGCTGGACAAGTTGCGCAGCCACTATGATGCGCAGATGGCCGCCACGCCCTATGCCGATGGCTTTGATGTGATCAGTCGCTCCAGTGCCAATAATGGCGTGGCTTTTCGTCAACTGGCCAGCACCATAGCTGGTCTCGACACATTAAAAGACTTTATGGCGACCTATCGCCGCGATCTGTAATATCCCCTCGCCAGCGCAATAATAGACAAAGCCATTCATTCACCGTATTAAATGAGATGGCCATAGGGCCATCATTTTATGATACCGCTGGTCAGGTCTGCCATGGCGTATAGCAAGATTTCCTTTGTTGCTTCTGACTCTCTCAAGGCGCAGGAGGCGCTTCGAATTCTGTGTGGCCGTTATACAGATGTGCCCCCGGATCAAGCCGATGTAATCGTGGCGCTGGGGGGTGACGGCCAGATGCTGCAAACCATTCATCAGTTCATGGGCCGGAACATTCCAATTTACGGCATGAATCGTGGCTCGCTTGGGTTTCTGATGAATGAGTATAAGGAGGATGGTCTGCGCGAGCGGCTGAATGATGCGGAAGTGACGACACTAAACCCGCTTCGCATGATTGCGACCGATGTGCACGGGCAATGTTTCGAAGGTCTGGCGATTAATGAGGTGTCGCTGTTGCGATCCACACGTCAGGCGGCGAAAATTCGTATCAGCATTGATGGGCGTCCCCGGTTGGAAGAACTGAACTGCGATGGCGTTCTGGTGGCGACGCCTGCGGGCAGCACCGCCTATAATTTATCGGCGCATGGGCCAATTTTGCCGATCAAGGCGGGCGCACTGGCCCTGACGCCTATTAGCGCCTTTCGTCCACGCCGCTGGCGCGGCGCCCTGCTGCCAAAGAACGCAGTGGTTCTGTTTGAAATCATGGAGCGCGACAAGCGCCCGGTCAGCGCCGTGGCAGACATGCTGGAAGTGCGCGAGGTTGCCACGGTTGAGGTCTCCATGGCTGAGGATGTCACTGTCCCAATCCTGTTTGATGCGGGCCATGATCTGGACGAACGCATCCTGATGGAACAGTTTACGGATTGATATAAGGCGCACTTTATCATGAATATGCACATGCTGCATCGTGCCGGGCTTCCGGCCCGGTTGGGGGGAACTTTAGCGCTGGCGGCTCTTGGGGGCGGCATTTTTGCCTGGATTGGCACCCCGCTGGCGTGGATGCTGGGGGCGATGTTTTTTACCACTGCGGCAAGTCTTGCGGGCGCGCCAACGCATATGTCACTGAATCTGCGCAAGGTGATGCTGGCCATTCTCGGCATCATGCTGGGCAGTTCGTTCCGGCCGGAAATCATGCAACAGGCCGTTCAGTGGCTACCCTCAATGGGCGTGATGCTGGGCTTTATGGCGGTGATTACGACGATGAGTTATCAGTTTTTCCGGCGTGTTGCCGGTTTTGACCAGGCTACAGCATATTTTTCCAGCGCCCCTGGCGGCCTGACCGAAATGATGACCGTGGGCGAAAGCATGGGCGGCAATGTTGCGACCATCAGTCTGGTGCACGCCACCCGCATTCTGGTGGTTGTTGGCACCATTCCGGTTTATTTCCGTTACGTTGAAGGCCTGCATATTCCCTCAATGCCGCCGGGACCAGCCGGGCTTCCGGATCTGATGGACATGGCGCTGCTGACGGCGTGTGCGGTTATTGGCGTGCCGCTGGCGTCGAAATTACGGCTGCCTGCGGGCGCGTTATTGGGGCCGATGCTGCTTAGCGCCATTCTGCATATTAGCGGCCTGACCAGCGCCGCGCCGCCGGGTCCAATTGTTGCATCCTCGCAAATTGTCATTGGTGCGGGTATAGGCTGCCGTTTTGCCGGGCTCAGTCTCCGGACTATGTGGCGAACGATCATGTTTGCTGTGGCTTCCGGATTGTTGATGGTGATTGCCGCCACGCTTACCGGCATTATCGCCGCGCCGATGATTGGTGATTTGCCAAAACCCCTGATCCTGGCCCTGGCGCCGGGGGGGCTGGCGGAGATGAGCCTGATAGCCCTGTCTATCGGTTCTCTGACGGCCTATATTTCCTTCATGCATTTGTCCCGGATTATTCTGGTGGTGATAGTTTTTCCCGCTATTTTTCGTCTGGTGACGGGTGCATCCGTGACGCAATCACCAGATAAATAGCGCGGCGTGCAAGCCACACGCCTGGACCTTTATTTTTATACTTGTCAAAGCGGGTGTGATGCATCAAATATAATTTACTTATTTTTATCGTAAAATGGGAAGTTGCGGATGCGGCCACTGGTGCATGGATTTTTTGACCCCGTTACTTTTACAGCGAGTTATGTTGTGCAGGATCCGGAATCACCTGCCTGCGCAATCATCGATCCGGTGATGGACTTTGACGCAGCGTCAGGCCGTACGCATACAGAATCAGCCGATAAGATCGTAGCCCACATAGGGGCGCATGATTTGCAGGTGAAGTGGATAATCGAAACCCACGTCCATGCGGATCATCTGACCGCAGCCCCCTATTTACAGGAAAAAATTGGCGGTAAGACCGTAATCGGGGCGCCGGTCACAATCGTTCAGCAGGCGTTTCGAAAAATCTTCAATACGGGAACGGATTTCCCTCTGGATGGCAGTCAGTTCGACTGGCTTATACAGGACGGGGAAAAATTACATATTGGCGGGCTTGAACTGATGGCCATGCATACGCCGGGGCACACGCCCGCCTGTATGACCTATATCGTGGGGGATGCGGCCTTTATTGGCGACACCATGTTTATGCCGGATTATGGAACCGCGCGGGCCGACTTTCCTGGTGGTGACGCCCGCGCGCTTTATCGCTCCATCCGTAAAATTCTGGCATTGCCGCCTGAAACCAGACTGTTCCTGTGCCATGATTATCAGACACCGGAGCGCAAGCAGTTTGTCTGGGAAACCACCGTTGCCGCACAAAAATCCGGAAACGTGCATGTGCATGACGGGATCAGCGAAGAAGATTTCGTCAAAATGCGAACCGCGCGAGACGCCACACTGAACATGCCAGCGTTAATTCTGCCATCGGTGCAGATAAATATGCGCGCGGGTCATTTTCCACCGGCAGAGGAAAACGGTGTGAGCTATCTTAAATTGCCTCTGAATTATTTTTAGATGATCAGTTCACGGATGAAATTTTGTAATTGCGTCTATGCCCGTGTGACGCAGTGTTAAGACAGTATTTCCCAATTCTGGACTGGGGAAGGCAATATAATAGCGGCGCGCTGACCAACGATCTGATTGCTGCGATCGTTGTCACACTCATGCTGATCCCGCAATCGCTGGCTTACGCCATGCTGGCGGGGCTGCCCCCGCAGGTTGGTTTGTACGCCAGCATATTGCCACTGGTGGCGTATACGATTTTTGGCACCAGCCGTACTTTGGCGGTAGGGCCGGTTGCCAGTGGTTCGCTGATGACTGCCGTCGCAGTGGGGAATATAGCCGCGCAGGGCAGCTTTGATTATTATCTGGCTGCAATCAGTCTGGCGTTCATATCAGGTTTGATTTTGGTGGTTATGGGGCTGTTTCGTCTGGGATTTCTGGCAAACTTTCTCAGCCACCCGGTGATTGCGGGATTTATTATTGCTTCGGGAATTCTGATCGCCGCCGGGCAGCTAAAGCATATTCTGGGCGTTAGAGGTTCCGGGCAGAACCTGATTGAAATCAGCCTTGGCCTCATTCCTCAATTGGGAAAGATAAGCCAGCCCACGCTGCTGGTAGGCGTTGCGGTGATTGGTTATCTGGTTTTGATGCGAACGCACCTAAAGAGCTTGTTATTGCATCTGGGCGTTAACCCGCGTGTGGCTGGTATTATGCTGAAATGCAGCCCGATTCTGGCGGTTGTCATTACTACACTGGTCAGTTGGCGGTATTCCTTAGATGCTATCGGCGTGCGTATTGTGGGAAGTATCGCAAGTGGATTGCCGCCGTTTACGATGCCTTCTTTTGATCCTGATTTATGGCGTTCATTGGCTGGGTCGGCGCTTTTGATTAGCGTCATTGGTTTTGTGGAAGCGGTTTCGGTTGCTCAGACACTGGCCGCCAAGCGACGCCAGCGAATCGTACCTGATCAGGAAATGATAGCGCTGGGGACTGCCAATATTGCATCCGCACTATCGGGCGGATTTCCTGTCAACGGCGGGTTTGCGCGATCCGTTGTCAATTTTGAAGCAGGTGCTGAAACGCCTGCTGCGGGCGCTTTCACCGCAATCGGTATCACTGCGGTGACCGTATTTTTGACGCCGCTATTGTTTTTTCTGCCTCAGGCGACGCTGGCAGCGACCATTATTGTCGCTGTGCTTTCATTGATTGATCCAGGCGTGATCAAACGTACCTGGATATATTCCAAAAGTGACTTTGCGGCCATGTTTGCGACGATAATGCTGACACTGCTGGAAGGTATCGTAATTGGAATTTTGTCTGGTGTGGCGCTTTCTATTCTGATTCATCTTTATCGCACCAGCCGTCCTCATTGCGCCATTGTTGGACAGGTTCCCGGCACGGAACATTTTAGAAATATTTTGCGACATACAGTAGTGACCAGTCCATTTGTGCTAAATCTGCGGGTGGATGAAAGCCTATATTTTCCCAATGCCCGTTTTCTTGAAGACAAGGTGCAAACCCTGGTGGCGGAAAATCCCGCCGTCAGGCATGTGGTGCTGATGTGCCCGGCAGTGAATTCCATTGACGCCAGCGCGCTGGAAAGCCTTGAAGCGATTAATGCGCGGTTGCGGGATTCAGATGTGAAGTTGCATCTCTCTGAGGTCAAGGGGCCGGTGATGGACCAGTTGCAGCGCAGCCACTTTTTGGAAGATTTAAGTGGAAGCGTGTTTCTCAGCCAGTATGACGCATTCGCAACCCTTGATCCCGAGGCCGCGCGCAAAGCGATCGGCCATTAGCGCATCCAACGCGCGTCACGCAAAATCGTCTTCTATCCGTCCGTTTTTCAGATAGGAGACAATGGCGCCGGCGGCGCGCTTTGGCGCGGATTGTTGAAAGTTTGCGAACGTATAATCGAAGGCGTCTTTCTGCAGCGGCTCGAATTGTGCGCGCCACTGTTCTACGCCAGTCAGGGCTGAATTCATTTCAGAAATGTTTTCGGCGACCTTGCCCAGCGTCCACCACAGATATTCTTCCTTATCCTGCCATTCGAACTGATGTGGATTAAGAAAAATAACGGGGCGGGGATGCAGCAAAAATTCATAAACCTGGCTGCTCCAGTCACCGAGATATATATCGGCGGCCAGACTATAACTCATATCAACGCTGCGCGCGCTGCCGGTATCAATCAGAATATGTTCAAGCTTTTGGTAGGGACGCAATTCCTCTTGCGTAATCACCCCATCTGCATGCATGCGGATATGTGGCGCGAAGATCAGATTAAACTGACCGGATTTTGCAAAATAATCCAGCACCTGATGCCCGATTGCATGCCAGGAACTGTGCTGACTATTGTGATGCGGATTGTACAGAACGGTTTTACGGCCATTGCTGAACAGGGGCTGCCGCATCTTGCCCATGCGCGTCACAAGATCAAATTTGCTATATCCGCAGACGGAATAATGGCCGGGGCGAAGCAGGGCCTTGTCCAGCAGCCGGTCGCGCCGTTTGCGTCCCGGCAGCAGCACCAGATCGAATTTTCGTATTCGCGTATCCCAATCCCGTTCGTCATCACCCGCGCCATGCGTCGTGTGTATGAACTTCGTGTTGCGCAGGCCCATATTACGCAATACCAGGCTGGTGCGTTCCGGCATCACAAGCGCGTCGAAACGTGATAATCCCCAAAGGTTCCATAATAACAAGAGTAATTTTGGAACTGAATCGTTCACGGCGCTGCGCGAGGAGCGAAATGGCGGGGCAATAATCTGATATTTCAGCCTGTCAGCACTATAATAGCCTGCAAGCTGACGCAGATAGTCTTCCTGAGCGGGGCTGCGCGCCAGCAGGGTTACCTCAATCTCAGGATATTCCTGCGACAGCGCACAGGCGGCAGGCAGACTGTGAAAAATCTGATGCGACTGCGCAATGAAAATAAAACCGATTTTCATTTAAGTGTTGTACATTTCAAATGGTCAAACCGGTGGCGCTACATTCAGCCTTGCAATAAATCTAACGCTGTACATGCCGATGCAATAATTCCAGCGCCGCATAAACCGCCTCCATGCGGATTTCTTCGCGGCCGATATCGCCGAAATGATAGAGCTCATGGATTATGGGTTTGCGTTCGCGCGCTGCGGCCACATGCACCAGGCCAACCGGTTTCATGCGGGTGCCGCCACCTGGTCCCGCAACGCCCGTAATGGCAACGGCCAGATGCGCATTGGAATTTTCTACCGCACCTTCCGCCATCATGCGTGATACCGGCTCGCTTACTGAACCGACATCGGCCATCAGATCGCCGGGGACGCCCAGCAGATCACGCTTGGACTCGTTGCTATAGGTAACAAAACCACGGTCAAACACTGATGAGGCGCCCGGTATGGAGCACAGACATGCGGCCACCAGCCCGCCGGTGCATGATTCTGCGGTGGCGATGCGCAATCCCTGGGCCTTACAGTCGGCCAGCAGCATTTCGGCAAGTTTCAGGGTTTTAAGGGGAAACATTTTTCTTCTCCTGCGCTGTCTTACTGGATCACATATAAGGCCATATGTATCAGCATTAATGCGTACGCCCCCGCAACCATATCATCAAGCATTATACCCAATCCGCCGGACACTGTCCTGTCCGCCCAGTTGGCTGGCCAGGGTTTATAAATGTCGCAAATGCGAAACAAAATAAAGGCCACAAAATAGGCCAAAGGATCCAGCGGTACAAACAGCAGCGCCAGCCATTGACCGGCCACTTCATCGATCACAATATTCTGACAGTCTTTCAGACCGGCTGCCTGAGTGTAGCGCCCCGCCGCCCAAATCCCAATGGCGAAAGCAGCTATGACGCCGCCAAACAGCCCCCATGCGCCAAAAAAAATCGCAATCATCCAGGCAAAGGGCAGGGCGGCGATGGATCCCCATGTGCCCGGCGCGCCCGGTAACAGGCCGCTGCCAAACCAGGTGGCAATCAGGCTGACCGGATGACGAAAGCCAATGCTGGCGGGCGGCTGCGCCAGGATCATTTTGGCGTCCTGACACTGGCCACCGCCTGCGCTGCAATGCCTTCGCTGCGTCCGGCAAAGCCCAATCCTTCGGTGGTGGTGGCCTTAACGCTGACGCGCCCGGGCGACAGGCCGAGTATTTGTTCTATGCCCTGTTGCATCAAAATCCGGTGTGGTCCGATGCGGGGCGCCTCGCAGATCAGGGTGACGTCAAGATTGATGATTTCTCCGCCCATGCTACGCACCAGTTTGCCCGCATGCTCAAGAAAGATGCGTGAGGGCGCACCTTTCCATTGTGGGTCTGACGGTGGAAAATGCTGGCCAATATCGCCTTGCGCAATCGCGCCCAGAATGGCATCCGTCAGGGCGTGCAGGCCGACATCTGCATCAGAATGCCCCGCCAGTTTCCGGTGATAGGGAATTTCAATGCCACACAATATGACCGCGCTACCCGCTTCAAATCGGTGCACGTCATAGCCCATACCAAGGCGTGTCAGCATTTCCGGTCTGGCAAGCATGCGTTCAGCGCGGATAAAATCCTCATCATGGGTGATTTTGAAATTATCCTCATTGGCCTGTATCAGGCGGACCCGAAGCCCGGCATGTTCGGCGACGGCGGCGTCGTCGGTTAGATCCAAACCAATGGCCCTGCGATGGGCGTCCAGGATCGCCTGAAACTGAAACCCCTGCGGGGTCTGCGCGCGCCACAATCCATCGCGCGCTATTCCCCTGATGATATTCATCCCCTGCGACATTTTTACAGTGTCGGTCATTGGAATAGCGGCAATGGCGCCTTCCGTTTCAGACAATGCAGCGATCACCCCATCAATCGTGCCCGGATTAACAAAAGGCCGCGCAGCGTCATGGATCAGAACCAGGTCCGGCGGATCTGACACAAGCGCCTCAAGCCCCAGCCGCACGGACTCCTGTCGGCTGCTTCCGCCTGCAATAGGGGGGGGAATGGGTAATCCGGCCACAGCTTCGGTACATAGCGCCGCATCGTCCGGATTGATGATCACTTGTATCCGGTTAATCCGGGGGTGGTGACAAAACCTGTTGAGTGTATGGCGCAGCACCGCCTGACCGGCAATTTTTCTGTATTGCTTGGGATGCGCACCACCCGCACGCGTTCCTTTGCCGGCGGCCATGATCAGAACAGCAATACGCATTCGTTCATTTCTTTCAGTTACTTGCTGCAAACCTAACGGAGTGGGGCGGTTCTGCCAAGCTTACCTGTATGCGCTGCAATAAACACTTGCAGATTATTGTGGCGGGATATAGCATGCCCATTAATTAATCATATTAAAAGAACGCCTAAATTGTGACCATTGCGCTTCAGTCTATAAATATCAGTCATCCGGTCTTCCTGGCGCCATTGTCAGGCATCACGGATTTGCCAACGCGACGCATATTTCGCGAACAGGGCGTGGGACTGGTTTACTCCGAAATGCTGGCAAGCAGGGAAATAATGTCCCGGCCAGTCGCCCAGCAACGCCGCCTGCGCCGGACCGAAGATGAAAAGCCGCTGGCGATACAGATCGCGGGTTGCGAAGCCTACTGGATGGGCGAGGCGGCCCGCATATGTGCCGACATAGGGGCCGAAATCATCGATATCAATATGGGGTGTCCGGCCAAAAAAGTTGTGCATGGATATTCCGGCTCGGCGCTCATGCGGGATATGGATCTGGCGTCAGCTTTAATCGCGGCGACGGTCAGGGCCGTGAATATTCCCGTGACACTGAAAATGCGTACGGGATGGGATGAGACAAACCGCAACGCGCCCGAACTGGCGCGCCGTGCCGAGGCGCTTGGGGTTCAGCTGATTTCTGTCCATGGCCGCACCCGCTGCCAATTTTACAACGGTCGCGCCGATTGGGAATTTGTGGCGCAGGTCAAACAGGCGGTCAATATTCCCGTGGTCGTCAATGGCGATATTGAAACCGAAGAAGATGCGGCGGCGGCTTTGTCGCTGTCGGGCGCCGATGCCGTCATGGTTGGACGCGGTGCGCAGGGCCGCCCCTGGTTTCCAGAACAAATCCGGCATTTCCTCGCCACGGGAAAGAAGCTTTCTGCGCCGCCGATCCATACGCAAATCGCAATCATGCGTCAGCACTACACGGCGATAATCGCGCATTATGGCGAAGCGCTGGGCGTGCGCAACGCGCGCAAGCATCTGGGCTGGTATCTGGCGTACATGCCGCAGGGCGAAACGCTTCGCCGCACATTGATGACGCTGGATAGTTCTACCGCTGTGCTGGCTGCAATGGAGCGGTACAGTATGGATCTGTTGATGGAGGAGTTAGCAGCCTGATGTCAGAATCCTTGATGAACAGGGGGCGTATGCGCGGCAGCGGCATGGCCGAAATGAATGCCAGCGCAGAAATGATACTGGATGCTATTCCTGCGCCCGTCATTGTCGTGGATGATGCAGGCAGAATTTCCTACATCAATGCTGAGACGCAGCAATTTTTCAAATCAAGCAGGCATATGCTGCTTAATCAGCCAATCGCGAAATTAATCCCTTTTGGAAGTCCTGTGCTGGAGATGATCCGCCAGGTCCGGCGTGATGGCGTGGCGGTTTGGGAATATGAGGTAAATCTGAGCACACCGCACACCGGTGAACGGATTACGGATGTGCAGGTGGCGCCCATTGGTGATGATCGCAGCGACGTATTGCTCGTGCTGCGTGAAGCAGGCATTGCGCGCAAGATGGATCAGCAGCTAACCCATCGCGGCGCCGTGCGGTCAGTCACTGGTATGGCCAGCATGCTGGCGCATGAAATTAAAAACCCGCTGTCCGGTATCCGTGGCGCTGCACAGCTTGTGGAACAGAACGCCAATGAGGCGGACAAGCAACTGACACAGCTTATCTGCGCAGAAACGGATCGTATCTGCGAACTGGTAGACCGCATGGAAGCCTTTAGCGACCAGCGGCCATTGCAGCAGGCGCCAGTTAACATTCATCAGGTGCTGGAACATGTCAGGCGTATTGCACAAGCGGGATTTGCAAAAAATATCCGCTTTATCGAAGAATATGACCCTTCGCTGCCTGAAGTGATGGGAGATCGCGATCAGCTCATTCAGGTGTTTCTCAATCTCGTAAAAAATGCCGCTGAAGCGCTTGAGGGGGTCAGTGGTGGCGAAATCACGCTGACGACGGCCTATCGTCATGGGATGCGGCTGGCGCTTCCCGGAGGAACTGCCCGTGTGGCGTTACCCTTTGAGGTTTGTGTGCGCGATAACGGGCCAGGTATTGCAGAAGACATCAAGACGCATTTGTTTGATCCGTTCATCAGTACAAAGCCGAATGGAACCGGACTGGGGCTGTCGCTGGTCGCCAAAATAATTGGTGACCACGGCGGCATGATCGAATGTGACGCACAGCCAAGACGTACAATATTCCGGACACTGCTGCCCGTACGCGGGCGCACAAAACAGAGCAATCAATTATCATGAGTATGCCATCAGCAACCACCATGCCCCAAACCATCATTGTCGCTGATGATGATAACGCCATCCGTACGGTGCTGAACCAGGCGCTGGTGCGTCTTGGCTACAATGTGCGCTCTACGGGCAATCTTGCAAATCTGTGGCGCTGGATATCAGAAGGCGAGGGCGATCTGCTTATCACCGATGTGATGATGCCGGATGGTAATGTGTTTGACATGTTGCCGCGCATCAAAAAACATCGTCCGGGATTGCCGGTCATTGTCATGAGCGCGCAAAACACGCTGATGACGGCGCTCAAGGCGGCGGAAAAAGGGGCGTATGAATATTTGCCCAAGCCGTTTGACCTGAATGAATTGACCGGGGTGGTAAAACGCGCGCTGGCGGCGCAAATGAATTCACCTGCGGAAAACGTTAACACCAATTCAGGCGAAGACGAGCTGCCGCTGATTGGGCGTTCGCCCGCGATGCAGGAAATTTATCGCATTCTGGCACGGCTGATGGGAACCGATCTGACCGTGATGATCAATGGCGAATCCGGCACCGGCAAGGAACTGGTGGCGCGGGCATTGCACGATTATGGAAAACGCAAAAACGGCCCTTTCGTCGCCATAAATATGGCGGCGATCCCACGTGAGCTGATCGAAAGTGAATTGTTCGGTCATGAAAAAGGTTCCTTCACCGGCGCGGCAAACCGTGCATCCGGGCGTTTTGAGCAGGCTGAGGGGGGTACATTATTTCTTGATGAAATTGGCGATATGCCGCTGGAAGCCCAAACCCGCCTGCTGCGTGTATTGCAGGAGGGTGAGTATATGATGGTTGGTGGACGTGGCACCATCCGCACCAATGTACGGATCATCGCCGCGACCAATCGCGATTTACGTCAGCAAATTGCGCAGGGCCTGTTCCGCGAGGATTTGTTTTACCGTTTGAATGTTGTGCCGATGCGGCTTCCGCCATTGCGCGAGCGTTCGCAGGATATTCCTGATCTGGTACGGCATTTTCTTGTTCGCGCCGAAGCTGGCGGGCTTGCGCACAAGGTGCTGGAACAGGCGGCGCTGGAGCGGCTTAAACGCCATCGCTGGCCGGGGAATGTGCGCGAGCTGGAAAATCTGACATTGCGTCTGGCGGCGCTTTATCAGGATGAGATTATCGGCGTAGAAATTATTGAAGCGGAACTGGCGGACACCCAGAATAGTCCGGCGGAAGAAAATGGAACAGGGGACAATGATAGTCTGTGTGCTGCGGTTGAACGAAACCTGGCGCGATATTTTGCCGATCACGGAGAAGATCTGCCCCCCGCAGGCCTGCATGACCGTATCCTGCGAGAGATCGAGCGCCCGCTAATTACCATGTGCCTTGCCGCCACCAGGGGGAACCAGATCAGGGCTGCGGAGTTGCTGGGGCTTAACCGTAATACACTGCGCAAGAAGATCCGGGAACTGGATATATCCGTGGGACGCGGGATGATTTGAAGGTTTAACGCGCCACGGGCTTGCACAATTGATCTAATCCTGTTTGTTGTGCGGCGCAGCATAATTTTGTTGACTTAACCATCGCGCTTTCGGTATACCCACGGCGGGTCGCTTCCTCCCAACGGGAAGTATTACAGAAGGATGGCGCCAATGGTTGCCAATACCACGCAGGTGATGCCGAATCTTCGGCCAGCAAATCCCCATTTTTCATCCGGTCCCTGTGCCAAGCACCCCGGATGGTCTCTTGAAAATCTGAAAAATGCCTGCCTGGGACGTTCGCATCGTTCCAAGCCCGGCAAGGCGAAACTGGCGGACGCCATTACCCGCACCGCGACACTGCTTGGCATGCCCGGGGATTACCGGCTTGCCATTGTGCCAGCGTCCGATACCGGCGCGGTGGAAATGGCGTTGTGGTCGCTGCTGGGTGCGCGGGGCATTGATGTGCTAGCCTGGGAATCGTTTGGTTCCGGCTGGGTGAATGATGTCACCAAACAGTTAAAACTGAAAGACGTTCGCGTTTTTGAATCCGGCTATGGCGCGCTGCCTGATCTTGCGCAGGTCGACAAAGACCGCGACGTGATTTTCACCTGGAACGGCACCACATCCGGTGTGCGCGTGCCGGATGGCAACTGGATTGCGGCTGATCGCGGCGGATTGACGATTTGCGATGCGACTTCGGCGGCCTTCGCGCAGCAATTACCGTGGGACAAGCTCGACGTGGTGACCTTTTCCTGGCAGAAAGTGCTGGGTGGCGAAGCGGCGCATGGCATGCTTGCACTGTCGCCGCGCGCGGTGGCGCGTCTTGAAAGCTATACGCCGCCATGGCCGATGCCGAAAATTTTCCGCATGACCAGCGGCGGCAAGCTGACCGAAGATTTATTTCAGGGCGCCACCATCAACACGCCGTCCATGCTGGCGGTAGAAGATTATCTCAGCGCATTGTCCTGGGCGGAAAAAATCGGCGGTCTTACGGCATTGATCGGGCGTGCAGACGCCAATCTGAAGATTATAGCCGATTGGGTGGCGCGCACACCATGGATTGATTTTCTTGCGGCCGATCCGGCCATTCGCTCCAACACATCTGTCTGTCTACGGATTGTTGATCCGTGGTTTCAGGCGCTTGATGCAGCCGGGCAGGCAAAAGCCGCAAAGCAGATCGCAGGCCTGCTGGAGGCCGAAAAAATTGCCTACGATATCGATTCATACCGCGATGCGCCGCCAGGCCTGCGCATCTGGGCCGGGGCGACGGTAGAGGGCGCGGACCTTGCGGCGCTGCTGCCGTGGCTTGAATGGGCATGGGGGCAGGTTAAGAGCTAAGTGTTGCGCCCGGACTCTCTTATCGCCATTCATACTGTGACAGGAGCATTGTAATGCCAAAAGTTCTGATAGCTGACGCCATGAGCGACCGCGCGGCAGAAATTTTCCGCGAGCGTGGCGTGGACGTGGATGTGATAACCGGCCTGAAACCGGATGGATTACTTGCCATCATTGGTCAGTATGACGGCGTGGCGATCCGGTCCTCCAGCAAGGTGACGGCGGAAATTATCGCGGCCGGAAAAAAACTGCGCGTCATTGGCCGTGCGGGCATCGGGGTGGACAATGTGGATGTGCCCGCCGCCACGGCACGCGGCATTGTGGTGATGAACACACCCCATGGCAATGCCATCACGACAGCGGAACATGCCATATCGCTGATGCTGGCGTCAGCACGGCAAATTCCTGAAGCAAGCCAGTCGACCAAGGCCGGCAAATGGGAAAAAAACCGCTTTATGGGGGTTGAGGTTACCGGCAAGACTCTGGGGATTATTGGCTGCGGCAATATTGGCGCCATTGTTGCCGATCGTGGCCGTGGCCTGCGCATGAAGGTGCTGGCCTATGATCCATTCCTGTCGCCGGAAAAGGCCAGGGAACTGGGGGTTGAGCGGGTGGAACTGGAAGCGCTGTTCAGGCGTGCGGACTTTATTTCTTTGCACACGCCGCTGACCGACCAGACACGCAATATTATTGATGCGGCGGCCATTTCAAAAATGAAGCAGGGCGTGCGCATTATCAACTGCGCGCGCGGTGGGCTGGTTGTTGAAAAAGATTTGCTGGTGGCGCTTGATTCCGGTCATGTCGCCGCCGCCGCGCTGGATGTGTTCGAGGTTGAACCGGCGACGGACAATCCCCTGTTCGCGCATGAAAATGTCATTGCAACGCCGCATCTGGGTGCATCCACCACTGAGGCGCAGGAAAATGTGGCGTTACAGGTTGCCGAACAGATGGCGGATTTCCTGATCGATGGCGCTGTTACCAATGCGCTCAACATGCCATCGCTCAGCGCGGAAGAAGCCGCGCTGCTTGCGCCCTATATGAAACTTGCGGAACAGTTGGGCATGTTTGCCGGACAATTGACCGAAACCGGCATCAAGGAAGTTGAACTTGAATATGAAGGCGTGGTCGCCGATCTGAATACCAAGGCGCTGACATCGATGGCATTGTGCGGGTTGCTGACCCCGCTATTATCCAATGTGAATATGGTTAGTGCCCCATCCGTTGCGCGCGAACGCGGCATTCGTGTTTCTGAAACCAAGGGGCCGCAACAGGGCGCGTATCACACTTATATGCGCCTGACCGTGGTCACGGAAAATCAGCGCCGGGGCGTGGCGGGTACATTGTTTGCGGATCAAAACCCGCGCATCATTCAGGTCAAGGGCATCGAACTGGAAGCCGAGCTTGGCCCGCATATGCTGTATGTGACCAATGAAGACAAGCCGGGATTTATTGGCCGCCTTGGCACGGTATTGGGCGAGGCGGGTGTCAATATCGCCACCTTCCATCTGGGCCGCGAAAAGGCCCAAGGCAATGCCATCGCGCTGATCGAAGTAGACGATGCGATCAGCGACGCGGTGCTGGCCAAGGTTCGCGCCATCCCGCTGGTGGTGCGGGCCAAGGCGCTGAATTTCTGACGCCTACAGACGGCCCCCGGCGATCATCCGGTTGAAGGCGGCAACCGCCGCTTTCGGCCCATCCGGATAATTCCATACGCCGCTGGAAACAGCGACAAAGTCGGCCCCGGCCTGTGCCAGCAGGCCGCAATTTTCAACCTTGATGCCGCCAATCGCCACACACGGGATCAGGAAAGTTTCCTGCCACCAGGTCAGTAATTCCGGTGCGGCGTGGGTTTCCACATCCTTGGTGATGGTTGGAAAGAACGCGCCGAAGGCCACGTAATCCGCGCCCGCTTCGGCGGCCTCCATCGCCAGATGACGGGAGTCGTGACAGGTGACGCCGATGGTTTTATCCGGCCCCAGAAGCTTGCGCGCCTCGGCATAACGCGCATCCTGCTGACCGATATGCACGCCATCGGCATTGACGGCTTTGGCAATGTCGGGCCGGTCATTGATGATGAATGCGGCGTTATGCTTATGCACGATGGGCATAAGTTTTTCCGCCGCACGCTTCACCTCATCATCGGGGCAGTCTTTCAGACGCAACTGAACGCAAGCTACGTCGCCGCCATCCAGCGCACGCGCCAGATCATCCGCAAACCGGTCAAGCACGATTTGCGGCGACGTGATGAGATAGAGGCGGCAGTTTGGGGGATCGGCATTTTTTGGCATGGAATGTTATAGCGCGAAATTGGAAGATTACCTTACATTTGGAGTGGACGCGCCTGCTTCGCAGTTGCTGCGTCTCCCCGGTATTGTCACCCTGAGCGAAGCGAAGGGTCTCCCGCCGAATTCCACGGATGGGGATCCTTCGCTGCGCTCAAGATGACAATATGTGGCGCAGAACAAAACCTGCTTACGCCGCCAGTTCGCGTTCCATCTCCGCCTTGTAGGCACCCTTGGTGGCGAGGCCGTTCATTTTGGCGCGGTGGGTGAACACGGCTTGTGCGCGTTTCACATTTTCCGGCTTGCCGGCCCAGGCCATGATCGCGGGGTGCTGCAACGCGCGGCCATAGGAGAAAGTCAGATTCCACGGCAAGGCGCCCAGCGCGTTCATGGCGCTGAGATTGGCGGTGGCTTCTTCATCCGACTGGCCGCCGGAAAGGAATGCTATGCCCGGCACAGCCGATGGTACGCAATCCTTCAGGCATTTGATGGTTTTTTCCGCGATCTCGGCAATGCCCGCTTTCTTCGCGCTTTTCTTGCCGGGAACAATCATGTTTGGCTTCAGCACGATGCCTTCCAGCGCGACATTCATAAAATACAACTGCTGGAAGGTTTCCTTCAGCACCCACTGGGTGACGGTGTAACAGGCGTCAATGTCATTATCGCCATCCATCAACACTTCCGGTTCAACGATAGGCACGATATTGTTTGCCTGGCATAGATTGGCATAGCGCGCCAGTGCATGCGCATTGGCCAGAATACCCGTATGCGAGAAGCGTCCGGCAACAGGATCAATAACAGCGCGCCATTTGGCAAAACGCGCACCAGCTTCGTAATATTTTGGCAGCCGGGAAGACAGATTATCCAGCCCCCTGGTGATCAGCTCGCCTGCTGTTCCGGCGATTGCTTCCGTACCCTCATCCACCTTGATGCCGGGAACCGCGCCTGCATTTTCAAGGATCTTCACCAATGGCGTGCCATCGGCGGCCTTCTGCCAGATGGTTTCGTCATACAGAATGACGCCGCTAATATGTTTCATGCCTTCCGAGCGGAACAGCATTTCGCGGTAATCGCGGCGCGCGTTTTCGGTGGATTCAAGATTGATCTGATCGAAACGTTTTTTGATGGTGCCGCTGCTTTCGTCAGCGGCAAGAATGCCCTTGCCGGTTTCGGCCATTTTTCTGGCTACTTTGTTTAATGCGTCCAAATCCATTTTTGTCCTCCTATGGGTGCGTTGAATTATGCGGTTTCCAGCGCCTTGACGCCGGGCAGATCTTTGCCCTCCAGCCATTCCAGAAACGCGCCGCCCGCGGTGGAAACATAGCTGAAATCATCGGCGGCGCCCGCCTGGTTAAGTGCGGCAACTGTATCGCCGCCACCCGCAACCGACAATAGACATCCTGATTTTGTCAGTTTTGCGGCGGCCAGCGCGGCGGCTTTTGTGCCGGCATCAAAAGGCGGAATTTCGAATGCTCCCAACGGGCCGTTCCAGACCAGTGTTTTGGCTTTCTCAAACCAGGCGATAATATCGCCCACCGCATCGCCGCCCACATCCAGGATCATGTCGTCGGCGGCGATGGCGTCAATGGAAACGGTTTTCGATGGCGTGTGGGCCTTGAATTCTTTGGCCACCACAACATGATGCGGCAGCAATATTTCGCAATTGGCGGCTTTGGCCTTCGCCAGTATTTCGCGTGCGGTTTCACCCAGATCATGTTCGCAGAGCGATGCGCCGACAGGTTTTCCCAATGCGGCCAGAAATGTATTGGCCATGCCCCCGCCGATGATCAGACAGTCGGCATTTTGCACCAGATTACCCAGCAGGTCGAGCTTCGAAGAAATTTTCGCCCCGCCAACCACGGCCACCAGAGGACGTGCGGGTTTGCCCAGCGCCTTGCCCAGCGCATCAAGTTCCGCCTGCATCCCGCGACCCGCCGCCGATGGCAGCAGATGCGCAATGCCCTCGGTCGAGGCATGCGCCCGGTGCGCCGCCGAGAAGGCGTCATTTACATAAATCTCGCCCAGTTCGGCCAGATTGTTGGCAAAATCCCTGTCGTTTTTTTCCTCACCCGCATGGAAGCGGGTGTTTTCCAACAGCACGATTTCGCCATCATGCAGCGATTGAACGGCCGCCTGCGCGACCTGGCCGATACAGTCCGAAGCGAACAAAACCTTGCGGCCCAGTGCTTTCGACAAAGGCTCCGCCACGGGCGCCAGCGACATGTCGCTGACGATCTGCCCCTTGGGCCGGCCAAAATGCGCCAGTAGAATGACCCGTGCGCCTTTTTCGGCAAGCTCCCGGATGGTGGGCACAACACGTTCAATACGCGTGGCGTCGGTCACTTTGCCGTCCTTGATCGGCACATTGATATCGACGCGCACGATTACCCGCTTGCCGGTGACGTTCAGATCATCAAGTGTGTGGTAGGTCATCTTTGGAACCGGATGAGGTTTGGTTAGTAAACAAATTCTGAGGCGTCACCCCGCAACAAGTGCGGGGTGACAGTTCACATACTAGGTATGAGCCAATCAGACCCACAACATTTTACAGAAATTTCCCCATCGCCAGGGCGGTGTCGGCCATGCGGTTGGAGAAGCCCCATTCATTGTCATACCAGCTCAGTACACGGACCAGTTTGCCGCCGGTGACCTGGGTCTGATCGAATGCAAACGTGCTTGATGCCGGATCGTGATTGAAGTCAATCGACACATTCTTGGAATTGGTGACGGCCAGCACGCCTTTCAGCTTGCCCGTTGAGGCCTTCTGAATGGCGTCATTGATTTCCTTGATACTGGTTTCACGACCGGCGTTGAACACCAGATCAATTACCGATACGTTTGGCGTCGGCACGCGGATGGCGGTGCCGTCCAGTTTGCCCGCCAGTTCAGGCAACACCAGGCCAACGGCCTTGGCGGCGCCGGTGGAAGTCGGGATCATAGACAGCGCGGCGGCGCGCCCGCGATACAAATCCGAATGCATGGTGTCGAGCGTGGGCTGATCACCCGTATAGGCATGGATGGTGGTCATGAAGCCCTGCAGAATGCCAACCGTTTCATGCAGCACCATGGCGACGGGCGCCAGGCAGTTGGTGGTGCAGGAAGCATTCGACACCACAGTATGCGCCGCCGTGAGCTTGTCATGGTTGACGCCATACACCACGGTCAGGTCCGCATTGGTGGCGGGCGCGGAAATCAGCACGCGCTTGGCGCCGGCGGCAAGATGTTTTGCGGCATCGTCACGGCTGGTGAAAAAGCCGGTGCATTCCATCGCAATGTCGATGTTGAGTTCTTTCCAGGGCAGTTTGGCCGGGTCGCGTTCCGCCGTCACCCTGATCGGGCCTGTGCCGCAATCAATGCTGTCTTCGGTCGTGGCGACAGTGCCGGGAAAACGTCCGTGTACGGAATCAAAGCGCAACAGATGCGCATTGGTTTCCACCGGCCCAAGATCGTTCACCGCGACAACCTGGATGTCCTTGCGGCCGGATTCAACGATCCCGCGCAGAATGTTGCGGCCAATACGTCCAAATCCGTTAATCGCTACGCGCAACGCCATGTGCTTTTCTCCCTTCTATGCGAGCAGGCCGCGCGCTTTTTGCGCTACCGCCTGCGGTGTTAAACCAAAATGCTTATAGAGTTCTTTATAGGGTGCGCTGGCCCCGAAACTATTGATGCCAATCAAGCCGCCCTTGTCGCCCACATAGCGCTCCCATCCAAAGGTGGCGCCCGCCTCTATGGATATGCGAACCGTATCGAGGCCCAGGGTTTTGTGGCGATAGTCTTGCTCCTGCATGTCGAACAGTTCCAGGCAGGGGGCCGATACGACGCGCGCCCCAATGCCGTCGGCCTGCAACAGGTCACGTGCGGCCATGGCGATTTCCACTTCCGATCCGGTGGCGATCAGGGTGACCTGCGCCTTGCCGGTTGCGGGCAGCAATTCATAGGCCCCACGCGCACAGAGATTTTCTTCCACATAGTCCAGCCGGGCAGGGGCCAGGTTCTGGCGTGTCAGACTGATCACGCTGGGCCGGTCTGCGGATTGCAGCGCCAACTGCCAGCATTCGGCGGTCTCGGTTGCGTCGGCTGGCCGGAACACCAGCAGATCCGGAATGGCGCGCAGGCTGGCCAGATGTTCAACCGGCTGGTGCGTTGGCCCGTCTTCGCCCAGGCCGATGGAATCATGGGTCATCACATGAATAACGCGCTGGCGCATCATCGCCGCCAGCCGGATCGATGGGCGGCAATAATCGCTGAATACCAGAAAGGTTCCGCTGTAGGGAATGACGCCGCCATGCACCGCCATGCCGTTCATCGCGGCGGCCGCGCCGTGCTCGCGAATGCCGTAATAGATATAGCGTCCAGTAAAATCATCTGGTGTGACCGGGTTCATGCCCGCGGATTTTGTATTCACCGATCCGGTCAGGTCGGCGGAACCGCCGATGGTTTCCGGCACAATGGCATTGATCACGTCCAGCGTGTTTTGCGATGCCTTGCGCGTGGCGACGGTGGGTTTTTCTTCCGCCAGCTTTTTCTTGAAGGTGCTGATCGCGGCGTCAAAACCTTGCGGCAATTTACCGGACAGGCGGCGTTCAAATTCTGCACGGGCCTCTGGCTTCATGGCGGCCAATCGCTGTCGCCAGGCGGCGGATTGGGTGGCGCCACGCCCGCCAAATCTGCGCCAGGCTTTCAGGATCGCATCTGGAATTTCAAAAGGCGGCGCGGTCCAGCCCAGCGCTTCGCGCGCGGCGGCAATTTCCTTGTCGCCCAACGGCGAGCCATGCACATCCGATGTGCCCTGCTTGTTGGGCGCGCCAAATCCTATCAGGGTTTTGCAGGCGATCAATGTTGGCTTGTCACCAAGTTTTGCATGCTCCAGCGCATGGGCAATGGCGGCGGGATCATGCCCGTCAATTGCGATCGTGTTCCAGCCATAGGCGCGGATGCGCGCCAGCACATCTTCGCGGGTGGAAAGATTGGTGGCGCCATCTATGGTGATGCTGTTGTCGTCGAACAGCACAATCAGCTTGTTCAGCTTCAGATGCCCGGCAAGCCCCAACGCTTCGTGGCTGATGCCTTCCATCAGGCAACCGTCACCGGCCATGGCGTAGGTATAATGGTCGACGATCTCAGAACCGAACTGCGCCGCCAACAAGCGTTCGGCCATCGCCATGCCGACCGCATTGCCAAGCCCCTGGCCCAGCGGTCCGGTGGTGGTCTCGATCCCCGCCACATGGCCATATTCGGTATGCCCGGCGCACAGGCCGCCCAATTGCCGGAAATTGATGATTTCCTGCATCGGCATATCGGCATAGCCGGTAAGGTGCAGCACGGAATAAAGCAGCATCGAGCCATGTCCGGCGGACAGCACAAAACGGTCCCGATCCGGCCATTTGGGATCGGCGGGGTCATATTTCAGAAACTGGGTGAACAGCACCGTTGCCACATCCGCCATGCCCATCGGCATGCCCGGATGGCCCGAATTGGCCTTCTGCACGGCGTCCATGCTCAGGGCGCGGATGGCGTTGGCCATGCTGCGCTGTACGGTTCCTAAAAGCAGGCCGGTTGTGTCGGCTGTTTGTGCTGTTCCCACGCTCTAAATGCTCCCTGTAATCTTTCCACCTGATTGACCATGTTGGGGGCCAATCGTCAAGTGAAGGATGAACATGCAAGCCGATATTGCTCTGGGGCTGAATGACGCCTAATCTGTGCCGGAATCAGTCAGATATGGGGACAGTGCGGATGGCGTCGCTCGAACAAGCGCAGGAACGGTTTACACAGGCGATTTCGGGATTGGAACGCGCACTTGCCGCCGTCCAAAAACGCCAGGACCGGCAGCAGGAAACTGCAAAGGAACTGACGGCCCTCAAAGCGCGCCATGCCGCCCTGGAAGCGGAGCATGCAGCCCTGCGCAAATCGTTTGATGCCCTGCGCAAACAGCAGCAGATGGTTGCCAAACGGTTGGATGGAACCATTACCAGTCTGCACGAAGTTCTAAGCGCTTAAAACACACAGCTATAAGTAGGATAACAGGCAATGGCGCAAGTTTCTGTCCGGATAAATGGCCGCGAATATGATTTGGCGTGCGGCGACGGCGAGGAGGCGCATCTGCGCGAGCTTGCCCAGTATGTGGATACAAAAATCAATGCGGTTCGGGGCGGTGGCGTAAAACTGACGGATGCGCAATTATTGCTGATGGCGGGTATTGTGATCGCGGATGAGTTGAGCGAAGCAACCGATCCCGACAGGAAATCCGCCGCCAAAAATCAATCCGTATCCGAAACTATATCCAGAATGCTTGAAGAGTCTGCCGACAGGCTGGAAGAAATCACCGCACGATTGGAAGCATTGTAACTGTTGTGAAGAATAATTCCGCAGATATAGACCGCCTAAAAGCTGATCTTCGGAATGAGCAGCGCAAAAAGCGCGCGGAAATGTTCAAAAGTTCCGCTCCCGAAATATATGTTGCTGCCTCCGGACATTTCCTGAAGAATGTCGTGCTTCCTTCTGGTGGGGTGATTGCGGGCTATTGGCCCCTGAAAGATGAATTTGATTCCCGCCCCTTGCTGGAAGGCATCGCGGCCCAGGGGGGGCGGTTGGCCCTGCCGGTGGTTGCGGGGGATCAGGGACGGCTTATTTTCAGGGAATGGGCGCCTGGGGCCCCCCTTGCGCCTGCAGGGTTTGGCACGCTGGGCCCCAGGGAAAATGCGCGGGAGGTCTTGCCGGACCTGGTTATTACCCCTTTGCTGGCTTTTGACAGGCAGGGCTGCCGGTTAGGCTATGGCGGCGGGTTTTATGACCGCAGCCTGACGGTTTTGCGCGTTTCCGGGAAATGTAAGCTTGCGATCGGACTGGGCTTTTCGGCGCAACGGGTGCAACAGGTTCCGGTGGGTGACGCGGATGCGCGCCTGGACGGCATCGTGACCGAAACCGGGGTTATCTGGGCACGTGCGGCGATCGCGACGGATTCTCCCTGAATTGCCATCAACAAAAATTGTTTCGCTATTGGCATTGGAACAAGGGATTATTATCTTCAATAGTCGTAACAAGGATAGAAGTTGGGAGGGGCCTGCCATGAGTTTTCCGGATCGATTTTTAAGGATTTTTGCTGCGGTGATACTCGGCTTCTCACTGGCGGGGGGCGCCATAGCCGCGAACACTCCGGGTAAGCTACGTAACGCGCCTGATGAAAATATTGATGAGGGCGACCGGCTTTTCAAGCGGGGCCATTATGAAGAGGCGATGTCCTGGTGGAAAGAAGCGGCGGAAAAAGGCAGCGCGAACGCCATGTATCGCGTGGGTGCGGCCTATCGCGACGGCGTGTCGCGCGATAAGGAAGTGATCGTGGAGCGTGATTTTTCAGAAGCCGCGAAGTGGCTGATCCAAGCGGCGGAACTGGGGGATGAGCGGGCCCATTTTGATCTGGGCGGACTCTATGACGATGGCCTGGGCGTAGAAAAATCACCGGAACAGGCCGCACGCTGGTATCTGGCGGGAGCCGAGCGTGGGCAGGTCGCATGCCAATATAATATAGCGGTCATGTATGAGGACGGCGCCGGGATCGCCAAGGATCCCGTTGCCGCCTATATGTGGTATTATCTGGCCGCGCAGCAGGGCTTCATTGAGTTTGGCGGCCCTGCGCTGGAAAAGCTGAGCCGCAGCATGGAGCCGGTTCAGGTGCGTGACGCCATTCGTATGGCCAGGGAAATGCAGTTCAAGCCGATTGTGCGCTGATTGAGAGATAGATGTTACGGCATTTACGGCTGCTGACAGGGCTGCTGGTACTGGCAAGCTTCCCGGTGATGGCCGATCAGGGCAAGGCACTGTTCGACAGCGGTAAATATTCTGACGCTGTTGTCTGGTGGAAACAGGCCTCTGAAACAAGCCAGGATCATCAGGCGGAGTTCCGTCTGGGTGATTATTACGAATCCGGTGGCGTGGAGCCGGAAAATCTTCCAGAAGCTGCAAAATGGTACGCACTGGCAGCCGAAGGCGGACATGCGGGCGCACAGTTCGCGCTTGGCTCTTTCTATGAAGCAGGGGCGGGGGTTGAAAAATCCGTTGAGAAAGCCGCCTTCTGGTATGGCAAATGCGCCGCGCGCAACATCGCAAATTGTCAGTTTAATCTGGGACGATTATCCAGTTCCGGCGAAGCTGGTGCACAGGATCTCGTTGAAGCCTATAAATGGTATTATCTGTCGGCCAAGAACGGGTTTCTTGAATTTGACGCCGAAGAACTGGTTACGCTCGCGGCGCGGCTGACATCGGATCAAAAACGCGAAGCCGTGCAGCGCGCTGTTGCTTTCAAGCCGGCGGAGTGAAGAATTAGAGTGATATCCAATCTGATTGAATCATTCATTCGCTGCATCTCCCCCACCCCAACCCCTCCCCACAAGGGGGAGGGGCTTCTCTCAGCGTCCTCGGTCTTCTCCCTCCCCCTTGTGGGGGAGGGCCGGGGTGGGGGGAATGGAGCATCTTGATCGAATAGGAGATTAACCGCCCTCGCGTAATTTTTTCACAAAATCCGGCAAGTCGGTCTGGCGTTCGCGGCGCAGCCGTTCAGCGGTGAGGATGGCGCGCAATTGCTGATGTGCGGCGTCTACATCCTCATTGACGATGACATAATCATATTCGGGCCAATGGCTCATTTCGTCTGATGCCTTGGCCATTCGGGCCGCCACAATTTCTTCGCTGTCCTGCGCGCGGGCGGTCAGGCGTTGTTGTAGATCACGTTTTGATGGCGGCAAAATAAACACAGACACCAGATCTTCACGCGCCCGCGCCTTTAATTGCTGTGTTCCCTGCCAGTCAATATCAAACAGCACGTCTCTGGCGGATTTGAGCGCAGCTTCAACCATATTCGCCGGAGTGCCGTAATAATTATCAAACACTTTGGCATGTTCCAGAAATTCATCGCGGTCGCGCCGCGCGGTAAATTCCGTCTCGGAAATAAAATAATAATCCTTACCCTCGATCTCGCCCGGGCGCATTAGGCGTGTTGTCGCCGACACAGACATTGCCAGGTCTGGTTCGCTTGCCAGCAGCAATCGCGACAATGTGGTTTTTCCCGCCCCCGACGGCGAAGAAAGCACCAGCATCAAACCACGGCGATGAAGATTTATGCGCGCCATATTCGACTCTATTCGATATTCTGAATTTGTTCACGAAGCTGCTCAATCTGCACCTTCAGATCAAGTCCGATGCGGGTAAGTTCCGTATCCGGGGATTTGGAACAGAGCGTATTGGCCTCGCGATTAAATTCTTGAATCAGAAAATCCAGCTTGCGGCCAACAGGTCCGGCGTCGATCAGCAGGCTTTGCGCATTGGAAACATGGGCGTTCAGGCGGTCTATTTCCTCGCGGATATCGGCCTTGGTGGCAAGCAGGGCCACTTCCTGGGCAAGGCGATCTTCGGAGAGTGCGGATGTATTTCCCAACAATATAGCGAGTTGCTCACTCAACCGTTGCCGCAGCAGCGTAACCGCATTCCCCGCGCGGCCTTCGGCGGCACTGGTCAGCCGCGCGATTTCATCAACCTGACCTAAAACGACACTATGCAGACGTTTACCCTCTGCGGCGCGCGATGCAAAAAGATCGGCAAGCGCGATTTCAAAACTTTGCAGAATGGCTGCAAGGCGCTTCTCACGCTCCTCTTCTGTCTCTATATGTTCGACCTGCTCGACAACGCCGCGAATATTCAGGATGCCGCTGGCCGTGGATGGCGCCAGCCCGGACTGGTTCTCGATTTCGGCCAGCACGGAAAGCACCTGTTGCAGGGCCTCATGATTGATTTTGATTTGGGTTTCACCGCCGGTGCTGCGGCTGAGTTGCAGGCTGATCTGAATATTACCGCGTTTGAATTTCTGTGCGGTTTTTTCGCGGATCGTACTTTCCAGCACGGACAAGTCGGAAGGTATCCGCATACGGACATCCAGCCCGCGTCCATTGACACTGCGCAGTTCCCATGCCCAGCGAAACGCCGCATATTCGCCATCGGCGCGTCCAAAACCGGTCATGCTGGCTACGGGCATTTTGCGATAGTTCCTGTTCGTGTTGTGTTTTCCTGAAAGGCATTATGCCACATTTCAGATCATTTATTGGGGGATAAATTCTTTTGTTGCTTCTCGCGCGCCCGTAACCTTGCGACGTTTTTATTGTGTTCATCGAGGCTGGCCGCAAAGCTGTGGCCCCCATTGCCATCGGCGACGAAATATAGCGCATCCGTATCCCCCGGATGCAGCACCGCCTCAAGCGCAGCGCGCCCCGGATTGGCGATAGGGGCAGGGGGTAGGCCGGGCCGTTTATAAGTGTTGAACGGGCTTTCGATGGCCAGGTCCGCGCGGCTGATAGGGGCATCATTGGGTGCGCCCTTATCACGGGCGTACACGACGGTCGGATCAGACTGCAAGGCCATGCCGAGGCGCAAACGATTGTAAAAGACACCGGCGATCAGCGGGCGTTCTGCGGCGATGCCGGTTTCCTTCTCGACAATCGAGGCAAGGATGAGGGCATCCTCTGGTGTCGCAAGGGGGATTTGTTCGTCACGCTTAGCCCAAACGTTTGCAAGCAATAATTTTTGCGCCTCCTGCATGCGGGCAATAAGCGCGGTCCGGCTTTCGCCCCTGGGGAAATTATATGTTTCCGGTAACAGACTGCCTTCGGGTGGCGGTGGTGGCATTGTTCCGCTTAAAGGCTCGGTAGTGGCGACAAGCGCCAGAATTTCGTGGGCGCTCAGCCCTTCAGCAATGCTGATCTGATGCTGTAAAATGTCACCAGTGGTTATTTTTCCCAGTATCATGCGCGGACTTGCCTCCGGCGCAAAGGCATATTCCCCGGCCTTTAACTGGCGCGCATTGCCGGACAGAATGGCGGCTGTGCGAAACATGACCGGCTGGTCAATAACGCCTGCATTTTCTAACCGCGCGGCAATCCTCGCGAGCGATGCGCCTTTGGGCAGATCGATAATGACTTCAGTGCGGTGTGGTCCGGGCGAATTCAGCCAGGTTTGCGTCCAGTGCCATGCTGCAGCGCCAGATAGCGCAACTATCGCCAAACCACAGGCGATAATGATGCACGTGCGCCTGACAGTCGGCGAAACACTCATCTGTTATCCGGTAAAATTATAGCCGCGCCCGGCTTAGCAACAGGGACGCATTCGTGCCGCCAAAGCCGAAGCTGTTCGACAGAACGGTGTCAACCTTGCGCTCGACCGGCGCATTGGCCGCCAGATTGATCGGCGTTTCAACCGATGGATTATCCAGATTGATGGTCGCGGGGCAAACCCCATCGCGGATGGCGAGTATGGAATAAATCGCCTCTACCGCGCCCGCCGCGCCAAGCAAGTGACCAATCGAGGATTTTGTAGATGACATCACCAGACCATTGGCGGCATTGCCGAACAGCCGCGCAACGGCGCCCAGCTCGATTTCATCGCCCAGCGGCGTCGATGTGCCATGCGCATTCACATATTGAATATCGGATGTAGAAATTCCGGCCTTGCGCAGCGCCATCTGCATGGCGCGAAAGCCGCCGTCGCCGGTTTCTTCCGGCGCGGTAATATGATAGGCGTCGCCGCTCAACCCATATCCGATGATTTCGGCGTAAATTGTCGCGCCACGCTTTTTGGCGTGCTCAAGCTCTTCCAGCACGACAATGCCCGCGCCTTCGCCCATGACGAAGCCATCGCGGTCTCTGTCATAGGGGCGCGATCCACGCGTGGGCGCATCGTTGAAATTGGTGCTCAACGCCTTACAGGCGGCAAAGCCGGCAACGCCGATGGGACAGATGGTCGCCTCTGCACCGCCGGCCACCATCACATCGGCATCGTCATACTGAATAAGACGGGCTGCATCGCCAATGGCGTGTGAGCCGGAAGCGCAGGCGGTCACGACCGAATGGTTGGGGCCCTTGAGGCCAAACTCGATGGACACATTGCCCGACACCAGATTGATCAGGCGCCCGGTGATAAAGAACGGGCTGACCCGGCGCGGTCCTTTTTCGGCCAGCTCCAGCGACGCCTGTTCAATGCCTGGCAGGCCGCCAATGCCAGAACCGATCATGACACCGGCGCGGCAGCGTTCTTCTTCATTGGCGGCGGCCCAGCCCGAATCCTTAATCGCCTGCTTGGCGGCGGCAATGCCATAGATGATGAAATCATCCATGCGGCGCTGTTCTTTGGGCGCCACATAGGCATCGGCATTGAATGTACCGTCACTGCCATCGCCACGCGGGACTTCACAGGCGATGCGCGCCGCATATTGCGAGGCGTCGAATCGGGTAATGGGCCCTGCGCCGCTTTGGCCTGCAAGCAAACGCCGCCAGTTGACGTCCACCCCGTCGCCGAGCGGCGTCACCATACCCATTCCGGTGACTACAACACGTCTCATCGGCGTGATATCAGCCTTTTGCAGATTTCAGGAAATTGATCGCATCCTGCACGGTTTGAATTTTTTCGGCTGCATCATCGGGAATTTCGACACCGAATTCTTCTTCAAACGCCATTACGAGCTCAACCGTGTCGAGGCTATCGGCGCCCAGATCGTCGATAAAGCTTGCGCCATCCACAACCTTGTCGGCTTCCACGCCCAAATGTTCAATCACGATTTTCTTAACGGTCGCGGCGATATCGCTCATTCAAATGTCCTTTCCGGTCGTTCAGCCCATCCCCAACCCCGGGGCAGCCTGTTTATGTGAGTTTCAGCAAGTGCAGGTAGCATACTTTATTGCGCAACGCCAGTTGTCCGAACGCCTGAAAATAGCGTCAGATCATGGCCATGCCCCCATTGACATGCAGGGTCTGGCCGGTGACATATCCGGCCTCCCCGCTGGCCAGAAACAGTACACAATTCGCCACATCCGCGCTATCGCCAAGCCGGCCGGCGGGAATGGCGTTCAGCAGGCGTTCGCGCTGCCCATCATCCAGCGCGTCGGTCATGGCGGTCTTGATCATGCCGGGGGCGACGCAATTGACGGTAATGCCCCGGCTGGCGATTTCCTGCGCCAGGCTTTTGCTCATGCCGATCATGCCGGCCTTGGAGGCCGCGTAATTGCCCTGTCCCGGATTACCGGTAACGCCGACCACCGAGGTGATGGAGATGATTCGCCCCCAGCGCCGCTTCATCATGCCGCGCAGAACGCCGCGCGACAGCCTGAAGGCGGAGGTCAGGTTGACGGCCAGAACCGTATCCCATTCCTCGTCCTTCATGCGCATGAACAGATTGTCGCGGGTAAGGCCCGCATTGTTCACCAGAATATCAAGCTGCCCCATTGCCGCTTCGGCCTGTTTGGGCAGCGCTTCTACCGCCGCCGCATCTGCAAGATTGCACGGCAACACATGTGCACGCGCGCCCAGTTCAGACGCCAGTTCGCGCAACACCGCCTCGCGCGTGCCGGACAGGCCAACGCTCGCCCCCTGCGCATACAGCGTTCGCGCCACAGCGCCACCAATGCCCCCGGACGCGCCGGTAACCAGGGCGCATTTGCCGGTTAAATCAAACATGCTTTTCTCCTGTAATTACCCTAACGGCAGATAACCGGAATCACGCCCGCAGTATAGCGCACTTCCTTCTTGATTTTGACAATAAGCAATGACCTAATCATGAGCATGTGATTTTAGGGGGGACATTATCATGGCGCCACCAAAACCAACCGGATCGGGGTTTGGGCATTTTATTGCAACCTTCATGTCAAAGCTGCATGTTGGGCTGTATCGTATATCGGGTGGCCGGATTGGCGGCCGGATGTTTAATGCGCCAATTGTGTTATTGACCACGACAGGCCATAAAACGGGTCAGCAGCGCACCACGCCTTTGTTATATCTGGATCTTGGCGATTCGACTTATGCGATTGTGGGATCGTATGCCGGGGCGGACAAGCCGCCTGCCTGGGCGCTAAATTTGCTTAAGATGCCAAGGGCGCAAATTCAGATCGGGGCCAATGTCATCAATGTGACGTCGGCGGTTGCTTCAGCGCAACGCAGGGCTGAACTGTGGCCAAAACTGGTTGCATTATATCCCGATTATCAGGTTTACCAGGACCGCACCACACGCGATATTCCGGTATTTTTACTTTCATCTGCGTCCTGATTCGCCAATTTGGATGGTAGTTGTTGACAGAAACCCCGAATGCCTCTTTAAAATGCGTCCACAATAATTTTATTGCGTCAAAACCTTTACATGTCCGATTTGCAGATGATTTCTGTGCAAGTTTTTATTTTGAGGCGTTTTCATGTTGCGAAATTTATTTTTCCGGCTATTCGCCGGGGATTCACGGGATAAAATCCCTCGCGATGAAATCCAAAAGGAAATATTAGGCGAGCAATTACGCCTGATTGCCAGGGGTTCCTTTCTGGATGCGCTAACCTTTATTACGGGGGCGGGCCTCATCGCCCTGAGTTTTGTAGCGGCGGAGAAAGCCAGCCCGGTTGCGGCGTTTGGATGGAGCGCCATTTTTGCATTGGCCAGCATTGCAGGGCTGGTCCTGTCGGCGCTGTTTAACCGCGCTGTTAACAATTCCGATGATGTTGCGCCGGACCATCTTAAATGGGCGATATTGTTTACCCTGCAGATCGGTTTCACGAGCCTGGCGTGGAGCAGTCTTTTCTTTATATTTTGGGACCCGGCTTCGGAGGCAACCGTTGCTGTCCTTGCTGTTGCGGCTTTGATTGGCAATATATCCGCCATAACTAAATTCTTTCCTTTGAGATCAGCAATAATAGTTGCCATTTCCTGCGTGAATGGGCCTGTAATTTTGTATCTTCTGATGCAGCAGCGGCTTGACAGTTTCATCATGGCGGCGGGTGTTGCCCTGATCGGGCTTATATTTGCGCGTGGCGCGCTTACGGCGAATGCGACATTGATGGAATCGCTGCGGTTGCGGTTTGAAAGACGTGAAATGCTGGTCCGGTTGCAGGAATCCCTTCTGGAAGCGGAATTGGCAAATGCGGCCAAATCACGTTTTATCGCTAATATAAGCCACGAATTGCGCACGCCGCTGAATTCGATTGTCGGTTTTTCCGAACTGTTGCAGCAGGAAGTGTACGGGCCGCTTGGCGATAGCAGATATGCGGACTTTGCCGGTGATATTGCAACAAGCGGCGACCAGTTGCTGACATTGATTAATGATATTCTTGATCTGTCAAAGATCGAAACGGGCACACTGCAATTATCGGAAGACGAATTTGGTTTGCAGGCGCTTATTGAATCCGCGATTGTAATGATCTCGCCGGTTGCCGCCCTGAAAGAGGTGAAAATCAGCATCACGGAGGATTTACCTGATTTTCGGCTTACGGTGGATCGTATTCGCATGAAGCAGTCGCTTATTTGCCTTCTGGAAAATGCCGTAAAATTTTCCGGTTCCGGTCAGACCGTCTGCATCAATTGGCGGCAAGCGGATGACGCCGGACTGGATATCATCATTGCAGACGATGGCATTGGCATGAATGAGGCCGAAATCCAGCGCGCACTGACGCCATTTGAACGGGCTGCGGAAACCGGAAATCTGCTGGACGCAGGTGGTGCGGGACTGGGGCTGCCGCTGGCCAAGGCATTGCTGGAAATACATGGTGGCGCGTTGACTATTGATTCCACACCGCAAATGGGAACTGCGGTCAGCCTGCATTTGCCCAAAAACCGGGTGACGAAGGGGGCGGCGGAGCAAGCCGGATTTGCGCCTTCGGAAGAGAGCAAAGCATATCTTTACCGGCGCAACCAGTCGAAGCCGACAAGGAACCGCAGCTGATTTTACACTATCGCGTGCCTATCGCCTTGTACAATGGTAAGGAAAAAACTGTTGGCTGGGCGCGCATCGTTGTAACATCCCATGATTCTGGAACACTCATGATCGGAAGGATGCGTAATGCGCAAATATCTATTTATGGCGTCGATGGTGGCATCGATCACTTTCGCTTCAGCCGCATCCGCAACGACACTGGATGACGTGAAAAAGAAGGGCTTTGTGCAATGCGGCGTCAGCCAGGGGCTGAAGGGTTTTTCCAGCCCGGACGACAAAGGCGGCTGGACCGGCATTGATGTTGATTTGTGCCGGGCAATTGCCGCCGCGATTTTTGGGGATGCGGAAAAGGTCAAATTCACCCCGCTATCGGCCAAGGAACGTTTTACGGCGCTACAGTCGGGCGAAATCGACGTGTTGTCGCGCAACACCACCTGGGCGCTTTCGCGCGACACGGCGTTGGGTTTCGATTTTCGCGGCGTCACTTATTATGACGGGCAGGGTTTCATGGTACGCAAAAGTTCCGGCGTCAAAAGCGCCCGCGAACTTGATGGCGCCACAATATGCGTATTGATGGGCACGTCTACTTCGTTGACTCTTGCCGACTATTTTCGCTCCAATAATATGAAATACGAACCGATCACCTTTGAGAAGGATGATGAGGTCGTGGCCGCCTATGAATCCGGGCGTTGTGATGCCTATACGACGGACAGTTCTGGCTTGTACGCCAACCGGCTGACATTGAAAGATCAGCAGGAACATCTGGTTTTGCCGGAAATCATTTCCAAGGAACCGTTGGGCGCCGTAGTTCGGCATGGCGATAATCAGTGGGGGGATATTGTATCCTGGGCGCTGTACGCCACGCTGAACGCCGAAGAATTTGGGGTCAACTCAAAGAATGCTGAGGGGCTGCGTGAAAGCGATAATCCGGAAATCCGGCGTTTACTGGGCACCGAAGGTAAATTCGGAGAAGGCCTGGGCCTGCCGGATGACTGGGCTTACAATATCATCGTCAAGGTCGGCAATTATGCGGAAATATTTGATCGCAATGTCGGAAAGGGGTCGCCGCTTGGCATTCCGCGTGGCCTGAATGCCCTGTGGACACAGGGTGGCATCCAGTACGCACCGCCAATTCGCTGATTCGTCGCAATGCAAAAACAGGCCTTCTGGAATGATCCGCGTTACCGCGCATGGTTTTTTCAGGTGCTGGCGATATTGCTGGTTGGCGGATTTTTTGCAACCATTGCCGTTAATACGATTGATAATCTCAGAGCCCTGAACGTCGCCTCGGGGTTCGGCTTTTTACAGCATACGGCGGGTTTTGGCATCAGTCAGACACTGATCGAATATTCTGAAGCCTCCACCTATGGCCGCGCATTTTTAGTGGCGCTTCTGAACACGCTGCTGGTGGCGGGGATTGGTATTGTCTTTGCCACAGTCCTGGGGTTTCTCGTGGGCATAGCACGGTTGTCATCGAACTGGCTGGTGGCGAAACTGGCCACTGTATATATCGAAATCTTCCGCAATATTCCCCTGCTGCTGCAAATTCTGTTCTGGTATACGGCGGTGCTCAGCAATCTGCCCGCGCCGCGTGACAGCATGCAGTTTGGCGGCATGCTGCTGAACAAGCGCGGCCTGTATGCACCTGCGCCGACAGGTGAACCGGGGTTTGAATATGTGATGCTGGCATTTGCGGTGGCGCTTTTGGGGATAATTATCCTGCGCCGTCTGTCGGAACGTAAACGGATGAATACAGGGATTGGATTGCCTGTGCTGTTCCCTGGCCTTGGATTAGTGTTTGGCGTTCCCCTGCTGGTGTTCTGGCTTGCCGGTTCGCCGCTGCATTTTGAAGTTCCGGAATTACGCGGATTCAATTTTGTCGGGGGGCTACGTGCTTCGCCTGAACTGCTGGCGCTGGTGTTCGCGCTGTCGATTTATACGGCGTCTTTTATTGCAGAGATTGTGCGTTCCGGCATTCAGGCGGTAAATTGGGGGCAAAGCGAAGCCGCATTGGCGCTTGGCCTGCGCCGACCGGAAGTATTGCGTCTTGTGGTGGTTCCGCAGGCGTTACGGGTGATTATCCCGCCCCTGACCAGCCAGTTTTTGAACCTGACAAAAAATTCTTCGCTTGCGGCGGCGCTGGCTTATCCGGAACTGGCGTCGGTGTTTGCAGGGACGGTATTGAACCAGACCGGACAGGCTATTGAAGTGCTGGCGATCACCATGGCGGTCTATCTCAGCCTGAGTTTGCTGACATCAATGGCCATGAATTTTTATAATTCGCGTATCGCATTGGTAGAACGATGAGCTTCGTGCGAAAATCCTATCTTCCGGAAACCGCTGCGCCCTTGCTGAGCGTGGGGGTGTTGGGCTGGTTGAAGGCAAACATGTTTTCCTCTGTCGGCAATAGTTTGCTGAGCCTCTTGGGGGGGTACATATTGTGGATTACTGTTCCGCCGCTCATCCAATGGGCATTGCTGGATGCGGTGTGGCAGGGCAGTGGGCGAGAGGCGTGTCTGGTTGAAAATGCGGGCGCCTGCTGGGCGTTTGTCGCCGCAAAATTTGGTCAGTTCATGTATGGCCGCTATACCTTCGAGGAACGCTGGCGGGTTGATCTGGTATTCCTTGTTGGTGCGTTGACGGTTGGTCTGCTGATGATCGGGCGTATGCCGGGGCGCAGATATCTTGCAGTGTTTGGCCTGCTGATCTATCCGGTGCTGGCTTTTTTCATGCTGACAGGCGGGGCTTTTGGGCTGGTCGCAGTTGAAACATCGCTTTGGGGCGGGTTGCTGCTGACCTTTGTGGTGGCGTCGGTGGGCATCGTGGTTTCCTTGCCGCTGGGTATTTTGCTGGCGCTTGGGCGGCGATCACAGATGCCGGTGATGCGGATGTTGTCCGTGATCTATATCGAGGCCTGGCGCGGCGTGCCGCTGATTACGGTGCTGTTCATGGCCAGTGTCATGTTGCCGCTGTTTTTGCCTGCGGGAACGAATTTCGATAAATTGCTGCGGGTGCTGATTGGTGTCGCGCTGTTTTCTTCCGCCTATATGGCGGAAGTGGTGCGTGGCGGTTTGCAGGCCATACCGCGTGGCCAGTACGAAGCGGCAAGTGCGCTGGGCCTTGGCTATTGGAAAACCAACCTGCTGATTATTATGCCGCAGGCGTTGCGTCTGGTCATTCCCGGCATTGTGAATACATTTATTGGCCTGTTCAAGGATACGACCCTGGTGATGATTGTGGGGCTGTTTGATTTTCTGGGTAGTGTGCAGGTGAACTTTTCCGACGCGAACTGGGCCACGCCGCAAACCGCCGCCAGCGGCTATGCTTTTGCGGCGCTGGTTTTCTGGATCATCTGTTTTGGCATGTCGCGTTATTCCATGCGGCTGGAAAGCCGGTTAAACGAGGGGACGCGCCGCGCATGAGCGATCATCAGATGGCCATCGAAATGACCGGCGTCAGTAAATGGTTCGGCGCATTTCAGGTGCTGAAACAGATTGATCTGTCGGTCAAACGTGGCGAACGCATTGTGATCTGCGGGCCATCGGGTTCCGGAAAATCCACCCTGATCCGTTGCATTAACCGGCTGGAGGAACATCAGCAGGGCAGGATTATTGTCAATGGCATTGAGCTGAACAATGATCTCAAGCGTATTGATGAGGTGCGCGCCGAGGTTGGCATGGTGTTTCAGTCGTTCAATCTGTTTCCGCATCTGACCATTCTGGAAAATTGCACGCTGGCGCCCGTCTGGGTGCGCAAACTGCCAAAGGCGCAGGCCCATGAACAGGCGATGAATTATCTGGAACGGGTGCAGATCGCCGATCAGGCGCATAAATTTCCCGGGCAGCTATCGGGCGGCCAGCAACAGCGGGTGGCGATTGCGCGCGCGCTGTGCATGAGCCCGCAAATCATGCTGTTTGACGAGCCGACATCTTCACTGGATCCAGAGATGATCAAGGAAGTGCTGGATGTGATGATCGGCCTGGCGCGTGATGGCATGACGATGCTGTGCGTCACCCATGAAATGGGCTTTGCGCGTACCGTTGCCGATAGGGTGATATTCATGGATGCCGGTCAGATCGTCGAGGAAAACGCGCCCGAAGCGTTTTTCAACACGCCGCAACACCCGCGCACCCGGGAGTTTTTAAGCCAGATATTGAGTCACTGAGGGAAATGAAAATGTCCAAAAAACCAGCCCTTAAAATTCTTGGTAAAAAAGTTTCCGCGCCGAAATCACCGGATCAGGCGATGCTGGAGAAAGTGGTCAACCCGCACCCAGATACGGATTATGTGGCGCGCTTTACCTGCCCGGAATTTACGTCATTGTGTCCGATGACGGGCCAGCCGGATTTTGCGCATCTGGTGATAGATTATGTGCCGGGCAAATGGATTGTTGAATCCAAAGCGCTGAAACTGTTTTTACAATCCTACCGAAATTACGGCGCGTTTCACGAGGATTGCACGCTTGCCATCGCCAAACGGATTAAGACGGCGATAGCGCCCAAATGGCTGCGCATCGGGGGCTATTGGTATCCGCGCGGCGGTATGCCGATTGATGTGTTCTGGCAAACCGGCGTGGCCCCGAAAAATCTGTGGATACCGCCGCAGGATGTTCCCAACTATCGCGGGCGCGGTTGAAATGGCCGCCCCCAGGCTGAAACGTTTTTATGAAACTGTCGCTGTAACAAAAGTGGATGGGGGCTATCATATAACGCTGGACACCAGGCCGGTGCGCACCCCCGGCGGCGCGACGGTTCTGGTGCAGAACCGGGCGCTGGCCGATGCGCTGGCCGCAGAATGGGATGCCCAGAAGACGCACATAGAATTTTCCACCATGGGCATCAATCAACTGGTTAATAGCGCCATTGACCGGGGCGGTGTTGACAGGGCTGTGCTGGCGGATGAATTGGCCGCTTATGGTTCAACCGATTTACTGTGCTATCGCGCCGAAGGGCCAACAGCGCTGATGGCGCGCCAGGTGGCGGCGTGGGATCCCTTGCTGGATTGGGTAGAAACCCGTTATGGGGCGCGCCTGCGCGTCACCAGCGGCATTGTGGCGATAGAACAGGATGCGACCGCCCTGGCGGCGTTGCAGGCCCGGATTGCAGCAGCGGATCCGTTTCAGCTTGTCGCCCTGCGCGCGGCCGTGGGCATTTGCGGATCGCTGATCGTCGGGCTGGCGGTGGCGGAAGGGCATCTGGATATAGAACGCGCCTGGCAGGTGGTTAATATCGACGAGGACTGGCAAAAGGAAAAATGGGGCGAAGACGCCCAGGCCACCGCAAATCGGGCCGGGGCCTTTGCCGCCTTTGCCAAGGCGGGGCATATGTTGCAAGTGCTGGAATCTGATCCCCATTGATGCTATGCAACCCCCCACAAGAGCAGGATTTAAGCCGGGGGTTTTATGGACACGATTGGTCAATTGGACGCAAAGCGCGTTGAAGCCAGGCAGGGCGGCGGCCAGCGCCGCATTGACGCGCAACATTCCAAAGGCAAACTGACGGCCCGGGAGCGGCTGGAACTGCTGCTGGATGCGGGATCATTCGAAGAGTTTGACATGTTCGTCGAGCATCGCTGTGCGGATTTTGGCATGGCCGAACAGCGTATTCCCGGCGATGGCGTGGTCACCGGTTGGGGCACCATTGACGGGCGCATTGTATATGTGTTCGCCAAGGATTTTACCGTGTTTGGCGGCTCGCTGTCCCAGGCGCATGCGCAAAAGGTCTGCAAGATACAGGATATGGCGCTGCGCAATGGCGCGCCGATCATTGGCCTGATGGATGCGGGCGGCGCGCGCATTCAGGAAGGCGTTGACAGCCTGGGCGGTTATGCCGAAATTTTTCAGCGCAATGTGCTGGCGTCCGGCGTTATTCCGCAGATTTCGGTGATTATGGGGCCGTGCGCGGGCGGCGATGTGTATTCGCCCGCCATGACCGATTTCATCTTCATGGTGCGTGACACGTCCTATATGTTCGTCACGGGGCCCGATGTGGTGAAAACCGTCACCCAGGAAGAAGTCAGCGCCGAACAATTGGGCGGGGCCAGCATCCACACCACCAAATCTTCGATTGCCGACGGGGCCTATGACAATGATGTCGAGACGCTGGAACAGATCCGCAGGCTGATGAGTTTTCTGCCTGCGAACAATCGCGAAAAGGCCCCCGTGCGCGCGACCTTTGATGCGCCCGACCGGCTGGAAATGTCGCTGGACACGCTGGTGCCGGACAATGCCAACAAGCCCTATGACATGAAGGAGCTGATCCTGAAAATTTCCGATGAGGGCGATTTTTTCGAAATTCAGGAAAATTTCGCTAAAAACATCATCACAGGTTTTGCGCGCATTGATGGCCAGCCGGTGGGCATTGTCGGTAATCAGCCCATGGTGCTGGCGGGGTGTCTTGATTCGGACGCCAGCCGCAAGGCGGCGCGCTTTGTGCGGTTTTGCGACTGCTTTGGCATTCCGATCATTACGCTGGTCGATGTGCCGGGATTTTTGCCGGGCACGTCGCAGGAATATGGCGGGCTGATCAAGCATGGCGCAAAACTGCTGTTCGCCTATTGCGAGGCGACGGTGCCGAAAATCACGCTGATCACCCGCAAGGCGATGGGCGGCGCCTATGTGGTGATGGCGTCAAAGCATCTGCGCGGCGATCTGAACTTTGCCTGGCCAACGGCGGGCATTGCCGTGATGGGCGCAAAGGGCGCAGTGGAAATCATCTTCCGCGAAGAAATCGGATCGCCGGAGAAAATTGCGGCGCGCACGGAGGAATATGAAACCCAGTTCCTCAATCCCTTTGTTGCCGCCAACCGGGGTTATATAGATGAAATCATCATGCCCCATTCGACACGGCGGCGGATCAGCCTCGGATTGCAGCGCCTGGCGAACAAGAAGCTTGAGAATCCGTGGAAAAAACACGCAAACATCCCTCTGTAGACTGATAAAATCATGTTCACAAAAATTCTGATCGCAAATCGCGGTGAAATTGCCTGCCGGGTCATCAAGACCGCGCGCAGAATGGGCATTAAAACCGTTGCCGTTTATTCCGATGCGGATGCATCCGCGCTGCATGTCAAAATGGCGGATGAAGCTGTGCATATCGGCGCGTCGCCCGCGAGCGAATCCTATTTGATCGCGGATAAAATTATTGCGGCGGTCAAGCAGACGGGGGCGCAGGCGGTGCATCCGGGCTATGGCTTTCTGTCTGAAAATACGGGTTTCGCGGAACGGCTGCAAAAAGAAGGCATCGCCTTTATCGGCCCCAATGTGCGCGCCATTCAGGCGATGGGCGACAAGATTGAATCAAAAAAACTGGCCGCCGCCGCCAGGGTCAATACGGTGCCGGGCTATCTTGGCGTCATCAAGGACACCGATGAAGCCGTCAAAATCGCATCGGATATCGGCTATCCGGTGATGCTGAAGGCGTCGGCTGGCGGTGGCGGCAAGGGCATGCGCATCGCCTGGAACGAAGCCGATGTGCGCGAGGGCTTTCCCGCCGCCACCGCCGAGGCGATTTCCAGCTTTGGCGATGACCGGGTGTTTGTCGAAAAATTTGTGACCGAACCGCGCCATATCGAAATTCAGGTGCTGGCCGATAAACATGGCAATACGCTGTATCTGGGCGAACGCGAATGTTCAATCCAGCGCCGCCATCAAAAGGTCATCGAAGAAGCGCCAAGCCCGTTTCTGGACGAAGCCACGCGCAAGGCCATGGGCGAACAGTCGGTGGCGTTGTGCAGGGCGGTAAATTATGAATCCGCTGGGACGGTGGAGTTCATTGTCGATAAAGACCGGAACTTCTATTTTCTGGAAATGAACACCCGCTTGCAGGTGGAGCATCCGGTGACCGAACTGATCACCGGCATCGATCTGGTCGAACAGATGATCCGCGTGGCTGCGGGTGAAAAACTGTCCATCACGCAGGCGGATGTAAAGCTGAATGGCTGGGCGATGGAAAGCCGTGTGTATGCGGAAGATCCGTTCCGCAACTTCCTGCCCTCCATCGGGCGGCTGGTGCGTTATCAGCCACCGGCGGAAAGTGTGCATGACGGCGTTACCGTGCGCAATGATACGGGCGTGTTTGAGGGCGCGGAAATTTCCATGTTCTATGATCCGATGATCGCCAAGCTGTGCACCCATGCCGGCACCCGCGCGGAGGCCATTGCCGCCATGAGCGACGCGCTGGACGCCTTTCATATTCGCGGCATTCAACACAATGTTCCGTTTGTTGCGGCGGTGATGCAGCATCCGCGTTTCGCCGAAGGGCGGCTGACCACGGCCTTCATCGCCGAAGAATGGCCCGATGGTTTTCATGGAACAGAATTATCCGCAGAGATAAAGCGTGATCTGGCTGCGCTTACGGCCTTCATCTATTTGCAGCAGGCGGCGCGCGCCGGGGATATTTCCGGACAGATCAAGGGCAGCTATCAAAAACCCCGTGGTCAGGACTGGGTGATCACACTGGATGATGTGAATTATCCGGTCGGCGCGGTGCTGGCGGAAGGCGGTTGTCTTGTGACATTTGAAGGTGCCGCCAAAGCCGTTCGTGTCGTTACCAATTGGACGCCGATGCAGCCGGTGATGCGCGCCACAGTGGATGGCCGGCGTCTTATTGTGCAGGTTGACCGGAAGGCCAGCTATCGCCTGTTGACCCATCGCGGCGCAACAGCCAAAGGCATCATGCGCAGTGTACGTTCGGCGGAACTGTTCGCGCTGATGCCGGAAAAAATTGCGCCCGATCTGTCAAAATATCTGCTGTGCCCGATGCCGGGGCTGGTGGTATCCATCGCCGTCGAAGTCGGACAGGAGGTCAAGGCGGGCGAAACCCTGGCCATCGTCGAGGCCATGAAGATGCAGAATATTCTGCGCGCCGAAAGTGACGGCGTCGTCGCCGCCATCAAGGTCAAGGCCGGTGAAAGCCTGGCCGTTGATCAGGTGATCCTGGAGTTTGAATAGCGGCGGCGTTTTCCAGAAATCGTGATCAGTGATGCCAACGGCCCTATGCCCTTATCTGTCATCCTGAGCGAAGCGAAGGATCTCCCCGAAATGGATGGGGATTCTTCGCTTCGCTCAGAATGACACAACGGGGCTTTTCATCAGGCCGCTGGTATAAGACCCCGCCCGGCCTATTCGCCTTCCGTCATGCTCGCTGCTTTTAGCAGGCTGCCCGCCGGTACCGGGCGCAGGATGAAGGCCGGCACATGATCGCCCATGCCCACGATGCGGTGATCATCACGCCGATGGTCGTCACGGGGCAGGGGACGTGAAACGTGGCGATCATCGCTGGGCGCCGCTTCAACGGGTTTTTCTTCCAGCAGGACCGTGCCAGTTTCGGGCAGCTTTTCTGTCTTCGCACGTCTTGCGGCCGGTCTGCGGCGCCTGGGGGCTTCTTCGGTTTTTTGCTCAGCCTGTTGTGGTTCTCGCGTCCCGTCGGCCAAAACGGTCCGCGCATTTTCCATCCTGGGCATGGCAACGCCTGTCATGTGTTCGATGGCGTCGACATATTTCGTCTCGGCGGGCGAGGCGAACATGAACGCAAAGCCTTCGCGGCCCGCGCGCCCGGTGCGGCCAATGCGATGGATGTAATCTTCAGAATGGATCGGCACATCAAAGTTGAAGACGTGGCTTACTTTGGGGATATCCAGGCCGCGCGCGGCAACGTCGCTGGCGACCAGTATCTGAATTTCATCCGCCTTGAACTGTTCCAGCACCTGCAAGCGATGCCGTTGCTCCATATCGCCATGCAAGGCGCCAACGCTGAAGCCATGTTCTTTCAGGCTTTTGAACAGCATATCCACGTCGCGCTTGCGGTTGCAGAAGATAATGGCGTTCGCCACCGGCTCGGAACGCAGCAGGGCGCGCAGGGCCTTGCGCTTTTCGCGGGCGTCCACAATAACCAGAGACTGTTTTACGGTCTTGGCGGCCGAAGTGGGCGAGGCCACTTCAATACGCTTGGGATTGTTCAGAAAAGCTTCGGTCAGGCGCTGAATTTCCTTTGGCATGGTGGCCGAGAAAAACAGCGTTTGACGGGCCGGCGGCAGCAGGCTGCATATTTTTTCAATGTCCGGGATAAAGCCCATATCCAGCATCCGGTCGGCTTCGTCGATCACCAGAATTTCGACCCCGTGCAGCATCAGCTTGCCGCGCCCGAAATGGTCCAGCAGGCGGCCCGGCGTGGCAATCAGCACATCAACGCCACGGTCGATCAGTTTCGCCTGATCATTGAATGACACACCGCCGATTAGCAGCGCCATACTGAGTTTGTGATATTTGCCATAGGTTTCGAAGTTCTCGCTGACCTGCATGGCAAGTTCGCGTGTTGGCTCCAGGATCAGGGTGCGTGGCATGCGCGCTTTTGCGCGGCCTTGCGCCAGCAAATCGATCATGGGAAGGGTAAAGCTGGCGGTTTTACCGGTGCCGGTCTGGGCGATACCCAGAATATCCCTGCCGCCTAAAACTTCAGGAATGGCTTCTGCCTGGATTGGCGTGGGGGTTGTATAGCCAGCGTCGCTAACGGCGCGCAGCAGGTCTGTACTCAGACCGAGATTGGAAAAGTCCATGTGTGGTTAGGATTACCTGCAATTGTTACTGACAAAGGGTACGAAGAAATGATCTGGAAATAGGCTGGGCGAATCTGCCACACCCGTAAAACCGGGTAATTTACGCTGGACAATAGTCATATGGGATGATTTGTCAACAAAACTAGGGCCGCGCACGGTTAATATGCCATTCCCCGCGCTTTTCGCCTTGAAGCGAAGCGGTAATAAAGGGTTGGCGCCACGAAAATGGTCAGGATCGTGGACATGGCGGTTCCGGCCATCAGGCTGACGGCCATGCCGGTGAACATTGGATCGGTATAGATCACTGCCGAGCCGAGAATGATGGCCAGGGTCGTCAGCATGACCGGCCGAAGTCTTACCACGCCAGCTTCCAGTGTGGCCTCACGCAGCGGCATCCCCAACGCCTCATTGTCGCGGATAAAGTCTATGACCAACAGCGAACTGCGCACGACAATTCCCGCAAGCGCGACCAGCCCGATCATCGATGGCATCGAAAACCAGGTGCCGGTCAGCCAATGCGCCGGAAACACGCCAACGAATGCAGCCGGTATCGCGGCCATGGCGATCAGCGGAATAAAAAAAGAGCGGTAATAGGCGACCAGCAGCAGATAGACAAAACTGATCGCGACGCTCAGCGCGCCAGTCATATCGCGAAATGCGTCCAGGGTCAGGCGCATCTCCCCATCCCAGAGCAAACGATACGTGTCGATGGTGCTGACTTCCGCAGGGATAAGCTGCATATTTCCCGTGACAAGCCTGTGGCCATCTGCAACTTCGCGTCCATCCAGCCGCTGGTCCAGTTCCAGCACGGCATAGATCGGCGAAGAATGGTCCAGTTCGCCGCCGACAAAGCTCACATACTCATTGTTCTTGGTCAGAATCGGGGTGTCTTCCAGGGTGGCGACGGTGCGCGTGATCTCGGACAGGGCGATACGTGCGCCAGTGATATTGGGAACCGAAATTCGTTCCATTTGCGCGGGAGAAACCGCATAACGGCGGGGCGCAATCAGCCGGATCGGCACCGGATTCTGCTCGTTCGCAAGATGCGCGCGGCCAATTACGGCGCCGCCAAACAGGGTTTGCAGGGCAGTGGCGGCGGAGGCTGGGCTGACACCGGAAAGCGCCGCCTTGTCGCGGTCTACAATCACCCGGTGCTGATATATATCCGCAGGGATAGTGTCTGTGACTTCGGCCATGTCATAGATGCTTTCAAACTCTTTGCGCACCATGGCGGCGATCACGTTCACCCTGTGCGGGTCGGGGCCATAAATTTCGGCCAGAATGGTGATGCGCGACGGCGGTCCCGGGGGGTCTTCCAGCAGTTGCAGAGTGCTTCCCGGATAGCGCGCCGCAATGGCCTGCATAGGCGGACGCAAACGGCGGACAACGTCATTGGATATCAGCGTCCGGGTGCTCTTGTCTGACAGATTGACCCGTATCTCGCCCAGATGCGGGCCGCGCCGGTTATAGTTGCCACGCAACAGGCCGCTAAAATCAGAAACCCCCGGCATGCCCACATAGATCTGGTAATCCGCAATCAGCGGATCCTTGCGCAACTCGCCGGCAAGTTCGTCCGCCATGCGTCCGGTAATCTCAACCGGCGTATTTTCCGGCAACGCCAAAGTAATGTTGAAGGTGTTGGTGTCATCCTTGGGCATCAGGCCAAACGTCATGGCCCAGAAGGAAAGCGGCGCGCCAACGCCATGCGGGCGGATGAATTGCCAGACCGGCAACAGAAACGTCCCGGCAAGCAACAGCGCCAGCACAACCAGGCCCAAACGGCGATAGCGGGCTTCATCCAGCAGCGGCGTCAACAGGCGGCGGTAAAGCTGCTGCGGCCTTGTGTTGACCGACTGTAGGGCATGCCCCCCATTTACGTTGACCGGCAACCATCGCAGCGCCGCCCATGGCGCCAATATATAGGCCGCCAGCAAGGATACCCCCATCGCAACCGGAACGCTGAATACGATGGGATGGAAATAATCGCCGTTCATGCCCGTCACAACGCTCAGGGATGAAAACACGGCGATCACGGCAAAGGTGGCGAGATTGGTCGGATTGCCAACTTCATTGGCGGCCCGCACCGTCAGGGTGCGCTTGTCGCCTTCGCTGGTGGCGTAATGCCGGTTGATATTTTCCAGCACGACAATGGCGTCATCCACCAGCATGCCCAGCGCGATGATCATCCCAAACAGGGTGATGCGATTGATGGTGACCCCCGCAAGATAATCGGCTGCAAGGGTCAAAAACACAATCACCGGCACATTGATGGTGACGATCACCGCTTCGCGCCAGCCCAGGAAAAAAATCAGCACAAAAAATACCGCCACAATCGCAAATATCAGATGGCTCAGCAAACTGTTCACTGACGCGTTGGCGCGTTGTCCATCGTCGCGGGTGATTTCCACACGCACATCCTGCGGCACGAATGCGGCCTGCATATCGCCGATCCGGGACCGCACGGATTTTGCAACTTCGACCGCATTGGCGCCGCGCTGTTTGGCGACAGCGATAATGACCGCAGGCATTTCCGCACTATGGCCGCCCTGAAAATGGGGCGATGCCTGGCCATAGCCAAACAGGCTATAGGCCTCGCGTTCCATGGGCGGACCGTCGATCACGTCGGCCACGTCTTCGATGCGCACCGGGCGCCCCTGATGCTGTGTAATGACCAGAGTTTTCACATCTTCGGCGGAACTGATCTGGCTATCCAGAAAAACAGTTTCGCGCTTGTTATCATTGACCCAGTGCCCGGCGGGCGCGGCAATATTATAGGCGGCGATCACATTGGCGGCTTCCAGCGGCGACACATCAAAAGCCTGCAACCGCTCGGGATCCAGTTCCAGGCGAATTTCACGGTCGCGGCCGCCATGCACTTCAACGACTGAAACATGACGCAAACTGCGCAGCCGGTCCGCCATGCGATCCGCTATTCGCTTCAGGGCGTAATCATCATATTTTTCCGATGCCAGCGTGATGGTCATGAACGGCACATCATCCACATCAATGGATTTAACCAGCGGCTCGCTGGCTTGCGCCGGCAAACGGTGGCGGTTTAGCAATATACGGTCATAAAGGCGCACCAGGGACTGCTCTTTGTTCTGCCCGACCTCGAACTCGACAGTGACGGTCGCCATCGAGTTGGCGGCTACGCCATAGGTGTGCTTCACGCTTTCAAGCTCGCTTAAAACAGCTTCCAGCGGCGACACCACCAGATCGTGCATTTCACGCGCAGACGCACCGGGCATGGTGACGCGTATCTCTGCGGCGGGAACGACGATCTGCGGGTTTTCCTCGCGCGGCATATATAGCAGCGCCAGCAACCCCACCGCAGCGGCAGCGATCAGCAGCAGGATTGTCAGCTTGGAAGTGATAAAAGTTTCCGCAAGCCAGCCTGCAATATTCACAGGTACATTACTCACTGGCCGTCCCCAGTTCAGGCGCAACCGGCATGCTATCGCGCAAGGCGTCAAGGCCACTGACGGCAATGCGTTCGCCGCCATTCAGTCCGGCCTGCACTTCTATCCAGTCACGGGTTTCACGGCCCGTGCGCAGCCAGCGGAAGCGGGCTATATTGTCGTCGTCGATTTCGAATACGCCGCGAAGGCCGCCGCGTTCCACCATGGCCCTGGGGGGTATTACCGTGCTTTGGTCTTCGCCGGTGCGCAATTGCGCCCGGCCGAACATGCCGCTCAGCAGGCCGGTCTGTTCTGCGAACGCGACCTTGACCAGAAAGCGCCGGGTGACCGGATCGCCGGCCGGTACGACCCGCACCACCGTGCCCTCGCGGCTGGCGGATAGCGCATCAATATGGATGGATGCCGGATCGCCGATGCGAATATGTGCCACCAGGCTTTCCGGGATAAATGTTTCAAACAGCACGGCGCGATCCGACACGATCACCAGCAAAGGCTTGCCAGGGGTGGCCAGATCGCCCGGCTCGACATGGCGCTCCACCACCACGCCGTCAACCGGACTGGTAATGCTGGTATAGCGTATCTGTGCGCGGGCGGTGTCGCGGGCGGCGACGGCTTCGGCCTTGCGCGCTTGCGCGAAACTGCGGCGCACCTGCGCCTTGCGCACCGTCTCGGAGGCGACCGTACCGCTTGCCGCCAGTTCGACGATCCGGGCCTGATCGCGTACGGCGTCTTCCAGTTCGGTTTCGGCAGCCTTTACGGCGGCTTCGGTTTGCTGAATGGCGCCTTCCAGATCGCTTGGATCGATTTGCGCCAGTAAATTTCCTGCCGTAATCCGGTCGCCTTCGCGCACCGGTAGCTGCTGGATAAACCCGGTGACCCGCGACGCAATGTGAATGGTTTCGTCCGATACGACAGAACCCGGCGCGGCATAGAGGCGCGGCAGCGTTGCAATCTGCACCACCGCCGTTGCAACTTTGGCCGCGGCGGGCGCCGCATTCTGGCTGTCCTGCTGCGCCTCGCCACAGGCGGTCAAACCAGGCCCCAGGAGGGTTGCAAACATCAGCGGCAATAGTTTGAAGCGCTTCATACTGGCCCCGTAAGCACAAGTTTGATGACATGGTCGGCCAGAAAATCCGGGCTGTCGTGGATAGGCAGGTAACCCGGCAGGGAACGGCGAATGACCGCGCATTCATAATGCCCAAGAATGATGGTGATCATGGCGTTTGCCGTAAAATGATGATCGCGCCCCGGCGCCAGCGCTCTGAGCAGGGTGGCGAAACTGTCGAAGGTTTCCTGAAACACTTGTGTGCTTAGCCGCTGCATGCGCGCTGCGCTTCCGTCCAGCAGTTCGCGGTGCAAAAGCCGTGAAAATATCTTGTCATTGGCCACGATGCCCGCGAAAGCCACCACAAAACCACGCAACATATCGGCGTTTGATTGACCGTCCGTATCCAGCACTGCATGAAGGGCCTGGGTGCGGCTGCGGTAGACATGTTCCAGCGCGGCCTCATACAGCGCGTCCTTGTCCGCAAAATGATGGTATAGCGCGGCTGGGGTCAGCCCTGCTGTTCTGGCGATCTCACGCATGGAAACGGCGGCATAGCCGGTCTCGGCAAACAGCTCCGCCGTTAGCTCCAACAGACGTGTTCTGGTAGCGGTTTGTGCGCGCGCCATACTCTTATCTAACTAAACGTTCGTTTAGGTAAGGTTAACGCCCCAATGTGTCAAGGCTCAAGAGGGATCCTGACGGAATTCTTAAAACGGTAAGAATCCGAGCTTTCAATGCACGCTTTATGAAAGTAAGCTCCTTGACAATAATACCAACGGCCTGATGAACAGACTCATTGTCATTCTGAGCGAAGCGAAGGATCTCCCCGAAATGGATGGGGATTCTTCGCTTCGCTCAGAATGACAGGTCAGGGCATAGGGCTGCTGGTATAATATTTCACAGACAGGGGGAGCGAATGCTCGATATTTTTAACCTTAAGGGCAAGGTGGCCATTGTTACCGGCGGCAATGGCGGCTTGGGACTTGGCATCGCACGCGGGCTAGCCAATGCGGGCGCGGCGGTGGCGATTGTGGGGCGTAACCAGGACAAGCTGGATAGCGCCTATGAGAATCTCAAAAATATCGGCCCCAAAATCCTGAAAGTGAATGCTGACGTCTCCAAAGAAGATGAAGTGAAGCGCATGGTGAAGGAAACCGTGGCTGAGCTTGGCCGCGTCGATATCCTGTTTAACAATGCGGCGGTCAGTTACGGGCGTCCGGCGGACAAGATGACGCTGGACGAATGGAACATGTTCATCGCCATCAACCTGACCTCGGTGTTTTTGTGCAGCCAGGCGGTCTATCCCGAAATGCTGAAAGTGGGCGGCGGCAAGATCATCAATATCGGCTCGATCATTACCCAGCAGATGGGCCATGCAAAACTGATCGCCTATGCAGCGGCCAAAGGCGGCATGGACCATATGACCCAAAGCCTCGCGGTTGCCTGGGGGCCGGACAATATTCAGGTGAACTGTGTCATACCGGGGCTGGTCGATAGCGAAATGATGCCATGTTCAGGACCAAACAAGCAGTCGAAAATTATCGATCATGTCGTGGAAAAATCGCCGGTGCGGCGCTATGGCGTTCCCGATGATTTTCAGGGGATTTCTGTGTTGCTGGCCAGTCCCGCGTCCAGCTTTATCACTGGCGCACTGATTGTTGCGGATGGAGGTTTGTCAATCGCGGGGGTCTGACATAATCATAAAAAAGGGGAAGCCATGCTGGAAGGTTTTGATCTGACGGGAAAGGTTGCGATTGTCACGGGTGGTAATGGCGGTTTGGGGCTTGGCATTGCGCGGGGCATGGCGAATGCCGGCGCCGCCGTGGCGCTTGTTGGCCGCAATCAGGACAAGCTGGATGCGGCCTATGAAAATCTGAAGGGCATCGGCTCCAGAATTATCCGGGTGCAGGCGGATGTCTCAAAAGAAGACGATGTCAAGCGCATGGTCAAGGAAACTGTGGCCGCACTTGGCCGGGTCGATATCCTGTTCAACAATGCGGCGATCAGCTATGCGCATAGTGCAGCCCGCGATTAAGTGAGGTCACCAAGTGACTCCACTTAATCGCGGGCTGCCCTAGTCGCGCCGGGAACTGGAGCCAAAGCCATTTTCTGCGGGTGGCTTTGACATATCGCTGAGCAGCAGATTGATGGCGTGGATAGTGCTGGCGGGAGTGACTGCCGCTGCGGGAACCCGCACTTGCCCGCTGGCGGCAAGGTGGGCGCCGATGCAATAGGCTGCCATGGCGCGGACATCCTGGCTGCTGCTTGTGAGGATTTTATCCGCTGCATCGCAAACCCTGTCGGGCAGTGTTTGAATATGTGGGCCAAACACCAGAACGATCCTGAAATTTTGTCCGCCCGCGCCAATCATGCCTTGCACCCGATCCTGCAAGATGGTGGCGGGGGTCGCAGGTTCGGCATGCGTATCGGAATCACTTTGCGTTCCGGCAATCAAACGCACCCCTTCGGTTCTGCCTGGCAGACGCATCCCCTGCGCAATTTCTTCGGGCGTCATGCCGGCGGGCAGTGCACCATATATTCCCAGCGGCACGGCGCCATCGCGCGCCGCATAGCTGATCAACGAGGGCTGAAATATCGGGCGCTGATTGACATGGCTGATCACGTTCTGTTGCGCGCAGGCGCCCAGCAGAATCATTGTTGCACCAAACAGGATTTTTTTCATGGGCAAGCCACTGGATTATGATCGGTCAGGTTTTAGCCATTCGCCGTGGTCGGGTCGATCATGCGCCGGACTTCCGTAATTTTGCTGGCGGGAAAGCCGCTTTTCTCTGAGTGAGCGTGGATGAGAGATTCATCTTTTGCCAGATATACGCAAAAAGTTTTATCCGCGGTCACATAAGATTCCAGCCATTGAATCTCTGTCCCCAGTTCTGCCAACGCCTTGTTCGAATTTTGCGCCGCCGCCTTCAGCGCCTCGCGCTCGGCGCTGCCAATCGCGGGTAGTTCGCGTTCGATAATGAATTTTTTCATGGGGGGTTTCCTGCTGGTTGGGATGGTGACGGCAGATTAGCTGGTATTACGTCCTGAATAAACCCTATATATCCAGACCTGTGGCAAAGGCGGCGCGTTCCTGAATAAAGGCAAAGCGGGATTCGGCTTTACGGCCCATCAGTTGCTCGACCAGAATTGCAGTTTCAGATTCGCCCGCCTGACTTAAAACGACCCGCAACAGATTGCGCTTCCTTGGGTCCATGGTGGTTTCGCGCAATTGCGCAGGCATCATTTCGCCCAGCCCCTTGAAGCGGCCAACATCCACCTTGCCGCGCCCGCTAAACATTGTGGCCATCAATTCATCCTTATGCGCATCATCGCGCGCATAGGCGTTTTTGGCGCCCTGAGTCAGCCGGTACAAAGGCGGCATGGCAAGATACAGCCGCCCGCTCCTGATCAATTCCGGCATCTGCCGGTAGAAAAATGTGATCAGCAGAGACGCGATATGCGCGCCATCCACATCGGCATCGGTCATGATGATGACCTTGCCATAACGCAATTCGCTGTCGCGATATTTATCCCTGATCCCGCACCCCAGCGCCAGAGAAATATCGGCAATTTCCTGATTTCCGGAAAGCTTGTCGAGGGATGCGCTGGCGACATTCAGAATTTTTCCCCGCAACGGCAATATAGCCTGGGTTTTGCGGTCGCGCGCCTGCTTGGCCGATCCGCCGGCGCTGTCACCTTCGACCAGGAAGATTTCGGTTTCCTCGATGCGGTCGCTGGAGCAGTCCGAAAGTTTTCCGGGCAGGCGCAGTTTGCGGGTGGCGGTTTTGCGGCTGGTCTCGCGTTCCTGGCGGCGGCGCAGCCGTTCCTCGGCGCGCTCGATGCACCAGTCCAGAAGTTTGTTGGCGTCGCTGGGCGCACCCGAAAGCCAATGGTCGAAATGATCGCGCACAGCATTTTCCACCAGCCGCGCCGCATCTGCCGAAGACAGTTTTTCCTTGGTCTGGCCCTGAAACTCCGGTTCCCGGATAAACAGGGACAATATGACACCGGCCGTTCCCGTCACATCATCGGCGGTCAGCAGCGCCGCCTTTTTGTTGCCGGTCAGTTCGCCATAGCCGCGCAAAGCCCGATAAAGGGCAGTCTTCAATCCGGCTTCATGGGTGCCGCCGGCGGGTGTTGGGATCGTATTGCAATAGGATTCCATGAGCGCATCGCCATCTCCATACCAGGCAATGGCCCATTCCACCTTGCCACGATCCCTGGGAAGTTTTTCGCTGCCGGTAAAGCTGTTGGGCGTGACCAGCGCATATCCCTTGATGGCGGCTGCAAGATAATCGGAAAGCCCGCCGGAAAAATGCAGCACTTCGCTTTCGGGTGTATCGCCCGCGCCCTTCAGCAATTCTGGCGCGCATTTCCAGCGGATTTCGACGCCTGCAAACAGATAGGCTTTTGAACGCGCCATCTTGTACAAAAGCGCTGGTTTGAAATGGGCCTGTGCGCCGAAAATCTGCTTGTCCGGGAAAAAGCTGATGGTGGTGCCGCGCCGGTTATTTGCAGGCCCGGTATTGCGCAGCTTTCCGGCAGGCGCGCCCCGGGCATATTCCTGCACATAATGCTGTTTGTCGCGGGCAACCTCGACGGTGAGGCGTTCCGACAATGCGTTTACGACAGACAGGCCCACCCCATGCAGACCGCCAGAGGTCGCATAGGCCTTGCCGCCAAACTTGCCGCCGGAATGCAGGGTGGTGAGAATAACTTCCAGCGCGGATTTGGATTTGAACTTCGGATGCGGATCAACCGGAATGCCGCGCCCATTATCATGCACAGTCAGGCTGCCATCCGCCTCCAATGTCATTTCGATGCGCGTGGCGTGTCCGGCAACCGCCTCGTCCATGGCATTGTCGAGAATTTCTGCCGCCAGATGATGCAGGGCGCGTTCATCGGTGCCGCCAATATACATGCCGGGGCGGCGGCGCACAGGCTCCAGCCCCTCCAGCACCTCAATGTCCTGGGCGGTATAGCTTTGATCAGCGGCAGAAGCAGTTTTTTTGAATAAATCGGCCATGTGAGTCCAAGGATGGTCCAGCGTCGAATCGCGCCAGCCCCTTTTATCAGGTATGGATGCGAATGCCGTCAAGATTACCGCCCGCCGCCTCGATCTGATCAAATGTTCCGGCGGTCACTTTGGCGTTTGTCAGGCTGGCGCCTTCCAATATTACATTGGCCATGTTGGCCCCTTCGAGATTGCAGCCTGTCAAATCTGCGTCCGTAAAGTTACAGGTGCTGAACTCGGTCTGCTGGAAATGACTTTTCCGTAAATTGGCGGATATCCTTTTTTCGGAATTAACGCCGGTCTCAACGGACGCAAAAGTCACCCCCGAAAAATTGGCCCGCCGGCAAAATGACCGCTTCATCACAGCCGCGCGCATATCTGCTTCCAGCAAAATGGCGTCTTGCAGGTTGGACAGCGACATATCCACCAGCCGTAATTTGCAGCGCGTCAGATTGGCCCTGGAGAGATCACAATTTATGAACCTGGCCCCGGACAGGTCCAGTTCGGCAAACACAACATCTGAAAGATCGGCATTGAGCAATTCCAGACGCGAACCATCCCGCCCATATGATGTGACCCAGAGTTCGTGCGCAGCAAGCATTGCGGAAAACGAACCCGGTGCCGGCCTGGTGCGTTCTGGCAGGTTTTTTACGCCTGAGCCTGCGCCAATAGCGCGCCGGTCTATGATCGCCCCAAGCATATCTGCGCCATTCAGGGACGTGCCGGACAGTTTCGCGCCCTCTAATATTGCCCCCTGCATGGATGTATCGGACAGATCGGCGCCGGATAAATCAGCACTTCCAAGATCGGCGCCGTCCAGAACGGCGCCGCGAAAACTTGCTCCGGAAAGTATTGCATTACGCAATATGACATCGCTTAAATTGGCCTGCATGATATGCCCATGCGAGATTATCGCCCCTGACAGATCGGCCTGAACAAGGTTTGCGGCAACCAGCTCAGTTGGTTCAAAGGAATCATCCCGGAACGTAATGTCATTGTTTTCAGATATTCTTAAGCGGGGGCCTTCGCCCATGTCCGCGCCGCGCAGATTTGCCTGCGTCAATTTTGCTCCGTACAATGAACATCCGCGCATATCCGTCTGGCTTAAATCTGCGCCGTCAAGATGCGCCAGCCGGAATATTGCCGATGATAATATTGAACAGGTAAGTTTCACCTTATGCAGCGCCGCATCCGTGAGGTTGGCCCCCGAAAGATCGGCATAGGATAAATCACGCCCGCCCAGGTCCATGCTGGAAAGATCATGGAAAGCCAGATTTGCCCGCTTTCCACGGCGGCCTTTCTCCGCCACATATTCCGCATTGCCTGCGGCAACCTGATCCAGCGTTTTCTGGTTGATAGTGATAAGTTTACTGGGGACAGGCAGACGGGTCATGTGCGAATTTCCCACGGCAATATGCCTTGTGCGCCTCCTATTAGCCGCTCCAGGGGTAATGTTAGTAGGGCGGTCGTACCGGTGCCCGGTTCGCTATGTAATTCCAGATCGCCACCATGCAAACGGGCAAGTTTGCGGGATATTGCAAGGCCGAGTCCTGCGCCTTCCTCGGTTCGCGCGGCGTCTTCCTGACCACGGTTGAACGGCTGAAAAAGTTTTGCAAGCTGGTGCTTTTCTATCCCTCTGCCGGAATCGCGTATGGCAATGCTCAGATTATTGTCTATGGTAATGCCCAGTTCGATGTTTCCATTTTCTGGCGTGAATTTGATGGCGTTGGATAGCAGATTTGCGATTATCTGCCTGATCGCCCGGGAATCTGCAAAGAACGTAATATTGCTTTCGCCCTGAATGTGTAATCGCTGATTTTTATCGCCCGCTCGCCCTCGCACCAGCCGTATAGTGGATTGTAATAACTCATCCAGATTTATAGCTTCCTCCTGCAAGGTCTGTTTTCCACTTTCGATCCGTGACAGGTCGAGAATATCGTTGATAAGGGATAGCAGGTGCTGGCCGCTATGCAGAATATCCTGCGCATAGTCCTTGTATTTCGGGTTGTTGTGGACGCCGAAATATTCCTGGGCCAGAATTTCCGAAAAGCCAATAATCGCATTGAGCGGGGTGCGCAGTTCATGGCTCATATTCGCCATGAATTCGGTTTTTGACCGGTTGGCTTCTTCGGCGGATATTTTTGCATTTATCAGCGATTCAATTTTTCGGCGCGTTTGCGCCATGCCAACCGCATTTGTCAGCACATTTGTATAGCCGTCAGAAATATGGATTTCCTCTTCGCTCCATTTCATTCCGGCTGGTTTGATCAGCCGCAATATCACAATTGGTGTGTGATCCGGCGTTCTGACCGGGCAATCGGTTACGCGTATCGCAAGGTCAGGCAGCAACGGTTCGCCAGGTTGTGGATAGATGGCTGTCTCGCTCTTGCTGCTGCGCGCATCCCTCAGGCATTGCCAGCCATCGGCCAGATGCCAGACCTGGGCCGCATCCAATTCAAACGAAGCCAGCGATTTTGAAGCAATCTCTGCCGCTATGTCGTCGAGGGAACCCAACGCCAAGGCAGGGCTAGCAGTTAGGCCCAGCAAGGCTTTTAAATGACGGCCATCAAGAGAGATAGCATCCGTCAGGCAGGCGGGGGCCTTGTCCATGTTACGCATACCAATAAGCCCGAGAAAGACATACAATATCCGCCCGGGATACCCGAGTCAGGAATACACGTTATACGTTAATGGTTAAGGAAGAGTTGATTTGAAGACATTTGTCTGCTGGCGCAGGCGGGCAGGTTCACAGCCCTTTGGGAGATACGCCGACCATATCGGTCCGGCGCAAGGTTGCCCAACCAATAGATACGCCCCCCCTTCGGCCTGGGCGTCCGGGCTGGACAGGTAAAGGATGGCTCCCCGGGCCGGATTCGAACCAGCGACCAACCGGTTAACAGCCGGTTGCTCTACCACTGAGCTACCGAGGAACAGATACCCGAACAAGGCAATTAGCAGCGATCAGCATGCTGGCTATAGCAAACTGTTCGCCCCCGCACCACCCCTAAATGTGGCCTGTCCAGATCAGGCCTTGCAATCTTTCCGGTTTACCCACAAGAAACGTCATGACCAATCTTCGCATAGGCAACCGCACCTTCAAACTGCCGCAATCGCGCACATTGCGCGTTCTTGTGGGGGGGGCGCTGATCATTGGCGGAATATTGGGTTTTCTGCCCATAGTGGGGTTCTGGATGATTCCGCTGGGCATTCTGGTGCTGTCCAACGAATTTCACGTCATCCGCCGCCTGCGCCGCCGTGCTGAAGTCAAATGGGGCCGCCGCAAACAGCGCCGCGACGCGGCGCGCAAATTTAATGATGAGTATCTGGATTAGGCGCGGGTAATGCCACCCGTGAGGGGGAATTAGAGGGCGATGCGCGGATCGCCCCGCCGCACGCGCACATGGAAGCGCGCCTCGTCCGCGGAATTGAACCGTTTATGTGCTATTGCCGTTGCCCACCCCCATTTTCCATGACAGGCAATAAGTTGCCCAGGAATTAAAGGTTACCATATCAACAATGCGCGCAAAGACTCAGTCGTTAGAGAAGATGAGATTTATGACTGGCTCATCGACGATACGAATGCCGGGCTTTGTAACTACAAAACCGATCCGTTCGGCTTTGTTCGCAAAATTACCCGTAACGTAGAGCATTACCTCGCTTTCGCGGAAGGGCGTGGCAATGACGGAAAAGCCAACACTGCGATGGAGAATTTGAGGCTGCTCACGGGCGGCGCGTTCAGTCTGCACTATGTGCCATTGCTTGCGGCCAGCAGCTTACCAAAGCCGCTGTTTGATTATTTCGTTCGCCAGCTGGAAAGTTTCATATTCCATTACATATTCACCAAAACCCCCACCAAAGACCTGGAGCGTAACTTCTCTCTATGGGCAGATGAATTGCGTGAAATAGCGGCAGAAGCCGATCCCAAAAGCCAGAAAGACAAGCTGAATCAGTTTATCTCCGAGCATTTTGAAAAAGGGATGCAGGCCAAAGAGGCGGAATTGCATGATGCGTTGAAACGCTATTCACTCTTTTCAATGCAGAAATACCGCACACGTTACTTCCTGGCAAAACTGACGCAGCATGTGGATTTGGCATATAAAGGGCTGAAAGAGTCAGGTTCGTTAGACGAATACATCAAGCTGGAGATAGAGCACATTCTGCCCGATAACCCCAAACCAGAGCTGCGTGCTGATTTTGAGGCAAATAATCCGCAGGCTGATTACGAGGATTGCAAGAACAGGATCGGCAACCTGATGGATGCACAGTGGGCGAGGGTCGAGCCGTTGCTGCCCAAAAACCGTCCCGGTGCGCGACGGGTGGATGACCGGCGGGTGATCAGCGGCATCATTCATGTGCTGCAATCGGGGTGCCGCTGGCGAGATTGTACCGGGCAATAAACGATAAAAACCAATCGCGTGGCACGAGGTTGATCCAAAGCGCGCTGCGGTTTACGATTTCAATCCCGCAGACTGGCATCTGCGTCTCGTATTGCAGCTTGCCCGCGAGCTGATTTCCGCGTCATCTTTCCCAGTGATCCGAGATCATTCTTTGGACCGCCGGAAGTTAGAGTTTTCCAGCTTTTTCACGATGGCGGGCTGGCTGCACAAAAAGTAGCCGAATATGAGATAATTGGGAATTGAACCGGCCTATAACAATATTGTGTTGGTATCGGTGAACATGGCTTCATATTAATTTATTGATAAATATAGATATTTTTTAATATCGTGATTCCGCGCCGCATCACTTTCTCTCCTCCCAGCATGTATCCCACTACGATGATATTTGCTGAAAAATGGTTTAGTTGTCCGTCGCCAGGGGATCCAACACCGCCATGGCTGGGGTGGTGCGTGGCAGAACCTGATAGGGCATCTGTTGCGTGGCTGGAACAGCTGGCGCGGCCCTGAGACGCCATAGCGCAAATCCCAGCACGGCCATTGCGCAAAAACCGATAAAGACGAACAGACCACGCGGCCCGAAGGCCGACATGAAACCCACACCTGCCATCGGGCCTGCTACCGCTCCCAAAGAATAGGCAAGCACCAGTCCGCCGCTGGCGCCAACACGCTGATCAGGCGTGAGGTGATCGTTGGTATGCGCTACGCACAGCGGGTATAATGCAAACGATACCCCGCCAAAAAATGCGCCTGAAGCCATTACTGCATACCGCCCCTCCACAGCAGCGACAATCAGTATGCAGATGGCAAGTGTCGCGGCGATGGTCCATACAATCACAAGACGCCGGTCAAACAGATCGGACAACCGGCCAAGAGGCCATTGCAGCGCGACGCCGCCTGCGATGGTGGCGCTCATAAACAGTGCGATGCCGGCAAGTTTGAGGCCAACACCAAGTGCGAAAACCGCACCCAGCCCGTAAAAGGCGCCCAGCATCATACCCGTGGCGATGGCGCCCGTCACGCCAAGCGGCGACACGCGGTACAGTTCCGTAATCCGCATGGCGGCGCCCGCTGTGAGGACCGGGGCGGGGATATGCGTCAGGGCGACCGGGATGATCCCCAGCGACAGCAGGATAGAGGCGGCGATGAAGGGCATGGATGGCAGACTGTTATTCAGATTAAGCAGGAACTGGCCCGCAGCCTGCCCGGCATACAGCGCGATCATGTAATAGCCCAGCACCGCGCCGCGCGACTGCGGTTCGGCGCGTTCATTAAGCCAGCTTTCAAGACAGACGAATACCCCGGCCATGCAGAAGCCTTCAATAAACCTTATGAGCGACCATAATACCGGATCAAGGTGAATGGCGTAGCTCAGCGCTGTCGCCGAAAACAATGTAACGAAAGCGGTAAATGCGCGAATATGGCCAACCCGGGTAATGATGCGAAACACCGTGAGTGAGCCGCTCATCAATCCGGCAAAATAAGCAGTGGTGAGAAACCCGACAAGAACTGGCGATACGCCGGCCGCCTCCAGCCGGAGGCTTAACAGTGGCGCCAGAAAGCCGCTGCCCGCCATAATCATGAAAATGGCGATCAGTAATGTGCTGACTGGACTGATGGCTTTGAGCATCAGTGTGGTATCGGGCTTGTCGTTTTAGCCGTATGACGGCTTTTGGAAAGCAGCAGACCAAGCGCCACGCCCGCCAATATGCCCGGCATGCCCTCATAAATATTTTCATGCCATCCAATCTGCCGCCAGGCTAACGCGACGGCAACGCCCGCCAGCATTGTCACGATGGCGCCGCGTTCCGTCACTTGCCGCTGGAGTGTATACAAGATCAGCAATGGTCCGAAGGCGCACGCCAGGGTGGACCATGACAGGATGACCAGGCTGAACACGCTGGACGAATTACTTAAGGCTATGATCAGCGCAAAGCCGGTGATCAGGGCGGTCGCTGTTTTGATCAGCACCGGATTATTGGCCATGCCGGGCACGATATCATTGGTGACCGCAACGGAACAGGATAGCACCAGACTGTCCGCCGTTGACATTGTCGCGGCAAAAATCCCCGCCAGGATGACGCCCACCAGGGCAGGATGCAGTAATTGAACCGCGATGGTGGGAAGTGCGAGTTCCGGGTCCATCGTCTGCAGTTCAGGCAGGTAAAGCCGGGATAACATTCCTACCCCGGTCGCCAGTGCGTAGAATATGGCAAAGTAGGAGTAGTACCATATTCGGGCCACGTTTATGCCGCGTGGATCTTCGATCGCCATGAACCGCACCATAATATGCGGCTGACCAATCACACTAACCCCCGCAAACACCCAGCCAAAAATGAATAGCAGCAGCCCGGGTACAGCAGGAATGAGCAGATTGGGCGGTGTCAGATTAAGATAGTCCGGTATATCGGCCAGCATCCCGACTGTCGCGAGCACCCCCCCCAGATTGTAGACGCCGGTGAAGAACAGCAGCAGCATCGCAACCATCATCACCGCGGCCTGCGCCGCATCGGTCCAAATTGAGGCGCGGATGCCCCCGGCAATACAATATGCAAGCACCATCAGCGCAACCAGCCAGGCGCCCAATGTCTGGTCCCAGCCCAGTACCCCGTGCAACGCCTTGCCGCCAGCCGAAATCTGCGCTGCGGCGTAAGCGCCGAGGAATATAATTGTGAAAATCGCCGCCACACGCCGCCAAACCGGCATGTCGCCACCGTTCCAGCGCGCCAGTACGCCGTTGAACGAAACCTCGCCTGTCCTCCGGGTTGCCATGTTCAGGCGTCGGTGGATGAACTGTGACGCAAGTAAATCGCCCGCTATCCACCCTACCATCAGCCAAACGGCAACCAGACCAACGGTGTAGGTATAGCCAATAACGCCGATGAACATATAGCCGGAATTGTTCGTCGCCACCGCCGACAAACCCGCCAGCCATGGCGGCACCTGCCTGCTGGCGAGATAATAGTCCGTCGGCGTCTTTCTGGAGCGAAAGTAGGACGCAAGCCCGATGGCCAGAAACGTCAGCAGAAATACGATGAAACTTGCAAGTATCACGGCCTGGCTATGCCGCTACATTCGGTTGGGTGTCCGGAATAGCCGTTATGCGCGGTTCTATCAACGCTCTGTGCAGCAGGCGAATAGTGTTTTCAAAATCCTCCCGCGCGACAATGAACTGAATGTCAACGTTACGAATCTGGTGCTGCAGACCAAGCACTTTGACGCCCGCGTTTCCAAGCGCCGCCATGGCTTTCAGAGTGAGACCAGGGGCATCCAAATCGCTGCCGATAAGTGAGACCATCGATACGGAATGTACCGCGATCGTCGCACCGGGATATTTGATCTCCAGATCGTTGATAACGCGCCGTACCAATTTGACTGGCGCGGAAAGATAGTGGGTAATCGTATTGGCATTAGAGGATTTACTTACGATTGCTACCCTATGACGGGTCAGCGCCTCCAATATGGTTGCGTCATACCCTTTTTCCCCAACCATGTCCTGTTCGAAAAACTCCAGGGCAAACATCTCACGACTGCCGGCGATAATTTCGACGCGCGGTGTCGCCGATACGTAATCACCGCAGATGAGTGTGCCTTCATCGTTCCGGTGGAAGATATTCTTGACCCGCAAAGAAATATTTGACTGGCGCAAACCCCGGCCAGCGCCAGGATGAATCGCCTCCATGCCCAGATTGGCAAGCTGATCGGCGACATCATAATTGGTAAGCCCGATCTTGTGTGCGTTTCTCTCACCCACCAGGCGGGGGTCAGCGCTGGAGAGGTGAAACTCTTTGTGAATGATGGCCTCGCATGCGCCAGTAGTCACGGCAGCCCGGGAAAACGTTATTTCCGAGTAGCCGCGGTCATACCGGCTTACCATGCCACCCTGGCAAAGAGCGTAACCGGTAACGATCGGGAGTTGGGTGTTCAGGTCAATATTTTTTAGCCCCTGCAGTATGCGTTCATCCAGCGAAGGGCGATCACCCTGCCAGCGGCTCAGGTCAACGAATACGCCGTTGACGCCCCGGTCCCGCAGGAGCAGGGCGGTGTTGTGCGCGCTATGCGCTTCGCCAGCTGCCGCCAGCATCTCGCGAAGATCCGCCAGTGGTTCAGTCAGACGGAAGTGCCCGTGCTCGCGCAATTGGCCGACATTATTCAGGCAGTCACGCAGTTCGCGTATCCGCTCATCGGCAAAGGCATCTGCACCAGCGCGGCTCTTGAAGCTGTCAAAGATTTCAGCATTTTTTGCGAGCATTGCTCCTTCGACCGCATCAAGCGCCTGTTCCCATGAACAGTCGGCGTCATTCGCAATAAAATTACCATAGACTCCGGCCTCCCCGGTTTTTTTATGCTCAAGCAACAGGTCTGTCATACCGGCATATGCGGAAACGACAAAAATGCGATTGTAAATACTGGCGCCGGTCCGTTCGCCAATGAGCACATTGTCAAAAACCTGTTCGGTTGCGGCTATTGATGTCCCCCCGATTTTTTCTACCGTGTGGGGATGCGTCGAAATAAACGGCACACTCATGCCGCGACCTCAAGCAATGTGAGGACGGGCTTTTCTATCACTGGCGTGTGCTTGCGTGCGGCGATGAATTCGGGGCGTGGCGTTTTTGGGCCAAACGGGGCCACAAGCCGGTTAGACACAGCGTTATAAACCATGAAGGCATTGGCGCGTGGAAAGGGGGTGATGTTGCCGTTGGACCCATGCATTATATTGCAATCAAAAATGATCACCGTGCCGGGATCACCAAGGGGCGCAACAATGCCATGCTCGACCGCCAGTTCGGCCAGGCTGTTCTGGTCTGGTACACCATATTCCTGCCGCTTGAGCGACATCTGGTAATGGTTTTCAGGGGTTTCCCCGATGCAACTCAGGAATTTTTTGTGCGATCCGGGAATCAGCATCAGCGGGCCATTATGAACGGTATTCGGCGAAAGCAATATGGACATCGAAAGCGCGCGCATTCGCGGCATGCCATCCTCGATATGCCAGGTTTCGAAATCGGAATGCCAGTAAAACTCCTTGCCCTGAAAACCCGGCTTATAGTTCAGCCGTGATTGGTGGATATAGACATCATCGCCCAGAAGGAAGCGCGCGACCCCTGCCAGACGCTCGTCCGCCGCTAGCCGCGCCATCACGGCGTTTTGCCGGTGGATCATGAAGATCGAACGGATTTCCCGTTCACCGGGTTCGGTAATGACGGTCTCTGCGGCAAGCGCGTGTGGATCTGCAAGCAGCTTTGCCGTTTCCGACTGCAGAACTGCAACTTCATCATCTGTGAACAGATTATCAAGTTCCAGATAGCCGTCGCGCTCAAACTTCTGCGTCTGGGCCAGGTTGATTGGCGCGCTTTCATGCCAAGTGTTGTGAACGACAGGATCACACCGGGAAATAAGTTCCGGTATGCCTTGGCCGCGGGAGGGATAAAGATCGGTCATTTTATGCGTCTCAGATTGGCTGGTGCATGCTGCTGATGCACAGACTTGCTAAACCGTTTCGGTTAGCCGGTAGGCGCCGGTTTCGTCGTGCACTTCATTTCCGGTCACCGGCGGATTGAAAACACAGACCGTCACCAGTTCGGTTTCGGCGCGCAGGGTATGGTGATCATGTTCGTTCAGAGCGTAGAGCGTGCCAGGCGCAAGCTGGTGAACTGTGCCGGTGGCCAATTCCGTTACACTGCCCGTGCCGCTGATTACGAACACGGCCTCAAGGTGGTGCTGATAATGGAAAGTCCATTCACCACCCGCCTTTAATGTTGTAATGTGAAAGGAGAACCCCATGCCGTCTTCTTTCAGAAGCAGACGGCTGCTTTCCCAACCCTTGTCCGTGACATTCCGGTCGGATTTGCGGATTTCATCAAGTCTTTTGATCAGCATCTGGATAGTTTTCCTATTCTGCGGCCATGAAATGGCTCTGGGAAAGAACAGTGTGGAAGGCCTGCCGCAGAATGCTGAGGCCGGCCGCAAAAACATCATCCTCGATGGTAAGCGGCGCCAGCACTTTGACAACTTCATCTTCGGCGCCGCTGGTTTCAATGATCAGGCCTTTCTGGAACGCCGTCCGTGTGATGGCGGCCGCAATTTTTCCGGATCCGGCATCAATGCCCAACATCATGCCGCGGCCCTTGATTTTGAGCCGGCCATTGTGATCCGCGACAATCTGTTCAAGGGTATTGGCAAGCAAGTCCGCGCGCCGCTGCACATCGGCCGCGAAACTGTCCGTTCGCCAGAAATGCCGGAGCGCCGCCGTCGCGGTCACAAAGGCATGGCAGTTGCCGCGAAAAGTGCCGTTGTGCTCGCCGGGATTCCATTGGTCCAGTTCCGGACTGAAAAGGGTAAGCGCGAAAGGCAGCCCCATCCCGGAAAGTGATTTCGCCATGGTGACGATGTCCGGCTTGACGCCGGATTTTTCGAAACTGAAAAATCCGCCGGTGCGGCCGCATCCGGCCTGAATGTCATCAACGATCAGCAATGCGCCATGCGCCTTCGCGATGCGTGCGATCTTGCGCAGCCATTCTGGCGACGCCACGTTGAGACCGCCTTCGCCCTGAACAGTTTCAACCAGAATCGCGCAAGCCGGGTCCAGCCCGCTGGACGAATCATTGAGGCGCCGCTCCAGCATGTCGGCGGTGTCGATGTCATCGCCGAAATAGCCGTCGAACGGCTCATGGCTGACATGCGTAAGTGTGACGCCTGCGCCGCCGCGTTTGCTCTCGTTCCCGGTGCATGCGAGCGAGCCAAGCGTCATGCCATGAAATCCATTGGTGAAGGCGATGACATTGGAGCGTCCTGTCACCTTTCGGGCCAGCTTAAGCGCCGCTTCGACCGCATTGGTGCCGGTCGGTCCGGGGAACATCACCTTATATTTCAGGCTGCGGGGCTTCAGTATGGTTGCCTCCAGTTCCTCAAGGAATGCCTGCTTCGCGTTCGTATGCATGTCCAGGCTGTGGGTCACGCCGTCAGCATTGATATAATCGAGCAGCGCCTGCTTCAGGACCGGGTGGTTATGTCCATAATTGAGGCTGCTGCAGCCGGATAGAAAATCAAGATAGCGGCCGCCCTTGCTGTCATACATCCATGGCCCTTCGGCACGCACGAACTGGCGCGGTATCGCGCGGCAATAGCTTCGCACATTTGATTCCAGGCGTTCATAGACTGATATATCGGGTTTCGCATTCGAAGGCGCCGGTGAAACTATCATGACATTTTCCTCTCTCTGGTAATATCAGGGCGTATTTTGGGACACCCTGATCGGCCCGATAGAAATCAACTCTTCGGACTCATGTGCGCCGCCAAAGTGGACGTCGCTCCTGAAATGCGGGCGAGCTTGCAGCACCGCCCGGTGATGGTTTGCAAAGCCCTCAAACATTCTGCGGGAGGCTGTGTTGGAGGGGGTGACGGTGGTGATCAGACGTGTGGCGCCGCGCACCCCGGGAAGCAGGAAAAGCTCATTAAGCAAACGTTGGCCAAGGCCCTGGCCGCGCGCGGATTCGTGAACAGCGACCTGCCAGACGAACATGCTGCCGGGCTCTTGCGGCGGGCGGTATCCCGAAATCCAACCGGCAATGCCGCCGGTATGTTCAGCCAGAATGCAGGTGCTGGCGAAATGTGTACACTGCAATAGATTGCAGTATAACGAATTGGAATCGAGGGGTGGGCACGACGCAATCAGCCGCGAAATGGCGGGACCATCGTTCGCTGTGGGAGTGCGGAAAACAAGCGTCTCTATCGGCTGATCCAATGTTCCTGTATCGGAAAGGCGCACAACACCCTCCTCTGTTAGTTGGCTATTCGACGTAATTTATTTTCTTATTTAAATATTTTATTATACAAAATATATTCTGGTGCTTGTATGGATGCAGTCTTTCACTTCGGAAAGGAAATTGCAAGGAGAAAGCCGTAAATACGCGATATTTTATTTGAAAATTGAACTATGTTTTTGATTTTTCGGATAAAAATATATTTCAATATGTGAAATATTTTTACTGTTTTAAGTTTTATAACGGGATTTTTATGATGGTAAATTACAAGCACCGAACGGAATCCGTGTTGCGCGCAATCAGGAGCCTGATCCGTGCGGTGGAATTGGGAGGCAAGCGGCTGGCCGCGGCCACGGGCCTCACGCCCTCTCAACTTGTGGTATTGCAGGAGGTGGCCCGGCACGAAAAAACAACAGCAGGCGCGATTTCCACAGCTGTGCGCTTTGGACACGCGACGGTGACCAATATTGTCGACAGGCTCGAGCAGAATGGTCTGGTTGTCCGCAGGCGCGGCGAACAGGACCGGCGTCAGGTTTGGGTCACGATTACCGCCAAAGGGCGTTCTGTATTGTCGGCGGCGCCAGATATGCTGCAAGACACGTTCCAGGCAAGTTATGAGGCGTTGCCCGACTGGGAACAGGCAATGATCGCCGCCATGCTTGAACGGCTGACGGCGTTACTGAATGCCGATACAAGTGACGCCGCGCCAGTGATAGATGCGGGTAAAATTGACCGCCCGGGTCCCTCAGCCGGTTGACCCGGCTAATCATCTTGGAGAAAATTATCACTTACTTTTCACTGCCGCCGGATTCACAGCCCTTTGCTGCTACCGCACTGGCCGTCCTACTGCTTGTTGCAGTTATGATTGTCGCAAACTGGATCACCAAACGCATCATTGTACAGATCCTCATGCGGGTACTCGCGCGCTTGTCTGTCTTCGCCTCAACACCGTTATTGGGCGTCATAATAAAACGGCTATCCAATATTGTGCCCGCGCTCGTCATTCAACTGGGTGTGATCCTGGTGCCTGACATTCCGGAGCAGCTGGTCATCGCAGTTCAAAATGTTGCCGCAGCGTTCATCATTCTGGCAATCACGCTGGCGATGGGTGCAGGCCTGACCCTCGTGAATTATATTTATGAGCAGCGCCCTGATGCTGGAAACCAGCCTATCAAGGGATTTTTGGAAGTCGGCAAGATAATCATATACGGCGTTGCGGCGATATTAATAATAGCAACACTGATCGACCGCTCTCCAGTACTTCTCATTTCGGGTCTGGGCGCCATGGCGGCGATTCTGCTTCTGGTGTTCAAGGACACCATCCTCTCTCTCGTCGCATCCGTTCAACTTAATTCCAATGACATGCTTCGTGTGGGTGACTGGATTGAAATGCCGCAGCTTAATGCGGATGGCGACGTAATCGATATCGCCCTGCACACGGTAAAGGTACAGAACTGGGACAAGACAATCACCACCATTCCAACTTACAGGTTGATTGCCGAATCCTATAAAAATTGGCGCGGGATGTTCGAATCCGGGGGACGGCGGATACAGCGGTCATTGCTTATTGATCAGCGCGGCATACACTTTCTGTCCCCTGAACAATGGGACGCCATGCACCGCATTGAGCTGCTGGCCCACTATCTGGAAAGCAAGGAAAATGAGCTGCTTGAATGGAACGCCGAACCCCTGAACATCAGCCAGAATGACGTCAACAAACGCCGCACAACCAATATCGGAACTTTTCGCGCCTATGTGATCGCCTATCTTAAGTCGCATCCGGGCATTGCGCAGGACAAGACGCTGCTGATCCGGCAACTCGCTCCAACACAAACCGGCCTGCCGATCCAGATTTATTGTTTCTCCAAAACCACTGAATGGAATGCGTACGAAGCGATCCAGGCCGATATGTTCGATCATCTTCTAGCGATCTTGCCAGAGTTCGGCCTCAGGCTGTTTCAGGATCCGACCTCGCTGGATTTTCGTAACGTCAGCGGTACGGGTGATTGACAGGGCCGGCGTTTTATTATCTGAAATGCCGGCATAGCCCGCTCGCACCCTAAAAATATGATTTGGGACATAGATCATTCTATGCCGCCGTATTTTGCGTGATTACGGTGCTCATGCAGCGCATTTGCCGGAGTTTAATATTGACCACGGAACAGGCTGTAATAAGCGCCATTCTTGCGGCCACGATTGCTGCATTTCTGTGGGGCCGCTGGCGCCATGATATGGTGGCGTTAGGCGCCTTGCTGGCCTGTGTGCTTGCGGGCGTGGTGTCGGCGGCGGAAGCTTTTACCGGATTTGGCCATCCCGCTGTCATTACTGTCGCATGTGTTCTTGTGCTTATGCAGTGCCTGGCCTGGTGCTGATCCTCGTCGTCACAATGACTTTATCAGATTTTATGAACAATACCGCTACGGCGGCGCTGATGTGCCCGATCGCCATCGGCACGGCAAATCAGCTGGGCGTAAATGCGGATCCATTTCTGATGGCCGTTGCGGTGGGTGCGTCCTGCGCCTTTCTCACGCCCATTGGACACCAGAACAATACCCTGATCCTTGGGCCGGGGGGGTTCCGCTTCGGAGATTACTGGCGCCTGGGTTTGCCATTGGAGATCCTTGTGCTGGCTGTCAGCATACCGATGATCCTGCTGGTATGGCCGCTTTGAATACTTATCCGGCGCTATTTGGCGGGAGGTTCATCTTTAATTCAGTTCTGCCCTCAATGACCGCAGAAGCAACGTCATTCTGATGCGTTGTGACGTCGACCTTCAGGGGTGACTTGAAGTGCAGATCGCGCTGCGGGAACGGTATCTCTATATTGTTGGCCTTGAACTTGTCCCAAATGCGCAACAGCACTTCGCTTTTGACATTTGTGACGCCATTGCGCGCATCTCTGATCCAGAAGCGTTGTTCAAGTTCCACCGCATTGTCCCCAAACCCTTTAAGCAGGCATACCGGCGCCGGCTCGGCAAGTACGCGCGGAGATTCCTTGGCGGCTTCAATACATAGCGCTATCGCCTTGTGAACGTCGGCCTGGTAGGAAATACCGACGGGCACCTTTAACCGGACCTGGTTATTGCTGTATGACCAGTTGATAACCTGCTGGGTGAGTAAATCTTCGTTTGGGATCAGATATTCTATGCCGTCGCGCGTCAGCACGGAAACAAAGCGCGCGCCCAGCGTGTTGACCCAGCCATAGGTTTCACCAACAGAGATTACATCGCCCAGCTTTATCGAACGTTCCACCAGGATGGTGATGCCGCTTACGAAATTCGCAACCGCCTTTTGCAGGCCAAAACCAATGCCAATCCCTATGGCGCCGCTAAAAACTGCAAACACCGTCAGATCAATGCCGACGGCGTATAACGCCACCAGGACCGCCGCGGTAACCACGAAGATCTTGAACAGCTTTACGATCAGCACCTGCATTGAGGGTGACAGGCTAAGCGATGACATCACGCGCTGTTCCAGAAACCGTTCGGCAACAATCGCCAGCCATAACATTACACTCAACGACAGCAACGCATTGATCACGGTCATGGCCGAGATGCGCAACCCGCCTAAATTAAACGCCTGACTGTCCAGCAGTTGGACGGTTGGGGTAAGCAACCCGACAATGTTCAGCGCCGCGATCGTCCACGCTATCCCCGCGATAATCCGTGATATCGCCGCATTGCGGACAAATGATGTGCTAAAGCGAATAACGATCCAGGCGGCGATCAGGTTAACAGCCGTCCGTATGAACTGGTTCGGCAAATCGAAGTAACTGAAGACTGCAAGCGCCAGCCATTGCAAAATAAGCCAGAGGATCGGCAGCGCTATGGGAAAGAGTGTAACCGCTATCCAGCGCTGTGGTGTTGATATCCATCGCAAGGGCGCATCGAAACGCGGTGTTTTGGCAAGCTCGCTGAGCAGGATCTGCGCGTACTTTGAAATAAGCCGCGCCGCCAGAAACAATAAACCGATGACCAGCAATTGGCCTAATGAGGCGATACTCAGCGCAAGCGCATTTTCCACAAGCCAGTTTCGTGAAAGTATGAACTGGTCATAATAGAACTGAATGTCGAACAATTGTTCCATCGGGGATCCTTGTGTGCCCGCTGAGCCGACGCTTTAATATGCAGCATATCCTTGCAGCAGCGTAAAAACCAGAATGCGCAGAACGCAGAACTATGAATGGTTTTTTAACGACGCCGCGTCGCATGCATTCATGATTGATGCGTGGCAGTTTGGCCCCGCCCCAGAAACACGATAAGCAGTGCGAGACCGATTACTGCGGATACGAACGACGCCACCAGAATGCCAAGTTTTGCAGCTGTTAGCAGCCCCTCGTCTAACGCAAGTCCGGCAATGAACAACGCCATCGTGAAACCAATGCCGGAGAGAGCGCCGGCCGCCGCAATCACTGACCAGCGGAGTTCGTCTGGACGCGTTGCAATCCCCAGCCGTACCGCCATCCAGCTAGCTGCAACGATGCCGATAGGCTTGCCAAGGACAAGACCGGCAATCACCGCGAGCACGAGTGGATTACTGAACCCGGCGGCCGTAACCGGTATGCCTGCATTGGCAAACGCAAATACCGGCATGATCCCAAAGGCCACCCACGGGTGAAGGGCCGTTTCAAGACGCTCAAGAGGTGACAGCGTCTCGCGTGCGGCAACCGCGACGGTGTGCAGCAGGCCATGATGATCCTGAGTGTCGGCTTCCGCTCCGGCTGCGCTTTCGCCACGCAGATAGGCGTTTACCCGGTGCGTAATCGCCTGAAACCGGTAAGAGCCGACCCAGGCGTACGCCGGCGTGAGAAGCCCGAGGACAACGCCAACAATGGTGGGATGAACGCCGGATGCAAAGACCGCAAGCCAGGTCAGGATGCCGGCGAGGTAATAAATTGCGATGCTTCGTACGCCCAGATATCGAAGGCTCAGTATGCTGGCAACGCCAAATACACCAAGACCAAGCGCCACGAGATCAAGATTGGCGGTGTAGCCAATCGCGATCACAAGAATAGCACCTATGTCGTCGATAATTGCGAGTGACAGCACAAAGATGCGCAGGCTGCGCGGTACGCGGTCTCCCAGAACCGCGAGGCAGCCCACAACAAAGGCAATATCCGTTGCCATGACGACCCCCCATCCGCTCTCGCCGGGCTCGCCAAGCTGTAAAGACAAATAGAGGCCCACCGGCACAAGCATTCCCCCCAGCGCGGCGGCGACCGGCAATGCGGCCACACGTAGGTCTTTAAGCTCGCCAAGAAGAAGTTCACGCTTGATCTCAAGGCCGACGACAAAGAAAAAAAGTGTCATGAGCCCATCATTGATCACATGCTTTAAGGAGTGAGCAATCTCCAGTGATCCAATGCGGACGCCAACAGGCGTGTTCCAGAATGTGAGATAAGATTCAGCCCAGGCGGAGTTGGCGAGGAAAAGTGCAGCAACGGTGGCCGCCAGCAGTACGACGCCGCTCATGGCCTCGACCTGCAGGAAGTTTGTAATAGGCTCAACCAGCCTGGTTACCCGTTGCTCCGGCAGATGAGCCGGGACGGGTAAGATGAGTTTGCTATCGGGCATTGATTTTCATACGGATTTTACATGTTCGCCCGGCACCATTCATTAGAGTGTGACTATACCACAGAAAGCAGGAAATTACTAGCCCGTGACGGATCCACACACAACTTGACCAGAAGGTGTTCGCTGGGGCGCGGATACTTTTGCGCACAGAATTTCGCGCCTAAAGTTGAACGGAAGCCGAAAAGCTGGGTGCATGGGAACACGATATAATACATTATGCTTGGCATGAAATTTATAAATACCCTGCTTGTCTGCCTTGCAATACAGACATCCGTTTTTACCTTATTCTGCGCTGAAGCGATTGCTAAGGCTCGCGATGTTAGATATGCCGCCATCATTCAAAGCAAAGCCTCTTCAAAAGAACTGCAAACCTTATTAAGCGGCCTGCAAAAAACGCTTGAAGCGCACGTAGAGCAGGAAATTCCGGATACGGACTATCTGCGCTATCGTTTTGAAAAGGATCGCGTGTTTCTGAAAAAGTCTCTTCACGCGGCAGGCTATTATAAGGCCGTAATAGACGCCGGTTTTGATGAAACGACAGGGGCCGCAACTTTCGGGGTCGATGCCGGCGCGCAATATCAGTTTGGCAATATTGAACTGATCGTAAATGCGCGGGGTGACAGGGAAGGCAAGGCCATCAGCCTTCCTGAGATTGAAAAACTGAATGCGAAACCAGGCGCCCCGGCGCTGGCGGCTGCGGTGCTGGCCGATGAGCAAAGCATAGCGGCATGGGTTGATGAAAATAATTGTCTTTTTGAACATCACACGTCGCACCAGGCCATACTCAATCACAACGAACAACGCCTGGACATTGAATATCACATTCTGGCCGGGCCCGACGCAAGGATCGGCGAAATCCGGTTTAGCGGACAGGAAACCGTTGCGGATCTTCATTTGCGCAGACGGGTCACTCTGAAGACGGGGGACTGCTTCACGCGATCAGAAATAAATCGCGCCAATGTAGCGCTTCTGCGATCGGGGCTGCTGGCCAAATCGGACCCGGTACTTGCCGGCGCCCCCGCCCCGGACGGGATGGTTCCGGTGACGTTTTCGGTTACTGAAAGGGCGCATCGCTCCATCAAGGGCGGCGCCAGTTACAGCACGGACATCGGCCCCGGCATAAGCGCCGGGTGGGAACACCGCAATTTTCTGGCGCACGGTGAAAAATTCACGGTCGATCTGTCCCTGGCCACGCAGGAACGCAGGCTGGACACGCAACTGGTAAAGCCATTTTTCCTGCGAACCGACCAGCGGCTAAAATTCGGCAATATCATCAAGCAGGAAGATAACGACGCCTTCGAAACCACAGGGCTGAATTTTTCAGCAGGCATAGACCGTGATTTTAGCAATAAATGGCTGCTGGGAGCTGGTCTCGTGTACGGTTTTGAGCAAATCCGGGACCAGAACAGCAAGGATAATTTTGCGCTGTTTTCCATTCCGCTGTTTGCATTTCAGGACAGGCGCGATGATCTGCTTAATCCACAAAGCGGATGGACATTGCGCTTTGACACCGCGCCGTCGATTGACACATTGGAGCCCTCAACATCATTTCTGAAAAACCGCATCAGTGGAAGCTATTATCAGCCGCTCTCCTCAGCGGGGCGATCCGTGCTGGCCGTGCGGATCGCCGCCGGCAGCATTGCGGGGGCAACGACAGATCAGGTGCCTGCTACTGACCGGTTTTATACGGGCGGCGGCGGATCAATCCGGGGCTATGGCTTTCAGCTTGCAGGCCCGCTGGATGCGGGCAGGGATCCGCTGGGCGGGCGATCTTTTACCGAACTGTCCACGGAATTGCGTCAGCGCATTGGCGAGGACTATGGCGTGGTTGCGTTCCTTGATGGCGGCAATAGCTTTGACGCCATCTATCCCGATTTCAAAGGCGGCCTTCGCTGGGGGGCGGGTCTGGGCGCAAGATATTACACGGATTTCGGTCCCATCAGAGCGGACATTGCCGTCCCTCTGAACCGGCGGTCCGGTGTTGATGACGCATTCCAGGTTTATTTCAGCTTTGGGCAGGCTTTCTGATGGCGCGTCAATTTAACATGCCAGGCTATCTGATATGGCCGCTAAGAATTACGTCCGGTGTGATAACACTGCTGCTGTTCGCACTGGGCGGAGGGCTGTGGTGGCTATCCACCGATTCCGGGCGCGGCTATGTCGAAAATATCGTTCAGAACGAACTGTCTGCGGCCATCGGCTATCAGATACAAACGCGATCTCTCCGTATACGGTTTCCATTGACCGCCGCAATATCCAGAATATCCCTGGCCGACCCAGAGGGGGTTTGGCTGGAGGCTGAAAATGTTTCTATCCACTTGCTGCCTGCACCCAATATTCTGCGTCATCTTGTAATCCGTAAAATTGATGCGGACACGCTCCGCCTGCTGCGCTCGCCTGAAGGCCCCGCCACCAGTGGCGATGGTAATGGCGCAGGCATGGATGTTTCTGTTCTTGGCGTTGGAATTAGGCAAGCCTTGCTTGCCAGTAAAGCAACAGGCCTCCCGCAAGATGTAATCGGCACGGTGTCGGGATCAATCGGATTAGCCGCCAGCGCCGGGGGACTGGCCTTTCAGGTGAATTCTCATATCAGTCAGGCAGCGCCCGGGCTTGATGCGGGTGATTTTTCTGCGTCAGGACTGTATCTACTGAAAGATAGCCGCGTTGATTTTGAAACGCTGCAATTTTCAAATCCGAAATTTGCCGCCAGCGCCAGCGGCAGCATTAATCTCGCTTCTCGCGAAATAAAGGCGGAATTGAAAGCGGACCAGTTGAAACTTGAGCAATGGCGCGAGGGTGTCACTGGCGCCGCCACCCTTGATGCGTCAATCGCCGGAACGGTTGAAAGCCCAATTATCAACGCCATGATACGCACCCAGGATGTTGCGTACAAGCAAACGCCTGTTCCTGCCGCCACCACTTCAGCAACAATTTCCAGACAGGAAAATACATGGCTGGGCAGCATACACATTGACGCGGCGGATGATGGAGAAGCCCGCGCAAATTACAGATTGTCTGAAACCACCCTGGATCTGAAAGATATTGCCGCCCGGTATTTTAAAAGCGAAATAACGGGCAATCTTCAAATTGATCTGGAGACCTTTCTTGCCGGCGGAATATTGCTGGCAAAAATACCCGAAATACAGCAATTTTCCCTGTATTTTCCTGAACCGGTCAATGGCCGCGCCAATATCTCGGCAACGCTATCCTCCAGGCTGGAAAAACAGGCCGCCACGCTGGTGTTTGATCTTCAGAACATCAAGGTCCGGGGTGCGGCACTATCCGCCGCCACTGTAGAGATGGATTTCTCCAATCTTGCAACAGCAGAACCTGACAACATTAAATCAAATCTCACCAACGCCCAGTATGCAGATATAACCATTAACCGGGCCGTTCTGGAGGCTTCCCGGAAAGGCCAACACTGGCAGGCAACATTTATTGGCGACGGAAATGCCGGCAGGCCGTTCAGTATAAATACCAGCGGCGAATTGAGCGTGACCACCGCAACAGGCGTTGTTGCCAAGCTAACTGCCTTCACGGGCGCTTATGGCAAAATCGCTTTCGATAGCCTTGCCCCGATAGCGCTTTTTGCGGGCAAGGACCGCCAGAGCGTGTCTGCGCCCGCGCTGAAAATCGGCAGTGGCGAACTGACGCTGGAAGCTGCGCTGAAGAATAAAGCGGTTAGCGCAACCGCTACGGGGAAAAATATTCTGATTTCTCAATTTGGCTCAGACCTGCCGGCCGAAATCGAAGATTCCCAACTGGCGTTCGCGCTGAAAATGAATGGCAGCCACAATGGCCCGCGCGTGGAACTGGATGCAAATCTCACGGGCGCAAGGTTTTTTGACACCTCTCCGGAATCACTCATAAACGCCAAAGCAATATTACAAAATGGAAAGATGGATATCCGCATCGTTACAGATAACACGTCGCCGCTGCGCTCGAACATCAACGCCCGCTTGCCAGTGAATTTCAGTCTTGACCCTTTCATAATGTCACTTGAAGAGAATTCACCCATCGATGGCGATGCCGACATCGCACTGAACATAACCGCGCTATCCACAATGCTTCTGCCGCCGGAACATGTGTTGAAGGGGACGATGCGCGCCAAGCTGGCTCTATCTGGCAGCATTGCTGCGCCCCAAATAAATGGACAGATAAAACTGGATCAGGGTGCGTATAATTTTTTACCATTGGGCGTAAGCCTGCAAAAAATCAGTGCAACAATTACTGCGGATAATCAGTCTTTTACGCTGATGCAGTTTCACGCCGAAGACGCCAAAGCCAACAGCTTAACGGCGGCGGGAAAGGCGGATTTTACATCGGTCAATGCATACGCCTATGATATGCGCATCGGCGCCAAACATCTGGCCCTGATCAATCATCCCAGCGCGCGTGGCGTAATTTCCGGTGATCTAACTATGAAAGGTGACACACAATCAGGCGTCATTGCAGGCCAGATCAAGAGTGAGACCCTTAATATATTTTTGCCGGACCGGTTTGTTGGCGATGTGCCGGTGCTGAACATTGTCGCAACCATCCCAGATTCCGCCAAACCTGAAAAGCCCCAAACCGGCGCGATAGCGGATAAAAGCCCCATAGTGCTGGATGTAACTCTGCAAGCCGAAAACAAAGTATTTGTTAGAGGCTGGGGAATAGATGCCGAATTGAAAGGGCAACTGCATTTAACGGGAAATATTCTCGACCCCGCAATCCGGGGCAAATTCACCACCCTGCGTGGCCGCTATGAAGAGTTTGGCAGGCGGTTCAAGCTACAACAGGCGGAACTGCTGTTTGAAGGCGACATCCCACCATCGCCCTATCTGAATGTCATCGCAGCAACAACAGAATCGGGTGTGGAAATAAGGCCGGTAATCACCGGGCCCATACGCGAACCTGCCCTAAAAATAGAATCCACCCCTGCCATGCCGCAGGACGAGGCCTTGTCCATCCTGCTGTTTGGAAAAAATTCTACCAAAATCAGCCCGGTTCAGGCCGTTCAACTTGCGAACAGCCTGCGCAAACTATCTGGTAAAGGCGGCGGAGGCTTTGATCCGGCGGGTACGGTCAGAAATCTGCTGGGTGTGGATGATTTCAACATAAATGGCGGCGTTGAAAATGGCGCCGGCGCATCCGTTGGAATTGGAAAATACATCGGCGACAACATTTACCTTGAAGTCGAGAGCGGCGCGCAAACCGGCAACGGCAAGGCGCGTATCGAGGTGCAGGTGGCGCCAAACATCTCAGTTGAAAGCAGCACTGGCGCAACTGGTGACAACAATGTCGGGGTGAACTGGAAACATGATTATTAATTCAGATGAGCATGATGTCGACGGGAAGCGTCGAGACGCGCTGAAGAGCCGGCCCGGCCTTGAACTAAGGTCCATTTCGAACAACTGCCCGTAGACCCGCCTTGAAACGCCTACCGAGCATTCTCTGGGCGCCGACGCCAGCCGGGAGAACGCCCGCTGAATGCATTGTTGAGCGACCTGCCAAACCCATAGGAAACGCTGGCCTTCGCGAAGCCGAACCAATTCGGCCGAGGTTCGCTCGGTTTGAGACGGAGGGCCATTCAGAGACCGAAAATGAGGACTGCGCCAGTCTCCGAGATTCGGTCGCATCGGCTAACCCCCTTTGAAACAAAAAGAAAAAAGGCCCACATCGGGGCCTCGGTTTCGGTTCGCGACTTGAAAATGGCGGATGGGGTGAGATTCGAACTCACGGAGGCCGTGAAGCCTCGCCGGTTTTCAAGACCGGTGCCTTAAACCACTCGGCCACCCATCCATCGCGTCTTGTCGTGCGCGGCCTTCATACATGGTCAGCCTCCTATGGGCAAGCGTACTTGCGTCCGGCCCCGGCCCGTGGCACAAGCGATTTATGGCAGAATATGGAAGATTCGGGTATTGCAGGAGCGTGCATGCGGCGCATCGTTGGGCTAATCTCGCTGGTCATGCTGGTGCTGGCGGCATGTGCGGATGAACGTTCCGTGCAGGCCGGGGCGTCCGTTGCGCCACGCCAGAAAAATCAGGCGGTAAAGCCTGCCACAGCGCCGTCCAGTCCGGGCTTTGCCAAATGGCTCGCCGAATTCAAGAAGGAAGCTGCCGGGCAGGGTATCCGTCCGGCCATCATCGAAGCGGCCCTGCGTGATGTGCAGCCGGTGGAAAAGGTGGTTTCCCGTGACCGGAACCAGGCGGAGTTCACGCTTGCATTTGCAACCTATCGTGACCGGGTGTTGACACCGGCGAATATTGCGGCGGGACAGCGCAAGCTGGCGCAGCATGGCCCGTTGCTGACGGCGGTTGCCGCGAAATATGGGGTGCAGCCGCGATTTATTCTTGCCATCTGGGGGATCGAAACCCGCTATGGCGCGGTAAAACCCACGATGCCGGTAATGCCCGCGCTGGCGACACTGGCCTATGACGGGCGCAGATCGGCGTTCTTTCGCAATGAGATGATGCAGGCGTTGCGCATGCTGGATGCGGGATATGCGGATGTGCCTGATCTGATGGGGTCCTGGGCGGGGGCCATGGGCCAGCCGCAATTCATGCCGTCCAGCTATATGAAATTTGCACAGGACTGGGACGGGGACGGCAGGCGGGATATCTGGAATAATCCCGGTGATGTGTTTGCCTCAATTGCGTATTATCTTGCCAGCAATGGCTGGTCGGACGCGCAGACATGGGGACGTCAGGTAAAGCTTTCTTCTGAAGTCAGTCAGGCGTTGCCACAGATGCAACGTATGGGAAAATCCGGCTGCCGCGCCATGGATAAATTGAGTGTGGCGCGTTCGTTGAAAGAATGGCAGGCACGGGGCGTACGCCGTGCCGACGGAACGGATCTGCCTGCGCTGGATTTGCAGGCTGCGCTGGCATTACCCGAAGCGGCGACCGGACCAGCGTTTATTGTATATGGAAATTACGAAGCCATTCTGCGTTATAACTGCGCGCATTATTATGCGCTGACGGTTGGCGCCTTGTCTGACCGGATTGGGGGCGGCTGATCCCATGAGTGTTTTTCGCCTGTCTCAGTGTTTTGCGGCCATGGCCGTGCTGGCATTGGTGCTTGCCGGGTGTGCGGGCAAACCGCCGCCGCCTGCACCCAAGCCTGTTTATAAAGTTGGTCAACCCTACAAGGTTGCGGGCGTGTGGTACTATCCGCGTGAACAGCCTGATTACGACGAAACCGGCCTGGCATCCTGGTACGGACCGGGTTTTCATGGCAAGCCGACAGCGAATGGCGAAATCTATGATATGAATGCGCTGACGGCGGCGCACAAGACCTTGCCCATGCCGGTGAATGTGCGGGTGACCAATCTGGAAAATGGCCGCTCGATCGTGCTAAAGGTCAATGACCGGGGGCCGTTTGTTAATGGCCGCATCATTGACGTGTCGCGGCGCGGCGCGCAATTGCTGGGTTTCAGTGGGGCTGGAACGGCGCCCGTGCGTGTGCAGATACTGGACGGCGGTGGCGCGGGTGCATTTGTAGCGGCACGACCCCATACCAGCGCGGAAGAGAAAACGATGGTTGCCGCCGCGCCATCATCGGGGGTCAGCAGTCAGGTATTGCCCGGCAGCGTCGTGGATAACAGGGTAAAGTCTGCGGCACGGGCAAAAGCGCAGCCCACGCCGCTTGAAATTGGCAAGGAGCCGGTTGCCGTTGCAGAATCGAAGACCGAGCCGCAAGTTGAGTTACGTCCGGTCCCAGCCAGCCGCAATATGTATGTGCAGGTGGGTTCCTTTCGTGAACGGGTGAATGCAGAACGCTTGCGGGGCCGTCTGTTGCGCGCGGAACCAGGCTTTCAGATCAGCCCCATAACTGTCGAGGGAAAGGCTTTCTATCGTGTTCGGACGGGGCCGCTGGCGACGGTTGAAATTGCGGATGCGACACTGGCGCGGGTCATTGCTGCGGGCCAGCAGGGCGCGCAGATTGTTGTGGATTAATTGGGGTTATTGGATGGGTGGCGGCATGCGTAAACATCTTTTTCTGATTCTGTTATTTGCAATTGGCGCTGTGACGCCAGTGGCGGCGCAGCAGGCCCTTGAGACGGCGGCGCGCGAAGCAATCCTGGTGGATGTCGAAACAGGCGCGGTGCTGTTTGAAAAAAATGCCGATACCCCGATGCATCCTGCTTCCATGAGCAAGCTTATGACGATCGCCATGCTGTTTGACAGACTGGCCGATGGCAGCGTGAAAATGGAAGACACATTCCCGGTTTCCGAAAGCGCATGGCGCATTCAGGGATCAAAAATGTTCGTCGAATTGGGGACGCGCATTCCGGTCGCAGATTTGTTGCGGGGCATTATCGTGCAGTCCGGCAATGACGCCTGCGTGGTGGTCGCCGAAGGTCTTGGCGGTGATGAGAAAAACTTCGCCCGCATGATGACCGAACGGGCGCGCGAAATCGGCATGACTCATTCGGAGTTTCGTAACGCGTCGGGCTGGCCCGACCCCGAACATTTGATGACGGCGCGCGATCTGGCCACGTTGGCGGCCTATCTGGTCAATACACACAAGCAATATTACAGCATTTTTTCCGAGATGGATTTTACCTGGCACGGCATCAGGCAGGGTAACCGGAACCCGCTGCTATATTCCTATCCCGGCGCGGATGGCCTGAAAACCGGGCATACGGAAGAGGCGGGCTATGGCCTTACCGGATCGGCGGAACGTAACGGGCGGCGTTTGATTGTGGTTGTCACGGGGCTGGAAAGCGACAAGCGCCGGGGCATAGAAGCCGAACGGTTGCTGACACTGGGCTTTAATGATTTTGAGACCTATACGCTGCTGAGCGCAGGCCAGAAACTGGAGGATGCGGATGTCTGGCTGGGTGAGGCGGATAAAATTCCGTTGGTCGCCGGCAAGGATATTCGCGTAACCCTTCCACGGGCGGCGCGCAAATCGATGCAGGCAAAACTTGTTTATCAGGCGCCGTTGGCTGCGCCGGTGGTCAAGGGGGCACAAGTGGGGGCTGTGACGTTCACCGCGACTGGAATGCAGCCTGTAACTGTGCCAGTTGTGGCTGGAGAAGCTGTCGAAAAGCTGGGATTTTTTGGAAAAATTCCGGCGGCGTTCAATTATCTTTTATGGGGGGCGTCCAGCGGTTAATCCGTAGGCGGAATAATAATATGGCCCCATCTCGCGGAAAGTTTATAACCCTGGAGGGCGGTGAGGGGACCGGTAAATCAACCCAGGCGCGCTTGCTGCAATCAGCCTTGCAGCAACGTGGGCTGGAGGTGGTGCTAACACGCGAACCGGGCGGTGCGCCGGGCGCGGAGTTCATTCGAAAATTACTGGTTGAGGGAGACGCCGCGCGCTGGGATGCGATGAGCGAAGCCCTGCTTCTGTTTGCAGCGCGGCGCGTGCATTTGCGTGAAACCATTGTTCCCGCGCTTGACCGTGGCGATTGGGTGATCTGCGATCGTTTCACCGATTCTACATTTGCGTATCAGGGGGACGCGGGGGGGCTTGGGCGCGCGACGATTGAACGATTGGCGGCGATTGCGCTGGATGCAGACAGTCCGGTTCCGGATGTGACGCTGGTGCTTGATATACCCGTTGCGCAGGGGCTGGCGCGGGCGCAAGCGCGTGGTGATGTGGAAAACCGCTTTGAAAGTCTGGGTGCGGCGTTTCATCAACGGCTGCGTGACAGTTTTTTGCAGATTGCCAGGCGCGAACCGGCGCGCTGCATTCTGATTGATGCGGCGCCCGCGCCAGAAGCGGTGGCGCGCGCGATCATCGCGGCGCTCACGTCCCGGCTTGGGATTTAGCCGGAGCGCATCATGGCCAGACGCCCCACTAGCGATAGCGCCGACATCATCGAATCTGACCGGCTGGAAGGATTTCCGCATCCGCGTGAAGCGCCGGATATTGTTGGCCATCAAGAGGCAATGGCGGATGCGGCCGGCGCCATCATGTCTGGCCGGATGCATCACGCCTGGCTGATATCCGGCCCCAAAGGCATTGGCAAAGCCACTCTGGCCTATCGTATGGCGCGCACTTTGCTGAAACATGGCGCGGGGGCAGCGGTTCCACCGGATCTGGCGGTACCAATTGATGACCCGGTGTTTCGCAAGGTCATGGCGTTATCGCATCCCGACCTGCTGTTGTTACGACGTCCCGTTGATAAGACAGATCGCATTCAGGGCGTCATGCCGGTGGATGAAGTACGCAAGGCGTTTGATTTCTTTTCCCTGAGTGCGGGCGAAGGCGGCTGGCGCGTATGCATTGTGGATAGTGCGGATGATATGAACATCGCCGCCGCCAACGCCTTGCTGAAAATACTTGAAGAACCGCCGAGGCAGTCCATATTTCTGCTGATCAGCCATTCGCCGGGGCGCTTGTTGCCAACCATCCGGTCGCGTTGCCGTAAGCTGATGCTCAGTTCGCTGAATGACAGTGATCTGTTGCAGGTTGTTGCCGCGCATTTTCCGGAATTGAACAAGGATGAACTGCACCTTGCAGCACAGCTTGCGGAGGGGCGCCCCGGCAGTGCACTGGCCCTGGCACGCGACGGCGGGCTGGAGCTTTTCCGGGAAATGATCGCGCTGTTAATGGCGCTGCCACAACCTGATCTGGCGGCGCTGCATGCGCTGGGGGACCGCCTGTCCCGTGTCAATGCCGGGCAAAGCTATGAAACCATGATGGAAATGTTGACCACATGGTTAGCGCGAATGGTTCGTCTGGGTGCGGCCGGCGCCATGCCGCCCGATCGCGTGGCGGGCGAGGGGGCGTTGATGCAGCGCTTGCTGGCTGCAGCGCCCCTTGATCAATGGGCGCAGGTATGGGAAAACATCAATAGTCTTTTGCGGCGCGCGGATAGCGTAAATCTCAGCCGTAAACAGGTGATTTTGAGCATTTTTTCACGTCTGGCCCAAACGGCGCAACGCCGTTAGGCCCTGTAATCTGGAACCATGAACCTTGGCCAAGCGTTTTTATATTACGACGGCGATATCCTATCCCAATGGGCCGCCGCATATTGGCCATGCCTATGAGGCGATAGCGACCGATGTGCTGGCGCGCTTCAAGCGTCTGGATGGCTATGAAGTCATGTTTCTGACGGGCACGGATGAGTATGGTCAGAAAATGGAACAGACCGCGCGCAAGGAAGGCGTCACGCCGGGTGAATTGGCAGACCGGAATTCACCGCGCTTTCGCGAAATGGTCAGGCGGCTGAATTGCAGCAATGATGACTTCATCGGCACGCGCGAGCCGCGCCATCATAAGGCTGTCACACATTTGTGGCGGCAAATGGCGGCAAATGGGGATATTTATCTTGGCAAATATGCCGGATGGTATTCCGTGCGCGACGAGGCGTTCTATGGCGAGGACGAATTAACCGAGGCGGCGGATGGCGCGAAGCTTGCGCCCACCGGTACGCCAGTGTCGTGGGTGGAAGAGGAAAGCTACTTTTTCCGCCTGTCGGCCTATGGGGACAGACTACTGGCGCATTATGATGCGCATCCCGATTTTATTCTGCCGCATACGCGCCGCAATGAGGTGGTAAGTTTCGTAAAATCCGGGTTGAAGGATCTGTCCATATCACGCACCAGTTTTGACTGGGGCATACCAGTGCCTGATGACGCGAAGCATGTGATGTATGTCTGGCTGGACGCGCTGACCAATTATATTTCCGCCATCGGTTATCCCGATGGTGAAAAGTTTGAAAAATTCTGGCCTGCGGATGTGCATATTATAGGCAAGGACATAGTGCGTTTTCACGCCATCTATTGGCCGGCGTTTTTGATGTCAGCGGGGGTACCGTTGCCCAGGCGGGTGTTTGGCCATGGGTTTTTGCAAAGCCAGGGCGAGAAAATGTCGAAGTCGCTTGGCAATGTGGTCAGCCCGCTGGATCTGGTGGAACGTTATGGGCTGGATCAGGTGCGCTATTTTTTCATGCGCGAAGTGCCGTTCGGCAGCGACGGAAACTATTCCCATGAATCGCTGGTCAACCGCACCAATGCCGATCTGGCCAATGATCTGGGCAATCTGGCGCAACGCTCGTTGTCGATGATCGCGAAAAACTGCGGCGGCGCCGTTCCGATTCCCGGTGCATTTAGCGAGGCCGACAACGCCATGCTGCGTGAGGCTGATGCGATGCTGGACAAGGCGCGCGCCCATATGGGGATGCAGGCCATTCATCTGGCGCTGGCGGAGGTATGGAAAATTGTCGCCGACGCCAACCGCTATTTCGCGGATCAGGCGCCCTGGGCGCTGGCCAAATCCGATCCCGCGCGCATGCAAACGGTGTTGTATGTGACAGCGGAGGTCGTGCGGCAGGTGTGCATTCTGGCGCAACCGGTGATCCCGCAAAGTGCTGCGGCCTTGCTGGATCAGTTGGCGATAGCGTCGGATGAGCGCAATTTTGCGGCGTTGGGTGAGGCCCACCGGCTGGTGTCCCGCACGGCATTGCCCGCGCCAACCGGCGTTTTTCCGCGTTATGTTGAGAAGGTTTGAGCCGGATGCTGGTCGATAGCCATTGCCATCTGGATTTCCCGGATTTCGCCGGGGAAATGGACACTGTGGTGCGCCGCGCCAGGCTGGCGGGCATTGGCATGATGCTGACCATCTGTACACGGATTAGCGAATTTGAACGCATCCGCGCCGTGGCGGATCAATATGACCATATTTACTGTTCGGTCGGCATTCACCCGCATGAGGCGGATAATGAACCCGCCGCCGATTGCGCGCGCATCGTATCTTTGACCGGGCATCCCAAGGTGATCGGCATTGGTGAAACCGGGCTGGATTATTTTTATGAACATGGTTCGCGCGCGGCGCAGAAAATATCCTTCCGCGCACATATTGCAGCGGCGCGTGAAACAGGCCTGCCGCTGATTGTCCATGCCCGCGACGCAGATAGCGACACAATAGAAATTTTGCAGGATGAAGCGGGGAAGGGGGCCTTTCCCGGCGTCATTCACTGTTTTACGGCGGGGCCGGAACTGGCGCGGGCCGCTCTTGATCTGGGCCTGTATATTTCGCTGTCGGGGATTGTGACCTTCAAAAGCGCACGGGACTTGCGCGAAACCGTGCGCATGATTCCGTCTGACCGGCTGCTGATCGAAACTGATGCGCCGTTTCTGGCGCCCATGCCGCATCGGGGCAAGCGCAACGAGCCGGCCTTTGTGGCCGATACGGCGCGCTATCTGGCGGAGTTTTTTGACGAGACGCGCGAGGCTTTCGCCGCCCGCACCACGGATAATTTTTTCGCACTGTTCACCAAAGCGGACCGCGCCAATGCCCGGACATAAAGTCACTATCCTGGGCAGCGGGTCATCGGGCGGCGTGCCGCGCATTGGCGGCGACTGGGGCGTATGCGACCCGCAAGAGCCGCGCAACCGCCGCCTGCGCTGTTCCATACTGGTGCAGCGCGGTGATACGACGGCTCTGATCGACACCTCGCCCGATATGCGTGAACAATTGCTGGTGGCAAAGGTCAGCCATCTGCACGGCGTACTCTATACCCATTCCCATGCCGATCAGGCGAACGGCATTGATGATCTGCGCATGGTGGTGATGAATATGCGCAAGCGCGTTAATGTGTATGCGGATGAAGTTACCTTTGATGAGCTGAATGCGCGTTTTGGCTATTGCTTTTCCCAGGCGGAAGGCAGTTCCTATCCCGCAATCCTGAACGGCCATCTGATCAAGGACGTGGCGCGTGTTGAAGGGCCGGGCGGCGTCATTGAGGCCGCGCCATTCGAGGTCGATCATGGCGGCGCGCATTGCGTGGGCTATCGTTTTGGAAACTTCGCCTATACGCCGGATGTGGTTGGATTATCGGAAGCGGCCTTCGCCGCGATTGGCGGCGCGCAATGCTGGATCGTCGATGCGCTGCGCTACACCCCGCATCCGACGCACGCGCATCTGGCGCGCACCCTGGAATGGATCGCGCGCGCGAAACCAAAACTCGCCGTGCTCACTAACCTGCATATCGACATGGACTATCAAACCCTGCTGCGCGAACTGCCCGAGGGCGTCGTTCCCGCCTATGACGGCATGGTGCTGGAGTTTTAGATCCTTATCCCCCTGTCGTTTCGTCATTGCGAGGAGCGAAGCGACGTGGCAATCCAGAGTCTCACGGAAAAGCCTGTGTTTGTGACTCTGGATTGCCACGCTTCGCTCGCAATGACGGCGGGGCTGGGCTTCAATCTATTTGGAGGGGCGCATTTACCCCACTCACACATACGTACTCCCCTTCATGCCCGTATCCAGATCCTGGCGTAGTTTCACGTTGACCAGTGCGGGCTTGCCCGAGGCGAAGGCGCGTTCCAGCGCCGGCCGGATTTCTTCGGGGCGTTCGCAATGTTCGCCATAACCGCCCATCGCCTCGACGATTTTGTCATAGCGGGTATAGTTCAGCGTGGTGGCGACCATGCGGTTGGCGCCGTAACTGGCGGCTTGCGGGCGCGCCATCTGGCCCCAGGCGGCGTCATTTCCGACAATGCCGACGATGGGCAGGTTGAAGCGCACGGCGGTGTCATATTCAAAACCGTTAAGTCCGAACGAGCCATCGCCATAAATGATCAGCACACGTTTGTCGGGCTTTGACGCCTGTGCGGCCAGCGCGAAGGGCATGCCAACGCCCAGCGTGCCGAGCGGACCCGGATCCATCCAGCCATTTTCGCCCGGAACCGGCAGCACCTTGGAGGCCTGCGCGACAATATCGCCGCCATCGCCGATCAAGATCACTTCCTTATCGTAACTGCCCAGAAAGTCGCGCACCTCGCGGCACATGCGCAGCGGATCGACCGGGCTTTCATCGGAGTTCAGACCCTTTTCATTTTCCGCTTCCAGCTTCGCCTCGATGGGTTTGAGTTCATCCAGCCAGCCGGAGAAATCCAGATGCAGTTTTTCGCGGTCCATCATCTTTACGATGGATTCAAACGATGATCCCAGATTGCCCACAACCCCCACATCCGCCGACCGGTTGGTGCCGATCAGCGTATTGTCGATATCAAGCTGAATGATCTTGGCGTTTTTGGGAATGGAATTGCCAAAGGCCAGACGGAAATCCAGCAACACGCCCGCGCAGATGAACACGTCGCAATTCTTCATGGCGTCCTTGCGCGAACGGTTCAACAGATAGTTGGACCCCGGCGGCACCGTGCCGCGCCCCATGCCATTGACATAGGTGGGAATATTGGTGCGTGCCAGAAAATCATTCATTGGACCGGAAGCGTTCGACCATTTGACGCTGGTGCCCGCCAACATCACCGGCCGCTTGGCCTTGGACAGAATCTCTAGCGCCCGCCGGCAATCATCTTCATCCGGCAGCATTTTGGGGGCAGGGCGATAGGTCGGGAACCGCACCGACTCAAAGCTTTCGACTGTCCCCATCAGCACATCCATGGGAATTTCCAGGAAGGACGGCCCCGGATTGCCAGACACCGCATGGCGCACGCCCATTTCGATATAATCCGGAATGCGCTTGGTGTCGTAACAGGCGTCGGCCCATTTGGTGATGGGGCGCATCACGCTGACATGATCCATTTCCTGCAAGGATCCCTTGCGCGCCGCGCCGAAGGGGCCTTGCCCGCCGATCACCAGAATGGGTGAATTGGCGCGCCAGGCATTGGCGACACCAGTGACGCCATCGGTCACGCCGGGCCCCGCTGTCAGCACCGCGCAGCCAATGCTGCCGGGGTTTAGCCTGCTCCAGGAATCGGCGGCATGGACGGCGGCCTGTTCGTGGCGCACATCGATGATGCGGATGCCTTCGTCCAGACAGCCATCATAGATGGCCATCACATGCCCGCCGCTAAGGGTGAACACGCATTCCACCCCCGCCTGTTTGAGTGCGCGCGCCGCCAATTTACCGCCATGAATTGCCGCCATGTGATTCTTCCCCGATTATGGTTATGCTTGACGGCTAGAATAGAAGGCGGAGGCAGGGCAATGCAATCGTCCAATTCAATAAAACAGGAGAACAGGCCATGTTGCTTGATAAAAATCACAGCTGTTTGATCATAGTGGACATTCAGGAGCGCCTGGCGCCTGCCATGTTTGACGGCGGGGCCGAGGCCATCCGCAATGCCGCAATTCTGTTGCAGGCCGCCAAACGCCTGGGGGTGCCAGTGCTGGTGTCCGAGCAATATCCGCGCGGACTGGGCCGCACCGTGCCGCAACTGGCGGAATATATGCCCGCCGACGGCCCGGTGGAAAAGCTCGAATTCGCCTGCCCCAGCAATGCGGGGTTCGCGGACAGGCTTAATCTATTAGGTAAGAAACAGGCTGTAATAGCTGGTATGGAAGCGCATATTTGTGTTCTGCAAACTGCATTGAAACTGCGCGCGCAGGGGCTGGCGGTGTTCGTCGCCGCCGATGCGGTGGCGTCGCGTAAACAATCCAGCATGGACCACGCCTTTGCCCGTATTGAGGATGCGGGCGGCGCCATCATCACCACCGAAATGGCGGTGTTTGAATGGCTGGAGCAGGCCGGGACGGATGATTTCAAGATTTTGTCGAAGCTGATCCAGTAAACGCCACGAGGTTGCCAATTGCGAAAAGCCGGTAAAATGGATATGTAGAAAGGTGGAAAAATTTCTACCAGGCTGGAATTATATCCCCCAACATCAAAGACCCGGAAGCGAATCGTCTGGCCCAGGCCGTCGCCAAAGCCACCGGCGAAACCATGGCCCGCGCCGTGACAGTGGCCCTGCGGGAGCGTCTGGAGCGTCTGCAAGATAGTAAAAACAAGGTCTTAGCCGAGGAGTTGCTTGCCATTGGCCGAAGCTGCGCCGCACTCCTGACCGAGAGGCCAGCCGATCACGGTGAAAGCTGGCTATACGACGAGCACGGACTGCCCAAGTGATGGCCAGGGTTAGCTGTCATGTCTCAACGGGTTGTTCACGGGAAGAAGGGCTATAGGTGTGCCGCGCGTAAATCTGGTGGCGGCGGTGCGCGACATTCTGGCGCGGGAACATCATCAAGTTTAACGCGGCACTTGCATTTAATCGTCGCCAAATTGGGTTGCGCGCAGATTGCACCGGAACCACAACAAGCAAATGGAGGTAGTCATTACATATTTGTCCATTGCAAATGACCTGCAGCCCTGGATTGCCACTTCTATCGCCTTGGCCATTCTGATCGCGGTTATGGTGATCGCCAATTGGATATCCAAACGCATCATCGTGCGTATCGTGATGCGGTTGTTGGCGCGCATGTCTCTTTACGGTGAAACACCGGCGCTCGGTGCGGTTGTCACGCGGCTATCCAATATTGTGCCGGCGCTTGTCATACAACTGGGCATTGTTCTGGTGTCCGGTATTCCGATGCCGGTGTTTATTGTAGTCCAGAACGTGGCCGCTGCCTTTATCATCATGACAATCGGGCTGGCAATCGGTGCGGCGCTAAACTTTGCCAATTACGTTTACGAGCGGCGCCCCGAGGCCCGAAATCGGCCCATCAAGGGTTTTTTGGAGGTCACAAAAATAATCGTTTATGGCGTGGCGGTGATATTGATCATCGCGGCGCTCATTGACCGCTCGCCAGTGCTTTTGTTCTCTGGTTTGGGCGCCATGGCGGCCATACTGCTTCTGGTGTTCAAAGACACTCTCCTGTCACTTGTCGCATCGGTGCAGCTCAGTTCCAATGATATGCTTCGCGTCGGCGACTGGATAGAAATGCCACAATTCAATGCCGATGGCGACGTAATCGATATCGCGCTGCATACGGTGAAGGTCCAGAACTGGGACAAGACAATCACCACAATTCCAACCTATCGCCTGATTGAAGGGTCTTTCAAGAACTGGCGTGGCATGTTTGAGTCAGGCGGCCGGCGGATAAGCCGGTCGTTGCTTATTGATCAGCGCAGCATACGCTTTCTTACCTCCGGACAGTGGGACGCGATGCGCCGCTTTGCGCTGTTGTGCCCCTATCTGGAAAGCAAGGAAAAGGAGCTGCGCGAGTGGAACGCGAAAAACCCGGACGCCAGTAAAAATGATGTCAACAAGCGCCGCCCGACCAACATCGGAACCTTTCGCGCCTATGTCATGGCCTATCTGAACGCGCATCCGTGCATTGCGCAGGACAAGACGCTGCTGGTCCGGCAACTTGCGCCAACACAGACCGGTTTGCCGATCCAGATTTACTGCTTCACCACTACCACGGCGTGGGACGGCTATGAGTCCATACAGGCGGATATCTTCGATCACCTTCTCGCGATCTTACCGGAGTTTGGCCTCAGGCTTTTCCAGGACCCGACGTCGCTGGATTTTCGTAACTTCGGTGACGTAGAGGCGGCACGTGAGTAAGTGGAACGGGATTCAGCGATCTCGTATAGTCCCCATGCAACGCCGCGAAATTCCATTGGAGTTAAACCATGACGCCTGAACAAGCGATTGTCAGCGCGATTCTTGTTGCTACGATTGCCGCATTTATATGGGACCGCTGGCGCCATGATATGGTGGCGCTGGCGGGGCTATTGGCCTGTGTAGCCGCGGGAGTGGTGCCAACCGAAGAAGCTTTCTCGGGCTTCGGTCATCCCGCCGTTATTACGGTCGGATGTGTGCTTGTACTTAGCCGCGGTTTGCAAACCTCTGGCGTCGTGGATATTCTGGCGCAACGTGTGTTGCCGCAATCTGCCGGGGTGGTGCTGACACTTGTGGCGCTGACCTCGCTGGCGGCGGTGCTATCGGCATTCATGAACAATGTAGGCGCGATGGCGCTGTTGATGCCGGTCGCCCTTCAAATCGCCTCCCGATTGAAAGTTCCGGCGGGAAAGATATTGATGCCGCTATCATTCGGATCGATTTTGGGTGGGATGACAACGCTTATTGGCACGCCGCCCAATCTCATTGTTTCCAGTTTCCGGACCAGGAACGGCGCCGAAGAAGGTTTTGGGATGTTTGATTTTACGCCGGTAGGGCTTGGGATCGCCGCAATCGGCGTCGCTTTTGTCACGTTGATTGGATGGCGGCTGGTTCCCACCCGCGAACGCGCCGGGGTGGAAGGTTTCGTGACGGGGACTTACTTAACCGAGGCCCGTATACCTGAAAAAAGCAAGGCTGCCGGTATGTCCCTGCGCGAGATTGAAGCCGCACTGGAGGAAGCGGACGCCCAGGTTGTTGGATTGATCCACAATGAAGTGCGTATACCAGCCCCAAACCCCTACCGGGAGGCAAGGGCCGGAGATATCCTGGTAATCGAAGCCGAACCAGAAGCGCTTGCCGCAGTTTTGTCCACGCTGGGCCTGACTCTGGTTGGTGATATTCTTAAAGATGAAGAAGTTACTGGCGACGGCAACAAGGACCAGGAGCCTGTAACGCCTGAATATATTGAAGCCCGAAAGATAATTCAGTCGGAAAACGTGACACTGATGGAACTGGCGGTGATGCCCAATTCATATCTGGCGGAACGTTCGGTAACTGATGTCCGTCTTCGTGCGCGTTACGGTATTAATCTGCTTGCCATATCGCGCCAGGGGCGGCGTTCGATGTCCCGGCTGCGCACGACAAACATCATGGAGGGCGATGTCTTGTTGATGCAGGGAACGCCAGAGGCGCTCTCGGAATTCGCGGCCCAGTTTGGCTGCGTACCGCTGGCGGAACGCGGCATTCGCCTTCCCGATAGGAGCCTGACAGTTAAGGCCACCGGGATTATGCTGTTAGCGGTCAGCGGTGCGGCGTTCGGGCTTTTCCCCGCGGCGATCATGTTCGCGGCAGGAGTTCTGGCGTCGATGGCGCTGGGTGTGGTGTCGCCGCGCGTTGTTTATGACGCCGTCGACTGGCCGGTAATTATCCTGCTCGCGGCGCTGATCCCGGTGGGCGGCGCAGTGGAAAGTACGGGGGCCGCCGCTGTTATTGCCGATCTGTTACTGCATGAGATCGCACAGGGCTATCCGGTCACCACATTGGTGTTAATCCTGATCGTTACCATGACGCTTTCCGACTTTATGAATAACGCCGCCACGGCGGCGGTGATGTGTCCGATCGCCATTGGCGCTGCGAACCAGTTGGGCTTGAACGCGGATCCGTTTCTGATGGCCGTGGCGGTGGGCGCATCCTGTGCGTTCCTCACCCCCATAGGCCACCAGAACAACACGCTGATACTTGGGCCCGGGGGCTTTCGCTTTGGAGATTACTGGCGTCTGGGCCTGCCGCTTGAGATCCTCGTTATAGCCATCAGCGTACCGATGATCCTGCTGGTATGGCCGCTGTAAGGGGGTAAATTCTATTTTGCCGCGACATTCTCAGCACCGGCGCCGTCAACGGTTTGCATGGCGGTGCGATCATTTTGTGGTCCAGTTTCGCCGTCTTTCGGCGATGATATGATGTGAATGTCGCGCTGTGGGAACGGCATGGAGATATTGTTGGCCTGAAATTTGTCCCAAACGCGCAGCAGCACGTCGCTTTTTACATTGGAGAAGCCATTGCGGGGATCGCGAATCCAGAAACGTAATTCAAAATCCACGGAACTGTCCCCGAATCCCATCAGCAAACAGACAGGTTTTGGCTCATCAATGACGCGGGGCGATTCGGCCGCGGCCTCCAGACATAATGCGATCACCTGGCGCAGATTGGAGCTATAGGCAACGCCGAATGGCGCCTTTAGCCGTACGCGGTCGTCACTGTGTGACCAGTTGACCACCTGTTGCGTAATCAAATCCTCATTAGGGATCAGATACTCCACGCCGTCGCGTGTTAGCACGGAAACAAACCGGGCGCCGAGGCTATTGACCCAGCCATAGGTATCACCAACGGTAATCACGTCCCCCAGTTTGATGGAGTTTTCCAGCAGAATTGTGATGCCGCTAACAAAGTTGGCCACCGCCTTCTGCAGGCCAAACCCGATGCCGATGCCAATGGCCCCGCTGAAAACCGCAAAAATGGTCAGATCAATGCCGACCGCATACAGCGCCAGCATGACGGCAATGGCCACAACGAAGATCTTGAACAGCTTTACAATCAGCACCTGCATAGACGGCGACAGGCTGAGGGACGCCATCACCCGGTGTTCGAGGAACCGCCCGGCCATTGCCGCCAGCCACAATGTTATTGTCAGCGACAGCAATGTATTGATGACGGTCAAGCCGGAGACACGCAATGCGCCCACAGTGAACGCCTTGCTGTCCAGTAGCTCCAGCGTAGGCGTTAACAGGCCGACGATGTTCAGCGCTGCGATTGTCCATGCGATTACAGAGATAAGCCGTGATACCGTCTCGTTACGGACAAACGATGTGCTGAAGCGAATAACGATCCAGGCGGTAGTCAGGCTCGCGGCGGTCAGGATGAGTTGGTTCGGCAGTTCGAAATAATTTACGACGCCAAGCGTCAGCCATTGCAGAAAAAGCCATAGAATCGGCCGTACCAGCGGCGTAATCGTCGCGGCTATCCAGCGCAGTGGCGTTTCTATCCACTGCAATGGCGGTTCGAAACGCGGTAATTCAGGCACCTGGTCAAGCCGTCCGCGCAGATAGGTTGCCACAGGTTGGACCGCGATAAACAACAGTCCAATGACCAGCAGTTGACCGAACGTGGCAATGCTGAGCGCCAGCGCGTTTTCCACCAGCCAGTTGCGCGCAAGCGTGAATTGATCAATGTAGAACTGGAGATTAAAGGCTTTTTCCATCAGAAACCTGTGATTCCCGGCCGGGCCTGTGTATTGCCGCGAAGCATAACGGCATGAGTTGAAAAAATAACTGTCTTTTTGAGCAACGCACGTCGCATCAGGCTATTGTTAACCACAATGACCAGCGCGTGGATATCACCTATCATGTTCTGGCCGGGCCAGAAGCGACCATCGGCGAAATCGGATTTAGCGGGAACGAATCCATAGCCGGTCTTCACTTGCGCAAACGTGTCTCTCTCGAGCGGGGAGACTACTTCAGTTGAAAGCGTCACCGGCGCAACCGGGGAAAACAGTGTTGGAATAAACTGAAAGCAAGACTATCAGCTGTCATGTCTCAACGGGTATGATGCTGGGCGCATTTTATGGGCTGGGTGCGGTTCCTGGCCGGGCGGGAAAGAGGATATTGCGGCGATCCCCACAAGATCATACATTCGGTCACGGTAACGTTTGACCGGCGTATATAATTTAATATGAGGGTGGCCCAATGATAGAGCATCATATCGACATTAAAACCAAAGACGGCATGATGAACAGCTTCGTCACCCATCCGGAAGAAGGCGGGCCGCATCCGGTGGTCTTGTTTCTGATGGATGCGCCGGGCAAGCGCGAAGAACTGCATGATATGGCGCGGCGCATCGCCACGGCCGGATATTATGTGGTCCTGCCCAATCTCTATTACCGCACAACGCCCGAATTTGACATGAGCCGGGATCCCGGTGGCGGCAAGCGCATGTTTGAACTGATGCGCTCGCTTACCAATGATCTGGTGATGCAGGATGTGGGCGCCATGCTGGCCTATGCCGATACACAGCCGGCAGCGCGCAAAGGCAAGGTGGGCGTGGTTGGCTATTGCATGAGCGGCCCCTTCGCCTTTATGGCGGCGTCGCGCCATGCGGACCGGGTGGCGGTTTCAGCAAGCATATATGGCGTCAGTCTGATCACGGACCAGAAGGATAGCCCGCATCTGTTCGCCAGGGACATCAAGGGCGAGATGTATTTTGGCTGCGCGGAACATGATGGTTACGCACCAAAGGAACAGATTGACGCGCTTGAAAAGCATCTGTCGGGACTAAATATAAATTACCGGATCGAATGGTATCCCGGGGCGGATCATGGCTTTGCCTTTCCGAGCCGGACGGGCATGTATGACAAGCCATCGGCGGAGCGTCACTGGGAACGGCTGTTCGATATGTTTGGCAGGAATCTGAAACCATAAGCTCAGGGAGGGTTCGAAATGCCCTTTGATGCAACACCAGGCGGTGGCGGTGGCGGCGGCTGGGGCCAGTCATTGGCGGGAAAGTTACTCATCGCCATGCCAAATATGGGCGATCCGCGTTTCAGGCGCACAGTTATTTATCTGTGCGCGCATTCGCCTGACGGCGCGCTGGGGCTGATCATCAATAAACATGCAGGCGCGATTTCGTTTCCTGATCTGCTGGAGCAACTGGACATGAAATGCACGCCTGGTACGGAACATATCCGTATTCAACTGGGTGGACCTGTTGAAACCGGGCGCGGATTTATTCTGCACACGGATGACTATTTTCTGAAAGGCGTCACCATGCCGGTTAAGGAGCATGTGGGCCTGACCACCAGTATGGATATTCTGCGCGACATGGCGGAGGGCAGGGGGCCACGAAAAGTTCTGGTGGCGCTGGGCTATTCCGGCTGGGGGCCTGGGCAGTTGGAATATGAAATTCAGGCCAACGCCTGGCTGCATTGCAACGCCGATATGGATCTGATTTTTTCCGCCGGCCTGGAAGGCAAATGGGACGCGGCGCTGGCCAAGCTTGGTATTAATCCCGGCAATCTGTCCGGCGCATCCGGGCGGGCATAGGCGTAAATGAAGCTGCTTTGCTACAAACTGGTTCCCAACCCGCCAGCCATGGTCCCCGCCAGCCCAACGCGGGACTGGATGGACGCTTCGCCGGATCGTTTTGCATATCGCTGTCTGCCACTCAATATCGCCAATGGCTATGGCTGGGAAATTCTCAGCCCGGCGTCGTTCGAGATTGCCTGGAATGGCCAGCCTGAAAAAGAGGCCATTCAAATTCGCGCGCTGGATAATTTCGCGCATATTGAACATCTGGTTTTATCGCATTTCTCCATGGGGGTGGTCACATTCCATGTGGGCTATATGTTTCGCACCCCGCCGGGTTGGGATCTGCTGGCGACGGCGCCGATGAACCGGCCCAAACATGGTATCTATGCATTGTCAGGCATCATTGAAACGGACTGGCTGCCATTTCCATTCACGATGAACTGGAAAATGACGGCGCCGGGTATAGTGCGTTTTGAAAAGGGGGAACCCTTTTGCACCATCATCCCGATCCATCACGATATGCTGGAATCCTATCAGCCGGAAATGCGGGTATTGGATGCAGAACCGGAACTTAAGGCGGAATTTGACGCCTGGATGAAAAGCCGTACCGATTTTCTGGCCAATCTGGGCAAGCATGACCCCGAGACAATCAAGCAGGCCTGGCAGAAATATTATTTTCAGGGGCAGCGTTTGACCACGGATGAAAAGATAGAAACGCATAAAAGCAAATTGCGGCTTGCGGAGCTGGATGATCCGGACAGGAAGAACTGAAATTCCAACTTACCTCGCGCGGCGCAGTGTGCTACCGGTTCGGCCATGCCGGTAATTTTCTGGATCATCATCACAGCCATGGCGGTGGGCGCGACGGCCCTGATCGCCATACCACTATTGCGCGTACGCGAGGGCGGCGCGTCGCGTGGCGCGCATGCGCTTGAGGTATATCGGCAGCAACTGGCCGAACTCGATGGCGAACTGGCCCGCAATGTGATTTCCGACATCGAAGCGAAATCGGCGCGCCTGGAAATAGAGCGCCGCATGCTGCGCGCGGATGACGAGGATAACGCACTGGAAATAGCGGGTGCGGGGGGCCGGTCGAAAAATGGCCGCCGGGCGGGCGCGGCGGCTGTCGCGCTATTGCTGTCTGTTATTGCGTTTGGCGTCTATCTGACGATAGGCAGCCCAAATCTTACGCCGAACCGGAATTCAACACAGGTCACCGCTGCTGATCCCGAACATATGGATATGGTGGCGCTGACCGAAAAACTCGCCGCGCGCCTGGCTGCAAGCCCTGATGATATCCAGGGCTGGATGCTGCTGGGCCGGTCTTATGTGACGCTTGAAGATTTTCCCAGGGCCATTGCGGCCTATGCCAAGGCGGTGGCGCTGGCGGGCGACAAACCCGCGCCCATGGTGCTGGCGGAATATGCGGAAACCCTCGTGCAGGGCAATAATGGCCTGGTGGGGGACGATGCCCAGGCACAGTTTCGCAGGGTGCTGAAAATCATCCCGGCAGAGCCGCGTTCGCAGTTTTATCTGGGGCTGGCAAAGGCGCAGGCGGGAGACGCCGGGGGGGCGCTTGCAGACTGGGTAGCGCTGCTAAAACAGGCGGAACCCGGCGCGCCCTGGGCGGGCGCAGTGCGCGAACAGGCGCAGGAAGTGGCCAATTTGCTGAAAGTTGATCTGGAAAGTCTGCTGGCGGAACAGGCTGCTGCGCCATCGGCGACAAAGTCCAGGGCGCCATCCGGACCCGACGCCGGGGATATGGCCGCCGCCGCCGCAATGCCGGAAGGTGATCGCAAACAGATGATCGAGGGCATGGTGGCGCGCCTTGCCGCGCGGCAGGAGTCCACTGATAAAGACAATGTGGATGGCTGGTTGCAACTTTCGCGGGCTTATGAGGTTCTGGGCCGCAAAGCTGACAGTCTTGCGGCGCTTGGCCGGGCGGTAGAGGCCGGACCCGGGCGCATGGACGCGCTGTCGGCCTATGGCGAGGCGTTGCAGGCAGCGGGCGAGACCAGCCCCATTACTGCGCGTTTTGCCCAAACCATGCAGAAAATACTGACCGTTGAGCCAGAAAATAATCAGGCATTGTGGTTCATGGGGGTATTCTCGGCGCAAAATGGAGAAAAGGCCGCAGCGCGCGGCTATTGGGAAAAATTGCGCGGGAATTTACCGCCGGACAGCGATGAATACCGGTCAGTGTCCGACGCGCTGCAAGAATTGGGAAAACCTTGATCCATGTCAAGGAAGCGTAATAATAGTTTGTAACAAAGTACCAGATCGCGCAGATTATTTTTTCTATGCCATAGAAGACTGTACGCCCATGGATATTCATGGAAAAATGAATGCTTGGGGACGAATCATGAAATGCTTTCAGGGATATTTCCGTAAGGGCTGCTGATGCAGGAACGGGTAAAAGTCGCAATTGTCGGTTCAGGGCCGGCCGGTCTCAGCGCCGCAGGGCGGGCGGCCGCCATAGGTGTCTCGCATGTGCTGCTGGAACAGCGCGATCATGTCTCCGATACCATCTACAAATACCAGAAGGGCAAGCTGGTGATGGCGACGCCGGATGTGTTGCCGCTGCGCAGCGAACTCTCATTCCAGATCGGCATTCGCGAGGATATTCTTGGCACATGGGAAAAGCAGATCGCCGATCTGAAGGTAAATGTCCGTTTTAACTCCGAGGTCACCGCTATCAGCGGCGCCAAAGGCGATTTCACGCTGAAACTTTCGGATGGGACAAGAATCAACGCTGAATATGTTGTGTTTGCCATTGGTTTACAGGGCAACATCCGGTTGCTTGGCGTCCCGGGGCAGGACCGCGACTGGGTGCAGTATCAGCTCAATGATCCGGATGAATATTCCGATGAAACCATTGTTGTGGTGGGGGCGGGCGATGCGGGCATTGAAAATGCACTGGCGCTAACCAGGCAGAACAATGTCATTATCCTCAACCGGGGCAGTGAATTTGCCCGTGTCAAGCAGGGTAATCTGACGGCGATCACGACCGCCATAGAAAAAAAACAGATTGAATGTGTCTACAACGCCGATACGGTGCGGGTGGATGATGACGGCATTGTCGTAAAGACGCCGCAAGGCGAAACCAAAGTCAGGTGCGACCGGATTATCGCCCGCCTGGGGGCTTCGCCGCCGCGTAAATTTGTCGAAACCTGCGGCATCAAGTTTCCCAACTCCGATCCTTCCTCATTGCCCGAGCTTTCCGGTCAGTATGAATCGAATGTTCCCGGCCTGTATGTAATCGGGGCGCTGGCTGGATATCCGCTGATCAAACAGGCCATGAACCAGGGATATGAGGTTATTGAATATATTCAGGGCAATCAGCTCAAGCCTGCGGATGAACCGCTGCTGGAACAGAAATTCGCCAATATTCTGGGGAACAGGACGGTGTCCGAAGTTCTGGCGCTCATTCAGGAATCGGTGCCGCTATTGTCAGGGCTTACGACACTGCAATTACGTGAATTCCTGCTGGACAGTAATGTGCATGCGCCGCGCGGCGGGGACATTATCTTTGAGCGTAATGACTACACCAACAGTTTTTATTCCATCGTTGACGGTGAAGTGAATATTCAGGTCGACTCCGATGACGAAACCAGGATTGTCTCATTGGGAAAAGGCGCCTTTTTCGGTGAGATGGGCCTTTTGTCGGGCCGCCGGCGCACCGCAACGGTGATGGCAAGCAAGCCTTCGTTGCTGATCGAGACTCCGCGCCGGTCGATGATCAAGCTGATCAATTCGGTTGAATCCGTAAAGCGCGTCATGGATGAGGTCGCGGTCGGGCGTCAAATTCAGACATATATTGCACCGGGCATTCCCTTGTCCGATCTGGAAGATCTTATTCACACGGTTAAAGTAGAGAAATTTGAGCAGGGTGCCGTATTGTTCCGCGAAGGGGATGTAGGCGATTGCCTGTATCTTATCCAGCGCGGTTCGGTGACGGTTTCGCGTGAAGTGGGCGGCAAGGAAGCCGTCATCTCCTATGTTGCCGCAGGCAATTATGTTGGGGAAATGGCGCTGATCAGCAATGCGCCGCGCTCTGCAACGATCCGTGCGGCGGTTGCGGTTGAGGCCTTGCGTCTGGACGGTGTGCCGTTTCAGGCGCTGATGTCGCGCAATGAAGCTGTCCGGCGAACTATTGAGGCGCGCTATCGTGGCCGCATGCTGGAAAATATCGAAACCACCGAACAGCCCGAGGCAGGCGGTATCATCCAGTTTCTGGTCGAACAGGGGCTGGGTGAAGCAACTGACGTGCTGCTGATTGATGAGGCGCTGTGCGTGCGCTGTGATAATTGTGAAAAGGCCTGCGCCGAAACCCATCAGGGCACGTCACGCCTTAACCGCGAAGCAGGCCCAACCTATCAGACGCTTCACGTTCCGACATCGTGCAGGCATTGCGAGCATCCGCATTGCATGGTCGATTGTCCGCCCGACGCATTGCGCCGTAACGCCAATGGCGAGGTGTATATTACAGATAGCTGTATCGGCTGTGGAAACTGTGAGCGCAATTGCCCATATGGCGTTATTCATATGGCAGCGAAGCTGCCAAAGAAGCCGGGTCTTCTGCAATGGCTTTTATTTGGCCGGGGACCCGGTCCTGGACAGGCAGTCACTGGCAAGTGGGGGCCGGACAGCAATAAAAAAGAAGGCGGCGGGCCAAAGAAAGCGGTAAAATGTGACATGTGTAAAGATGTTTTGGGCGGACCGGCCTGTGTGCGGGCATGTCCCACCGGCGCGGCATTACGGGTGGAACCATCAGAATTTTTCAAAGTTGTATCGCAGGGATTATAAACACCAGATTGCGGATATGCCTTGAGGGGTTGCGGGGAAGTAAATGCATCAGTCCATCCTGGTATTCAGGGGTTTTAGATATCTAAAGTGGGCGGCAGCGATCGTTGCTCTTGCGCTGCTGCTCTATTGGATTCATGAACCTGATTATGGCGTCCCCAATGGCGGCACATGGCTTGGTTACGCCCTGGGCGGTTTTGGGGCTTTTCTGATCCTGTGGCTGATGTGGTTTGGCATTCGCAAGCGCCGTTACGGTGCGGGCGGGGCGCCGGTTGAGGACTGGTTGAGTGCGCATATTTATCTCGGCCTGGCGCTGATTATTATCGGCACCCTGCACACGGGGTTTCAGTTCGGCTGGAATGTCCATACGCTGGCTTATGTTCTTATGCTGCTTGTTATCCTGAGCGGCGTATTTGGGTTGTTTGTGTATATGCGTGTGCCGGAATTGATGACCAATAACCGGCGCGGCATGACGCTGGTGCAAATGATGCACGAAATTTCTGATCTGGATGCAGAATGCCGCGAGGCTGCGCTGACGCTTGGGGATGAAATTAATCAGATTGTTCTGAGCGCGGCGCAAAACACCCGCATTGGCGGGGGTGTGATCCGTCAACTTTCCGGCGACGATCCTGATTGCGCCACCAGGGATGCAAATCGTGCGGTACGCCATCTGGCGGACAATGCGCCGCCGGGACAGGCGGAAGGATTTCGCGCGCTTTTGGGCTTATTGGCGCGTAAGGAAGAACTGCTGGCCCGCGCCAGGCGCGATGTGCGGTACAAGTCGCTTCTGGATATCTGGCTTTATGTGCATGTGCCGCTGTCGTTTGCACTGCTTGGCGCCCTGATCGCGCATATTGTCGCTGTGTACTTTTACTGGTAGCGGCATATGGAAATTCTCGTCACATATCTTACACGGCGCCAAAAGGGAGGCGTTTCACGCAGAAGCGAGGAGCGCTCTGCTGAAACCGTTCACTTCGGGCGGAGCACCAATGCGGAAGTCTATCTTGCCGATCCACGCATACGTTTTGAACATGCGGTCATACATCAGCGTCCAGGTGGCCTGTTTGTCGAAGTTGAAAAGCTTTCCGATGTGCGCGTTAATGGGCAACCCACCCGAAGCAGGCCTGTCGTTATTGGTGATGTGATTGGCATCGGCCCGTTTGACGTAACACTTGCCGAACCGCCCGAAGGCAAGGATCTTGCCATTGAAGTGGAGTTGGTGCGGCCGCTGGGGGATGATTATGCCCAGCTTGCCAAACGCAGCACGGTTCGTCTGGTGGATCATGGTTTAAGCCGCAGACTCTGGTCCTGGTTTGGCATTCTCATCGTTTTGGCAATGTTTCTGGTAATGCCGGTTTTATTTTATTCGCAGCATACCGAGACGACAGCGGAAAAAACGGTTGGCGCGCGTTTTGATTCGGTTTGGGATAGTGGCCCAATTTCGACGCCGCACCGGTTCATATCTGATCAGTGCAATCTGTGCCACCAGAAGCCATTCGTTCAGGTTTTGGACGGAGCCTGCCTTTCCTGTCATGCCCCGATCACGAATCATTTTGATGTCGTCAAAGCAGAAATTGCCAGTATTCCGCAGTTCAAAGACCTGACCGCAAACACCTGCAATGGCTGTCACAGGGAACATAATGGGGATCAGGCCATTACCATCAATAAGGAAAGTTTTTGTACGGACTGTCACAGCGAAATTGAAAAAAACCTTCCCGGCGCGAACATCAAAAATGTAGGCAAATTTGATCAGAAGCATCCGGAATTCCGGCCCAATATTGTTTCAGATGCGGCCACTCGTACATTCAGGCGTGTTACACGGGATGACCCTGCGGCGCTGGTTGAGAATTCCGGGCTGAAATTTCCGCATGAACTGCACCTGAAAAAAGAAGGTATCCGGGGTCCGAAGGGTAAGGAGACGCTGGACTGTAATGGCTGTCATCAGCTTCCCAAAGGGGCGGCAAGTTTTGATCCTATCGGAATGGAGGGAACGTGCGAACGTTGCCATCAGCTGGTGTTTGACCCCAGACGCCCCGACCGGACATTGCCGCATGGCCAAGCGGACAATGCGCAAATGCTGATTCGTGAATTCTATAGTGATTATGGACTGCGCGGGGGCATGAACGACGCACAAGATCCGGCGCAGGAGACAGACAGGCGGCGTCCCGGAGAAAACACGGCTATTCCCTCGCAGCGGCAGACCGATCCCCGGGCATGGGCGGACCAGCAGGCGCAGCGGGTGGCGGATCAGTCTTTTGGCAAGACCATGTGCGGCAAATGCCACGAAGTTTCATCCGGCCCTGGAAATGGCCCTCTGAACTGGGCTGTCGTTCCGGCGATTGTGAACAAAAATTGGTTGCCGCGTGGCCGCTTTGATCATTCTGCGCATTCTGATATGTTGAAGTGCGATTCATGCCATGCTGCGGAAAACTCCAAAAAGGCAACTGATGTTCTACTGCCAAAGATTGCTGTTTGCCAGAATTGTCATGGCGGGGAAAGCGCCAGCAACAAGGTTCCGTCGACCTGTATTACATGCCATGATTTCCACCTGCCCGGCACACCCAGGATGGGGGAAGTAAAGGCGCATGGGAACCGGCAGGCAGATGAGGCGGCGGTGTTGCAGGGCGATATGCCGTTACCGGGAAAGAACTAGGTAATGTTGCCACAGGAAACATTCCGAAAAATCAGAACCGGATTTTGCGGTGCGGTGCTGTTTGTCTGTGCCGCATCTGGGGTTTCAGCACAGGAATTGACCACAACAGGCGTTCAACTGGCGCCAGTTGTCCTGTCCGGGTTGCTTAACGGGGTCGTGGAAAGGCAGGTTGCCCTGGGCGGTGACAGTGCGGAATCCACGCATGTCGTTGTGCAGCTTTCAGGAAGTCCGCCCCTGATGCGCGACCGGCAGGGCTTGTACCGGCTCTGGGATATTGATCCCGCCCATCTTATTGACAACGGTTTTCCGCAGTCTGAAGGCCGGATTAACTTCAAAATATTAAATCAGGATCTGTCATCGCTCAACTTTCCCATCAGGGTTACGGTCTATTACCGGGCCAATGGGGAGCTGAAATTTGGTTATTTTGATGTCATGCGGACAAATTGACACCATGAAAAAGAATCAGCGAATGACGGCAAAGGCTTTCATAACGGGTCTGATTGCGATCGGCTCAATTCTGGCTGGCAGCCGTTCGGCCGGTGCGCAGAGTTTGTCCGGACCTGATATTTATCGTGTCGTTTCCCAGGCGGCGCAGGAAGCGTCTGTGCGTGGCCGTCCTGCCACCATTGCTGTGACCGACCGGGTTGGCAATGTGTTGGCGGTTTATCAGATGCCCGGTGCCCCTTCCACTGTTGCGGTGACATCCGGGCGCACGATACGTACTGGCATTGATGGCCTTGCGGGGCTAGTGCCTTCGACGCTGGCGGCAATATCAAAGGCCGTTACCGGGGCATATCTGTCTTCATCGGGCAATGCATTCAGTACACGCACCGCAAGCCAGATCGTGCAGCAAAATTTCAATCCCGGTGAAGTCCTTGCTCCTGGCGGGCCACTGTTCGGGGTGCAGTTCAGCCAGCTTCCCTGTTCGGATCTCAATCGCCGTTTCTTTAATGGCGCCAGCCCAGTGCCGCCGGATCAATTTCGTGGGCCCAAGCGTTCACCTCTTGGCCTGTCCGCTGATCCGGGGGGCTTGCCCCTGTATATTGGCGGCGCTGTTGTCGGTGGCATAGGCGTAGCGGCGGATGGCGTCTATGGTCTGGACGCTGACGTTAGCAATATTGATGCGGATCTGGATGAAATCATCGCCATTGCGGGTTCATCGGGTTTCGCGCCACCTGCGGATATTCTGGCCAGCAGAATAACTGTAGAAGGCAAGACGCTGCGTTATACGGATGCGAGTGTGCGTTCACTTGCTTCCAACCCGGCGCTGGCGCCCCTGGTTGCGCCGACCGGTTTTATTGCGGTTACCGGTTATACGGATGTGGGTATCTTTGCAGGACAGGCCTATGGGACGTCGGGATCGGGTATTCGTCCGGTAAATGCGGCAAGTGATGGTCCGGGTTATGCAAATGTTGCGGCGATTGCGGGATTCGTGCCATTCTTGCTTACCAGCGGGGCGGATATGCCGTTCATTCCAATTGTCCCGGGGGCTGCAAATGCGGGTCAGAATCTGACCGCAACAGAGGTTCCGGCCATCCTTGGGCATGCACTGCGTGTTGCCGCCAGCGCGCGGGCGCAAATTCGTCGTCCTCTGCAAAGCTTTGCGCAGGTTACGGTGTCCATTGTGGATGCGGAAGGACAGGTTCTGGGCCAGGCGCGAACACCGGATGCGCCGATCTTCGGCATTGACGTGTCACTACAAAAAGCGCGCAGCGCGGCCTTCATGTCCAGACAGAACGCGGCGGCAAATCTGGAAAATCCTGCTGTCTTTCCCTCCATCCGGGTGGTGACGAATGCGCTAAACGGGTTGATCCCAGGGCATGCGTATGGTGTGCCTGATTATGCCGCCAATATGCGGGCTTTTGTGGGGCCGGGTTCTTTGTCTGACGGTATTGCCTATACGGATCGCGCCATTAGCAATCTGGCGCGGCCTTTTTATCCCGATGGGGTCAACACCAATGGCAACGGTCCGCTAAGCCGACCTGTAGCAAACTGGAGCCCGTTTTCAACCGGTCTGCAATTTGATCTGATTGTCGGCAATATTATCAACCACGTTTTGTTTGTGCGGAATCTCAATCTTGACGTGACCGGTGATGGGCGGGGGGATTTTGATCCGGATGGGAATGGCGCCGTCAATGACACCGGCCTTGGATGTACGCCGGTCGTATCGAACAGCTCGGGGTTGAATCCACTGGCCAATGGATTGCAGATTTTCGCGGGCAGTTCGCCGATCTATAAAAACGGGGTGCTGGTCGGCGCCATTGGGGTTTCCGGTGATGGCATTGATCAGGATGATATGGTGGCCTTTTTGGGGCTGCACAATGCCAGCATTGGTCTTGGCACGGGTGTGTCGCATGCGCCCGCTGCGATCCGTTCGGACCAATTGACGCCCGCTGGGGTGCGATTGCGGTATGTCTCTTGTCCGTATTCGCCGTTTATCAACTCACGTGAACAGCGCGCCTGTGAGGGGAAATAATATGCGCGGGGGAATAGCTGCACTCTTGCTGATTTTATCTGTTGCCCCCTGTTGGGCGCAGGGTAAAGCTGCGCCGCCAATTCCCGACGCGATACCTGTCGTCATTCCGCCTCTGGTTCCCGCTGGGCCGCCACTGGGAACACCATCGCCTGCTGCATTTTCAGGTTCTCCAAGCGCCTCTTCCCATCTGAACGCCGGGCCGCAATCTGTTGCTGTTGCCGCCAATACTCCGAATACGGAATATCAGCAGGTCGCACAGGTGCTGCGCCGTCCGCGTCCCGGCGAAGAACCGGTTGATGACACGGTGCGCGGTGATCCACGCGAACGCCAGGGCGCGCCCATCGCCACAGGGCGTGCGCGTTCTTATGAAGAATTGCAAACCCGTGGCGACATCGTTCCGGTGCCTGATCGCTGGCGCATTCTGGAAGGGCTCGGCATCAAGGGGAAATGGTATGACCCTTACAACAACAATGTCCTGAAAGGCGACAAGCCTATATTTGGAAAGGACGGCTTTGTTCTTCTCAACGTCATTTCTGATACCGTTTACGAACCGCGCGCATTTCCGGTTCCTGTTGGCTTTGCGACGACATCGCGACCGGGAACGAATGATCTGTTTGGTAAGCCCGATCAATATGTCTTCAACCAGAATCTGATTACCAATCTGACGCTGATCAAAGGCAATACGGCGTTCAAGCCGCCAGACCTTGAACTGCGCATTACCCCGGTATTTAACTATAATTATGCCAAGGTCAAAGAACTGGGGCTGCTGCGGCGCAATCCGGAACAGGGTAAGTCGCGTTCGGATAATCATGTTGGAATGCAGGAATTATTTCTGGATTACCATATCCGCAATGTGTCGGAGCGCTATGATTTTGACTCGATCCGTGTCGGCATTCAGCCCTTCAACGCAGATTTCCGTGGCTTTATGTTTCTGGATAACCAGCCTGGCGTGCGCCTGTTCGGCACACGCAACAATAATATATTCCAGTACAATCTGGCATGGTTCCGGCGGCTTGAAAAGGACACGAATAGCGGCCTGAATGATCTGGGAAAGAAAGTCCGCGACGATGATGTGTTTGTCGGCAACCTTTTCTGGCAGGATTTTCCGGTGCTGGGTTTCACCAGCCAGATAACCGCGATCTATAACCGGAATACGGAAAAGAAATTTTTCTACGACAAGAACGGCTTTTTGCAGCGCCCCGCCTCTGCCGGGCTGGAGCGTCCGCGTGATTACAAGGTGGGCTATTTTGGCTATAATGGCGATGGCCATTTTGGCCTTTTGAACCTTACCGTGTCGGGCTATTATGCCTATGGCGAAGAAGATGGTTCACTGTTCACGGATGAGAAAAGTGACATCCGCGCTTATTTTCTGGCGGCGGAACCCTCGGTTGATTATAGCTGGACCCGCCTGCGCGGTTCGTTCCTGTATGCCAGCGGCGACAAAGACCCGTTCGATGAAAAATCCAAAGGCTTTTCGTCCATCTTTGAGAACCCGCAATTCGCAGGCGCCGACACCAGTTTCTGGATTCGTCAGAATATTCCGCTTATAGGCGGTGGCGGCGTGGCGCTTTCACAGCGCAATGGGGTGCTGCCGGATTTGCGTTCGTCAAGGGAACATGGCCAATCAAATTTCGTTAATCCGGGGCTGCGGCTGCTGGGCGGTGGCGCCGATTTCGATGTGCTGCCGCAACTGCGTCTGTCCACCAATATCAACCATCTGAATTTCAATGAAACGGATGTGCTGGAGGTGATGCGCAACGAAGGTGAAATTCGCAACGGTATCGGCTGGGACATGTCGGCATCGGCAATTTACCGGCCAATGATGAGCCAGAATGTGGTGATGCGGCTATCTTATGCAGCGCTGCTGCCGGGCAAGGGGTTCAAGGATTTGTATCATACAGATAATGAGCATTTCTATACGCTGCTCGCAAATATTACATTGGCTTATTGATGCGTGTTTTTTTCCGATTACTGATGCTTGTGGTTGGCCTGACTTTGCCGGGCGCCGGCGCCGTCTATGCATCTGGCGAAGAAAAGCCTCGCGAGATTACCTATAACGCAACGCCGCCTGCACCCGCATCGCAAAGTCAGGAGGAGGCGGCAGCGAAAAGCGCAGGCTGTCAAAGCTGTCACACATCAAGTGATGCAGCCAGCATGCACACAAGTCCGGGCGTAATCCTGGGATGCGTGGATTGCCATGGCGGCAGTGCAGAAGTGCGCAAACCCGATGGTGCGAATAAGGGCGATGCGGCCTATTTTGCCGCTCAGGAAAAGGCGCATGTGCTGCCTACGCTGCCCAATAGCTGGCACTATCCCAGCAGCGCCAACCCCAAGTCCAGTTTTACCCTGCTTAACCGCGAAGCTCAGGAATATATCCGTTTTGTGAACCCCAGCGATTATCGCACAGCCGATCTTGCATGCGGCAATTGCCATGCGGATATTATCAGCCGGGCGAAACGCTCAATCATGGCGACGGGCGCGTTGTTATGGGGTGGCGCGTCTTATAATAATGGTATTCTGCCGTTCAAGAATTATTTCCTGGGTGAGGTCTACACCAACAAGGGCGAGGTGGCGAAATTTGAGGCGATCGGCGAAGTGACGCCAGAGATGGAGGCGCGCGGCGTGCGTCCCACCATGCTGCCGCTGCCCGCCTGGGAAGTTATTCCGCCGGGCGATATTTTCCGGGTGTTTGAGCGCGGTGGCCGCAACATCGTCACCCAGTTTCCTGAAGTCGGCTTGCCCAATTCCACCGGGCTTATCCAGCGCCTCGAAGAACCAGGCCGTCCCGATCAAAAGCAGTCGATGCGTGGTCCGGGCACGGGGCTGCGCATCGCAGTGCCGGTGATCAATATTCACAAGACGCGCCTGAATGATCCATTCATGTGGTTTCTTGGTACCAATGATAATCCGGGCGATTTTCGTACCTCGGGCTGTGGCGCCTGCCATGTGCCCTATGCCAATGACCGCGACCCGTTTCACTCTGGCCCCTATGCCAAATTTGGCAATACCGGGCTGACGCAAACCGCTGACCCGACGATACCCAAAGACGAACCGGGTCATCCGATCAAACATGCCTTTACCCAGGCGATCCAGACCGCGCAGTGCATGAATTGTCATATGCATCAGCCGAATATTTTCGTGAATTCATTCCTTGGCTACACCATGTGGGATTATGAATCCGACGCACCCTTTATGTGGCCGGAAAAGCAGCGCTATCCCAGCAATAAGGAAATGCGCGAAGCCCTGGACGCCAATCCGGAAGGGGCGGTGGTGCGCGGCAAATGGTCAGATCAGGATTTCCTGAAAGACGTGTCGCTGCTGAACCCCAAACTCAAGGATACGCAGTTTGCCGATTATCATGGTCATGGCTGGAATTTCCGCGCCGTATATAAACGGGATCGCAAGGGCAATCTGCTGGACGCCAAGGGCGCGGTCGTGCCCCAGGATGACCCCGATAAATTCCAGAAGGCGGTGCATCTGAAAAGTATCCATCTGGAAAAGGGCATGCAATGCGTGGATTGCCATTTTGAGCAGGATGCGCATGGTGACGGGCATCTGTATGGCGAGGTGGCGGCCGCCATCGAAATCCGCTGCGATGATTGTCATGGCACGGCGCAACGTTATCCCTCGTTGCGCACCAGTGGTCCGGCGGCAAAGGGTACGGGCAATGATCTGTCGCTGGCCTATACCCCATCCGGCAAGCGCCGTTTTCAATGGATGGACGGCAAGCTGTATCAGCGCTCCATGGTGGACCCGAACCTGGAATGGGAGCTGACGCTGGTCAAGGATACGGTTGATCCAAAACACAAGAATTATAATCCCAAGGCAGCGCGCGCCAAGACCATGTCGAAACTGGGCGCCAGCAGCAAGCCATTTGAATGGGGACCGGGTGTGGAGGCGAAAAATCTCGCCCATCAGGATGACAAGATGGAGTGCTTCACCTGCCATCTGTCCTGGACCACAAGCTGTGCGGGCTGTCATTTACCGATCGAGGCCAACTGGAAAACCCCGCGTCATCACTTCGAAGGCGGTGAAACGCGCAATTACGCGACCTATAATCCGCAGGTCGCGCGGGACGACATGTTCCAGCTTGGCGTAAACGCCAGCGTCAAGGGCAATACCATTGCGCCGATTCGTTCGTCGTCGGCATTGGTATTGTCGTCCACCAATATCAACCGCGAACGACTCTATGTGCAGCAACCGCCGATTGCCGCGTCCGGCTATTCCAGTCAGGCGTTTGCGCCGCATTATCCGCATACGGAACGCCAGACCGAAACCAAGACTTGCACCGATTGCCATCTGTCAGAGGCCAACGACAATAATGCGATCATGGCGCAATTGCTGCTTCATGGCACAAATTTCGTTAATTTCGTTGGCTTTAACGCCTATGCCGGTGGCGAGGGCGGCTTCGAGGCGGTGCGCGTCACCGAATGGGAAGAGCCCCAGGCAGTGATCGGCAGCTATTTGCATCGCTATGCCTATCCAGATTGGTACAAAACCCATCTTGACCGGCAACGCGAACTGCCCGAGGCCTATACGCAAGAGTCAGGCAATGTCGGCTGTCTGCAATTACGCGGTGAATATCTTTTTGTTGCCGAGGGGACGAATGGTTTTCAGGCCTATGATGTTAACGCCATCGCCAATAAGGGCTTTTCTGACCGCATTATCAGCGCGCCATTTTCGGCGCTGGGCCATGACACGCATCTGAAAAGCAAAAACGCCACCTGCATGGCGCTTCCAACCAACCAGAACATCAACATCAACAGGAATGAAGGCGAACTGATCCTGAAAACCAATCAGGAACAGAAAATGCATGAAATTTATCGCTACGCTTTCATTACCGATGCCGAAGAAGGCCTGATCGTTACCGATATTGCCTCTCTGGCGGATGGTGAGCCACGCAATAATTTCTTCAAGCGCGCCCTGACGTGGAACCCGGAAGGGGCGCTGACCGGCGCGCGCCACATTACAATAGCGGGGACCATTTTCTATATCGCCACGCCCAACGAAATTGTCGTGCTGGATATGGCCGACCCCCTGAAACCGCAGGTTGCCGCGCGCATCGCCATGCAGGACGCCCGCGCCACAGCGTTGCAATTCCGCTATCTGTTTGTGACCACGGGACGGGGGCTTGAGGTGGTGGATGTCACCGAACCGCGCGCGCCGCGCCTGCTGCCGGATGCGGTGGTTGCGATGGCGGATGCAAGGCGCGTCTATGTCGCGCGCACCTATGCCTATGTCGCGGCTGGCGCCGATGGCCTGATGATCGTTGATGTCGAGAACCCGGAAAAGCCGAAGCTCTATATGCAATATAATGCCGACGGGCAGATCAATGACGCGCGCGACGTAACCGTTGGCTCGACCAATGCCTCGCTGTTCGCCTATGTGGCCGATGGTAAAAATGGGCTGAAAGTGGTGCAGCTTACCTCGCCTGACAGCCAGCCGCGCTTTTATGGGTTTAGCCCGGAACCGAAACCCGAATTGATCGCCTGGCGCAAAACCCGCGCTCCGGCTGCTGCGATATCAAAAGGGCTTGATCGTGATCGCGCAGTGGATGAAACTGGCGGGCAGATCGCGGTGTTTGGGCGGGTAGGTTCGCGTCCATTCACGCTGGAAGAACAAAGACGTCTCTATATAGGTCCGGACGGCAAGCCATTCTTTGTCAATGACCGTGCGGCCTCGGCAGCGCCGGTGAAGGCAGCGACTAAAAGCAAATAGACTGGCGCAAATTGAACTTTAAGCTGACGAGCAGGGGAGAGAAATTATGGCGATAAAGAAACCGGCAACAAAGGCAGTGGCAAAGAAAGTCAAGAAGACTATCAAAAAGCCTGCGGCGAAGCCCGTGAAGAAAGCGGCGCCTAAGACGGCGGCGAAGCCTGTCAAGAAACCGGTTGCTAAAACTGCTGCGAAAGCCGTGAAGAGCCCGGCGGCTAAAGCTGCTGCAAAAACTGTCAAGAAACCGGCTGCTAAGGCTGCTGCGAAAGCTGTCGAGAAACCGGCAGCTAAAGCTGCTGCAAAATCCGTGAAGAAACCGGCCGCTAAGGCTGCTGCGAAAACTGTCAAGAAACCGGCCGCTAAAAAACCTGCTGCGAAAGCCGTGAAGAAACCAGCGGCTAAAGCTGCTGCAAAAACTGTCAAGAAACCGGCCGCTAAAAAACCTGCGGTCAAAACCGCCGCGAAACCGGCGGGTAAACCCTCAAAGGCAACTGTCGCGGTCTATAACCATATTCGTAATATTATGCGGTCTGCCGGTGCTGGTGGCGATCCGGTCAAGGGACTTCGCCAAAGCTTTGATGATTATGCGAAGGTCAGCGATGAAACCATGAAGCTTTCCGGTAGCATGAACCGGCTGACGGTTGATGGCGTACCCTGCGCCTGGCACACCAATAATGATACAGATACAGGCCGGCGTCTGATGTATCTGCATGGCGGCGGTTATATGGCAGGCGGGCTATATTCGCACAGCGCATTATGTTCGCGTCTTGCTAAATCAACGGGCTGCGCGGTGCTGGCGGTGGATTACCGGCTGATGCCTGAACATGCCTTCCCGGCGCCTGTGGAGGATGCCGTGAAAGTATTCAAATATATGCTGGACCACGGCCCGTTCAGCAAAACGCCTGCGCGCCGCACCTTCATTTCCGGCGACAGCGCGGGCGGCGGTCTGACACTGGCGGCGTGCATGGCGCTGCGCGACGAGAAACAACCTCTGCCCAATGCGGCCATTCCGATTTCAGCCTGGACAGATCTGGAAGGCACCGGCGCGTCCATGAAGACCCGCGCCAAGATTGATCCCATCGCGGGCGGCGAAGGTGTGGGGCCCATTGCCGCCATGTATCTGAATGGCAAGAAAGCCAAGGACATTCCACTGGCCTCACCCTTTTATGGCGACTTCAAGGGCCTGCCGCCGCTGCTGTTTCATGTTGGCGATGCGGAAACCCTGCTGGATGACAGTGTGCGCTGCCATGAAAAAGCCAAGGCGGCGGGCGTCAAATCCAAGCTCGAAGTATGGCCGCATATGCCGCATGTCTGGCATCTGTTCGCGCCCTATCTGCCGGAAGCGACCAAGGCTATTGAAGGCATCGGCAAGTTCGTCCGCAGCTTCAGCTAGCACTCATCTAACCGGCGGCTTATGCTGCCGGTTTCCATCCATCATCTGGAGGGGCGCACATGGAAAAACTTATCATCGAGGCGCGGGTCAATGAATATGCCATGCGCAAACGCAACCCGCATGTGCCCTGGACGGCGCAAGAGATTGCCCGTGATTCCGTGGCCTGCCGCGAAGCCGGGGCAAGCATTGTGCATTTTCACGCCCGCGAGGAAAATGGCGCGCCCTGCCATGATGCGGCGCGTTACGCTGAAGCCATTTCGCTGGTGCATGATGTGTGCGATCTGCTTGTGCATCCCACACTGGGCGCCAATACGCTGACGGCATCAAAAGAAGGGCGGCTGGCGCATGTGCTGGCCATGGCGAAAGACAAGCGCACGCGGCCTGATTTCGCGCCCATGGATATGGGCAGCACCAATATCGACGCCTATGATCCGGGCGCGCGCAAATTTATCACCAATGACCAGATGTATCTGAACAGCACGGATACGTTGATGTATTTTGCCAGGGAAATTCGTGCGGCGGGGCTGAAACCCTGTGCGGTGGCGTGGAACATCAGCTATCTGCGGCAAATCATCGCATTCCACGAAATGGGGCTTCTGGATGAGCCAATCTATATCGGGCTTACCCTGACGGGCGATCAGATACTTGCCGGGCATCCTGGAACCGCTGCCGGGCTTGACGCCTTTTTGGGCGTGATGCCGACGAATATAAAATTCGTCTGGACCGTATATAATTACGGCGGAAATCTGCTTGATCTGGCCGACAAAATCATCGGGGCAGGGGGCCACGTCGCCGTAGGCCTGGGCGATTATCCGTATACAGAGCTTGGCGCGCCAACCAATGCGGAACTGATTTCAAAATTTGCGGATATCGCCCGCAAACATGGGCGCGGCGTGGCAACACCCGAGGAAACCCGCCAGATTTTGCGGATGAATTAAAATATGATAATTAAAATGTCATTGCGAGGAGCGTAGCGACGCGGCAATCCAGTGTCACATGGATAGGCCTTTGCGTCAAACTCTGGATTGCCGCGCTTCGCTCGCAATGACGAAAGAGGCGTTGCTATTCAATCAATTACAGAAAGCTCCAACTAATTTCACTGCGCGGTAACCCCGCCATCGACGGCAAACTCCGCCCCTGTGATGAAAGCTGATTCATCCGACGACAAAAACACCACGGCGGCGGCGATGTCGCGCGGTTCGCCGATGCGTCCTATGGGATGTGCGCTGGCAAACATTTCGCGCATATCATTGCTGCCGCGACCCGCACGCGCCATCGCCAGATTGCCCATGGGGGTGTCGATCAGGCCCGGATGTACCGAATTACAGCGCACCCGTTTCTTGGCAAATTCCAGCGCGGTTGATTTTGTGAACAGCCGCACCCCGCCCTTGGTCATGGAATAAACCGGCGAATTGCGTGATCCCACCAACCCGGCGACTGATGAAATATTCACGATGGCGCTGCCTACGGGCGCCAGCGCAGCGCGGCGGATCATTTCTGGCGCGCAGATTTTGGTGCCCAGAAACACCCCCTCAAGATTGACCGCAACCAGTTTGGCGAATTCTTCCTGCGTCGTCTCCAGAATGGATTTGGTAAGATAGGTTCCCGCATTGTTCAGAAGGATATCCACGCCGCCATAATTTTTCACCGCCATCGCCACGGCGTTTTCCCAGGCCGCAGCCCTGGTGACATCCAGATGCACGAAAATCGCGTCACCGCCCGCATCGCGGATGGCCTTTTCGGTTGCCGCGCCCTCGGCCTCCAGCACGTCACCTATGATGACTTTTGCGCCATGTTCAGCCATTCTGCAGGCGGTTTCCCCGCCGATGCCGCGTGCGCCACCACTTATGATTGCGACTTTTCCGTCCAGGCGGTTCATCTTCGTTTTCTCCGATTTGTTTTATTTTATCCCGCACAGCAAAGCACTACACTGGATAGGAAACAAGCATAAGATGGGAGGAAGGAATGGCATTGGTATTACGTGGTGACAGGGACGGGATTGCAGTTTTAACTTTGAACCGTCCCGAACAGTTGAATGCCATGAACCCGCAATTATTTGTCGAATTGCGTGCGCATGTGGACGCTATTGCCGCCGATACATATAGAATTGGATGCGTTATTCTTACCGGCGCGGGAAAAAGTTTTTCTGCGGGCAATGATCTGCGCGCAATTGCAGCGCGCGAGCGCGCCCCCTCGCCACATTTTCAGGCGGACACCATCTCGGCGCTGGAAGCGCTGCCGCAGCCCACTATTTGCGCGGTGCGCGGCCATTGTTATACAGGCGCGATGGAATTGATGCTGGGGTGCGATTTTCTGATCGCGTCGGATACTGCGCGGTTCTGCGACACCCATGGCAAATTCGGCATGGTGCCGCTATGGGGCATGACACAACGCCTGCCACGCCGTGTTGGGCTGATCAAGGCAAAGGAAATTTCACTTACCGGACGGATAATTTCTGGTCAGGAGGCGGTAAGCATCGGATTGGCCAATGCCTGTGTGCCCGATGCAGACCTTTATTCGTATGCTCTGAATTTCGCGCGCAGCATTGTAATGAACAGTTGGCATTCCGGACGTGGCAACAAGATGCTGTACCAGCAAAGCCAGGAGCTCGGTCTGGCCGAGGGCCTTGCCTTTGAGCGTAATAACAGCCCCGGCGTTGCGCCGGACATGGCCGAACGTATCGCCAATTTCAGCAGGAAATAGGGACTAATTCACCAGCCGCATGCCGCCGCCATCAATGCGGATATTCATGCCGTTGATCATGTGTGATCGTGTGCTGGCAATGAAGGCGACCAGGTCGCCGACTTCCTCGGTGCGTGCAATGCGCCCGGACGGGTTGCCGAATTCCTCCATGATGTGACGCTCGATCACCTCCCAATCATCGCCCCAACCCATTTTTTGCGCGCGGCGGCGGTACATTTCCTCCACCTCGCGGGTTTTGATCAGGCCGGGGCTGATGGTGTTGACGGTGATACCGGTATTGGCCAGTTCCAGCATCAGGCTGACGGTCAGATTGGCCAGCGCGCCCTTGGAGGCGTAATAATGCGGCATGCGCGCATTGGGCTGGGTTGATCCGATGGTGCCAAGCTGGATAACCCGGCCCCAGCCCCGTACCTTCATTTGCGGAACCAGCAGGCGGATCATGCGCGCCGCCGACAGTACATTTTTCTGATAGGCGTCAATCCAGGCATCCGTTCCGGTGGTGGAATCCAGCCAGAAACCACGATCCGCCGTGCCATAATTATTGATCAGAATATCCACGGCGCCGATCGCCTGCGCAACGCTCGAAGCCCCATCATCGGTGGTCAGATCGCCGACAATGGGAATGGCCTTGCCGCCGCTGTTTATGATGTCGTTTGCCACACGGTCTGCGTCGTCTTCGCCATTGCCTGGTTTCATGCCGTGCACAATTACCGTTGCGCCTTCGCGCGCCAGGACCTTGGCGATACCTTCGCCGGTGCCGCGGCTGCTGCCGGTGACTATGGCGGTTTTTCCGGCTAGCTGTAAATCCATGTTCGGTTCCCTAGTTTACCGGCTCGCCCAGATCATAGCGGCCTTCCATGTCTTCGATTTCCAGCACCCACAGATCCGGGTCGCGGCTTAGCTGGCGAGCAATATAGGCATCTGTATCGGCCTCAGGTGACGGTTCTGCACCTGCGCGGGCAATCCAAATTCGCCGTCCCTGCGCATTGCGTGATGGAGATAGCACCTGACAGCCGGCCGAAAAGCGGTTCCATTTGATCAGCACGGTTCCAGCCTTTTCATCGCCCCGGCGTACCAGAACGGCTGGAATACCCAGTGAAAGACAGCGCCTGATATGGGCGCTCACCCACATCGCCGCCGTCAGTACCGGCTCATCATAGTCCACCACACTCGTCGCCTTTGCTCTCGCGTTCGCATATCTCGTAATGATAGATTATCACAAATCAAAATACAGCAAGGGAGAATGACAATGGGCGACAGATTACAGGGAAAAGTGGCGGTAATCACCGGCGGGACCAGCGGCATGGGGCGCGGCACCGTGGAACTGTTCCTGGCCGAAGGGGCGAAGGTAGTTGTTGCAGATATTCTGGATGACAAGGGTGCGCAGATGGAAAAGGACTTTGGCCCTAATCTGGCCTATCATCACACGGATGTGGCGGTGGAAGCGCATGTCAAAGGCGCGGTTGATCTGGCGATGAAAAAATATGGCCGTCTGGACTGCATTTTCAACAATGCGGGCATTGGCGGCGTGTCTGGCGAAATCCAGCAAACCGACATGGACGGTTTTGATAAAACCATTGGCGTACTGCTCAAGGGCGTTGTCCTCGGCATGAAATACGCCGCGCCAATCATGAAGGAACAAAAATCCGGCAGCATCATCAGCACCGCCAGCGTTGCCGGTTTAAGCGGCGGGTTTGGCCCGCACATCTACAGCGCCTGCAAGGCCGCTGTGGTGCACCTCTCCAAAAGCGTGGCGCTGGAGCTGGGTAAATATAATGTGCGGGTGAACGCCATCTGCCCCGGCGGCATCGCCACCTCGATTTTTGGTCGTGGTATCGGCCTGCCCAGCCAGTTGGCCGACGAAAGCGCCAAGAAGATGGAAGAAGTGCTGGTCAATTTTCAGCCCATCCATCGCTCTGGCCTGCCTTCGGACATTGCCAAAATGGCGCTGTTTCTGGCCAGCGATGACAGCACCTTTGTCAGCGGCCAGGCCATTGCGGTGGATGGCGCGCTGATGGCCGGACGCGAGCGCCAGCAGGGGGTTGATCGCATCTCCGCCGGTATGGCCAAGGCTTTCGGCGACTTAATGAAAACCTAACGCCGGTCCGGATGCCGCATGTTCATTAGCCGAATATTAGGGGTTTCAGCTTAACCATATGCGCAACACTCTGTGGCATTTGCCCCGAGGGTGCGCATTTTGGTTAATGGTGCTTCATGCTTGCGATTGGCGGAATAGTTTGCGTTTTTATCATGGTGTTTGGCGGCTATGTGCTTGCCGGTGGCAATATGATGCCAATCATTCACCATGCGCCATTGGAGTTAATGACCATTCTGGGGGCAGGTATCGGCGCATTTCTGATCAGTAATGACGTGACGACCGTCAAGAAGACCCTGGGGGCCTTCGGAAAAATAATCAAAGGGCCGAAATGGGTCGCTGATGATTACCGGGATCTTCTGTGTCTATTGTTTCTACTGACCAAGACCATGAAGACCAAAGGCGCCATGGTTCTGGAATCGCATATCGAAAATCCGGAAGAAAGCGCCATCTTTTCGCATTACCCGAAAATTCTGCATGACCATTTCGCCATAGACATGATCTGCGACACGCTGCGTATGATCTCGATGAATCTGGATGATCCGCACCAGGTTGAAGACATGCTGGAGAAACAGCTGGAAAAGCACCATCACGAGGCGCTTGGCCCCTCGCATGCGGTGGGGGGGCTTGCAGACGGATTACCCGCGCTTGGTATTGTCGCGGCGGTGCTGGGCATTATCAAAACCATGGGCAGCATTAGTGCGCCAGTTGAGGTGCTGGGTGAAATGATCGGCGGCGCGTTGACCGGAACCTTCCTGGGCGTGTTTTTGGCCTATGGCATAGTTGGGCCAATTGGCAGCAGATTGAAGAGTATTGAGGACGAGGATTTTCAGTTTTACCGCATCATCCGCGATATGCTGGTAGCGCATCTGCAAGGCAATGCGCCGCAAATTTCTGTGGAAATCGGACGCGGCAGCGTACCCAGCTATATTCAGCCCAATTTCCTTGAACTGGAAACGGCCCTAAACGAAATACCACCGGAAGTGACGGCCTAACGCTTTTTCTTCCCAAGCCTGGCGCATTCCTTGTGCCGGAAACAACTGGTCATATGATCGTTCACCATGCCCACAGCCTGCATGAAAGCATAGACAATTGTGGGGCCGGTAAATTTGAAGCCCTTCTGTTTCAGATCTTTTGAGATGGTCTGGCTGAGCGCTGTCTGCGCCGGGGCGTCCGCCATGCCTTGCAGACTGTTTTGAATGGGCTTGCCATCCATAAAATTCCACAGATAGTTGGAAAACCCACCCTGTTCCATGATCGCAAGATAGGCCTGGGCGCTACCGATCGCGGCTTCGATCTTTCCACGATGGCGGATGATGCCCGCATCCTGTAACAGCGACTGAATTTTTTTCTCATCATAGCGGGCGATGCGCGCCGGTTCGAACAGATCAAAGGCTGCCCGGAAATTTTCACGTTTGCGCAGAATGGTGATCCATGAAAGCCCTGCCTGAAAACCATCCAGAATCAGTTTTTCATACAATGCCCGGTCATCATATTCCGGCACTCCCCATTCATCGTCATGGTAGGCGATATATAATTCATCCTGCCCCGGCCAGGGGCATCTAGTCTTGCTCATCAACCACCTCTGGAAATGTAAGCGTCAGCCATGCAGGCAAGGCAAGGCTAAGCCGCGCCTCTCCGCAAATCAAGGCAGGCGCGCCCGGCGCCAGCGCCGCGAGACGTAGAAACGCCAGCGCCAGCGCATCCTGACTGGAATGCAGGACGCCAACCTCGCGCCCCGCCGCCAGTATAGGCGTGCCGGGGGGCGGGCAGGGGCCTTCGACGCTTACGGGCAGAATACGTTTGCGCACCACACCGCGATGTTTCATGCGGGACACCAGTTCCTGTCCGACATAGCAACCTTTTTTGAAATCGACGCCGTTCAATTCTTCAAAATTGGCTTCCAGCAGGAAATATTTTTCAACGGCAATATCGCGCGCGCCATCCGCCAGGCCCAGCGAAAGACGCAGCCGGTGATAGTTCTCAACCGGCGTCTGCGGATGCGCGCTCAAAGCGGCGGGCGGAAGAATCATGCGCGCGCCCATTGCTGCCAGACGCGGGTCTATAAAAATAACGCCGCCATCCTGTGCCTGTGCGGTGCCCGGTTGCGGGGGTTCCGCATTTTCAGGCAACTGTGCCGCCACGGCAAAATCGGCGCTGGCGTCGCGAATCGTTACTCTTGATCGCAGTTTGTAGAAATTCAGCCGTTTGCACAGGTCCGCCAGCCGTGTCGCCTCGCACTCCAGCAGAAAGTTTTCACCCAACTGCACCACAAAGAAATCAAACAGAAACTTGCCTTGCGGGGTCAGCAATGCGGCATAAATCGCCCGTGCAGGCCCAACCAGATCCATATTATTTGTGATCAGGCCTTGCAGAAACGCCCGCGCCTCCGGGCCGCCCACTTCAATGACGCCACGCTCCGGCAACAGGCATATCCGCGCCATATTCATATAACTCCTCCGGTTTGAAGCAATTATATGGGCTTTAGCATGTTACAAGTCCAATTCCTTTGCTATTAGAGCAGGATGAAAGTGCTTTTCATTACTTCCAACCGCATTGGCGATGCGATTCTTTCCAGCGGCCTGCTGGGCTGGCTGGTGGATAATTATCGTGACGCGACATTTACCGTTGCGGCGGGGCCAGCGGCGGCGCCATTGTTTTCGGATATTCCGCGCCTTGAAAACCTTATTTCGATACCGAAACAACCCTATGCAGGGCATTGGCGCAATCTGTGGAAAACCTGCGCGCCTTCAAGGTGGGAGATGGTGGTTGATCTGCGCGGCTCTGCCATCTCCTGGCTGCTATGGACCCGGCGGCGCGCCGTGTATACGCCACAATTTACCGAAGAACATCGGGTGGTGCAGTTGGCGCGGGTATTGAATCTGGATATGCCGCCGCAGCCGCGTATCTGGTGTTCGGGGATGCGTTGGGACAGGGCGGCGCATCTGGTTCCGGAATCAGATGTCCCCCTGCTGGCGCTTGGCCCGGCTGCAAACTGGTGCGGCAAGCAATGGCCGGCATCGCGCTTTGCTGAATTGATCGCCCGGTTGACCGCGCCATCGGGGCCATTCCCCGGCGCGCGAATCCTGTTGTTTGGCGGGCCAGGGGAACAGGAAATGGCGCAGCCGCTGTTGCGCACAATTCCCGAGGATAAATGCATTGATCTGATCGGGCGGGTGGATTTGCTTACGGCCTATGCCTGTTTGCGCAAGGCGGCGCTGTATATTGGCAATGATTCTGGACTGATGCATCTTGCGGCGGCGGCGGGCATTCCCACGCTGGGCCTGTTTGGACCCAGCAGGGAAGTGCATTATGCCCCCTGGGGGCCGCATGCCATGGCGGTGCGCGGGCCGCAAAGCTTTGAAGATATTATCCGTGCGCCGGGTTATGATCACCGCTCCGGGCAAACCTATATGACGGGGCTTACTGTTGAGCGGGTGTACGCCGCTGTAATGGAATTGCTGGCGCGATGAACAGCCCAAAACTCAGCGTTCTGGTTGTGGCGCATAATGAGGAGGCGCATCTTCGCGATTGTCTGGCGCGACTGGGCTTTGCCGATCAGCTTGTCGTGGTGCTGGATCGCTGCACCGACCGTTCCCGTGAGATTGCGCTTGCGGCGGGGGCCAAACTGGTGGAAGGCGCGTGGCCGCTGGAAGGGCCGCGCCGTAATGCGGGGATTGCCGCCAGTGATGGCCCCTGGATTCTGGAAGTGGATGCAGATGAACGGGTGCCACCTGCGTTGGCGCAAGAAGTATTGGCGGCAATCAAAAATGCCGAACCGGGATATTTTCTGATCAGGTTTGATAATTATATCGGTGATCGATTGGTGCGGCATGGCTGGGGCGCCTATAACGGGGCCAGCGCCGGGCCGCGCCTGTTCAGCAAGGGCGCAAAAATCTGGGGGGATCAGCTCGTTCATCCTCGCATTGAATTAACTGGCGACCGGCGCTGGCTGAATACCCCGATCGATCATTATGTTGATCGCGATATATCCGACATGATCGCGCGCTTTGACCGCTACACCGGTGCGCGCGCAAAAGATCTGTGCGCATCCGGTGATATCGGATCACTGGCGAATAATGTCCGTCGTATCTTTTCGCGTTTCTGGAAATCCTATGTCACCCGGCGTGGTCATCGCGAAGGGCTGTATGGCGTGTTGCTGGCGCTGTTTTCCGCCACCTATCCGCTGGTATCCTATATCAGGGCCCGTCTTGAAGGGCCGGGGCGCTAAGGATGCGTGTATTGCAGGTCATGGCCGGGGCGCAGCATGGCGGTGCGGAATTATTTTTTGAACGGCTCGTGATGGCGCTGCACCGTGCAGGCGTTACGCAACATGCCGCGATCCGAACCGCACCGGATCGCGCCGCCAGATTGCGCGCGGCGGGGATTGCAACATATGAGATGCGCTTTGGCGGCATGCTGGATTTTTTTACCCGTGCCGCATTACGGCGCGAGGCCGCACAATTTCAGCCGGATATCGCATTAAGCTGGATGAGCCGCGCGACACAAAAATTTCCACCGCGTCGCTCCGGGAAATTATGGCCCATTCACTGCGCGCGACTGGGAGGTTATTATCCGTTGAAATATTATCGCCATTGCGACCATCTGATTGGTAATACAGCCGATATCGTTGACTATATTATTGCGCAGGGCTGGCCGGAATCACGCGCCCACTATCTGCCGAATTTTGTGGACGCAAATACAGCAAAGCCGCTATCGCGTGAAATATTCAGCACACCGATGGGGGCCCCATTGCTGCTGGCCATGGGCAGGCTTCACCAGAATAAAGGTTTCGATGTGTTGCTAAGTTCATTGGCGCAACTGCCTGGCGTGTATCTCTGGCTTGCGGGCGAGGGGCCGGAAGAACGGGCGTTGCGCAACCAGGCGGAACGGTTACAGATTGCGGACCGGGTGCATTTTCTTGGCTGGCGTGACGATGGCCCCGCATTACTGGCGGCGGCGGATATTCTGGTGTGTCCATCACGAATAGAGCCACTGGGCAATGTGGTCATCGAGGCGTGGGCGCAGGAAAAACCGGTTGCCGCCGCGCGCGCGCGTGGTCCAGAAGTGCTGATTAAAGACGGCGTATCGGGTTTGCTGGCCGACTGTGAAGATGCGGATGCGCTGGCGCAGGCTATTCGGCGTATACTCGCCAGTCCGGCTTTGGCGGCCGATCTTGCTGCGGCGGGACGCAGGGCCTATGAACAGAGTTTTACGGAGGCAGCAGTCGTGGCGCGCTATCAGACTTTTTTTGAAGAAGTAGCGCGCTGATGTGCGGCATTGGGGGGTTCATGACCCGAGATGGCAGTACGCCCCCCGCCAGGATATTGGCGGATATGCTGCGCGGGCTTGGTCATCGCGGGCCGGATGGCGAAGGCCGCTATCTGGCAGGTGGGCTGGGCATGGTGCAGACACGTCTGGCCATTATTGATCTTGAAACCGGCGATCAGCCCTTTTACGAACCGGAGGGCGCGGCCCTGGTCGCCAATGGCGAGATTTATAATTATCTTGAACTGCGGAAATCGCTTGGGGATGTGCCGTTGCAAACCAGTTCCGATTGCGAACCGGCGCTGTATCTCTACCGCAAACATGGCGTCAGCTATGTAGACAGGCTGCGCGGCATGTTCGCCATTGCACTATATGATCCACGCGAAGACCGGCTGCTGCTGTCACGTGATCCGTTTGGGATCAAGCCGCTATATTATGCCGAGATTGAACACGGGCTGCTGTTTGCATCTGAACCCTCTGCATTGATCGCCACAGGCCTGATCGCGCCCGTTATGAACCCGGAAGCGGCGGATGAATTGCTGCAACTGCAATTTACCACTGGCCGGGATACGATGTTTGACGGCGTCAAACGGGTTCTTCCCGGTGAAACGCTGGAAGTGGTCCGCGGCCGCGTGGTGGATCGCCATCGTCACCGGGCGCTGCCGCAGGCGGGTGTGCGTGAATGGGATGAGGTAGGCGCCCTGAAAGAACTGGACCGGGTATTGCTCGAAAGCGTGGAAATTCATCAGCGATCGGATGTTCCCTACGGCCTGTTCTTATCGGGCGGCATTGATTCATCGGTCCTGCTGGCCTGCATGACGAAACTGAATGATCAACCGGTGCTGGCTTATACCGCAGGCTTTTCAGGAACCGGTGTTCAGGACGAACGCGCACATGCGCGTATGTTGGCCGGTCACGTTGGCGCATCACATGTCGAAGTGGATGTCAGCGCCGATGATTTCTGGAATCTGTTGCCGGAAATTGCTTCATTCGTGGATGATCCGACGGCGGATTATGCAATTGTCCCGACCTACAAACTTGCGGCCGAGGCGGCAAAGGAACTTAAGGTGGTGCTGTGCGGCGAAGGCGGGGACGAACTTTTCGCCGGATATGGACGCTATCGCAGTGTGCTGCGCCCACTATGGCTGGGCGGGCGCACCATGCGGCCACGCGGCTTTCTGGATGGCATGGGTGTTTTGCGCAACGAATCGCCAAACTGGCGTGATGGTATTGTGGCTGCCGAAATCCGTATCAGCGCGCCCGGGCAAACCCGGTTGCAACGCGCCCAGGCCGCAGATTGTGAAGATTGGTTACCCAATGATCTGCTGATTAAACTTGATCGTTGCCTGATGGCGCATGGTCTTGAGGGGCGTACCCCCTTGCTGGATCCCGAAGTGGCGCGTTTTGCCTATACCCTGCCGGATCGTCTCAAGATTTCCGGAAGAAAGGGCAAGGGAAAATATTTGCTGCGCCGTTGGCTGCAATTGAATTTGCCGGAATCCGATCCTTTTTCACCCAAGCGGGGCTTTACGGTTCCGGTGGGCGAATGGATATCGGCCAGGGCCGACAGATTGTCGCCGCTGGTTGCGGTACAGCCAGGCATTGTCGAGATATGCAAGCCGGAAGGGGTGATCAGGCTGTTTCGCGCCCTGTCGGGGCGGCGCCAGCACGGACGCGAAGGGCGCGCAGCATGGATGCTGTTATTTTATGCCCTGTGGCACCAGGCGCATATTATGCAATTGCGCCCGGTGGGGGATGTATTCGATAGCCTGAGCAGGCGATCGTAAAAAATTTTAGGCAGGCGCGGCGCCGCTTTCGCGAAGCGCCTTCTTGCGGGCCAGCTTGCGCGCACGGCGCACGGCTTCCGCCTTTTCGCGGGCACGCTTTTCGGATGGCTTTTCGAAGTGATTCCGCAACTTCATTTCGCGAAACACGCCTTCGCGCTGCATCTTCTTTTTCAGCGCCTTCAGCGCCTGGTCCACGTTATTATCGCGTACAACAACCTGCACGTATTCGTTCCATTCGCAATTAGGGTTGGCGTAGTTAGGGTTAGAAAATGGCCGCAGGGGCTGCAAAAGCCTCGCGGAGGAGGAGCAATAGCCAAACTTTTCACAAATGTCCACCCGCAACCGGCAGATTATTCAAATTCTCTGAAAAATGAGTAATTTTATGGGGTTAAGACCTACTCAGGCGGGCCTCCTCCAGGTCTGCGGCAACCATTTCGTTAATCAGTTGCCGAAAGTCTGTTGTGGGAGCCCAGCCCAGCATTTGCCGGGCCTTACTGGCGTCGCCGCATAAATTATCGGCCTCGGCCGGACGAAAATGCTTCGAATCAACTGCCACAAGGACATTTCCCGTCGCAATATCGACGCCGACCTCATCCACTCCCGATCCGCGCCAGTCCAGGGGCAGGCCCGCTTCTGCAAAGGCCAGCGTGGCGAATTCCCGCACTGAATGGGTCTGCCCGGTCGCCAGAACCCAGTCTTCGGCGGTGGGATGCTGCATCATGCGCCACATGCCCTCTACATAGTCCCTGGCATGGCCCCAGTCGCGTCTGGCGTCCAGGTTGCCCAGATAGAGCCGCTGTTGTCGGCCCAGCGTAATGGCCGCCACCGCGCGGGTAATTTTGCGGGTGACAAAGCTTTCGCCGCGAATCGGGCTTTCATGATTGAATAGAATGCCGTTGCAAGCATAAAGGCCATAGGCCTCCCGGTAATTGATCGTAATCCAGTGGGCATACAGCTTTGCGGCTGCATAGGGGCTGCGTGGATAAAACGGCGTCGTTTCATTCTGCGGGGTTTGTGTAGCGTTGCCATACAGTTCGGAAGTAGACGCCTGATAGAATTTTGTCCATTGCGCCCGGCGCGTAATGCGAATCGCTTCCAGAATCCGTAATGGGCCGATGGCATCGGCATTGGCGGTGTATTCCGGGGTTTCGAAGCTGACCTTCACATGGCTTTGCGCCGCCAGATTGTAAATTTCGTCGGGGCTGGTTTCCTGCACGATGCGGATCATATTGCCGGAATCGGTCACGTCGCCAAAATGCAGATAAAAGTTTGTCTGTTGCTGCTGTTGAGCGTGATATAGACTGTCGATCCGGCCAGTGTTAAACGAGGATGAACGCCGCATAACGCCATGTACTTTATAGCCCCTGGCAAGTAATAATGCTGCCAGATAAGCGCCATCCTGGCCCGTAACACCGGTAATAAGCGCCACCTTTTGCGACAATTTTTGATCTCCCGATTTCTGCACGGCCTATTAGGCAATTTGCCACTCATCAGGGCAAGGGTAAACTGGCCTTGCTCTGACCCCCGCAACACACAATAATCACAATTGACAGATTAAGTTAAAAACATCGAAGGATTGAGGATTTCATGTCTAAAGAAGCTGCAACCCCGGTCCCCGCCGCAACCCTGATGCTGATTCGGGATGGGGCGGACGGGCTGGAAGTATTCATGGTGGAGCGTCACCATCAGATCGATTTTGCCACGGGGGCGCTGGTGTTCCCTGGCGGCAAGATAGACAAGGCGGATTTCGAACCAGGTATTCGTGACCGGTGCGAAAATGCCGCCCAGTTTTCCGAACTGGAACTGGCGCTGCGCGTCGGTGGCATCCGCGAGGCATTCGAGGAATGTGGCGTGCTGCTTGCCCATGATGCGGGCGGCGCGGGGCTTGTCGCGGCGGAGCGTCTGCGCGGGCTGGAACATTACCGCAAGAAGCTGGTTGATGGCGAAATCACCATGCTGGAATTTCTGCTGAAAGAAAATCTGGTGCTGTTGCCGGAAAATCTGGTGCCGTTCGCGCACTGGATTACGCCGCCTATGGTGCCCAAGCGCTTTGACACGCATTTTTTCATTATCGAAGCGCCCGCCGATCACATCGCCCTGCATGATGGCCATGAATCCGTTGACTCAGTATGGATCAGGCCCGCCAAAGTGCTCGAAGAGGGGGATGCCGGACGCCGGACGGTTATCTTTCCGACCCGCATGAACGTACAGAAGCTTGGCCATTCCAGATCGGTTAAAGAAGCATTGGCCAACGCCCGCGCCAGCAGGATTGTCACCGTTTTGCCGCAAATGATGAAAGGCGAAAATGGTCCCTATCTCAAAATTCCCGAGGAAGCCGGTTACGATGTTTCTATCCATCCCCTGCCGGAAGGGCGCGGCTAAAAAGCTGTTAACTGCGGTTTTTCTGGCGCTGGTTTTTCTGGCGCCAGATGCCGCCCCTGCCCAGACTGTGCCCGGCATCGCGCCGGGCTTTGCAACGCTTGAAGAAATATACACTGTCCGCAATATCGCCGTGGATGAAACAGCAGATACGGCGTCGGCGGCGCGTGATATTGCCTTGTCCGCCGCGCGGCATACTGCGTTCAGCCGCTTGACGCGCCGTATCGTGCTGCCACAGGATCTGATGCGGGTAGCTTCGCCAACAGATGATGCGCTCACCAATCTCATTACGAATTTTGAGGTTGCGGATGAAAAAAGCCGGGGACAGCGATATCTTGCAAACCTGACCATGCGCTTTGACCCGGAAAAGGTTCGCGCCCTGTTTCGTCAGTCCAATATTCGTCACAGCGAAACCAGCGCTAAATCCATGCTGATCCTTCCGGTTTATGACGACCCGGCAGGACGGTTGCTATGGGAAGCAAATGCATGGCGCGATGCGTTACATACCGCCGTTGCGAATGCGGGCGCTGCGGATGACCGGCTGTCACCGCTGCTATTGCCTTTGGGGGATGCCGAAGATGTGTCGGCGATCAGTGCCGATCAGGCTGCCGCAGGGGACATGCAACGGCTGGGGCGCATGGCGCAACGTTACAAGGCAGACGGTGTTTTGCTGATGCATGCCGTGCAGTCTTCAGGCCAGGGTGCAACTGGCGGTCTTGCCTTTGATGTAACCTTGCGCCATCTGGACGCCGGACAGGAAACTGTGCGGATCGAACGTTTCGAAGGCGCCCCCGGCGAAGCAACGCAACAAATATTGCAACGTGCGGCGCTGATGCTGGTGCGTGGTATTCAGGAGGAGTGGCTCGTAGAATCCGCGCTGGATTTCTCCCAGCAGGCATCCCTGGAAGTTTCTGCGCAATTAACCTCTTTGCCGGAGTGGCTGGCTATTCAGAAGCGTTTAACCGACACACCGATGATCCAGCGGGTTGATCTGCGCGCATTATCGGTAACCGGTGCGCAGGTAATTTTGCATTTTCCAGGGACGCCGGAAAAACTGGCCTCTGCATTGTCGCAACATGGGGTGACGCTTTCGCAAGAGGCCGGAAAGTGGCAGTTACGGTAGATCAGTCATGGGAACAACTGTGAATATCGCCAATCTTGTAACGCTGATGCGCCTGCTGCTGGCGCCGGTTGTCATCTGGCTTTTGCTTGAAGGGCAGGCAAGTATGGCGTTTGCGCTGTTTCTGTTTGCGGGCATAACCGACGCTATTGATGGCATGATTGCCAAACGTTTTAATCAGGAGACAGAACTGGGCGCCTATCTTGATCCGGTTGCGGACAAGGCGCTGCTGGTCAGCATCTTTGTCACGCTTGGGATTCTGCAGGAACTGCCTGCCTGGCTGGTATTGCTAGCGGTCAGCCGGGATGCGCTGATCGTGGGCGGCGTGCTATTGTCCTATACGCTGGGTAATCCGCTGGTAATGAATCCGCTATGGATCAGCAAGATCAATACGGTGATGCAAATTGCGCTTGTGGCGGCGGTGCTGGCGCATATGGCCTTTCCCGAACAACAGGCCGCGATGGCCGGTCTGGCAATCAGCTATGCGGTCTGGCTTACGGCGTTCACCACGGCGGCGTCGGGTGGCGCATATATATTTACCTGGGTCAGGGCAATGAACTCCCCGGCCGGAACGACGGATTTATGATCGTATGAGCCCACGCGGCCAGATGCTGTTTTGGTTGGTGGCGGCCGTAGTGGTGGGATTTTTGCTGTTTATGCTGCGCGGGGTGTTGCTGCCCTTTGTTGCGGGTATGGCGATTGCGTTTCTGTTCGATCCCGTTGCGGACAGGTTGCAGGGTTGGGGCTTGTCCCGGATTGTGGCGACCAGCGTGATCACGGCGGGATTTTTTCTGCTGTTGGTTGCAGCGCTGATTTTACTGGTGCCGGTAATTACCGCAGAAGTACAGGCCTTCGCGGAATCCCTGCCTGACTATATGGCGCGCGCCCGGCGCCTGCTTGAAACGCCCGCGCTGGAGCGCCTGCGGCTGATGATCACATCGTCAACCAGCGCCAGTCAGCCGGAACAGTTTTCTGGCATGATCGGGGATATGACGGGTTGGCTTGCGGGCTTGCTGGGGCAGGCGCTTAGCGGCGGTCTGGCATTTTTCAATATTCTGTCGCTGATGTTTTTGACCCCCTTCATATCCTTTTATTTTTTGCTGGACTGGGACCGGATGGTTGAGCGCATCGACGCGCTGTTGCCGCAAAAATATGCTGCGACAATCCGGCAACTGATGAACGAAATCAATGAAATGCTGGCCGGGTTCGTCCGTGGGCAGATCAGTGTATGTTTTCTTCTGGCCACGTTTTATGGTGTTAGCCTGTCCCTTGCCGGTCTGAAATTCGGCCTGATTGCGGGCATCATTGCAGGCGCGCTGAGTTTTGTGCCTTTTCTTGGCGCGTTGACGGGGCTGATGCTTTCACTGGGGCTGGCAGTGGTGCAATATTGGCCGGAACTGACGCCAATAGGAATTATCGTTGCCATTTTTGTTGCGGGTCAGACGCTGGAAGGAAATTTCCTTACGCCGCGTCTGGTTGGCAAACGGGTACGGCTCCATCCATTGTGGGTCATTTTTGCACTATTGGCTTTTGGTGCATTGCTGGGGTTCACGGGCATGCTGCTGGCCATTCCGTTAGCGGCGACGGCGGGTGTTTTGGTGCGTCATGGCCTGCTTGTATATATGCAAAGTCAGCTTTTTCTCGAAACGCCAGCGCACAAGGGGAGGGACGATGGACCGGCAGCTGGTTCTTGATTTGCCGCATCGTCCGGCACAGGGGCGCGAGGATTTTCTGGTCGCGGCCTGTAACGAAGATGCGGTCGCCTGGATTGACCGCTGGCCGGATTGGCAGGGCGGATCGCTTGCCCTGTATGGCGCGACAGGTTCCGGCAAAAGCCATCTGGCCGAAGTGTGGCGCGCCAGAAGCGGCGGCGTATTGATTGATGCATCAGATTTGACGGTTAGTGCAGTGCCTGAAATTGCCAGGGCGGGCGCCGTGATACTGAACCATGCTGATGCTGTGGGTGAAGAAGTGGCGTTACTGCATCTGATAAATCTGCTGCGTCAGGATGGCGGCTTTTTGCTGTGCCTCTCGGACGAAGCGCCAGGACGATGGAACACACAACTTGCGGATTTACGTTCACGGCTGGTCGCCATGCAGTCCGTTGGTATTGCGGAACCGGACGATCATTTGCTGGGCGCAGTGATGTTAAAGCTGCTTTCTGATCGTCAATTGCGTGTGCCGCTGGAGGTCATCAGTTTTCTGGTCGCGCGCATCGAACGCTCTTTTGCCGCCGCCCGCACCATGGTCGTCACGCTGGACAGACTGGCGGCAGGCGAAATGCGACCGCTAACGATAGCTTTGGCGCGCAAGGCGCTCGCACAGATGACCGGGATCAGTAATAATAGCGCCATCTGAAAAAAAGGAGCAAATAGGCATGGATCTGGGTATCAACGGAAAACGGGCTCTGGTCTGTGCCGCAAGCAAGGGATTGGGCAGGGCTTGCGCCATGCATCTGGCCCGCGAAGGCGCCGAGGTGACCATCGTGGCGCGCACCCTGGACAGTCTGGAAAAGGCGGCGGCGGATATTTACGCCGATAGTGGCGCAAAGGTCACGATTGCTGTCGGCGATGTGGCAACAGACGAAGGCCGTCAGGCCGCACTTGCCGCATGCCCACAACCCGATATCCTTGTCGCCAATTGCGGCGGCCCACCGCCCGGTGATTTCCGTCAGTTCAGCCGCGAAGACTGGATCAGGGCGTTTGACGCCAACATGATGAGCTCGATTGAGCTGATCAAGGCAACGGTCGACGGCATGATCGCACGTAAATTCGGGCGGATCATCAATATCACCAGCGCGGCGGTAAAAAATCCGATTCCGGCCCTTGGCCTCTCAAACGGTATCCGGGCCGGACTGACTGGCTTTGTGGCCGGTCTTTCGCGTGAAACGGTGCGCTATAACGTCACCATCAACAATCTGCTGCCTGGACCGTTTGACACGGACCGTCTGCGAGGCGGGTTTCTGGCGCGCACGCGCAGCGGCGGTCAAAGCATGGAGGAGGTCGCTGCAAAGGCGGCGGCGGCGAACCCGGCCGGCCGGTTTGGCGACCCGGACGAATTTGGCGCGGCCTGCGCCTTTCTGTGCAGTCAGTATGGGGGCTTTATAACGGGTCAGAATTTGGTAATGGATGGCGGCGATTATCGTGGCATGCTGTAAGCCATCAAGATTGTCATAAATGCTTTAGAAAGCCGTTTTACGCTATTTTAGGGTACGAATTTCTGAGCGGGAGAAAAAAGTGAGCAAGGCTGGTGCAGCAGGAGAGGTGGCGGTGCAGGGCAAAATCCTTGTGCGCGATTTGGACGCCATGGCGCCGGGCGAGATGTTTATCAACCGTGAAATGTCCTGGCTTGCCTTCAACCGCAGGGTTATGGAAGAGGCTGAAAATGCCGCCCATCCCATTCTTGAACGGTTGCGCTTCCTGTCCATCTCGGCCTCGAATCTGGATGAATTTTATACGGTCAGGGTGGCCGGTCTGCTTGCGCAAATGCGTGCGGGCATCACCGGGTCAAGCCAGGACGGGCTGGCGCCGGTCGAGCAGGTGGAGCGCGTACACAGCGCCGCCAGTGCGCTGATGGCGGCGCAGGGGGAGTGCTGGGATAACCTGAAAAAGGAAATGCGCACCGTCGGCATCCTGGTGCTTTCCCCGCATGAACTGAATGATGCTGATCGTGCATGGCTTGAGGATCAGTTTCTCAACAGCTATTTTCCGGTGCTGACGCCGCTTGCGATTGATCCTGCGCATCCGTTTCCGTTTATTCCGAATTTTGGTTTTTGTGTTGTTATGCAGCTTCGCCGTTTTTCCGATGGACGATTGATGCAGGCGCTCCTGCCGCTGCCGCATCAGGTGCCGCGTTTCATACGCATGCCGGATGAGGATTTTACCGGCGGGCGTGAGGTGCGCTTTCTTGCCCTCGAAAACCTCATTGCGTTGTTTTTGGACCGGCTGTTCCCTGGCTATGAACTGATGGCCAGCGGTTCATTCCGGGTTATCCGCGACAGTGAAATTGAAATTGACGAAGAAGCGGAAGATCTTGTCCGTAATTTTGAAACCGCGTTGCGCCGCCGCCGTCGCGGGAATGTGGTGCGGCTCAGCATTGAAGCAAGCATGCCCGATGAACTGCGCGAATTTGTGGTGCGTGAAATGGAAGTCAGCGCGCGGGAGATTGTTATTGTAAAAGGGGTGCTGGGGCTTGCCAGCACGCGCCAGTTAATTATCGACGAGCTGTCCGATCTGTTGTTCCCGCCGTTCAACGCGCGTTTCCCGGAGCGTATCCGTGATCATGGTGGCGACTGTTTTGCAGCCATCCGCGCCAAGGATATTGTTGTTCATCATCCCTATGAATCTTTCGACGTCGTGGTGCAGTTCCTGCGCCAGGCTGCGGTCGATCCCGATGTCGTTGCGATCAAGCAGACATTGTACCGCGCAGGATGGGATAGTCCCATCGTCAAGGCGCTGATTGAGGCGGCCGAGAACGGAAAATCCGTTACCGCGCTTGTTGAACTGAAGGCGCGCTTTGACGAAGCGGCGAATATTCAACTGGCCCGGGAAATGGAACGCGCCGGCGTCCAGGTGGTGTTCGGTTTCATGCAGTTAAAGACTCACGCAAAGGTTAGTCTGGCTGTGCGCAGGGAAGGCAGGGAGCTGCGCTCCTATGTGCATTTTGGCACCGGCAATTATCATCCGGTGAATGCGCGTATCTATACCGATCTGTCGCTGTTCAGCGCCGATCCGCTATTATGCCGCGACGCCGCGCAATTCTTCAATTATTGCACTGGCTATTCGGAACCGGCGCAATTATCAAAAATTGCCATGTCGCCCATTAATCTGCGCGCCCGCCTCATTGGCCATATCGAGACAGAAATTAATTTTGCAAAGGCGGGCAAACCGGCGGATATATGGCTCAAGCTGAATTCCCTGGTGGACCCGGAAGTAATCAAGGCGCTATACCGGGCCTCGCAGGCGGGCGTGCATATAGAGCTGGTCGTGCGCGGTATTTGCTGCCTGCGCCCCGGCATGCCAGGGTTTTCGGAAAACATTCGTGTACGTAGCATTGTAGGGCGGTTTCTTGAACATTCACGGATTTTCTGTTTTGGCAATGGGCATGGGCTGCCCTCCAGCAAGGCCGTCATCTATATCAGTTCGGCTGATATCATGCCGCGCAACCTTGATTTTCGTGTTGAGACTCTGGTGCCGATAGAAAATCCGACGGTGCATAAGCAGGTGCTGGATCAGGTTATGATCGCCAATCTGAAGGACAATGTTCAGACGTGGGAGTTGCGCCCGGACGAAACCTATGTGCGTATCAAGCCCGCGCCGGGAGAGGCGCCGTTTTGCGCGCATGATTATTTCATGAATAATCCAAGTCTTTCCGGCCGGGGCGAGGCCTATGCCAAAGACCGCCCCAAACCGGTGCCATTGTTTGATGGCAAGACAACCAATGTCTGAACCGAAAACTTCATTCGTGCCGAAATATAATGCGCCGACTTCTGGCCTGAATAATAATTCTGAAAAACTGATAGGTGTGATTGATGCCGGATCAAACTCGGTGCGCCTGGTGGTTTATGACGGGTTGCGCCGCACGCCCATTCCGCTATTCAACGAAAAAGTTTTTTGCGGGCTTGGAAAATCTGTTGCCGCCACAGGCCGTATAGAAGGAGAGGCGGCTGAATCCGCGCGCGCCACTTTGCGCCGTTTTGCGCTGCTGTTGCGTGCCATGAATGTCGGCCAGATAAAGGCTGTGGCGACCGCCGCATCGCGTGACGCCGAAAATGGCGCAGAGTTTGTCGCGGCGCTGTCGCGTGAAATTGGCATCAATATCCGCATTATTTCTGGTGCCGAGGAAGGACGTCTCTCCGCCCTGGGCGTCCTGGCGGGTAATCCACGGGCCACCGGACTGGCAGGTGATCTGGGGGGCAGCAGCATAGAACTTATCGCAATCGGTGATGGCGCCTATGGGCAGGCGGAAACGTTGCCCATCGGTCCGCTGAAAGTAAAAAAGGCGACCGCCGAGCAACTGGATCGCCGGGTCGATGAACTGCTCTCAAATCAGAAATGGCTGTCAAACTTTTCTGGCGAAACATTTTATGCGGTGGGCGGATCCTGGCGGGCACTGGCGCAGGTGCATATGGAAAGCATTGATCATCCTGTCCATGTTATCCATGAATATGCCATCGCAGCGCCCGAGGCGATACGTTTCACCGGGGAAATCGCCCGCATGACGCAGGCGCAACTGGAGGCGCTTCCCGGTTTGTCAAAGCGGCGCGCAGAGACAGCCGCACCGGCTGCCGCCGTGCTGAACCGGTTGCTGCGGCGCACACAGGTGCGTCGTGTGGTGTTTTCGGCCTATGGCTTGCGCGAGGGCCTGTTGTTTGACCAATTGCCCAAAACCCTTCAGGCGCGCGATCCGCTGCTTGCCGCCTGCGAGGAAAAGGGCGCGCGGCAGGGGCGTTTTCCTGAACATGCGGACGAAATCACCCGCTGGACTTCTGCCCTGTTTGAAAATGAAAGCGAATCATCCTTACGCCTGCGTCACTGCGCCAGTTTGCTGAGTGATATTGGCTGGCGTGTGCATCCCGATCATCGGGCCAATCAGTGCCTGATGGAGGTTGTTAACGCGCAATTTGTGGGTATTACCCATCATGGCCGCGCGATGCTGGCGCTGGCTATTTATTTCCGCTACCGGGGTGAAATGGCGGAAGGCGCGGTCTGGCGGCTTTGGGCGTTCGCAGGTGAAGCGGCCGAAAATGCGCGGATTTTGGGGCTGGCGCTACGTCTTGCGCACACAATATCGGGGGGAACGGCGGGTATTTTGCAAAATTGCAGCCTGCGCCTGCAATCGGGCGAATTGCGCCTGCACCTGCCTGCCGACTATGGTGACCTCGCCGGGGAGGCCATGCACAAGCGTTTACGTCAATTGGCCCAGGCCCTGGGCCGCAAGCCGCGAACGATAATCGGCTGAATGCCGGGCTTTACACCTAAACAATTCTGGCGATAGCCTGACATTTGGTTGCTTTTGTGCCGGTTCTTTGGCATGTTGCGCCCCGGCCCGGGGGGCGGCTGGCGTATGACGGCGGCTGCGGTTCCACATATTAATTCTTAGAGGGAAGCTTCATGAGCACAGTACTTGAGCTCGTTATTGGCTGCGGCCTGTTGGCAGTCGTGTACGGAATTATCACCAGCCGTGCGATATTGTCGGCAAGTCCCGGCAATGCGCGCATGCAGGAAATCGCGGCGGCAATTCAGGAAGGCGCAAGCGCCTATCTGAACCGTCAATACACCACCATTGCCATGGTCGGCGCAGTGATTTTTGCACTGGTCTGGTACCTGTTAGGCCCACTCGTCGCGGGCGGCTTTGTGATTGGCGCAGTACTTTCGGGGGCGGCTGGTTTTATCGGAATGCTGATTTCCGTGCGCGCCAATGTGCGCACGACACAGGCGTCAAGTGAAAGTCTGGCGGCCGGACTTAGCATGGCGTTCCGTTCCGGCGCTGTGACGGGTATGCTGGTGGCGGGGCTTGCGCTGTTGTCGGTTGCGGTTTATTACGCCGTTCTAACTGGCCCGCTTGGCTTTCAGTCAGGTGATCGTACCGTCATCGACGCGCTGGTGGCGCTGGGATTTGGCGCTTCGCTGATTTCGATTTTTGCCCGTCTGGGCGGCGGCATATTTACCAAAGGCGCTGACGTGGGCGGCGATCTGGTCGGCAAGGTCGAAGCTGGCATCCCGGAAGATGATCCGCGCAATCCCGCCACCATCGCCGACAATGTGGGCGACAATGTGGGCGACTGCGCCGGCATGGCGGCGGACTTGTTTGAAACCTATGCCGTGACCGTGGTTGCGACCATGGTTCTGGCCTCGATCTTTTTCGATGGCGCCCTTGAACAACAACTGATGCTGCTGCCACTGGCCATTGGCGGCGTGTGCATTCTCACCTCGATCATCGGCACATATTTTGTGCGTCTGGGTTCGAACAACTCCATCATGGGCGCGCTGTATAAAGGCTTCATCGCCTCGTCGGTGCTCTCGCTCCTTGCGCTCTATCCTGTGATTTCGCACGTACTTGGCATGGAAACCTCCATGACCGTGGGCGCGCTCAGCTTTACTGGCATGGATCTGTTCTGGTGTGGCGTAACCGGTCTGGCGGTGACGGGTCTGCTGATCTGGATCACCGAATATTACACCGGCACCAATTTCCGTCCGGTGCAAAGCATTGCACAGGCCTCGGTTACCGGGCACGGCACAAACGTCATTCAGGGCCTTGCGGTATCAATGGAATCGACCGCAATGCCGGCGCTGGTGATCGTTGCGGGCATCATTGTTACCTATACGCTGGCAGGTCTGTTTGGTATCGCCATTGCGGTAACAACGATGTTGGCGCTGGCGGGCATGGTGGTGGCGCTCGATGCGTTCGGTCCCGTGACCGATAATGCAGGCGGCATCGCTGAAATGGCAAAGCTGGATGAGAAGGTGCGCAAGACCACCGACGCCCTGGATGCGGTGGGTAACACCACCAAAGCCGTGACCAAGGGGTATGCCATTGGCTCGGCTGGTCTGGGTGCACTGGTGCTGTTTGCGGCCTATACCGAAGATCTGAAATATTTCATCGCCCATCCGGTTGAATTCCCGTCCTTTGCAGGCGTTGTTCTGGATTTCTCGCTTGGCAACCCCTATGTCGTGGTTGGACTGTTCATTGGCGGTCTGCTGCCCTATCTGTTCGCGTCCATGGGCATGATGGCGGTCGGTCGTGCGGCCGGTTCAATCGTCGAAGAAGTGCGCCGTCAGTTCCGTGAAATGCCGGGCATCATGAAGGGGACGCAAAAGCCGGATTATTCCGCGGCGGTGGATATGCTCACCAAGGCGGCGATCAAGGAAATGATCGTTCCCTCACTGCTTCCGGTGCTGTCACCCATCGTGCTGTATTATGTGATCAACGCGATCGCAGGGCAGGGCGCCGCACTTTCGGCGGTGGGCGCCATGCTGATGGGCGTCATCGTAACCGGCCTGTTCCTGGCCCTGTCGATGACCTCTGGCGGCGGCGCATGGGATAACGCCAAGAAGTACATCGAAGACGGCCATCACGGCGGCAAGGGATCTGAGGCCCACAAGGCCGCGGTTACCGGCGACACCGTAGGCGACCCCTACAAGGACACCGCCGGCCCCGCCGTCAACCCGATGATCAAGATCACCAACATCGTGGCCCTGCTGCTGCTGGCGGTATTGGCGCACGGGTAGCCTCACGCGACTCACAAAAAAGGCCGCTCTGAAACGGGCGGCCTTTTTTGTGCTGAATTTCAGCATTTACTTTCCGCCGCCGCCCGGCCCCTGGCTACTGCCTGTGCTAGAGAAGCGGCCGAAATTGCCGAACATCTGTTCGAGGAAGGTCAGTTCCTTGCCCTTGGTGGGGGTTTCACGGCCAACCAATTGTATCGGGCGGCCATCGGCCAGGGTGTAGCGGCGTGTGCTGGCGACATTGCCTTTTTTGTCAAACTCGACCGCCACAATGGTGCGCTCCAGAATTTTGGGGTCCAGAAACGCCATCCGTTCCTGCCGGGTGGAAATATAAAACCACACATCGGTATCGAATGTTGCGCTAGCCGACGGCGTGCCCAGCGTATCGGATACAGATTGCTGGTTATCCACACCTTCTTTTACCGCCGCGAGGGCTTCTTCATCTATGATATGACCGCGCAGTTCGGTAGTCGGGCTACAGGCCGCAAGTAGCCCCGCCACTATTACCGCCTGGGCAATATGGTTAAGCCTGCGGGGGCGTGAAACAGTCCGGGAATTCTGTCTTGGTGTTTTCATGGTGGTTGACGTACCTTGCTGCGCAAATAAGTGCAATAGAGCTGATTTTAACAGGGCCGAAAAATTATGATTCTGTCGCGATTTTTTGGGCGCAAAAAAGACGATGCCACCGCCCACGAACTCTATGTTTTATTGGCCGGGCAGGCTAGGCAGCCGGTATTCTACCGCGATGGCGGCGTTCCCGACAGCCTGGACGGGCGCTTCGACATGCTGGCCCTGCATCTGTTTCTGGTGCTGCGCCGCCTGAGCGGTGCGCAGTACGGCGGCGCACGGGCTGAACTGGCGCAGCAGCTATTTGACGTGATGTTCGGTGATATGGACCGCAGTTTGCGTGAAATGGGGGTAGGCGATCTGACCGTTGGCAAAAGGATCCGCGCCATGAGCGAGGCCTTTTATGGCCGGGTAGAGGCCTATGAGGCAGGCCTTCAGGCATCCGGTGACACCCTGTTGATGGACGCGCTGGCGCGCAACCTGTATCGGGGCAACCCGCCCGCGCCCGCGGTGCTGGCGCGCATGGCGGCCTATATGCGTGATGTGGCGGCGGTGCTGGCGCAACAGGCCGACGAAGATTTTCTGGCCGGCAGGCTGAATTTCACAGTTCCACCGGTATTTGACTGATCAGGATACAACCATGAGCGCTTCAGAAGAAACGGACCTGCCAATTCATGTTATCTTCAACATCGAAAAGCTGGGTGCACTGCCTTCAATCGTAAAGACCAAGGCCGATTCTGCCACCTGTAAGGCGATAGCGGAACATCTGGGCGTGGACTCCGTTGAGAATTTTCAGTCAGAACTGGCCGTGCGGCGTTGGCGCAGGCATGGCGCGACAGTCGAAGGCATGGTCAGCGCAGATATTGTGCAGCCCTGCGTGGTGACGCTGGAGCCTGTCCTTACGCATGTAAATGAAACAGTTTTTGTGCGCTTCCTGCCTGCATCCATGTTGCAGCCGGAAAAATCTACGGATGATGAGATTGTGATAGACCCGTTGGCCGAAGATCCGCCCGAGCCATTTGACGGGCGCGAAATCAATCTGGGGCTGCTGCTGCTGGAGCATTTGGCGCTGGGAATCGATCCCTATCCACGTGCGCCGGGCGCGGTAATCCCCGCGTCACTCACGCAAGCAGAGACCGAATCGGAAAAGCGGCCAAACCCGTTTCAGGTTCTGGCGCAGTTGCGCGATAAACTGAACCGTTGAGAAAACGCAGAGAGAATCAGTCTTCCTGTGCGGGAAGAACCTGCCGACCGCGATATTTTCCGGATTTCAGGTCAATGTGGTGCGGACGCACCAGCTCGCCTGATTCTTTGCTTTCCTGATAGACCGAGCCAGGAACGGCGTCGTGTGAACGGCGCATGCCGCGCTTCGATGGGGTGGTTTTTCTTTTAGGAACTGCCATAATCGTGGCCCTTAATACGGGTAAATGGTACGGGTAATGTACGGGTATCGAACGCCCGGAAGCCGATGCCAGTCGGTGCCCAGCAAGGTGCGCAAACTAGTCTGCATCGTGGAATCTGTCAAGCATCCATCTAAAATGCCGGAAACCGGGCAATCATATGATTTGATTATGTAACCTAAGGACAGAATAGCTTGGAATTAGGTGGTTATTTGGCTATTCAGGTGCACGACATGCAACAAAAACGACATAATTCTCATTTGGCTCTCCGGTGATCCGGGAGTTGGCAATCGAAGGGAAAGACAGACAAGTTGGCGCAAACTGACAAAAATCTTCTGACCATTTCGCTGGATGCGATGGGCGGGGATGCCGCCCCCGGGATGGTCCTGGAGGGGGCAGCCATTATATGCGCGCAGGATGCGGGGGTGCGTTTTGTGCTGTTCGGCGATGAACAGCGCCTGCTGCCCCTGATTGCCCGGCACCCGGCCCTGATAGGGCGGTACGAGCTGCGCCATACGGATGAGGTCGTTGCCGCCGACGACAAACCAGGCCAGATTGTGCGCCGGGGGCGTGGCACCAGCATGTGGAAGGCCATCGCCATGGTTAAGGAAGGCGAAGCTTCCGTCGTCATATCTGCGGGCAATACCGGTGCGCTGATGGCCATGTCGGTATTGCAACTGCGGACCATGGAGGGGATATACCGTCCCGCCATCGCTTCGACCTGGCCCGGCCCAACCCATCAGAAGGTGGTGCTGGACCTGGGGGCCAATCTGGAATGTGATGAAGACAGCCTGGTGCAGTTCGCTGTGATGGGGACGGCCTTTGCCCGCGCGGTTCTGAATATTGCCCAGCCACGGGTTGGTCTGCTGAATGTCGGCGAAGAAGAGCAGAAAGGCCATGAATATGTCCGGCACGCCGCGCGCAAACTACGGATGGCGTCACAGGACTCCATGAACTTTATCGGTTTCGTGGAAGGCACGGACTTGGGGGCGGATACGGTGGATGTCATCGTCACGGATGGGTTCACGGGTAATGTTGCGCTGAAAACGGGGGAGGGTTCTGCCCGTCTGATTTTTCAGGTGCTGGGCGAGGCGATGCGCAGTTCGATTTTTACCAGGCTGGCTTATCTGCTCGCACGGCCAGCGTTCCGAATCCTGCGCGACAAGTTTAATCCCAGCGATCTGAATGGCGGCGTGTTTCTGGGGCTGAATGGTCTGGTGATCAAAAGCCATGGCGGGACCGATGGCGCTGGATTTGCCCACGCCATCAAAACGGGCATCGAAATGGCGCGTTCTGATCTGGTTGCGCGGATAGGCACTGATCTTAAGAAATATGACGAGCTGTTCAAGCTAACAGTAGAAAGAAAAATGGAAAACGCTGTCAATGAAAATACCGGTGCGGAGGTGAATGCAAGGTGAGCACGATCAGATCGGTCATATGTGGCGCTGGCGGATATCTACCCGAACGCATCATGAAAAACGAAGAACTGGCCAGGATGGTGGATACCAGTGATGACTGGATCGTCGAACGCACGGGCATTCGCGAACGCCATATTGCTGCGGATGGGGAAATGACGTCCGACCTGGCCCTGGCCGCCGCCCGCCGCGCCCTGAAAAATGCCGATATGGATGCATCTGAAGTGGACCTGATCGTGCTGGCGACGGCCACGCCAGACCAGACCTTTCCCGCCACCGCTACGAAAGTACAAGCCGCCCTTGGGATAACCCGTGGAGCGGCTTTTGATATTCAGGCTGTCTGCACCGGTTTTGTGTATGCGCTGGCAATCGCGGATAATTTTCTGAAACTGGGTCAATTCCGGTGCGCGCTTGTGATCGGCGCGGAAACTTTTTCGCGCATTCTGGACTGGCAGGATCGCGGCACCTGTGTGCTGTTTGGCGACGGTGCAGGCGCGGTCGTGCTCAAGGCGGAGGCGTCAACCGGCGCACTGAGTGATCGCGGCATTCTGACCACGCATTTATATGCCGATGGACGCCACCATGATCTGCTCTATGTGGATGGCGGGCCGTCTTCCACGGGCACAACCGGGCATCTGCGCATGAACGGCAAGGAAGTGTTCAAGCACGCGGTCACCAACATGTCGGGCGCCGTGAACGAAGCGCTTTCGGCGACCGGTCTTTGCGCCCGCGACATAGACTGGATCGTGCCGCATCAGGCCAACAAGCGAATCATTGATGCAACGGCAAAGAAGCTGGGGATTCCGCCGGAAAAAGTTGTGCAGACAGTCGGTCTGCATGGCAATACATCTGCGGCGTCAATTCCCCTGGCGCTGAGCTGCGCGGTGGCCGATGGCCGCATCAGAAAGGGCCAGCTTGTGCTAATGGAAGGCATGGGCGGCGGCTTTACCTGGGGTTCGGCGCTGGCGCGCTGGTAGAGATTCGATTTTACATAAACATTTGCCGCTATCTATTTGACAAAAAGCTTTTTATTCGCGCAAGATATGTTTTTGCAGGTTGGTCATTCTGGGCTATGCGGCTCATCCCCTACGCCAGGTTTCTATGTCATGGCTTCGGGGGGACAGAAGAAGGGGAAAAACCATGGGAACAGTAACCCGTGCGCAACTTAGCGAAGCCGTTCACAAGGAAGTGGGACTTTCACGCAGCGATTCGGCGCAGCTTGTTGAATCGGTTCTGGATGAAGTGTGCAACGAGCTGGTCAACGGCAAGGTGGTCAAAATTTCTTCCTTCGGTTCTTTTTCTGTGCGTGGAAAAGGTGGCCGCATAGGACGCAATCCCAAAACCGGCGAGGAGGTTCCCATCGCGCCGCGACGCGTATTGGTGTTCCGTCCCTCCCATGTTCTGAAAGAAATCATTAATAGCGCCGCGAGCAAGCCTGGCGGCAGCAGCCCAGCCGCAGACTGAGTCACACAGTGCAGAAATCAGCAGACGCTTTTCGCACAATAAGCGAGGTGGCTGAGGAGCTTGATGTTCCCCAGCATGTCCTGCGCTTTTGGGAAAGCAAATTCACCCAGATAAAACCCCTGAAGCGGGCAGGCGCCCGGCGCTATTACCGGCCCGATGATGTGGCTCTGCTGCGGGGTATTCGCACGCTTCTGTATAGCGATGGCTACACCATCAAGGGCGTGCAAAAGGTTTTGAAAGAGCGCGGCGCGCGCTTCGTCAGTGGCGGCGCAGGCGTGCCTGTCGTTGAGAAGGTTGTGGCCGCTGAGCCGACGCCGGCACCTGCGCCAAAGACAGCAGCCAGGCGGCGCAGTGTCGAATCGGATCCCAACGAAATGCCGCTGCCATTTTTTATGCCGGATTTTCTCAAATCGCCCGCGGCTACAGCGGACAAGCCGGTGAAAGCGGCGCCGAAAGCCCCCGGCTTCCCCCCCGCCAAGCGTAAAAAGCTGGAAAAAATCCTGGCTGAACTGGCAACGATTAAAGATTTACTGGCCGGAGACTAGAAATCCCGTATGCGTAGTTGCCGAACCGGGGGACGCAGAGTATAGTCCGCCGCCTTGGTTGACCCGCCAAGAACTGTCGGAGTGTGGCGCAGCCTGGTAGCGCACTTGTCTGGGGGACAAGGGGTCGTCGGTTCAAATCCGGCCACTCCGACCAGCCTTCGCTGTGTCCGGCCCGGACACATAGGTAACAGATTGTACTTAAGACATAGGTGACACCCCCGGGCCAAAAGGGTTGTCTATTGGTTGCAGGGTACGTTGCTC
>Ga0209893_1000001_pt1 | contig 168932 bp, 158 predicted proteins | sample GWRWT3_25Nov14_FD_187190 | JGI IMG/M metagenome (GOLD analysis project Ga0209893, IMG submission 187190) | Sand microcosm microbial communities from a hyporheic zone in Columbia River, Washington, USA - GW-RW T3_25-Nov-14 (SPAdes) (version 2) | ecosystem: Engineered > Artificial ecosystem >... | reverse complement strand
TGAACCTGACCTATAACCGCACCCGTCAGGCGTCGATCACCAAGGAACTTATCGAAATCATTTCCGGCGCAGAAGCGCTGTAAGCAGATACGAGGATTAGAACATGAGCAGCAATGTTGTTGGCCGTATTTCCCAGGTCATCGGCGCCGTCGTCGACGTCACCTTTGATGGCGGGCATCTTCCATCAATTCTGAACGCGCTGGAATGCACCAATGACGGCAACCGGCTGGTGCTGGAAGTGGCGCAACATCTGGGTGAATCCACGGTGCGCACCATCGCCATGGACGCGACAGATGGTCTGGTGCGTGGCCAGGAAGTTACCGACACCGGCAACCAGATCATGGTTCCCGTGGGCCCCGAAATGCTGGGCCGCATCGTCAATGTGATCGGCGAGCCGGTGGATTTGCGCGGGCCGGTCAAGGCCAACAAAAAGCGCGGCATTCATCAGCCGGCGCCGGCTTTTGTCGATCAATCAACCGAATCCGAAATTCTGGTCACAGGCATCAAGGTCGTGGATCTGCTGGCGCCTTACGCCAAGGGTGGCAAGATCGGCTTGTTCGGCGGCGCGGGCGTGGGCAAGACCGTGCTGATCATGGAACTGATCAACAATATCGCCAAGGGTCATGGCGGCTATTCGGTGTTTGCGGGCGTGGGCGAGCGTACCCGCGAAGGCAATGACCTGTATCATGAAATGCTGGAATCCGGCGTGAACAACCTCGAAGACACGGGCTCCAAATGCGCGCTGGTTTATGGCCAGATGAACGAGCCGCCGGGCGCGCGCGCGCGCATCGCGCTGACCGGCCTCACGCAAGCGGAATATTTCCGCGACGAAGAAGGCCAGGACGTGCTGTTCTTTATCGACAATATTTTCCGCTTCACCCAGGCGGGTTCGGAAGTGTCAGCGCTGCTGGGCCGCATTCCGTCCGCCGTGGGCTATCAGCCAACATTGTCCACCGACATGGGCACGATGCAGGAACGCATCACGACGACCAATAAAGGTTCGATCACCTCGGTGCAGGCGATTTACGTGCCCGCCGACGATCTGACCGACCCGGCACCCGCCACATCTTTCTCGCATCTGGATGCGACCACCGTGCTGGACCGTGCGATTTCGGAAAAAGGCATTTATCCGGCGGTGGATCCGCTGGGGTCCACTTCGCGCATGCTGGACCCGCGCATTGTGGGCGACGAACATTACAATACCGCGCGTCTGGTGCAGCAGATTCTGCAACGCTACAAATCGCTGCAGGACATTATCGCCATTCTGGGCATGGATGAACTGTCCGAAGAAGACAAGCTGGCCGTGGCCCGCGCCCGCAAGATCGAACGTTTCCTGAGCCAGCCATTCTTTGTGGCCGAAGTGTTCACCGGATCGCCCGGCGTGTTCGTCGATCTGGCCGACACCATCAAGGGTTTTGCGGCGCTGTGCAAGGGCGACTATGACCACCTGCCGGAAAACGCCTTCTACATGGTTGGCACCATGGAAGAAGCCGTGAAGAAGGCCGAACGTCTGGCGGCGGAAGCGGCGTAAATTATAAAGCGTTCTGTAATTGTTTCGTAGCCTATCCAACTCTCTCATTGTCATGCCCCGGCTTGTCCGGGGCATCCAGGCCCCAGACCGAAAGTCTGCTTTTGTGGCTCTGGATTGCCCGGATAAGCAGGGCAATGACAGACAAAGGAATAACTCATGGCTGACAGACTGACCTTTGAACTGGTGTCACCGGAACGCCTGCTGCTGTCTGCGCAGGTGGATATGGTGGTTGTGCCCGGAACCGAAGGCGAATTCGGCGTGCTGGCCGGACATGCGCCGCTGGTGTCAACCCTGCGCCCCGGAGTGATTTCGGTGCATGACGAAAAGAGCACACAACGCATTTTCGTGCGCGGCGGTTTTGCCGAAGTTAGCGCAGCCGGGCTGACCGTGCTGGCGGAAGAAGCTATTGATCTGGCTACCCTCGACGCGGCTGCGCTCGGCGCGCGTATAAAAGACGCCGAAGAAGATGTAGCCGACGCAAAATCCGACATTGCCCGCGCCAGCGCCCAGGCGCAACTGGACGGCCTGCGCGCATTGCAAGGCAGTCTGTAGCCCTAGATTTTAATGTGTCAGAGCCGTATGGTTTCAGGATGAATCGCCCCAACCACAGTGTCACCCGGAATAAATTCGGGGTGACAGGCTGGGGGCAGCCTGTGCCTCAACCTAAATGGGGTATGCCCTAATCCCACGCCTCACCCGACGCCAATATTATCCAGCAACCGGGTTTTACCGATGCGCGCGGCGACGATCAGGCGGGCGGGGCGCGGGCCTATATGGTTAAGCGGCGTTAAATCCTCGGCGTCGCACAGTTCAAGATAATCAACGCTGTCAAAGCCGCCGCGCAGCAATTCGTCCTGCCCCCAGGCAAGGTGTGCCGCCGCAGCCGATCCATCCGCCAGACGCTGCGCCACTGCCTGCAGGGTGCGTGGGATGGCCAGCGCCTGTTCGCGCTGGGCGGGGCTCAGATAAATGTTGCGCGACGAAAGCGCCAGCCCATCGGCTTCGCGCACAGTGGGCACGCCCACAATCTCGACCGGTATATCCAGATCGCGCGCCATGCGGGTAATGGTTTTAAGCTGCTGATAATCCTTTTCGCCAAAAAACGCGGCGTCGGGCAATACCTGCAACAGCAGTTTGGTGACAACGGTGGTTACGCCCTGGAAATGCCCGGGCCGCGCAGCACCACATAGGCCTTCGGTCAGGCCGGTGACATTGACCGTGGTCGATGTGCCCGGCGGGTACATGATATCGACAGTGGGCAGATAGACCAGATCGGCTTGCGCCTTTATAAGCCTGTCCAGATCGGCGGCTTCGTTGCGCGGATAGGCGTCGAAATCTTCATTGGGGCCGAATTGCGTCGGGTTGACGAAAATCGACACCACCACTTTGTCACATCGGGATTTTGCGGTTTGCACCAGCGCGATATGGCCATCATGCAATGCGCCCATGGTCGGCACAAAGCCAATGCGCAGGCCCAGCGAACGCCATGCGCGCACCTGCGCGCGCAGATCAGGAATGGTGCGGACGGTCGCGATAGCCGGATTGCCCATCCGTTACACCATTATCATTCCGTGAACAGATTAACCTGCAATTTGCGTCAGGCGGGGTTTTGCCGCGGGCTGTTTCTGCTTGTAGACATTTTTCTGCGCCGGAAATTCGCGCCTGCGCACGGCGTTCGCATAAGCGTCGATGGCGCGCCGGGTTTCACCAGCAACATCGCCGAACACCTGCACGAATTTGGGAACATCCTGTCCAAAAGCGCCGGTCATGTCTTCGGTCACCAATATCTGCCCATCGCATACGGATGAAGCGCCAATGCCAATGGTGGGAATGTCCAGGCGTGCGGTAATGTCTTTCGCCAGATCTTCAACTATGCCTTCCAGCACGACACAGAATGCGCCCGCTTCGGCGATGGCGATGCTGTCATCGAGAATGGCCTTGGCCTCGCGTTCGCCATGGCCGCGCGAACGATAGCCGCCCAGGGTGTTGACCATTTGCGGTCGCAGGCCCGTATGGCCCATGATCGGAATACCTCGCTGCGTCAGGAAACGCACCGTGTCGGCCATTTCGCGTCCGCCTTCAAGCTTGATGCCGGCGCATCCCGTTTCCGCCATCACGCGCGCGCAGTTGCGAAATGCGGCCTCGGGTGATTCCTGTGTGGAACCGAACGGCATGTCCACAATCACACAGGCGCGTTTGGAACCGCGCATGACCGCCTGACCATGCGCGATCATCATATCGAGCGTAACCCCCAACGTGCTGTCCATACCGTACAGCACCATGCCCAGAGAGTCGCCGACCAGCATCAGATCAACCACTTCATCCATCATGCGCGCCATGGGCGTGGTGTATGCCGTCAGGCAAACCAGCGGCGTGCCGCCTTTGCGCGAACGAATGGCCGGCGCCGTGATGCGGCAAACAGTATTGGTTTTACTCATCTTGAAGTCTCCCTGGAACCCGCCGGTCTTCGCCGGTTTTCGGTCAAGTCAGGCGGGGAATATAGTCATTATTCCGTCATAAAGCGATTCATATGTTTGCAAGAAACCAGATTTTTATCACATCAGCGAATAGCGCCCCTGCGATAGAGTTGATAGAGCAATTGGGGCGCAGCCAGTATGGGATGGCGGCGCTGCCAGGGGTTTAATACCAATGTATCGCCGGAATGGCGCTCCACCTTCCAGAGTAAATAGTCAACGCCGCCTTCAAAGGTAAACGCCCCTTTGCAGAGCCGCAGAATGGACAGAACCTTCCCCGCATAGCGCCGCAAAGCCCAGTGGCCATGCGCGGCGCCTGGCAAAGGATGCGGTGAGTCTAATTCAAGCGCATTAAAAATCCCGTCATAATAGTCGGCGTCATTGTCATAAATAAGCTGTGGCCGGTTGCCCCGTTCCACACGCAATTCCGCGCCATAGGTCAGGGTGAAAAGCCGGGTCCAGAAAACGGACGATGCGGGGGGGGCTGGCGTGCAGTGCAGCGCCCAGCCGCATGCGGTGTGCACAGCCTGCATCAATGCTGCCATGACCTGCTTTTTTGCATCATCATCGGCGGCATATAACAGGGATGAAGGCTGGGTGAAGCGCGCCCACAGTGTGGTGTCGATGGAAGTCGGGCGCATCCGCCGTGCAAATTGATCCAGTGAAATGACGGTCACTTTTGCGGCAACAGGAGAGGCCGGATCGCCCGCACGCACGAACGAGACGTCGGGCGGCATCAGCCTGTTCATCAGACTACGGAATATCGCTTGGTGATAATCGCGATAGCGATCCACCAGCACGTAGAAATCCAGCACCCCTTCAGGCTGATCAGACCGGCGGCAGGAACCGTAAAACAGAATGGCCCGCACTGCGCCGCCATGTGCGGCAAGGATGGCGTCCACCACCATTTGCGCGGCGCTGTTGGCGGGCTGCGTCAGCGTGGTTTCAAGCAGCGTGATCAGTGCAGGGTTTGGGGCAGTGTTCATGGCCGCACAAAATCAAAAAAGCGGCGGGCGGAAATTTCGATCAAACCGGAAGGGCCGGGATCAAACAATTCACCATCCACTGTAAAGCGCGATGTCAGGCGTAGCGTCAGGTGATCGGCGCTGCCACTGCGATATCCGGCCGCCTCCATCCATGGCCGTGGGCGGCCGCGCAATACGGGCAGCAGCGCGGATACCAGACGCACGGGCGGACCATCAATCACGGTGTAGCGGATCGCGCCGGTGTGTGGTCCCCAGAACGGGTTCAATCCCATGGTGATGCGTAGCGAACTTGTCGCCAGCATGATGAACTGTTCGCCGTCCTGCACCAGGGCGCCATCGGCGGTCAGGGCGGTTACTGAATTTTCACCGGCCTTGCCGCGCACGGTCCGTACAACCATGGACGTTATCGTCCATGCCACCGCCAGCCCATGATACAGACCCAGCGCATTGGCTTCCGTTTGCGCCAGTTCGGTCCCCTTCGAAAAGGCGCCCGCGCCAAAAAACAACCCGCAAATGGGCGGGGCGGGGCTATCAAAACGGGTAATCTCCAATATCGGGCGGCTGACTTTGTTCCGGTCCAGCAGGCTCTTGCTGGCGGCGTCGAGAATTTGCCGCAATCCTTCCGGCCCGTGGGTTGCGGAACCCACATCACAGGCAATCATATTGGTCTTGCCGCCGGGAATAATGCTGAGTGCAGGCCGCCAGTGCGGATCCACCTGCCATAGCGCCGTAAGTACATCGCGTACAGTGCCATCGCCGCCATTGATGGCGATAATATTTGCGCCCTGTTGTTTGAATTTGACGAGCGTGGCCAGCAGTTCCGCCTGTGTTCCAGGCTCGGCGAACCCCGCAAAAAAATCGCATTTCGATAAATCGCGCAGCATTGCCGGTCCGCGCAGATTGCGGTGGCTTTTCGGATTGCTGATAATGGCCAGCCGGTTCAACTGGCCAGCCAGGAGCGGATAGGTTCGCGGCGCAGTTTATAGCCGATAGCCTGACCGATTTGGGCGAAATGCACACCAATACAGGCCAGTGTCCAGATGGCGACAAGGATCATACCGATATCCGGCCGCCCCAGCATGGCGCTGGCCATAAGAATGACAAGATTGGGGTTGCGCCGCGCATTTATCAGACGGAAGCGGCTGTCAAAGGGCCGCCAGACATGTGGCGTGATGCCGAAAAGCATCTCGAATGCGCCTTCCTGCAACCGCTGTATCACATAGCCGCCAATCACAATGGCCGTAATAATATCACTTTGCCACAGGCTGCCGCCCGCCGCCGTAATGCCCACAATCCAGGCCCAATACCAGAATGGCGGATGGACCAGATCAATGCCGTGATCGAATATATTGCCAAACGGGCTGGAATTCACCGTTACCCGCGCCAGTTTCCCGTCCACCGTATCCAGAAATGTCATGCCCCACGCCGCCACCAGCCCCCATCCGAACAGGCCGTCAGCGAATAAAAAATATGCCAATATAGTCAACACCCCACTGGCCGAGGTTACCATATTGGGCGTGACGCCGGTTGCCGCACAGGCGCGGGTGACATGATAGGCTGGCCAGGGCCAGACATATTTCGTCACAATATCGGTAACACCCTTATAGACAGCGCCAAACAGATAGCGTTCTATCTGGCCTTTGGTCGCTGCGGTGATGGGCATGATAAAGGCAGTTATCCGCTTTTTGGTCTCATGGTTGTAATCTTCGGCTTCCGACAGGTTTAATGGGGTGGCGGTCAGGCCATCGGGCAGCCCAATTCTCTCCAGGGGCACGGTGCGCTGCATGATCTCCGCCATGACATCGGCATGGGGTGCCGGAATATGTGCCGCCACCAGATAGCCAGAGACCGGATCCGTCAAATATTTCCCTGGGCTTGCAATCAGTTTGCGTAGCAAATTGTCTTCGATCAGATAGCCGGCATGAACCAGCACCACATACGGCCCGGTATTATCTGGCGCAGTCCAGGAGGCAATATCGGACATGCCAAAGCCATGCAGGGTGCGGGTAAGCCGCGCCGCCCCACCCAGGCCCCAGACCGGCACAGGGGAATCGCCGACCAGACGGATTGCAGCATTTTTCACGGGATCAGACATCAGGCGGGCGGCTTTCTATAACTGGACCGAAGCCCCACTTATACAAACGGGGTGGCAAGAAAGCCAGTTGAAGCCTTATATAGGGGCAACGATTCATCCGGTCGGATATCATCCCAAAGCAGAATTTTAACCATACAATGCCAGAGATTGACGCATCATTGACCGGTTGTTCAGCCTGTCCCGCATGCAATGCGGCGGCGCGCGCCCCCTATTGCCGGGTGCAAGACTGGCAGCTTTTTGCCTGTTTGGCATGTGGGCTGATTTATCTCGATCCAATGCCGGGCCCGGCGGCATTGGCCGCGCTCTATCATGACGCCTATGACGGCGCGCGAACCGGTTATTTTGCGAAATCGGATTCAAAGCTGCGCCGCAGCCTGATCCGCTTGCGCATTATCCAGCATTTTGGAAAAACCGGCGGCGGGAATTTTCTTGATGTCGGCTGTAATGGCGGCTTCATGGTGGAAGCGGCAAGGCGCGCGGGCTTCGCGGCCTGGGGGATTGAGCCGGATGCGGTGTCGCTTGGCTATGCCCGCGAACACTTTCCCGATAATCAGTATTTTCATGGGCTGATTGCAGATTTTGACCCCAAAGACGCCAGTGGCGGGCCGATCAGATTCGATGTGGCCTATTGTTCCGAAGTGATCGAGCATGTGCCGCAGCCGCAGGATTTCCTGCGTGATATTTACCGGCTGCTGCGGCCCGGTGGGTTGCTGTATCTGACGACGCCGGATATTTCCCATTGGCGGCGTCCGCGCAAGCTGGCGAACTGGGATGGGTTCTGTCCACCGTCGCATTTATTATATTTCGCCCCGAAAAATCTGATTTCGCTGGCGCAGCGTTGTGGCTTTGAACTGGTAAGCCGCCGCCCTGCATGGAAACCCGGCATTAAACTGGTTTTACGGCGTCCTGCCTGAAGGCTTCTGCGCAGGTTAGCCAGCGTGCCCCGCCGCCGGGCCGACAATGTGGTGCGATCATATGCAATAGCTGTGTCAGAAATTCCCAGGCGTCGGCATTCTGCACCAGATGGTGGGTCAGGATCCCGGTTGGTTCCGCCGGGTCAAAACCATGCGGAATGGGTTTTCCCAATATGAGCGTTCCCGGCGGTATTTGCGGGTATAGACGGCGTATGCGCAACAATGCAGTCAATTCTTCCAGCACGGTGTCCGCTGGCCGCTGCCCGCGCAGGTCATGCCAGTCAATCGTATCAATGTGGCAATTGGTTTGCACCAGACCCGGCGCCGGAAAGCGGTTTGGCGCGGGACGAAAGGTCGACACACCACAATAGCCAAGCTGCGGCAGATGCGCGGCAAGATTATCATCCAGACGGTTCCATGGCGGCGCCAGTACGGGCAACAGCTTGCCGCCAAACATTTCGCGTAATATGGACAATCCGTCGCCAAGCTCTGCACACATTGTCGCGTGATTGCGATGTGCGCCAAACTCGGCCTGCTTTTCTGCTGGCGGCGCATGATTGGCATGCGCATAGCCATGCACGATAGGGGTCACATTCTGCGCCTGCCCAATCATCTGCAACAATGAGGCATCGGCAAGGCGCGGCACGACGGCAAGCGCCAGTGGCACGGTAAATTTTTCAGCCAGTTCCAGTAATTGGGTTAGCGGCGCACTGCCTTTTGTCGCATCATCATCGCGCCACCACAGACTGGCGGTGCGTCCGGCTTCTGCCCAGGCGGACAGTTCTGCATCCAGCGCCGCCCCGGCATTCCCATACTCAGCCATTCAGCTTCTCCTGAAGGAGGAGGGCGGTTGCCGGGCCACCGTTCAGATCAGGTAGAGGCAGTTGCATATTTTTTTGTGTAAGCGCCTGATCAATGGCTGCGGCCAGTGAAGCGGGGCTTAAATTCCTTGCAGGCAAAACAACAACAAGCCCTGTGCGCGCTAGCGCCTGCGCGCGCAATGTCTGCTCCTGTTCGCGCGCTGTCGCAAACGGAACGATCACGGCGGGCGTCTGCGATACGGCCCTGGCCTGTAAAATGTCCATTACTGTGTTATATCCCCCCTGACTTACTGAACAGGCGCAGTTGAGTAGCATCTGCGGAAAATCGGGCCGCGCCGCTTCTACTACTACGCCTTCCGGGGCATTGTTCTGTAGCGTCTGTAATTGCCCATCTGGCGCATTAGCGCCAATTAGCAGCCGCCACACTTTATTCCCCGCCGGTGTTGATAGTGCCCGGGCCTGTATTGCCGCTCTCAGCAATGTTTCGCCCACCGCGCCGCCTCCAGCAGATATGGTTACTTCGTCTTTACCGGCAAGCCCCGCATCGGCATGGAGTGTGGCGGCTGTCACATAACCGGTGTAAATAATTTTTTCGCGGAGTTGCGCAGCGGCGGGATAAGATTCTTCAAGACGAATGAAATTCGCATCTCCATGCACCAATATGAAATCGAAATAATCCTGCGCACGGGCGATGGCTTCCTGCGTGCGGCCAGGCTTGTCTGACGGGATCAAAATATCGCGCACAGAAGATATAATCAGCGGGGTGGGTTTGCGCGCCTTGGCAGCCTGCAGCAAGGGCAGCAATTCGAAACTGAACTGCCGCCGCCCAAAAGGGAACATTTCGATGATGAGCGCATCAGGCGAACAGTCCGTAAACGCCTGTAATAATGCCGTTTTGCGCTGTTCGCGCCAGGCGTCATCAATGGGCTTGCCCGTGTGATCCAGCAGACCGGAAAATTCCGCATCGGCCGTACGCACCGGCGCAAGCTGGATCATATTGGCCCCATGCGTGTCGGCATGGGAATGCGGCATGCCGCCGCTGACAAGGGTCACCGCCATTCCGGCATCCTGCAGATGCCTGGTCAGGCGCAGGGCGCGTTCCAGATGGCCGATGCCCAGCAGATGCTGCACATAAAACATGATCCGTTTACAGATGCGTGTATTAGCCATGCTGCTGCTCGAACGGAATATTCATTTCAACCGGAACCACCATGCCCGTTGCGCTTGCATCGAACAGGTGAACCGCATTCCAGTCCAGCTTAACGAGCGGCTTTTCGAGCATATTCCAGTCATAGGCCAATGCGAGAGCAGCGCGGATCACGCCCTTGTGGGTAAGTGCGGTTACAGGTCTGCCGGGATTGGCAATATCCCTGAACCAGGATTTCAGCCGCACCTGAACCTCAACGGGGGATTCACCGCCAGGCGGACGAAAGTGCAAACCACGCCCTTCATTTTCCTGCATGGCCTTGCCAAAACGTGCGCGCAGATCAGTAAGCGTTTCGCCCTGCCATTCGCCCCAATGCATTTCGATCAGCCGTGGTTCTATCGCGAATGCACCGGGACCAAGAATGCGGGCCGATTCAACTGCGCGAAGCAGCGGGCTGACATGCCAGCGGCTGCCCCGCACAATGGCGGGTACGCGCAGCGCCCGCAATGCGTTGCGTCCCTCCTGGCTAAGCGGCAAATCGGCGCGCCCCTGGATGCGGCCATCATTGTTCCATTGGGTCGCGCCGTGGCGGATGAAGGCAATAAAGGTCATAAAATTATTTTTTCCGATGCCATAACCGGTCCAAAATACGGCGCGGGCGCGGGCCGGGGCGCACCGCGAGCAATCCGTCATTCAAAATGATGGCGGCCTTTTCCATGCTGCGCATGTTGCCAACAAAACGCTTTGCGGTTTCACCCATCTGGCGGCGCGCTTCGGAATCAGAAATCAGAAAATCAATAACACCCGCAAAGGCGTCTGCATCCCCTTCCGGGGTAAGAAAACCGGTTTGCCCATCCAGCATGACATCAGGAACGCCGCGCACCTTGCCCGCGACAACCGGCAGGCCAGCTGCCTGCGCCTCCAGCAGCGCCATGCCATAGGCTTCGCCCGCTGCGGGCCACACATAGATGTCTGCGTTTGCATATATATTTGGCATTTCAATTTTCTGGCGCGCACCCTTGAAATGCAGCCGGTCCTGTCCAAGCGGCATGAGTGCGGCCTGCACCTCTGTGCGGGCGTTTCCATCCCCTACGATTGTCAGACTCCAGTCCTGGCGTTTTACGCGCGCCAGATAGTCTGCGAGTCTGCGATAGCTTTCCAGTTTATCGCCGGGGCGCATCATGCCAACAGCCAGCAAGCGCACGGGTTGCCCCGGTTGCAAATCAATGCGTTGGGCTTTGGCATAGGGTTTGGGATCAAGAAATGGCGGCAGTTCACGATGCTTTTGTGCGGGGGTCAGAATTTTATCGATGCCCTCTGCGTCAATGCTGGTCATTGAAAAGATCATATCTGCGCTTTTGATCGCCAGTTCCGCACCTTTGTGTCCAATTGACCAGGGGCCTTCCGCCCGGCTTGGGGCATAGGACGCCTCCGCAAGCACATAGGGAATATCCAGCGCCTTGGCGACCAATGGCCCAATCCAGTCGGGTGACTTGTAATAGACGTGATAGCTGAACCAGATTTCGGGCTTTAGATCTTTTTCACGGGCGCGATAGCGCTGGATCAGCCGGGCGGCTTCGCGTTCGGCGCCCTGAAGTAATTTTTCCTGTAGCGCCGGGTCGCCAGTGCCTTCATATGCGCGAAACGACGAAGCAACTTCCACCTCATGGCCTGCCATGATGCAGGTGCTCATCAGTAGAACCGCCATTTCCCGATCCCCGGACGGGGTCAGATCATCTGGCGCTTTCATTGGAGCATAAAATGCTATGCGCATGTTGATGTGCCACTACTCATGTTAAAACGTTCCGCCAGCCCATCAATTGTATGCTGCATCTGAAAGTGATTTTCCAGTCGGCTCCTTCCCCGTCTGCCCATATCCGCGCGGCGCTTCGGATCCCGGATCAGGTGCGTCAGCGCCGCTGCGAAGGCCTGTGCGTCATCCGGCGGGCATAATAGCCCCGTCTCACCATCAATTATAAATTCTGGAATTGCCGACAGGTTGCTGGTGACACAGGCCAGTGCCTGACTTTGCGCCTCAAGCAGCACGTTCGGGATGCCGTCACGATCGCCGTCCGGCCCCACCCGGCAGGCAAGGGCGAACAGATCGCTTTCGCGCAGGGCGCTGATAATCGCGGCCTGATCAACCGGTCCGCACCAGGTGATGTGTTGGGCAAGCCCAAGATTTTGCGCCAGCGCCTTGAGTGGGGCAAGTTCGGGGCCGCCGCCCAGATGCTGTAACCGCCAATGCAGATCCTTCGGCAATAGCGTCAGCGCGCGCAGCAAAGTATCAAAGCCTTTTTTTGCGACGGCCCGCCCCACACTGATCAGCCGCACTGCGCGATCAGGTGTGCTGCCGTCGCGCGCCGAATGCGTTGCCGGGGGTGCAGGAAAGCGGCTGAGGTCAAGTCCGTGATATACCAGTTTCACGGTGGATGCCCCCCCTCGCGGACCTAGCGCATTGAGATAGTCTGTGCCCGCCGCCGTGCAACTGACGCCCCAGGCGCAATCGGAAAGTTTTTCACGCAATTCCCATTCTGGCGTGGTCCAGATATCCTTGGCATGTGCGGAAAAGCTCCAGGATAATCCGCGCAGGATCGCCGTGTAGCGGGTGACCGATCCTGGCGTATGCAGAAAATGTGCGTGGATATGATGGATTTTCCCATCCAGTTCGCGTGCCAGCACCAGCGCCTGGGCAAAGCGGCGCGCGCGATTGGGTGTCAGGTCGCGGCGCAGATCGCGCAGCCATAGGCGCAATGCGCGTGAATATCCCGGCATTTGCCGCGCCACGATCCAGCCGCGTAGCACCCGCATCGGATCATCGCGTACATATTCCGGCAGATAATTTACGGCCGCGCGAATATCTCCATGCATGGCATGGGTGCTGGCATCGGTGGGATGGCGCAGGGAAATAATCACTATCGGTATGCCGCGCTGTTCCAGCGCCAGAATTTCCTGGGCAATAAAGGTTTCTGATAGTCTGGGATAGCCCTTTAGCACAAAAGCGATGGGGGTGGCTGGGCTAGGCATGACCGGGCGTATCCTTTGCACGATGCTTTGCCTGTCGTGTGATTCTGGTTTCGGGTTTTAGAGATGCAGCCGCAATGTCCGCAACTTTTGAAAGACCTTCGTTAATACCTGTGATTGAGGCATGCGAGGGCGGGGCCTGCCGGGGCAAGGCCAGTAGCGCTGTCAGCATGACTTCGGGGTCGCGTATGCCTGCGCCATCTTGTGATGGATCGGTCAGCATTGTGATCAACCCCAGATCGCTGGCGCGTTCAGCGCGGATGGTTTGTTCCAGGCGCGGTGTTGCGCGCGGTACAATCAGGGCAGGCTTGTCACGCGCCAATATTTCGCAAAATGTGTTATAGCCGCCCATCGCCACGATGCCTGCCGCCCCTGCCTCAAACTGCTCGATATGGCTGTCGAAGGTCAGTATCGTCACTGCGGGCAAGAGCGCTGCACGGTGCGTGAATACAGCCTGCGCATCGGGGCTCATGAATGGGCCAAGCACGATCAGGGCGGGCAGGGGCGCCGGGCCGGTTCGCGTGGCGCCAAGTTCATATGCGGATAACACCCAGTCTATCAGGCCTTCGCCATCGCCACCGCCGCCTGTTGTTACCAGCAGATAAGGATTTTTGGTGATCTCTGGCATGACCATGGCGGCGGGGGGTGACGGCATGCGGGGGCATAGATAGCCTGTATAGATAATCTTGTCCGTGACACCTGCGGGCATGGTCATGCCATCCAGCGGCGCATAGATATCGCGCATGCCATAAATCCAGATTTCGTCATACAGATCGCGAACGGCGGGCAAGGCTTTTTTGCGCTGCCATTCCTCATCCAGACTTTCAGGATCATCCAGAATGTCGCGCAGGCCCAACACCAGCCGGACGCCCCGCGCTTTCAGCAATTCAAGAGTGGACGCCACCTCGCCGCGCAATCCCAGGGGTTCCTTGTCGACAATGAATAAGTCCGGGGCAAAAATATCGGCCGTATGCTGGATGATGGATTGGCGCAACGTCAGGGTTTCTGCAATATCCAGGTGCAGGTTTAGCGAAGTATATTCGCCATTGCGCAATTTGATCACGCCGGGAACCCGGACAAAGTCCACCCGGGCCCGGAAATCAAAGCTGCCGATAATCGGCGAACCGGATAGAATCAGTACCGAAAGCTTGGAATAGTTCTCAACCAGCGCATGAGCAATAGCCCTGCAGCGGCGCAAATGGCCCAGGCCAAATGTGTCATGGCTGTAAATTAAAACCCGTGATCCGGATTTCCTTGCCTGCATAGTCTTTAGTGTGCCTTTGTAGTGCAAGCAGAGAAGCAACCTGTGGTAAGTAAGACGAATCAGCCGGTTGCCCTCTGTGTGAAGGTGATAGAGCAGCTTAAATCATTCTACTATGATAGAATTACCTTTTTTATAAAGAGTTCGGCTCACGCAATGGACCCCAGTATTTTCAAATATATCTGGCGTTATAGCAGGCAGAGCCAGATGGTTGTTCTGGCGCTGGTGCTGGCGTCACTGCCATTTTATTTCCTGATGCTTGACCTGCCTCGCGCTATTGTGAATGGGCCGATCCAGGGCAAGGGGTTCGATTCTCCCGAATCCACAGCAAGTTTTCTGAATTTTTCATTACCCTTGCCGGGGTTTCTGCAGGATTTGTCCGGTGTGGCGAGATGGACCCTTTTCGAGGGGTATGATCTTGCGCGCGAACCCTATCTGCTGGCGCTGAGCTGTTCGCTGCTGCTGCTGGTTGCCATTAACGGGATTTTCAAACTTCAGATCAATACCCTGAAAGGGCGCATGGGCGAACGTGTGCTGCGCCGTTTGCGGTATCAATTGTTTGACAGGATATTGCGCTTTCCCACTACGCATGTGCGCAAGGTTCGCCAGGCCGAAGTGGCGTCCATGATCAAGGATGAGGTGGAGCCGCTTGGAGGATTTATCGGTGATGCGTTTGTGCAGCCGGCATTTCTGGGTGGCCAGGCCATCACGGCGCTGATGTTCATTATGATCCAGAGCTTCTGGCTGGGTCTGGTGGCGGGTGTCATTGTGCTGATCCAAACCCTTATAATCCCTAAACTGCGCCGCCGGATACTTGAACTTGGCCGTCAGCGGCAACTGGTGGCGCGCCATCTTGCCGGACGGGTCGGCGAAGTGGTTGAAGGCGCGCTGGAAATCCATGCGCATGACACCTCGCATTATGAACGGGCCGAAATTACCGGTCGGCTGGGGCAGATATTCCGGCTGCGCTTTGAAATTTACCGCCGCAAGTTTCAGGTGAAGTTTCTGAATAACACGCTGGCCCAGGTCACGCCTTTCATATTTTATTCCGTAGGCGGATATTTTGCCATCAGGGGCAGCATGGATATCGGTCAGCTGGTCGCGGCGCTTGTCGCCTACAAGGAGCTTCCAACCCCGGTCAAGGAACTCATTGACTGGGATCAGCAGCGCCTGGATGTGCAGATCAAATATGAAAGCATCATTACCCAGTTCAATCCGGTAGGCATGATTGCGCCGGAATTGCAGGATCCGGACCGTTATGAAGATGCCCCCCTGACGGGATTGCTGGCTGCCACACGCATCACACTGGAAGACGATGCGGGGGTGAAATTACTGGACGGCATATCCTTCGCGTTTGATGTCCGGTCTCATGTGGCGATCACGGGACCGGTTGGCGGCGGGCAGGAATATCTGGGGCTGGTTCTGGCGCGGCTGATATTTCCCAATACTGGAAAATTGACCATTGGCGGCCGCGACATGGCGTTATTACCGGAGGCGGTAACCGGACGGCGCATATCCTATGCGGGCAGCGACTCAATCCTGTTTGCCCGCAGTGTGCGCGAAAATATGCTGTATGGCCTGATGCACCGCCCCCTGACCGCGCCGGTTATTCCTGACGAGGATCCACGCCGTGAGGCCATGGAGCGCAGCGAAATCCGGCGCTCCGGTAATTCCCCGTTTGATCTGCGCGCCGACTGGATTGATTACGCTGCGGCCGGGGCGCAAGGCCCCTTTGATATTGATAACCAGATTGCGGCGGCGCTGGACACGGTCATGCTGGGGGAAGATGTTTATCAGATGGGCCTGCGGGGCTGCATCAATGCTGGCGATCATTCATTACTCGCAGAAAATATTCTGCAGGCCCGCAAAGTGCTGCTTGAAATGTTGCACGCCCCTGAATATGCGTCGCTGGTAGAGCCGTTCGATCCGGAACGTTATAATCATAACGCAACATTAAGTGAAAATCTGTTGTTTGGAACGGCTGTTGGCAGCATGTTTCACACATCCAACCTGATCGCGAATGATTATTTGCAGAAGGTGCTGGATGAAACGGGGTTGGCGCCTGAATTGCTCCGAATGGGGCTTTCCATAGCCGAAACCATGGTTGAGCTGTTCACAGATATTGCGCCGGGCCATCCATTTTTTGATCAGTTCAGCTTTATCTCCTCTGATGATTTGCCGGAATATCAGGACATTGTGTATCGCGCGGGCAAATTCGATCTGGCGCGGCTTCCGGTTTCAGATCAGCAGCGCCTGGCCGCATTGACACTGGATTATAGTGAGGCGCGTCATCGCCTTGGCCTGATGGACGCTGCACTGGAACAGAAGGTGTTGACCGCGCGTCATCATTTTGCGTCTGCCCTGCCGGCCACATATCAGGGGGCAATCGAATTTTACGATCCGGGAAAATATAATTCGGCGGCAACGCTGCTTGATAATATTCTGTTCGGACGTGTGGTTTACGGACAGGCGGAGGCGCAGTCGCGCATCGGCGGGCTGATCAGTGAAGTGGTGGGGCAGCTGAATTTGCGCTGGGAAATATTCAAGGTAGGCTTGAACTTTAATGTGGGATCGCGCGGCAGGTTTATAAACCCCATTCAACGGCAGAAGCTTGCCCTCGCCAAAGCGATTTTGAAGCGTCCGGATCTGCTTGTTGTCAGTGATGCTGTTTCGCTGCTGGATACAAGAAGCCAGCAGCAGATTCTGTTCAATGTCAAAAAACATTGTGAGGGGCATGGACTGATCTGGATCGGCGGGCAACCCGATCTGGCCAGGGACTTTGACCAGATTTTGGTGATAGAAGATGGAAAAATTGCCGAACAGGGAAATTTTGAACATCTATCGGCGAATGGCAAGCATCTGCCGCAACTGCTCGCCGTTGGCTAGTGCAACCGTTCTGGAAAAAATGTGAGAAGCAGGCATGCAGCTAAATGACGAGGTGGAACTGTTGCGAAAAGTGGCGCTGTTTTCGGGAATAGAACCCACAAAACTTAAACTGCTCGCGTTTACCAGTGAACGCCTGAATTTTGACAAGGGGCAAAGCCTGATGCGACAGGGCGAGGTGGGAGATGCGGCCTATCTGATTCTGAGCGGCGAGGCGGATGTTCTGACGGATGCGGGGGATGGTCCGGTCAAGGTGGCAAGCATCGGCCGCAATGGATTTGTGGGCGAGATGGCGATCTTGCGCGATCAGCCGCGTACCGCTACGGTCACCGCCGTTACCGAAGTGTCTACACTCAGAATCACCAAGGAGAGCTTTTTTCAGCTTATCGAAGACAGCCCGAAAATTGCCATCGAATTGATGCGAATTCTGGCGCAGCGGCTCGAAAGCACCACAATGGACCTGACCGGCGCCAAGGCGAAATTACGCGCTGCCGGGATCGAATAATCTTGGAACAGGAAACGATATATGACGCAGACGATTGATCCGGCAACCTTGCCGCCAAACATTCAGGCGATATTGCGCAAGCCCTCGCCGGCCAGCCAATACCTTGGTCTTGAATTTCTGGAATGCAGCCCGGAAAAGGGCCATGTCAAGGTTGCGTACCAGGCCAGCGATCAATTGTGCAATTTGTGGGGGGGCATTCATGGCGGCATGGTGGCGGCGATCATGGATGATGTGCTTGCCCTGGCATTCGGTTTAACCATTAACTGGGGGCAGATCACTCCGACGCTGGAATTGAAGACCACCTTTCTGCAGGCGGCCCGGCCCGGACGGCTGCTGGCCGAGGCGTTTATTCTCCGGCGCGGTAAATCCATCAGTTTCGCCGAGGCGGAACTTCGCTCCGCAGACGGCGAACTTCTCGCCAGGGCCAGCGCCACGGCAAGCATCGTGACGCTGAAGCCGAAGGAAGGATCGAAAGCCTAAATTTTCAGCCGCGTCAGGATCGGTGCATGGTCGGAGGGTTGCGGCCAGCCGCGCACATTCTCGGCCACCATGAATGTCTGGGGCGCGTTGATCAGCCCCGGCGACACCCAGATATGGTCCAGACGGCGGCCCCTGTTGCTGGCCTGCCAGTCGGCGGCGCGATAGCTCCACCAGGTATAATGTTTTTCATCGGGCGGAATGAACTGCCGCGCCACATCGATCCAGCCTGCGGCCTGCTGCACCCGGTTGAGATGGTCCACCTCAATGGGCGTATGGCTGACAACCTTCAGCATCTGTTTATGCGACCAGACATCATGCTCCAGCGGCGCAACATTCAGATCCCCCACCAGAATCTGATGTTTTGATTTTTGCGGCCAAACTTCAAACCATTGCGCCATTTCGGTCAGGAAGGCCAGCTTGTGCGCGAATTTATCGTTCACTTCCGGGTCGGGTTCATCACCGCCCGCAGGCACATAAAAATTATGCAGTTCGATATCGCCCGGCAGGGTCACCGCCACATGGCGCGCATCGCCCATGCTGCAAAATTCCCGCGTCTGCGTCGCCTGAATGGGCAGGCGCGACAGGATCGCCACGCCGTGATAGGCCTTCTGCCCATTCAGTGCGATGGAATCATAGCCCAGTTTGCGGAACATTTTATCCGGGAACTGATCATTGACGACTTTGGTTTCCTGCAGGCAAAGTATATCAGGCTGATATTCCAGCAGGAATTTTTCGACGGTATCAATCCGCAGGCGGACGGAATTGATGTTCCAGCTACAAATTGTGAATTGCGGCATGCGTCTTAAGCCGCCGCCGCTGGAAACAGGCCCGCACGGCTGACCTGTGCAAAGGTTGCATGGCCCAGCGCGCCTTCGAGCCATTTGGCCACGCCGATCAGTTTCGGCAAATCAACACCCGTTTCAATTCCCATGCGGTGCAGCATATAGAGCAGATCTTCGCTGCCAATATTGCCGGTGGCCTTGGGCGCGAACGGACAGCCGCCAATGCCCGCCGTGCTGGCGTCCAGCACTGCAACGCCCGCTTCAATGGCGGCATAGGCGCTGGCGATACCGGTGTTGCGGGTATTGTGAAAATGACAGCGCAGTTTAACGCCCGGCGCCGCCGCACGCGCCGCCGCCACACGCGTCTTCACGCTTAGCGGATCGGCCACGCCAATGGTGTCGGCCAGCGCCAGTTCCACCACGCCCGCGTCTGCCGCCTGGCGCGCAATTTCGGTCACAATCGCCAGATCAACTTCACCTTCGAACGGGCACCCAAAGGCCGTGGCGATGGTCAGGCTGCATGGCAGTTTGGCATCGCGGGCCGCGCGTGCAATGTCATGCATGGTGGCAAGCGTTGCGGCGCGCGGCGCGCCCTGATTGCGCTGGTTAAACGTATCGGACGCGCAAACGACATAATTCACTTCATCCACACCGGCCAGCACGGCGCGATCAAACCCGCGCGGATTTAACGCCAGCCCGATATAGCTGACGCCCCGCCCGCGCGGCACACCTGCCATCACGGCTTCGGCCCCGGCCATGGCGGGAACCCGCTTGTCGTTCACGAAGCTGACCGCCTCTATGCGCTTGACGCCTGCATCGACCAGCCGGGTGATGAATTCAATTCTTGTGTCCACATCCAGAATGGCCGGGTCATTCTGCAACCCGTCGCGCGGGCCGACCTCAACCAGTTGCACCTGTTTCACTTCGCCTTGCATCTCTGCTTTCCTTCGCTGACCAATGCTTTAATCTATACCCAAATCTATACCAGCCGGAAAGAAAATTGGGAGGAAACCAGATGACCGACACCCCTGACTATAAATTTATTATCGTCGATACCCCGCCCGGCACGGAATATATCCGCCGCATCACCCTGAACCGGCCCGAGGCGCGCAATGCGCTCAGCAATGCGCTGCGCGGCGAATTGTTTGATGCGCTGACCCGCGCCGATCAGGACCGTTCCGTACGCGTTATGATCATCCGCGGCAATGAAAAGGCGTTCAGCGCGGGCTATGACCTGAAGACCAATGTGACTAAGGGCCAACCCTATTATACGGCGGGGGGCCTTGCTAACTGGCCGCGCCATGTGTTGGACGGCTGTTTTTATATCTGGGATCTGTCAAAACCGGTGATCGCCCAGGTGACGGGTTACTGTCTGGCGGGCGGCATGGAACTGGCGCAATCGTGCGATCTGATCTATGTGGCCGATGACGCTAAAATCGGTTACCCGCCAGTGCGTTCCATCAGCCCACCCGACAATCAGTTTTTCCCCTGGGTCATGGGCATGCGCAAGGGAATGGAAATGATGCTCACCGGCGACAGCATGACCGGTATCGAGGCCGCCGCATGCGGCTTCGCCAATGCCTCGGTTCCCGCCAGTGAACTGGAAGCCAAGGTGCTGGAAATGGCGGCGCGCGTCGCCAAGGTGCCGCCAGACCTGCAGCAGTTCAACAAGCGCAGCGTGCATCGTCAGATGGATATTATGGGTATTCGCGCCGCGTTGCGCGCCACCACCGAAATCCAGGCGCTGGCCAGCTTTACCCAGACCTCACAGGAATGGATCAAATCCATCGGCGAACAGGGCCTGACCACCGCGCTCACCAACCGCGATGCTGATTTCGGCGATTATCGGGAGACCGGCAAAAAGGAATGAGCAGGCAGCGCGCCTGGTTAAAGTGCCTTTACCATGTTTATGCAGTGCGTAATCGCGCAGTGATTGTGCAATGCGGGGCAAACTGCTAGGTTCCGCCCGCGTCCCCGGGCTGTGCCCGGGGAATGCCAGCATTTTTGCACTTTCTCCAATAATCGGCAGCTTATCCATGAAAATCAACGGCAATGAAATCCGCATCGGCAATGTTATTCAGCATCAGGGGGGCCTGTGGGTGGCGGTCAAGACCAGCCATGTGAAACCTGGCAAGGGTGGCGCCTTTGCCCAGGTCGAGCTGAAAAATCTGATTGATGGCACCAAGCTGAATGAACGTTTCCGGTCATCCGAAACCGTCGAACGGGTGCGCCTTGACCAGAAGGATTACCAGTTTCTGTTTGCCGAAGGCGAAACCCTGACCTTTATGGACAAGGAAAGTTTTGAGCAGATAGAAATAGAAAAGGATTTTATCGGCGAGCGTGCGGCGTTCCTGCAGGACGGCATGGAGGTGATGGTTGAATCTTTCGAGGATCGCCCGATCGGCGTTAAATTGCCGCAGCATGTGACCCTGGAAATCGCCGAGACCGAACCGACCGTAAAAGGGCAAACCGCTTCTTCGTCTTACAAGCCGGCCATCCTCAGCAATGGGGTGCGCTGCATGGTGCCGCCATTTTGCGGCGTCGGCGACAGGATTATTGTCGATACAGAAGAAGTCACCTATCTGCGCCGCGCCGATTAGTCCGGGTAAGGGATCGATATAAATCATGGTGCATTCGCCCACGCTTACTGTCATGATCAGCGCCGCCCGCAAGGCGGCCCGCGCCCTGGTGCGCGATTTTGGCGAGGTTGAGCAGTTACAGGTTTCGCAAAAAGGCCCCGCCGATTTTGTCACCAACGCGGATCTGAAAGCGGAAAAAACGCTGATCCACGAATTGCTGCATGCGCGCCCGGATTATGGCGTGATTGCCGAGGAAAGCGGTGTGAAGCATGGCGTCGATACGCGCCATCACTGGATTATTGATCCGCTGGATGGCACGCTGAACTTCATGCATGGCATTCCGCATTTTGCGATTTCCATCGGGCTGGTGCGGGCGGGCGATGTGGTGGCCGGGCTGGTGTATAATCCGGTATCCGACGATATGTATGTGGCGGAAAAGGGCCAGGGCGCCTATCACAATAGCCGCCGCATGCGCGTTTCCGGGCGGCGTGAGATGCGCGAGGCCATGCTGGCAACCGGCATTCCCTACCATGCGCGCCCCGGTCATGACCGGTTTTTACAAGAAATGGCGGCGCTGATGCCGGAGGTTGCGGGTATTCGCCGCCTGGGTTCGGCGGCGCTTGATCTGGCCTTTGTTGCCGCGGGCAAGTTTGACGGTTTCTGGGAAAGCCATCTGAAACCCTGGGATATTGCGGCAGGCATTTTGCTGGTGCGCGAGGCGGGCGGCTTTGTCACCGAAATCAATGGCGGCGATAAAATGCTGGAATCCGGTCATGTCCTGGCGGCCAATGACCATTTGCATGCGGCCATTGCCAAACTTTTGCCACCAATTGCTGTATGATACAGTATGGATATGAGGTGAAGTTTTTGGGGATTCGTCATGTCGGACGTGCAGTGCATTAAACTGAACCAGGGCATAGGATGGACAGTGGCAGTGCTGCTGTTGATGGCGGGTACGTTTCCCGCCATGGCCCAGGAAACGGTTTATATTGGTGGCCGTTCCACAGGGCCAGCGGTCGAGGTTGATTTTTCCGCATTGAATCGGGGGGGGATTCCGATGCGTCGCACGCGCCCCCGCCCGCCGGATATTTTGCCGCTTGATCCCGCCTATGCGCCGGCGGCCCGCGCCACCAACAGTGTGCGTCTGACGCCGCTACAAGCCATCGCGCCCGTTCAGCCGCCGATTGCGGCAGCCCTGCCGGTCACGGCGCCGCCACCGGCGGCGGTAGCCCCCACGCACTTAACGCCCAGGTCACCAAGTGCGGGGCTAACCCCGGCGCCCGCGCCCGCCCAACCAGCGGCGAAAGCCAATTTAAGTGCATCTGCGCCGCCAAAACCCATTATCCCGGCGAAGGCGGCAGTGACAAACGCCGTTGCTCCGCCGCCACCCGTTGAAGCCCCCAGGGCGGTGGCGGCCTTACCCCCGGCGGGTCTTAACCCCTCCGTCCCATCGGCCCCTTCCGAAGGGGCGGCGGCGGCGCTTATGTTCGCGCCCGGGGCGATTGAACTGACAGCCGAAGCCACAGCCCAGCTTGACGCCCTGATGACGTCGCTGACACAGAAGGAACGGGTGCAATTGAAAGCGCACGCATCCGGCGGTCAGGATGATGCCGAGGTCCGGCGCATCGCCCTGAAACGCGCTTTGGCCGCACGCGCGCATTTACTGGCCAATGGCATGGAAAGCACCCGCATCGATGTGCGTGCGCTTGGCCCCGCCGCTGATGGCGGACCGGATGACCGCCTGGATGTCATTGTGGTGGCGCAATGAGCGCAGCACTTCTTGCAGATGGAGGTCTGACGGGCGCGGCCATGTCCGGACAGCGCCGCTATCTGCTGCGCATGGGATTTTTTCTGGCGCTGGTTACGGGCGTTCTGGCGCTGCTGACTTCAACATTAAGCACGGCGTTTTTCGCCAATCCCGCGCTGAACAGTCTGATCATCCTTGTACTGATTGCAGGTGTTTTCTACAATTTCCGGCAGGTGCTGCGGCTTGGCCCCGAATGCGACTGGATTGAACATGTGCGCGCGACCCATGCGGCGGGTGGGCATGAAGAAAAAATACTGCCGGAAGAATCTGCGCCGGTCCTGCTGGCCCCGATGGCGGTAATGCTGGGCGCGCGGATGGGCAAAATGGTTCTGTCGGCGAACACAACGCGCACATTGCTCGATTCCATTTTCTCCCGGCTGGATGAAGCGCGCGAAATTTCCCGCTACATGATAGGGCTGCTGATCTTCCTGGGCCTGCTCGGCACATTCTGGGGCCTGATCAATACGCTCAGCACGATCGGCGCGACCATTCAGGGCCTGTCGGTGCAGGGCGGCGATATTACGACTGTGTTTGATCAGTTGAAGTCCGGCTTGCAGGCGCCGCTCACCGGCATGGGCACGGCGTTTTCTTCGTCACTGTTTGGTCTTGGTGGTTCGTTGATCCTGGGTTTTCTCGATCTCAATGCGGGACAGGCGCAAAACCAGTTTTATAATGAACTTGAAGAATGGCTGTCCAGCCTGACCCGGCATGCTTCGGGCGGCGCATTGTCCGAAGGTGAGACAGCGATGCCGGTCTATGTGACGGCGCTGCTGGAACAGACCGCCGAAACGGTTGAACGTCTACAGGCCATTGTGGCGCGCGGCGAAGAAAGCCGTTCGGCCTCCAACCAGGCATTGCTCAGCCTTTCGGGTCAACTGGCCAGCCTGACCGATCATTTGCAGGGCGATCAGGAAGTATCGCGCCGCATGCTGGATGGACAGCGCGAAATGCGCAGCCTGCTTGAACAATTGGTGCAGCAGCGCGGCAATGCCGATGCCGGGCTTGATATGGCCAGTCGGCAGCATCTGCGCAATATCGACGTGCATCTGTCGCGCCTGATGCAGGACGCGATTGATGGGCGCGAACGCACGGTCAGCGAAATACGTTCTGACATCAAACTGCTGACGCGCACGGTGGCGGCGCTGGCGGACGAACAGCGCAAGGCGGACGGCTGATGTCTGCACGCAGCCAGCGCGCCCGCCGGGGCGGTCTGGATATCTGGCCGGGTTTTGTGGATGCGCTGGCCAATCTGCTGCTGGTTGTCAGTTTTGTACTGTCGGTATTTATCCTGGCGCAATTTTATCTGAGCCAGGCTTTGTCCGGGCGTGATGAGGCGCTGCGCGAATTAAACGCCCGGGCGGCGGAGCTGACCGAGCTGCTGGCGATGGAAAAAGCCGCTGGTCTGGAATTGCGCAGCGAAGTGGCGCGCCTGTCCGCGGCCTTGCAAAACACCTCAAAAGAACTGGATGCCAAAACCCGCGCCACTGCGGACGCGCAACAGACCATCGCGCAATTGCGCGATCTGGTATTACAGCGTGAAGGCGCCGTTGCCGCCGCACAGGGTGAAATCGCCAATATACAGGGCAGCCTGGATGCCGAAAAACAGGTGTCCCTGCAAGCCCAGGCGCAGGTCAAATTGTTGAATGAACAGATCGCCGCCCTGCGCGAACAATTGGCGCAGATCGCCACCGCGTTGGATGCGGCCGAAGCCAAAGACAAGGAAAATCAGGTGGTGATCGCCGATCTGGGCGCGCGGCTTAATCAGGCGCTGGCCGCCAAGGTGGAGGAACTGGCGCGTTATCGTTCGGAATTTTTTGGGCGCCTGCGCGAAGTACTGGCCAATATTCCAGGCATACAGATCGAAGGGGACCGGTTTATTTTTCAGTCCGAGGTTTTGTTCCAATCGGGTTCGGCGGATATTGGCGAGGCAGGGCAGGAACAGTTGCGCAAAATTTCTACGGCGCTGAACGATATCGCGCCGAAAATTCCCGGCGAATTGAAGTGGGTGCTGCGCGTGGATGGCCATACCGACACAGTGCCGATTTATACGGATCGTTTCCGCTCCAACTGGGAACTGTCAAGCGCCCGTGCATTATCGGTCGTGAATTATCTGACTGCGCAAGGCGTGCCGCCCAGCCATCTGGCCGCCGCCGGGTTCGGGCAATTTCATCCGCTCGATCCCGCCAACACCGACGCCGCGCGCGCGCGCAACCGCCGCATAGAGTTGAAGCTGACGGAGCGGTAGTTACATATCCTTGTCTTTGCGAGGAGCGAAGCGACGCGGCAATCCAGAGCTTCACGCAAAGATCCGGGTTTGTGAATCTGGACATGCCGCGCAAGCGCTGGCGCTGTGGGTTGCCACGCCTTCGGTTCGCAATGACGCTGGCGAAACGCGCTCTATCCCCGCAATTCCCCGCCCGTTGCCTTTACCACCGCTGCAATAATCACCTCGGCCGCCGCATCGATTTCCTTGTCGGTCAGGGTTTTTTCGCGCGGTTGCAGGGTGACGCTGATGGCCAGCGACTTGCGGCCCGCGCCGATGCGCTCACCCTCAAACAGATCGAACAGCGTCACGCCGGTAATTAATTCCGGTGCGCTGCTTGCGGCCGCACGCAACACCTGATCGGCGGCAATTGCGCTATCGACAATGAAGGCAAAATCTCGCGACACCGGCTGCAAATCCGAGGCGCGCAATGTGCCCCGTGACGCGCCGCTGCGCGCCTTGGGCAGCGGTATCGCGTCCAGCACAATCTCGAACGCCATTACCGGGCCGCGCATATCCAGCGCATCCAGAATTTTCGGATGCACCTCGCCAAACGCCGCCAGCGCATTTTTGGGCCCCAGGCGGATCACGCCGGACCGTCCGGGATGATACCAATTGGGCGCATCCGCCGTAACGCGTAATTTATCGATGGGCGCGCTAAGCTGTTCCAGCACCGCCCACACATCGGCCTTCACATCGAACGCATCAAAAGCGCGTCCGGTCTGCGCCCAATGGCGCGGCAGGGTTTGCGCACACCGCACGCCACTGGCCCCGGTTGTCTGGTCCTGGGGCGCATCGCCCGCATATTGCGGGCCAACTTCGAACAGCGATATATCGGCATAGCCGCGATCCGCGTTGCGTTTTGCCGCCGCCAGCAGATTTGGCAAAAGACTGGGGCGCATCACCGACAGTTCGGTTGAAATCGGATTAGCCAGGGTCAGTTCCTTTGCGCCGCCGCCAAACAGTTCCGCCATCCGTGCACTGAGGAATGACCAGGTTACCGCTTCCATCATGCCGCGCCCGGCCAGCAGGCGTTTTGTCCAGCGCACCCGGTTCTGGGCTGTGTTGACGGCAACGCCCGTGACCGGTTGCATGCGCGGCAGCGGGGTGGCGGGCAGCTTGTCAAAGCCGTTGATGCGGGCAATTTCTTCGACCAGATCGGTCTCACCATGAATGTCAGGCCGCCAGGATGGCGCGCGCACCGCCATTGGGCTGGTGTCGGCCTCCACTGCAAAGCCCAGCGCATCCAGAATGCGTACGCATTCCGCATCGGCCACTTCCATGCCGGTCAATCCGCGCACCCGTTCCGGGCGGAATTCGATGGCGTCCGGCAGGGCAGGCGCGGCGCCCGCCACCCGCACGTCACTGGCCACGCCACCGCACAGTGTAAGGATCATCTGTGTCGCCAGTTCCAGGCCGGGCAGCACAAATTGCGGATCGACGCCGCGCTCAAACCGGTAACGCGCGTCGCTGTCTATGCCATGACGCCGCCCGGTCGCCGCAATGCGCAGCGGATCAAAATAAGCGGATTCAATAAATACATTCACGGTCGCATCGGTGCACCCGCTGGCCATGCCGCCAATAACGCCGCCAAATCCCAGTACGCCATTGTCATCGGCAATGACGCAATCCGCCGCGTCCACCGCATATTCCCTGCCATCCAGCGCATGCAGTTTTTCACCCACCCGCCCCAGGCGCGCATGAATTTGCCCGCGCAATGTATCAGCATCATACACATGCAATGGCCGTCCGCGGTCAAATGAAATATAATTGGTAATGTCCACCAGCGCGGAGATGGAACGCAGACCCACGGCCTCCAGACGCTGACGCAACCAATCCGGGCTGGGGCCGTTTTTTACGCCCGTTACCAGGCGTCCGGCAAACATTGGACATGCAGGCGACGCCATACCTTCAAAATGCAGGCCGATATCCACCGTACACGGACCATTCCCCGGCACAGCCTCAACCATGCCGGATTTCAGCATGCCCATGCCGCTGGCCGCCAGATCGCGCGCAATGCCATGCACGCCCAGACAGTCCGGCCGGTTTGGCGTGATCGACACATCAATCATCGGATCATTCAGCCCCATCACCCCTGCAATTGGCGCACCGATGGGGGCGTCCGGGGCCAGTTCGATAATGCCTTCGTGATCATCTGAAAGGCCAAGTTCGCTGGCGGAACACAACATGCCATTGGAATCAACGCCGCGAATTTTGCTGGGTTTCAGCACCATGCCGTTGGACGGAATGGTGGCGCCGGTGGGCGCAAAAACCACCGCCAGGCCCGCGCGCGCATTGGGCGCGCCGCACACGACCTGTAACTGTTCGCGTCCCGTATCCACCATGCACAGCCGCAACCGGTCCGCATTGGGATGCTGTTCAGCGGAAATTATTTTCGCAACAGTGAAAGACGCCAGCGCCGCCGCGCGGTCCTGCACCGCCTCAACTTCCAGCCCGATGGCGGTCAGACGTTCGGATATTTCCTGCGTGCTAACATTTGTGTCCAGATGTTCACGCAACCAGGAAAGGGTGAATTTCATCGGCTCAATCCCCCCACCAAACTTGGAATATCCAGCGCGGCAAAGCCGTAATGGCGCAACCAGCGAATATCCGCCTCAAAGAAATCGCGCAGATCTGGAATGCCATATTTCAGCATGGCCAGCCGGTCGATGCCCATGCCAAACGCAAAGCCCTGATATTTTTCCGGGTCAATTCCGCCATGGCGCAGCACCTTGGGATGCACCATGCCGCAGCCCAGAATTTCCAGCCAGTCGTCGCCTTCGCCAATGCGCAATTCGCCACCGCTGCGGCGGCAGCCAATGTCCACTTCGGCGCTGGGTTCGGTGAACGGAAAATGGCTGGGGCGAAAGCGCATGCGCACATTATCCACTTCGAAAAACGCCTTGCAGAATTCGATCAGACAGCCCTTCAGATGCCCCATATGCGCAGTTTCATCAATCACCAGCCCTTCGACCTGATGGAACATCGGCGTATGGGTCATGTCGCTGTCACAGCGATAGGTGCGCCCCGGCGCGATGATGCGCAGCGGCGGTTTGGATTTTTCCATGGTGCGGATCTGCACCGGCGAGGTATGGGTGCGCAGCAACAGCCGTTCGCCACCCGGTTTTTCGTTGAAATAAAATGTGTCGTGCATCTGGCGCGCCGGATGTTCAGGCGGGATGTTCAGCGCGGTAAAATTATAAAAATCACTTTCAATATCCGGCCCTTCGGCGACGCTAAATCCCATATCGCCAAAAATGGCGATCACTTCATCAATCACCTGGCTGACCGGATGAATGGCGCCACGGATTTCCGGGCGCGCGGGCAGGGTGACATCAATGCGTTCCTGCGCCAGGCGCGCATCCAGCGCCTGCGCATGCAGCGCCTGCGAACGCGCGGCAATGGCGGCGCTCAACTGGTCCTTGGCGCCGTTCAGCGCGGGCCCCATGATCTTGCGCTCCTCCGCGCTCATGGCGCCCAGACCTTTCATCAACTCGGTCAGCGCGCCTTTTTTCCCCAATATGGCGATACGCACAGATTCCAGCGCGGCCATGTCACCGGCTTCAGAAACGGCTTGCAGCATTTCGCGCGTCTGCGCTTCGATCGTGCTCATATATTGACCTCAAGCAAAAAGAAAAGGGAGCCATCAATCCGGGCTCCCTTTCAAACTTAGCACAATATTCGAGGAGCCTATATGGCTCCGGTAAATCAACCCAGCGCTTTGCGCGCCGTTTCCACCAGAGCTTTGAAGGCCTCAGGCTCCCGGATGGCGAGATCGGCAAGCACCTTGCGATCCACCTCAACACCCGCAAGATTGAGGCCGTTGATAAATCGCCCATAGGTCAGGCCATGTTCGCGCACACCGGCATTGATGCGCTGAATCCACAGCGCACGAAACTGGCGCTTGCGCTGACGCCGGTCGCGATAGGCGTACAGCATCGAGCGTTCGACCGCCTGAACCGCGGCGCGGAACACATTTTTGCGGCGGCCATAATAGCCGCTTGCGGCGTCTGTTATCTTTTTATGTCGGGCATGGGCGGTTACGCCCCGTTTTACGCGAGCCATGTCAGTATCCCTTAACCGTTAGGCATGAAGTATTTTTTGACCCGCTTTGCATCGGGCTCACTCAACAGAGTTGTGCCGCGCAATTTGCGGATCTGGCTGTTGGAGCGCTTGATCATGCCATGCCGTTTACCGGCCTGGCCACGGCTCACCTTGCCACTGGCGGTTAAGTGGAAACGCTTTTTGGCGCCACTTTTGGTCTTCATCTTGGGCATTTTCTTCTCACTTTCCAGCGCAAAGGCGCGCTTAACCAATTGTCGAAACTAAAAGGGTCGTCACGGCATGCCCACCAGGCCGGACCACCCAAAAGAAGGGGGTTTTTAACTGAGCTAAGGGAAAAACACAAGCGCCTATATGGCGGTGCGCTGTCGCCAAAACCTACTTGATCTTGGTTTCCTTGAATTCCACATGCTTGCGGGCGACCGGGTCATATTTTTTGACCAGCATCTTTTCGGTCTTGGTGCGCGAGTTCTTTTTGGTCACATAAAAAAAGCCCGTGCCCGCAGTGCTTTCCAGTTTAATCTTGATGGTGGCTGCTTTGGCCATGACGCGGCGCTCCAGGTAACGTGGTTTTAAGGGGTGTAAAGAGGCCGCACATTAGCGTTCACGCCGCTTTTGTCAAGTAAAACCAAATCCCAGCAGGGCAGCAAGCTTTGCCTGCACTTCGGCCAGCACCGTTTGCGGCGCCGGTCCGATAATAGTTAAATGGCGGGCTTTTCGATCTATGCTTTTTATTTGGTCCGCCAGTATCGCGCCACTGACCAATGCGCCTTCCGGCAATACGACCTTGAAAGGATAGGGGCTTATATTCGAAGTAATCGGGCAGACTAGGGCCAGCACTGTTTTTTCATGATAGATGCGTGCCGAAAGCACCAATGCGGGGCGTCTTCCAGCCTGCTCACGCCCGGCTTGCGGGTCAAACTCAAGCCAGACCAGATCGCCCAGATTGGGCAATGGGTTCAAAGCAATTCCTCGCCCACTGGCGAAAACTCAATAATTTCCGGTTGATTGAAGGGGGTAATGCCGCCCACAAGTTCTTCCAGAGTGTAGCGCGGGCGCGCAGGGCGGATGACCAGAGCCCCGCTCTCTAACACCAGCTCGACGGCTTCACCTTCGCGCACACGCAAACCATCCAGGGCCACCTTTGGCAACCGAATGGCCAGACTGTTTCCCCATTTGGATATTCGCGCTTTCATGATCTACAATGTAGATCATGTCCCGGAAAAAGCAAGTCAATGATCCTCCCGCAACCGTGTTTTGCCTTTGAAATAGTAAAATGGGATGGGCAGTTCAGCGGTTCGCGCTGTGGGCAGGCTCAGGCGTTTTTCCACTTCGTCCAGCATCAGCAGGGTAATCCCCTGTAATTCCAGCTTTTTCGCCTCGGAAACCGGCAGCCAGTGGATTTCCAGCAATTCGCCCGACGCATTGGAGGTGTCGTGCAGATCGCCGTGAATATGCTCGGCCTCCACCATGAAAAACCGCGCGTCAAAGCGTTTTGGCTGGAATGAAGGGGTAATCGCGCGGCCAATATAATCCACAATATCCAGGGCGGGCGCGACGCCATAACTGCAAAAATCCGACCAGACCTTTTCACGGCTTTTAATGGGGGGTGCGTCCTTGCGCCCGATCAGCAGGCCGGTTTCCTCGAATGTCTCGCGAATCGCCGCCATGGCCAGGGCGCGCGCCTGATTGGGGGTGCAGCTTGTGGTCAGACGCGCCTCCACCTCCGGGCGCAGACCGGCATGGGGGCGCGCATGCAGATCGCCTCTATCCACCCGCCCGCCGGGAAACACGAATTTACCGGGCAGGAATTTGTGTCCCGCGCTGCGCCGCCCCATCAGCACCTGCGGCTGGGACTGATCCCGGCGCACAATGATAAGTGTCGACGCCTGTTTGGGCCGCACGGCGCGCCCGGTTCTTACCCGATCGGCGGGCGGATGATAATCAGGTTTTTCTGGCTGTGACATGATTGGACTTCCGGTTAATAAGGGGCGTTCTGTTATGCATGCAACGGGGGGGCAGGGCAACAAGCCGATTTTGGCGCCTTGCTGGCGGGACCGGCGCGGCCTGATTCCGATGCGGCATTGCTGTTTGCGTCTTCGGTATTTCTGTTCTGCGAAAAAACCAGAAGCCTGGAAGTGTTTGGCGCTCGGCTGGTGGTCGCGGGGATAGCGCTGTTGCTTCTTGTCCGCTAACGCGCTGTGACGGCTGTTGCGGGCTCCTCAGCCAGAAACCGGACGAAGCGGTTGTGGCCGTCTACAAGAATGACCTTGGGTGCGATGGGCTGGGCGCATAGCTCGAACCCCATGATGATGATCTGTTCACCCTGTCCGATCAGATGCGCCGCCGCGCCGTTCATGCACATGGCGCCCGATCCGCGTTCACCAGCAATGATATAGGTTTCCAGCCGTGCGCCGCTGGTATTGCTGACAATCAGAACCCGTTCGCCCACCCACAGGCCAACAAGGTCCAGCAGGTCTTCGTCAATCGTGATGCTGCCGACATAGGCCAGATTGGCCTCGGTCACCGTGGCGTTGTGGATTTTTGAACGCATCAGCCAGCGCATGATGAAAACCCTATATTCTGGAGTGTAACCGTTGCACACATAAACACGGCATAAAGCCCGGACAAGGTGGGTTATATCCTGAAAATGAAAATAAAATCCAGCGCGGCTTTGGTTTACCCCGCCACCCCCAACGCCTCTGCCGCCGCCGCCTTGGCCCATTTATAGTCGGCCTTGCCATTGGGGGCGCGTTTGACCTCGGGCACGATGATGACATGTTTGGGCAGTTTGTAGCCTGCAATATGTTTGCGGGCTTCTTCGATTACCGCACGTTCGTCAAAGCTTGCGCCCGCCCTGGCGCTGGCGACGGCGGTGACTTTTTCGCCGAAGCGGTCGTCTTTGACGCCCACCACCAGACAGTCATAGACGGACGCATGGCGCTTGACCGCTTCCTCGACTTCCTCGGGAAAGATTTTTTCGCCGCCGCTATTGATGCAGGCGGAACCGCGCCCCTGTAATTTGATGGAGCCATCGGCCTCGACGGTAGCGAAATCGCCGGGAAAGCTGTAGCGCACGCCGTTGATGGTGCGGAACGTTTTTGCGCTTTTTTCAGGATCCTTGAAATAGCCCACAGGCACCATGCCGCCTGCCGCGATCATGCCGCTTTCGCCAGAGCCGGGTTTTACTTCTTCGTCTTTGTCATTGAACACTTTGGTGGCTTCGCTCATCTGGAATTTGGCAGTGGCGCTTTGGGTTGTGCGCGTGGTCAGCGAGCGGCCCATCGAACCTTCGGTCGAGCCCATGGCGTCGATCAGGAACATGTCCTTGTGTTTCAGCATCTGCTGTTTGACTTCCGCAGTCCACATCACGCCGGATGAAATCACCAGATTTAGCGATGCAATATCATAGGGCTTGCCTGCGGCGGCGGCGGCGTCCAGCGCATTCGACAGCGGCTTGGCGAAGGCGTCACCGACAATGATCAGGTCCGTAACCTTGTGCTGTTCCACCTGGCGCCACAGAAAGTCAGGATCGAAATTAATATTGGGAATGGTGACAACGCAGCCGCCAATCATCAGCGGCGCAAACGCCCCCACCCAGATGCCGGTGCCATGCATCAGCGGACAGGCCGGGATGCTGACCGGCAGCGCATTCGCGCCTTCCAGTTTGCGGATCGTGGCGATCATTTCCTCGTTCGTCGTCGGGCGCGGCAGGCCGCGAAAATCATAGCCCATCATCAGCCCAAAACAATGATCGCCCTGACGGTACATGACACCCTTCGGCATGCCGGTAGTGCCGCCGGTATAGAGCATGTAGATATCGTCTTCGGACCGTTCGATACGCGGCATCGGATCGCTGCTGGCCAGAAACTTTTCATATTCAATCGCGCCGTCGATGATGGGGGATTGCCCATCATCGACCTGGATCAGAAGTTTCAGTTTTGGCAGTTTTTTGGCGACATTGGTGATGCGTTCCGCTAGACGGCCATGGAACAGCACGGCCTCGGCATCTGAATTGTCCAGCAGATAAATCAGTTCTTCTTCCAGATAGCGGTAATTCACATTGATGGGCGAGGCGCGCATTTTGAACGCGGCGAAATGCGCCTCCATATATTCGTTCGAATTATACAGATAATGGCCAATTTTCGAATCCGCCTTCAGGCCTGCTTTGGCAAAGGCACCCGCCAGTTTGGCGGCGCGCAGATCAAATTCCGCCCAGGTCCGGCGATTGCCGCCATGCACCAGGGCAGGGCGCGTTGGTATGGCGTCCGCAATGATTTCCATGACAGTGGCGTAGTGATATTGCATCTGGCTTCTTCCCGTTTTTAACATTCTTGTTTGCCGGTATTATGCCTCAAATTCCTTATCAGGAATAGAGGCCAGTTGCGCTGCCCAGGTTAAATCTTCTGGTTGGTTAATATTGAAAAACGGGTCAAAGGGCAGCACCGGATATTCGGCAAGGGCCACCCCGTGGCGCGCGGTCCAGGCGTCAACCTTGCGCATATTTTCCCGTGTCATGGCGTGGCGCAGATCATCCGCCAGCGCCACGGGCCACAGGCCAAACACCGGATGGGCGCGCCCGCCCGAAGCCGCACAGGCCAATGGCAATTGTTTTTCCCGTGCGGCGCGGATCAGGCGCGCGACCAGATCGACTGGAAAAAACGGCGTGTCAGAGGCAAAGCTGACCACATGAGAGCAAAGCGGGCGCTGTTCGCGCGCCCATTCCAGCGCGCTGAGAATGCCCGCCAGCGGTCCGGCATAATTTTCGATCACATCCGGCAGCACCGGCAATCGCGCGTCCGCAAACCGCGCCGGATCGCCATTGGCATTTAGCAAAAGTTCATGTACCTGCGGGCGCGCACGGGTAATGGCGCGGGACAGCAAAGTTTGACCGGCTAACAGACTTAGGCATTTGTCGCCGCCCCCCATGCGGGCGGATTTCCCCCCCGCCAGTATGGCGCCCACGATCTCTGTCATCTGTGTCATTCCCATTATATCAATGGACTCAGGAGTATAACGAAACGTAATACATTTGCATTGCTTTGCCTGAAATCTATTATTAGCATTTATAGTAAAGCAAATAAATGCAGGGACAAGGCTACCGCTTACACAGGCTTGATCCTTGCTAAACCCTGTGAGGAGGGAACACCATGGCGAATGTTGATATTCATATTAAAGGCGGCACGGTTGTTGATGGCACACGCACCCCGCGTTACAAGGCCGATGTCTGGATCAAGGATGGCAAGATTCTGCAAATCGGCGGCGCGTCACCCGGGTCGGCAAAGCAGACCATTGATGCGGAGGGCTTGATCGTCGCACCGGGTTTCGTTGATCTGCATACGCACTATGATGCACAGATCCGCTGGGATCCGTATTGTTCGATTTCCGGCTGGCACGGCGTGACCTCGGTGGTGCTGGGCAATTGCGGCTTTGGCTTTGCGCCTGTGAAGCCGGCTGAACGTGAACGCGCCATGCTGATGATGACGCGCACCGAAGCGATCCCGATGGAATCCATGCGCCAGGGCATGACCTGGGATTGGGAAACCATTCCCGAATATCTTGATTCACTGGAACGCACCCCCAAAGGCGTGAACTGCATTCAATATCTGCCGACCACATCGCTGATGGTCTATGTGATGGGTCTGGAAGCGGCGAAAACCCGCCCTGCGACCGATGCAGAAAAAGCCGAGATGAAGCGCCTGCTGCATGAAGGCATGGATGCGGGCCTGTGCGGGTTCTCGCTGCAACGCCTTGGCAAGGATTCCGTGCAGGCGGATTATGACGGCGGCCCGATGGTCACCGACACCATGTGCGATGCGGATATTCTCAATCTGGCCGAAGTGCTGCGCGAACGTGGCGATGGCTTTATCCAGATCACGCAATCCACCGGCAATATCAAGGGTGATTTGGCGTTTCTTGAAAAGCTGGCGGATACCGCGCAGCGCCCGGTGCTGCATAATGTGATTGTACCGTCGCGCAAGGATCCCAAGGTACACAAGCGCAGCCTCGACTGGCTGGCGCGGATGCGTGACAAGGGCCTGCCAATGTATGGCCAGACCGGGACGGTTCGTTCTGGCTTTGCCTATACGCTGGAAAACTGGAACTTGTATGACGCCAGCCCCGCATGGCGCGCCGTCACCACCGGCACGTTTGAGGAAAAGCTGGCCAAGATGAAAGACCCGGCGCTGCGCAAAGACCTGAAGGGCGAATATGAAAGCGCAAATCGTAAGCTGGAGATCATTCAGGCAGGCGTCGGCGGCCCGGTGCGCACCCTGATCGTGCAGGGCGTGAACAATGTTCCCGAACTGGAAAAATATGTTGGTAAATCCTTGGGCGATATCGCTGAGGAAGAGGGGCGGCATCCCATCGATGTGATGCTGGATATGTCGGTGCAGGGCGATCTGAAGGTCGAATTTCTGGGGCCCAATCGTGGCTTCAACGCCGACTTTATGGCCGAGATGATCCTGGATTCCGAATATACCTTCCCGGGCGTGTCGGATGGCGGTGCGCATACCAAATTCTTCACCGGCGGCGCGTTCACCACCGACTTTATCAGTTGGCTGGTGCGTGACGAAAGCAAGATCACGCTGGAAGAGGCGCATTACCGCCTGTCCTCGCTGCCGGCAAAAGCTGCGGGCTTTGTGGACCGCGGTGAACTGAAAGCCGGCCTTGCCGCGGATGTGGTGGTCTATGGGCTGAACGAACTGGCGATGGAGCCGGAATGGATCGGCGAAATCGTGCATGATTTCCCCGGCAATGAATGGCGCCGCGTCCAGCATGCCAAGGGCTATCACGCCATTATCGTCAATGGCGAAGCCACCTTCGTCAATGGCGAATGCACGGGCGCCACACCAGGCAAGCTGTTGCGGCAGGGCCGGGGATAAAATTTCGGATTAACGCCCGGCGTTAAATAAATTTTAGGCGGCCCCGTCTGAATTTCGGGGCCGCCTTTTTCATCCGGCGGGCCGCTCAAATATGGTTATTGTCATCCTGAGCGAAGCGAAGGATCTCCCGCCGCCTGCTCCGGCGCCCCGCCGATGGGGATTCTTCGCTTCGCTCAGAATGACAACGAGTCTGTTCATCAGGCCGTCCGTATAATTCCACCTTCACAAAAAAATCGCACCCAAAGTAAATCTGGATGCGATTTTTTAGTGAACCGCTGGCTGCCAATCGCGGGGCCTTTTGCAAGGCCCCGATACTTATTCGGCGGCGATCGTCAAAGGCTTGCTGAACATATTGATTTCTTTCAGCAGCTTGATGCCCTCTTCGGCGATTTCGTCGCCAACCATCTTGTCGCCCTCGGCATGCAGCTCTTTCATATCCACATAGGCGGCGTAGTATGGCGCGGTGCGCTCGGTGATGATGCCGGCTTTTACCAGCGTCTTGATCAGCACACGGAAAATATTGGTGCTTTCCTGCATTTGCGCGCGGCGGAAATCGTCGGTGAAGGCCTCGATCATGGCGCCCTGCACAAATTTCCAGTCCAGACCAACCTCGGCGTAAATATGCTGTTTCTGTTCGGGATCGCTGAGGTTCAGCAACAGGGCGTTGAACACTTCCTTGGCCCAGTCTTCGATCGCGTCACGCTCCTGTGCGCTGACGAAAGGAATGGTTTTATCGGCCCAGATTTTGCCAAACTTGTGATGGAAGGCTTCGTCCGTCATGGTCAACTGCATCAGGCGCACCAGCACCGGATCATTGGCGTACTGGAAATAGGACGCAAACACGCCCATCGCCAGACCTTCCAGAACCATCTGTAGACCGACGATTTTTTTCCATACCAGCGGGCTGCCGACAAGTTCGACCAGCAGATTGCGCAGGAAACCGCCAACCGGTTCCGGTTTGCCGAAACGTGATTTGATATATTGCGTGAAGCCGGTGACGTGGCGGGCTTCTTCGCGGCACTGATTGGCGGCATATTCCTGCGCGCCCGGATCCAGCATGATGTGGCACAGGCTGGCCGACATGTTCAGCGCGCCCTGTTCGCCATGTAAAATCACCGAAATCTGGTAATGCTGCAAGCGGTTGGCGAGATAAATTTTCTGGCTTTCGCTCAATCCGTCAACGGCGGATGTTTGCAGTTCGGCCGAAAGTTTCGGGTTCACCAGATACTGGCTTTTCAGATCGAACGGTGTGCTGAAATCAATATAACGGGTGTCCAGCGGATCCCAGAAATGGTCATGGGTTGCGGCAATGATCTTGTCGAAAGCGGGCGAGCGGCGGCCATAACGGTCCGGATCCAGCATCGCGGGAAAATCATCGGCGCTTACAGTCTGAAAGGTCTCGTCCATGCGGCTCATCTCACTCTCCGATTTTGTTATGGGCGCCATGCTGCGGCACGGGCCAGATTATACTGAAACCAGAAAAAAGAATAACTTACAATATTGTCCACGTCAAGGGGTGTCCGTGTATTCAACCGATCAGCAGTCATTTCATATTGCATCGCAATAAGTATAAAATTTATATATGATATAAGCTTAAGTAAGATTACGTGTGACGCCAGACTAAAATATTGCGATGCAATGTTGCCGGATAATCAGACAAGTAAATGTCCGTAGCGTGGCAAATAAACCCATAAATCACTTGCTTTAAGTTCAGGGTGGTTATCTAATTGACCAATTGCTTATTTGCCTTTCTCCGGCAACGGTTGCGGCCACGTAATTGCCGCCAGAGACGAAATCCACCAGCGCAGACTTGGGTTGGTCTGCCAAAAGGGAGTAAACATCACATGTCTGAATTTGATACGTTGATCAAAGGCGGCACCATTTTTGATGGCACCCGCGCCCCGCGTTTTGTCGGCGACATCGCCATCAAGGACGGCCTCATTGCGAAGATCGACCGTACCGGCGCGATCAGCGCCAACCGCGCGGCCAAGGTCATAGACGCCAAGGGGCTGAACGTCGCGCCGGGCTTTGTTGATCTGCATACGCACTATGATGCGCAACTTATGTGGGATCCCTATCTCACCACCTCAAGCTGGCATGGGGTAACCTCGGTCGCCATCGGCAATTGCGGTTTTGGCTTTGCACCGGTAAAGCCGGTCGAGCGTGAACGCGCCATGCTGACCATGGAGCGGGTTGAGGCAATTCCGCTGGCCACCATGAAGGCGGGTATTAACTGGAATTGGGAAACCTTTCCGGAATGGCTCGATAATCTGGAGCGCACACCCAAAGGCATTAATGTACTCAGCTTCGTGCCGATCGGGCCGCTGATGGTCTATGTGATGGGCCAGGAAGACAGCAAATTGCGCGAGCCGACCAAGGCGGAACTGTCTGAAATGTGCCGCCTGCTGGAACTGTCGCTGGAAGCGGGCGGCTGCGGCTGGTCGGCGCAACGTCTGGGCGATGGCTATACTTCGGTGCAGCGCGATTATGACGGTACGCCAATGGCGACTGACCTGATGTCAGACGAAACCTGCTTTGCCTTTGCCGAAGTGCTGCGCCGCCGTGGCGAAGGCTTCATTCAACTCACGCAGGCCAAAGCGGACTTCAAGGCCGATCTGACCTTCACCGAAAAGCTGGCCGAAGTGGCGCAGCGCCCGATTCTGTTCAATGCGGTGCAGATCAATAACCGTCACCCGCATCAGCATCGCCGTCTGCTCGACTGGGGCAAGCGCATGCAGGAAAAAGGACTGCAAATCTGGTTGCAGGGCATTACCACCGCCAACGACATGCGCTTTACGTTCGAGGACTTCAATCTGTTCGACGGCGATCCGGCATGGCGCGAAGTTACGCTTGGTACTGTCGCCGAACGCGCACAGAAAATGCGCAATCCGGAATATCTTGCGGCGCTGCGCTATACCTATGACCATGGCAGCGCGCCGCTGGTGTCCGGCCCCATATCGGGTCTGTTTATTGAACGCACCGTCAAGCCCGAGAACAAGAAGTATGAAGGCGTGACCATAGCCGAACTGGGCACGATGCGCGGCAAGCATCCGATTGACGCGCTGATGGAACTGGTGACCGATGAAAATCTGGCCACCGTGATCTATATTCCGCCCTTCAACAAGGACACGGACTATATGCAGGAACTGCTGGATTCGCCCTTTATCATTCCGGGCGTGTCGGACGGCGGTGCGCATACCAAATTCCTCAGCTTTGGCCGTTATCCAACTGAGCTGCTGATCGATGAAGTACGCGGCAAGGGGCTGATCAGCCTGGAAGAAGCGCATTACCGTTTGTCGGCCATGCCGGCAATTTGCGCGGGCTTTGTGGATCGTGGCACCCTGGTGGAAGGCGCACCAGCGGATATTGTCATCTATGATTATGACAATCTGAAACTGATGCCATCCGAAGTTGTCCATGATCTGCCCGGCAATGAATGGCGCCGGGTGGAAAAGGCCGAGGGATATCGTCATATCCTGATCAATGGTGTCGAGACCTTCACCAATGATGTCTGCACCGGCGCGATCCCGGGCAAGCTGCTGCGCCACGGCCTGACCGAAGGCCGCTCCCGGCTTGTCGCGGCACAGTAGAAACCTTCTCGCAGAGAAAGGGCGCTCGCAGGAGCGTCCTTTTTTTGTGACCGGGCTGTCAGGGATGCCATGAAAACTATGGTTATGCTGCGCGGATTTCGGCAATATGAATGCCGATTCGCAACAAACAAAGTCAGTTTTATAATCGGGCGCTGTTCCCCCAGCAGTTTCTTGTGAATAATCTATCGAGACGTTACACCTAGCATTCGTTACACTTGGCATTTAAGCCTGATTGAAAGAGTGCATCCGTGTCTTCATCCATTCCACAAACCATGCGCGCCATTGCAATCACCCAGCCGGGTGGCCCCGAAGTTTTGCAGCCTGTCACACTGCCCACACCCGCGCCGGGCGCGGGCGAAGTGCTGATCGAAGTGGCGGCGGCGGGCGTTAACCGACCCGATGTGGTGCAGCGTCAGGGTTTCTATGCCCCACCGCCCGGCGCGCCGGATACGCCGGGGCTGGAGGTGGCGGGGACCATCGTGCAACTGGGTGCGGGCGTCACCGGCTGGTCGCTGGGGGATAAGGTCTGTGCGCTGGTGGCGGGGGGTGGTTATGCACAATATTGCGTGGCCCCCGCGGTGCAATGCCTGCCGGTCCCGGCGGGCATGGACATGATCGCGGCTGCGGCCATCCCGGAGACGTTTTTCACGGTTTGGACCAATCTGTTTGATGGCGGGCATTTGCAGGCCGGGGAAAGCCTGCTGGTGCATGGCGGCAGTAGCGGCATCGGGACCACAGCCATTCAGATCGCCAAAGCCTTTGGCGCGCGGGTATTCGCCACAGCGGGAAGTAATGACAAATGCGCCGTTTGCATCCAATTGGGCGCCGAACGGGCGATTAATTACCGCAACGAGGATTTCGTGTCCGTCATCAAGGAGTTAACCGGCGGGGCAGGGGTCAATGTGATTCTTGATATGGTCGGCGGGGCCTATGTGGAAAGAAATATCAGCAGTCTGGCCATGGGCGGGCGGTTGGTGAACATCGCCTTTCTGGAAGGCTCCAGGGTCAGCCTGAACCTGATGCCGGTCATGCTGAAGCGGCTGATCCTGACCGGTTCTACGCTCAGGCCCCGCAGCATTGCGGAAAAAGCGTTAATTGCCAATGCCTTGCGCGAAAAGGTGTGGCCGCTTTTGGCGGCGGGGAAGCTCCAGCCCGTAATTGATTCGACCTATGCGCTGGAGGATGCGGCCGCCGCCCATGCCCGTATGGAAAGCAGCGCGCATATCGGTAAACTGGTGCTCACGCTTTAGTTTGGTGGTACGGCTTTATCTTGTCCCTTCAATAGCCTATATATGTGGCATACCCCCATTGCAAGGTTCCCTCAGTCACGTTTGCTGAACGGACCTGCTATTGTGAATTATGGAGAAGTGAGATGGCGCGACCGCTGATGCCCAAGGCTACGGCCGTTTGGCTCGTGGATAATACCTCGCTCAGCTTTGAGCAAATCGCAGAATTCTGCGAATTGCATCTGCTGGAGGTTTCAGGCATTGCGGACGGCGAGGTTGCCATTGGCGTCAAGGGGCTGGATCCGGTAACCGCAAGCCAGTTGACCCGCGAGGAAATCGCCCGCTGTGAGGCCGATCCTACGGCGCGCCTGCATCTTCGCACCAGCAGCCATCCCGAAGCGGCCAAGCGTTCCAGGGGGGCGCGCTATACGCCGGTATCACGGCGTCAGGACCGGCCAGACGCCATTGCCTGGCTGTTGCGTCATCACCCGGAATTAAACGACACCCAAATCGGTAAACTGGTCGGAACCACCAAGGCGACGATACAATCGGTACGCGACCGCAGCCATTGGAACCAGGCAAATCTGAAACCGGTTGATCCGGTCAGCCTTGGCCTCAGCACGCAAATTGAACTTGATACACAAGTGCGGATTGCGGGCGAACGCGCGGCCAAAGCCAGGCTAAAGAAAGATGAAGTCGTCGGCGAAACCTTGCGCCCGGTTGAAGAAACGACTTCAGGCCTTGAGGCCGCCGCTCATTCCACGCTGCACCATGAGGTTGAGCAGGACTAGGGCATTTCATTATTTGACTGAAGCGCGCCCCGCTTAAGCGTCATTGCGAGGAGCGAAGCGACGTGGCAATCCAGAGCCACAAACTCAGGCCTGACTTGTCCGGCCGCTAAGGTTCGGATGTGATTTTGATCTCGCGCGCAGATGCCTCCAGCGCTTCGATCTGATCAATTCCTGTGCGAATTTCGCCTGGCCAAAAATCTGCCGGATTAATGGCGCAGTGAAGTTTTTCATGTAAACGGTAAGTTGCGCCTTCTTGGCGTCAGACAGTTGCAGCGCCGAAAGATCATTCACTTCGATGCCAGGCTCGCGCAATGTAATGCGCGGGCTGAATACATCATAGCTGGTCAGGCGGCTGAGCGCGATCATCATGATTTGGTCGGGGTTTTCCAGCGCTTCGGACCAACCGAAATGGACATGCAGTTTGTCGCAGCCATTTTGTCCGCTGCCCGCGCCCCGATCGGGCGCTCTCCGGATAACCCTGTTAACTTACGCCGCCATCGTGCGGTCGATTTCATCAACCAGTTCACGCAGATGGAACGGCTTGGACAGCACCTTTGCCCCTTCCGGCGCATCGCTGCGCGGATTAAGCGCCACAGCCGCAAATCCGGTAATGAACACGACTTTCAGTTCAGGTTGCGCCGCAACGGCGCGGCGGGCCAACTCAATCCCATCCATTTCCGGCATAACAATATCCGTCACCAGCAGGTCGTAGATTCCGGTCTCCAGATAAGGCAGGGCATGATCACCACGCATGACCGATGTCACCTCGTGACCCGCCTTGCTCAGGGATCGCGCCAGAAAACGGCACAGGGATTCATCATCTTCCGCCAGTAAAATAATAGCCATTTAGGTTAACCTTTCTGCTCCTATGGGGTTTTGCGCTGATATGACGGCCTGAATCGCGAGGCCGCCTTCGTTTTGGCAAATCACACGCCATTATGGCCCTGAACCGTAAATATGGAATAAACGGTCAGCCTATCCAGCTTAATGTTACATTATGTCATTGGGACTGTTATTATCAAACCTGTATCCAGTGAGATGGGTTGTTGCATGGACAGGGTGGATCCAATAACCGGTTCCGAAATTGAATGTGCCGAAGGTCCGCAGATGCGGACGGATGGAGATACGCTTGGGCATTTTGCCGTGCTTGCGCCCGCGCGGCTTGCCAGCCCGCTTGTTTTCAATTCTCCCCATAGCGGAACCGTTTATCCCGATGATTTGCTTGCATCGACCAGGCTAGACCGGATTGCCCTGCGCAGGTCAGAAGACAGCTTTGTCGATATGCTGTTTGCGGACGCCCCGCACTATGGCGCACCGTTGCTTAAGGCCTTGTTTCCGCGGGCTTATCTGGATGTTAACAGGGAGGCGTTCGAACTGGATCCGGCGATGTTTGAGGATGCGCTGCCCGCGCATGTCAATACGCGCTCGCTCCGCGTTGCAGCGGGATTTGGAACCATTGCCAGGGTCGTGGCCGAAGGCATGGTGATTTATCGTGAAAAAATGCCATTTTCCGAGGCCGAGCGCCGGGTGGCAGCGCTCTATCACCCCTATCACAGTGCCCTGTCTGAGCTGTTATCGGACAGTTTACGGCAGTTTGGTTGTGCCGTACTGATTGATTGCCATTCCATGCCCTCGCTGGGCGCGCCGCCGGTATCCGGCGGCCGACGGTCGGCGGATATAATTCTGGGGGATCGTTATGGCACGTCCTGCGCCTCCCTGATTTCGCAGACGATAGAAGAGGTTTTGCGCGATCAGGGCTATCAGGTCGTGCGCAACAGCCCCTATGCCGGGGGGTATATCACAGATTGTTATGGCCGTCCGGGGCATGGCCAGCATGCGGTGCAGATTGAAATTAACCGCGCCCTCTATATGGACGAGAATCAGGTTGTGCCGTCTGAAGGATTTGCACGGGTAAAAGCCCATATGTCAGGGCTAATTGCCGCTCTAAGCCAGCGGTTAACGCCAGAGTTACTAATGGCGGCAACAACTTAATAGAGTTTATAAAAAAAGGCCGTTCCCAGGGGAACGGCCCGAGTTTAGGGAGGAAACGCCCAGGAAGGGCACAGCGATCGCTAGAAATTAGCTACCGCAGTGCAATAAATACCACCGCACTGCAAAAAATCAATAGAAATAAACAACTTTTTCAAAATTATTTTGCGACGCAACAATGTCTTGATGGATTTGACAAAAAAAGGCCGTTCCCAAGGGAACGGCCCGAGTTTAGGGAGGAAACGCCCAGGAAGGGCACGTGGTAATTAAAAAGTAATTACCGCAATGCACAATTTATCATTGCGCTGCAAAAAATCAATAAAAATAAACAGTTTTTAAATTTATTTTTGCAGCGCACAATTGAGCCGTTTGGATCCATGCCTGCTCCTCAGCGTCACAAAGCAATTTATGGCCAATATCCTTGATAAAATGGCATTTGGCCCGTTGCCTTGCATAGGTGGGGCAGTACTCCCCGGGGCTTCGCGTTCCCACGCTGTCAGCCTTCCACAATTAATATTTGGAGCAATTGTATCTGCATCATTTACGAGCCGACCATAAGTTTGCTAAAACCCTTATAACAAATGTTTCAAAATCAGGGAGAAAACTAATGGCGAAAAATCGGGTATGTGAAATTCTGGGCATTCAGCACCCCATCCTGCTTGCGGGCATGGGCGGCGCATCCACACCGAAACTTGCGGCGGCCGTTTCCGAAGCAGGTGGGCTGGGCGTACTGGGCGCCGCGGCTTGCGGCCCGAAAATGCTGCGCGAATGGATTCGCGAAATCCGCAGCTATACGGACAAACCCTTTGCGGTGGATACGCTTCTGCCAGCATCGGTGCGCCGTGATGACGGGGCCAAGAATTCCGAAGGCCCGTCGCCAATGGATTTGCTGCCACAGCACATGGCGTTCGCGGAAGAATTCATGAAGCGCGAAGGCCTGACGAAACCAACCAAGGAACAGCTGGCCGAAGGCATGGGCGCCGCCAACCGCGCACCCGGCGAACCCATGTTCCTGACCAAGGAATTTTTCGAAGCCCAGATGCAGGTGGTGATCGAGGAACGCGTACCGGTTTATGCGGCAGGTCTTGGCAACCCCGGTCCTTGGATGCGTGAAATGAAAGCCAATGGCACCAAGGTGATGGGCGTTGTTGGCGCGGTGCGTCATGCGGTACAGTTGGCGTCTGCTGGCCTTGATCTGATCGTGGCGCAGGGCCATGACGGCGGTGGTCATAATTCGCCCATCGGCACGATGGCGTTGATCCCGCAAGTGGTTGATGCGGTGGGCGGCCCGAAGGGTATTCCAGTATTGGGCGCAGGCGGCATCTGCGATGGGCGCGGTGTTGCGGCGGCCTTCTGCCTTGGCGCCGAAGGGGTTTGGATTGGCTCCGCGTTCCTGGCCAGTGAAGAGGCAGGCCTTCTGCCTTATCAGAAACAGGCGATTGTAGACAGCAATGAAGAGAACACGATGGTGTCTAAATCCGTTACCGGCAAGCCGGCGCGCGTGATCCGCACCAAATGGGCGCAAGCCTATGTGGACGCCAAGATGGATCCGCTGCCGATGCCGTTCCAGTCCATGGTTTCCAGCCAGATACTGACTGCTGGCCAGATCGGCAAGCGCAGCGACATTGCGCCGGGCTTTGCGGGTCAGGGCATCGGTCTGATCAAATCGGTACGCCCGGCGCGGGACATTTTTGAAGATCTGCTGGAAGGCTGCAAGCGGGCCATTGCAATGGCGCCGCGCGAAATCTGATCTAATCTGTACACAGAGAAATGGCCGCGCCGGGATAGCGCGGCCATTTTTTTCGTTCCGTATCAACCGGCCTAAATGCAGAATGCCTGTTCGAGGCGGCTTAACTGCGCCACAACTGGATTATGCGCGGGCAATTGACCGGCACCGGCAAACAATAGCTGATCCAGCCGCGCCACCCGTTCATACAGCCGCTTGCTGGCCTCCAGTAAATTGATCAGGCGAACGGGCAATAGGCCGGCGCCGCGCACTGGGTCGCCGATGCACACTTCTTTTGCGCCCAGGCGAAAGCCGCGTTCATCAATTTCACCGGCTTGCAGTTCGCCCTGACGGATCGCACGCATGGCCAACAGCCAGGCGGAAACCTGCATTAAACGGGTCGTCAGGCGCATGCTTTCACATGCATAGACCAAACCCAGTTTTTGTGACAATTGCTGGCGCTCAATCACGCCTTCCAGCTCCAGATAGTCCGCAGCTTCGCGCACCATGGCCATGGATTCGTCGTAGATTTTGAAAAACAGGTCGGAGGATGCAAACGCGCTGGCGTTGACCACATGCGCTTGCTCGTCCGTATCCTCAATGGTTAGGTCGCTCATGTAATGATGTCCCTATGGATGCCCGATATTAAAGTTCAATAATGTCCTTCTAATGTGTCGGCATTCTATCAGACATAATGCGCCCTGTCGTGGGGGCAGCATCACACTTTAGCGATATTATCGCAGAATTGTTGGTTAATTTCAGTCTGTTAACCACAGGACAAAAAAATGGGCCGCACGAGGCGGCCCAAGTTTCAACAGGGAGCCGTCCGACAGAGCGGAAACGTTGGGGAACGCATCCTTGTGACAGCTGGCGCAATTAATAATCCTTAATGGTTAACAAAGTCTTTTCAGGAAAAGCGGTCATAATAAAAGTTTGAAAAAAATTCTGGAGACTGGAAAAGCTACGGCGGAATTTGATTCTGTATTGTTAGTTGCTATGCAACATGAAGGGGAAGCACGTTTTTTACTTGCTGCATGGCGCCCGCCGGGGTGCCCATTGCATTAGGGCGTGTCGTCAGTTGTTGTCATTCCGGAAGCCAATTTTCCCGAAATCTTTGATTTCGCTGGAAAATTGAGCTGTCCGGAATCCAGGGGCCTCTAATTAAACGCCCTCATGTTTGGCTCCTGAATTTCGGACCGTAAGGCTCGCACCCGAAAACCTACGGTTTTCGGGCTCGCCTAACGTCCGGAATTACAAGTCTGGGGTAATTGACGACACGTCCTAGGTAAATAATTGTTAATCTTGAACAAAATTTCCTTATAGACAGAAAAATAAACATTTCCTGATATTTTGTAAATTGGGCAAGAAAGTTGGGACTTGCTATTTATGCTGCATCGCACAATATTGTTATTGTGTCGAATCGAATGGTCAAAGACAACCAGGGCGTAGGGCGGTCTTTTGTATCTGAATTTCTACATGGTGTAAGGGAACAGCAAATGCTCTACCAGAATTATGAAATGGCACATACCGCAATAGGCCCGATGCGGGCCGCACTTCGCGCCAGCCGGTATATTTTAACGCATCCCGCTAATCCTGCCGCCTATGCGCCAACGGCGCCGGTGTTAATGGCGGCCTATGAGGTTGCGGAACGCATGACCAGGCGTTACGGGAAACCGCAATTTGGTTTGGTCAGTACACAGATTGATGGCGAAGTGATCCCCATTGATGAACAGATCATATTCCGCAAGCCATTTTGCCAGTTAAAACATTTTCGCCGCGTCACGGATAATCCGAAGCGTCTTGCTGATCCGAAAGTATTGATTGTCGCGCCGATGTCAGGTCATTGGGCCACGCTGCTGCGCGGTACGGTTGAGGCCATGCTGCCGGAGCAGGATGTGTACATTACTGACTGGCGTGATGCGCGCACCGTGCCAATAAATGAAGGGCGATTCGATCTGGATGATTATATTGATTACGTCATTGAATTTTTGCGGCTGATCGGTCCCAATACGCATGTGATGGCGGTGTGCCAGCCCGGTGTTCCGGTGTTGATGGCGGCGGCGCTGATGGCGGCTGAAAATCATCCCTGCCAGCCTGCGACCATGACACTGATGGGCAGTCCAATAGATAGCCGGTTAAGCCCAACGGCACCAAATAAATTGGCGATGGAGCGGCCATTGTCCTGGTTCCAGCATAATCTGGTTACCCGTGTGCCGCTGCCCGCGCGCGGGTTTATGCGTCCCGTCTATCCGGGATTTTTGCAATTGAGCGGGTTCATGCACATGAATCTGAACAAGCATGCAGATGCGCATCGCAATTTTTTCGCCAATCTGGTGCGCGGTGATGGCGATAGTGCGCAGGCGCACCGTGAATTTTACGATGAATATCTTTCCGTGATGGATTTGACCGCTGAATTTTATCTTATGACCGTTAGTGAGGTGTTTCAAAAGCAGAGTCTTGCCAAGGGTGAGGCGATGCATCGCGGGCGCCCCGTTCGACCGCAGGAAATTCGTAAAACGGCATTGCTGACTGTCGAAGGCGAGTTTGATGATATTTCCGGTATCGGACAAACACAGGCGGCCCACGATTTATGCGCGAATATTCCAGCAGCAAAAAAGCAGGATTATGTCCAGGCAGGCGTTGGCCATTACGGTGTTTTCAATGGCCGCCGCTGGAAAGCAGAGATCGCCCCGCGCATCCGGGAATTCATCCGTACACACCCTGTTTCGGACTGATTTTGCATTGAATCAGGCGGCATGCCGGGGCAGGACCGCAACGGCCGGTATTTTTATATCTAATTGAAATAATTGAATATTTTATGATTCCCGGCTGATAATCAGCCGGGCTGGGTATGGCGATATTTATCTGCGCCGAAAGCTTAATAATTTTTGAATTCCGCAGGATTTTGTGGCACTATTGTGGCCACGAAGCGGTGCCCATTCCCCAAACACAAGCTTAGGATCAAGCAATTGGCATGGCGGGGGCGTGGGTGCAATCGATACGTGTATGGCTGCATTAAGATGCGTGTATAACTGCGTTAGGAAATGTCACCAGCGAGCGGATTTTCTGTTCAGGTTATTTTACCTGGCCGGACCTGCTCTATCAGAAATGAAACAAAAAGTCATGAAAAGGCCGGTTGAGAACTACATTGTTGAACTGAATAAGGGTAGTGTTGATTTAACCATACTTCGTAACCCGCGTGCACGCCGCATGACGCTGCGCGTCGACCCAAAGCCGGGGGCGGCAACTCTCGTGGCCCCTCCGTTTCTGGACACGCGGACCGCGATGCGTTTTGTGCGTGAAAACGCCGACTGGCTGACGGAAAAACTTTCGCAGCAGTGCATCCCGGTGCCATTTGCGCACGGCGCCGAAATTCCGTTTCGCGGTAAACTGCACCGCATTGAAGGGCTGCGCACGTTGCGGGGCACGGTTGAGCGGCGTAACCAGACGCTTTATGTGCCTGGGGGGCGTGACCATCTTGCCCGGCGTCTGACTGAATGGCTGAAGGAAGAGGCCCGCATTGCGTTAACGGCTGCGGTAACGGAACATGCCGTTGCGCTGGGGGGTGATTTGGCGCGGATTACGGTGCGTGATCAAAAAAGCCGCTGGGGTTCCTGTTCGCCCGACGGAAATATTTCCTTTTCCTGGCGCCTGATCATGGCGCCACCGGTCATACTGGATTATGTGGCCGCACACGAAGCGGCCCATCTGGTGCAGATGAACCATAGCCGCGCCTTCTGGAAGCTGGTTGCACGGCGTGTCAAAGACGTGGACGCAGCAACGGACTGGTTGCGTGTGAATGGCCCGGATTTGCATCGCTATGGCGTGAACCACTAAATCAGCGGGGGTTCTTTATTCCGCACCCTGAAGGGCCTTCCAGAAACGCGATACCAGATCCTGCACGGGTTGCACGATCCGTTTTCCGCTCAATACGGATGGCGCATGTTGCGGCGCCAGCGCCTCGTCCATGAAGTTCTTCCAGGCGCGCGCCGGCAATCCACCGCCGGTGACGGCCTTCATGGCGGCGCCGTCATCATTGCCGAACCAGATGCCTGTAGTTAGCTGCTGTGAATATCCGATGAACCAGCCATCGCGATAATCCTGACTGGTGCCGGTTTTTCCCGCCGCAGGAAAGCGCGAAAGGCGCGCGGCCTTGCCCGTGCCATTCGCCAGGGCATAGGATAGCATGTCGTTCATTTGTTCATAGGCGCGGTTACTGATTACCAGCCGTTCCGGTTCGTGGCGGCGCTGATACAACACCTGCCCCTGCGGTGTGCGCACTTCCAGAATGCCATAGGGGGTTACGGCGTATCCGCCGTTGGCGAATGGCGTATAGGCCGCCGTCAATTCCAGCAAGGTGACCTCGGAAACGCCAAGCGCCACGGCCGGTGTCGGGGTCATTTCTGATGCAATGCCCAAACGATGCGCGGTTTCAATAACCCTGCTGCGCCCTGACATCTCGGACAGTTTAACAGCCACCGTATTGATGGATTCTGCCAGGGCCTGGCGCAGGGTCACTTCGCCACGATATTCCTTGGTGAAATTTTTAGGACTCCATTTTTTCAGCATGATGGGGGAATCGCGCATAATGCTATCTGGATACAGGCCCTGTTCCAGGGCGGTCAGATAGACAAAGGGTTTAAATGCGGATCCGGGCTGGCGTTTCGCCTGGGTCGCGCGGTTAAACTGGCTTTGCCCATAGGCGCGTCCACCTGCCATCGCGCGAACAGCGCCGTCTGGCGCAAGCGCCAGCAGCGCCCCCTGCTGCACAGCCAGACGTTGTCCGTCCCGCGCGATGGCGGTGCTGATCGCCTGTCCTGCGGCGGCCTGCATGCGTACATTCAGACTGGTAGTGATAACCAGATCGCCTTCGGGCCTGCCGATATAATCGGGCAACTGATCCAGCACCCAATCAATAAAATACTGGCTGTCCTGACTGTTGCCGATACTGCCAAAGCCTAGCGGTTGAGACAGCGCCACTGTCTGATCCTGGGGTGACAAAAATCCTGCCTCAACCATATTGGCCAGCACCTGTTCCTGGCGCTGGCGGGCAAGTTTGGGGTCGTTAACCGGGCTGTACCGGCTTGGCGCTTTCAACAGGCCCGCCAGCATCGCGCTTTCGGGCAGGCTCAGCAGATGTACTTCTTTGCCGAAATATTTCTGGGCCGCGGCGGAAACGCCATAGCTGCCGCTGCCCAGATAGACCCGGTTCAGATACAGCTCCAAAATTTCGTCTTTGGTGAATTTCCGTTCCAGCCACAAGGCCAGCAGGAATTCCTGCGCCTTGCGGCGCAGATTGCGTTCCGGCGTCAGGAAAATATTCTTTGCCGCCTGCTGGGTGATGGTGCTGCCGCCCTGCACCAGGCGCCCCGCCCATATATTGGCCCCCATGGCGCGGGCAATGCCGTAGGGGTCAATGCCTCCATGTTCATAAAATCGCCGGTCTTCGGTTGCGATTACCGCCTGCACCAGATGGCGCGGCATGTCCTTGATGCGAATGCGCGGCCCCACCGTATCGCCACGACTGCCGATAAGTTCTCCATTAACCCCTAGCAGAGTAATGCCCGAGGTGGGGCGGGTTTTATTAAGCGTATCCGTATTCGGCAAATCATAGGCGTACCAGGCCAGCAGCCCCGCAAGCCCGATCATTCCCCACAGGCCGCATACCAGTATCCAGTACAGGCCGCGCCGGACCAGGGAGGTTTCGTTATTATTTGCGGTCATGTAACATTCCGGGGGACAAAAACATCATGCGGATAAATGTGATTAATTTGTCAAAACCATGGCGAGGGCGATTGCGCGGAAAGACCGGCAATCATACTACATAATCAGTTTTGCGATTCGTTGTTATCCTGCACTGGAAGGGAACGCAGCCGATGCTGACCACCACAACAAACACTATCGAGGGGAAGCGCATTACCCAGTATTTCGGGATAGTCAGCGGAGAGGCAATTTATGGCGCGAATATTTTTCGCGATATTTTTGCCGGTATTCGCGACATTGTCGGCGGGCGCGCCAATGCCTATGAGAGCGTCCTCAAGGATGGCCGCGGCAAGGCGTTGCAGGACATGATCGCCGAAGCGGAAAGGTTGGGAGCCAATGCCGTGATCGGCGTGGATATAGATTACGAATCCCTGGGCGCGAAAGGCAGCATGCTGATGGTCAGTATAACGGGCACCGCCGTGCGGCTGGAATAGGGGGCAACGCCCCCCGGAATTTGCTTATTTTCATTCTGGGCCGAAGGCGAAGAATCTCACAGAAGAGATCCTTCGCCCCGCTTATTGGCACCTGCGTATTCAGGCAGGATGACAAAATCTGCTCAGTACATGATCACTGAGCGCGCGCCTTCGCCACGGCCCATTTCGTCGAACGCCTGGTTGATGTCTTCCAGCCGGATGCGCTTGGTGATCATCTCATCCAGCTTCAATTGACCGTTGAGATACCAATCGACAAAGCGGGGAATATCCGTCTTTGGCGACGATGAACCATAGCCCGAGCCCTTGATGCGTTTTTCACCGAAAACGCCGGTCATGCTCAGTTTGATTTTCGACTTCTGGTCCGGCATGCCGACAATAATGGCGCGGCCCGCCGCGCGGATCATGCTCCAGGTTTGTTCAATCGTGTCGACGCGGCCCAACGCCTCAAAGGCGTAATGCACGCCATGCCCGCCGGTCAGCGCCTTTACCTGTTTGATCGGGCCTTCCGGCGCGAACGGATCAACGCCATGGGTGGCGCCCATCGACATGGCCAGTTCGCGCTTTTCCGGCATCGGATCAACGGCGATAATCGTCGTGGCGCCATTGATGCGCGCGCCCTGAATGATAGAAAGGCCAACGCCGCCGCAGCCAATGACCGCGACCGTTGACCCCTTATGCACTTTGGCCGTATTGACCGCAGCGCCAACGCCCGTGGTGACGCCACAGCCGATCAGGCACACAGTATCCAGCGGCGCGTTTTCGCCAACCTTGATGGCCGAGCCTTCCGGGATAATGGAATATTCCGAAAATGTGCCCAGACCCGCCATGTGATAGACCGGCTTACCGTTTTTGCTGAAGCGGGTTTCGCCGCTAAGCGTTCTGGCTGTGGCCATCAGCTTGCCCATCTGGCCGCACATATAGGGCTTGTTTTCCTTGCACATCCAGCAGGTGCCGCAACTGGGCGTCAGCACGGCGATGACATGATCGCCCGCCTTCAGGCTGGTGACGCCGGGGCCAACCTCGGCGATGATGCCTGCCCCTTCATGCCCCAGCACCATGGGCGAACGCCCTCCCAATACGCCATGCACGACGGAATAATCAGAATGGCAGATGCCGCTGGCGGTATATTTGATCAGGACTTCGCCCGCCTTCGGGCCTTCAAGATCCAGTTCTTCGACGACGAGAGGCTTGTTCGCCTCATACATTACGGCTGCTTTGGTTTTCATATTATTATCTCCCTTCCATCAATGGGCGTCAGTCGAACATGATTACGGAACGTGCGCCTTCGCCACGCCCCATTTCTTCAAACGCCTGATTGACGTCTTCCAGACGGATACGCTTGGTGATCATTTCATCCAGTTTCAGATCGCCCTTCATGTACCAGTCAACAAACATCGGCAGGTCGCGTTTTGGCCGTGACGAACCGTAAATGGATCCACGAAATTCCTTTTCCGCGAATAATTGCGCAACTGGCAGTTCGTATACTTCTTTCAGGTTCGGAACGCCGACAATAATCGCTTCGCCGGTGGGACGCAGGATTGAATAGGCGTCATTGATCGTGCGCATGGTGCCCAGCGCCTCGAATGCGAAATGCACGCCCTTGCCGGTGATTTCCTTAATGCGCTGTTCCAGATTTTCCGTGAACGGATCAATCGTGTGGGTTGCGCCAAGCGACACGGCCAGATCGCGCTTTTCCTTGACCGGATCAACCGCGATCAGCGGATTGGCGCCCTTGATGCGCGCGCCCTGAAGGATCGACAGGCCAACGCCGCCGCAACCTATAACGGCAACCCCGTCACCAGGATGAATGTCGGCGGTGTTGACGGCCGCACCCGTGCCCGTGGTGACGCCACAACCGATCAGGCATACGGTTTTCAGGGGCGCATCATCACGCACCTTTATGGCAGAGCCGGCGGGTATCACCATTTTTTCCGCAAAGGATGCAATGCCGCAAAGCTGACGAATTTCTTCCGCGCCGTTGCGCAGCCGCGTTGTGCCATCCAGCATGCAGGCATAGGACGAAACCTTGGTCATTTCCTGGCAAAGATATTCGCGGCCATCCTCGCACATATAGCATTTGCCGCAACTGGGCGACAGCGAGCAAACGACATGATCGCCCACCTTCAGCCCGGTTACGCCGGGGCCAAGCGCCTCAATTATGCCGGCGCCTTCATGACCCAGCACGATCGGCAAGGGCGAGCGCAGCTTGCCATGCAGCATGGAATAATCGCTATGACAGATGCCGCTGGCGACGGTCTTGATCAGGACCTCGTTTTCCTTGGGTGGCATGATTTCGATTTCTTCGATGGTCAGCGGCTTGCCAACCTCGCGCAGCACGGCTGCCTTCATATCCGGGTCCTCCCTGTTACTGATATATGGGCGCGGCGGTTCCGCGCCTTTATGAATTATACCAACGGCCCGATGAACAGACCCGTTGTGTCATTCTGAGCGAAGCGAAGAATCCCCATCCCCATCCGCTTCGGGGAGATCCTTCGCTTCGCTCAGGATGACAGGTCAGGCCATAGGGCCGTTGGTATTATTGGGCTGATTATGGCGCATTGAGGTGGGTAATAGCGACTGTTTTTTGCGGTATATAACACAAAAAAACCGCCTCTTTCGGACGCACCGCGTTATGAAAGAGGCGGTTTTTATTTCAACCCGCAAAATGCGCAGTGTTGTTACGCAGCAGCGCCGTTGCGCAGAAGGCGGCCGGGCAGCTTGTCATTGACAACATCCAGCGCATTGACATTATTTTCACGCAGCAGCGCGCCATTGACGATCACCGCATCAATACCGGTCGCTTCCGAGATCAGCCGGTCTTCGCCCGCAGGCAGATCGTTCACGCGCTTGAGTTGGCCCGCGCCGACGGTCGCCATGTCGATGACCACCACGTCGGCAGGGCGGCCAACCGCCAGCAGACCACGATCAGTCAGGCCGAACACTTCAGCAGGCCGCGAGGCCAGCATGCGAATGGCGGCTTCAATAGTGATGGCCTTTTTCTCGCGCACCCAGCGTCCCAGCAGATAGGTGGAATAGCACCCGTCGCATAATTGACTGGCATGCGCGCCCGCGTCTGAAAGACCCAGCACGGTGTCCTTGTGCTTGAGCAGTTCCTCCACTGCTTCCTCATCGGCATTGGCGACCGGCATGCGGAATCGCACCGCCAATTCATTGGCCAGCGACAGATCAATCGCCAGATCGGCGGGATGCACACCACGTTCTGCGGCGACATCGCCAATGGTGCGTTCTTCGACAGAGGTGTCGCTCGGACAATACGAGATGACAGCAATCTTGAACGAGCGCGCAAGATTAATGTCGGGGCGGTCGATCATATCCCGGAACGCCGTGCGGAACGCAGGATCGGCATAGACCTTTTTACGGCCTTCAAAGTCCGCCGCCGATACCGGCGCAAAAACTTTCGAAGCTTCAAAGGGGAACGGCGCCTTGAAGTTGAATTCGAAATTCAGCGGACGGCAGGTTACCTGCGGCACCACATCATGGCCGGACGCAATCAGCTCTTCAGATTTGCGCAACTGGTCCTTGTGTGACCCCCCTCCACCAATATTTGCGCCAGAAAGCAGCGCCGTCCAGCTGATGCGCCGTCCGGTGGCTTCGGAAATTTCGGCAAACTCCTTGTAGGACAGGCCCTTGCCAATGGTGATCTGGATCATGCCTTTCTGCATGTCGCCCAGCACGCCCATCAGCGACATCATTTCATCATGACCCGCCAGCCGGCTCGGCACCGGCTTGCCGCGAAATCCCACATGGGTTGCCGCCTTGGAGGTAGCGAAACCGATGGCGCCGGCCTCAATCCCTTCGGCGACAAGCGCGCGCATTTTGGCGATTTCGCCGGGGGTGGCTTCGCGTTCGGTTGCATCCTCGCCCATCACATACATGCGCACCGGCGTATGGCCAAGCAGCACACCCATATTAATGGCGATGCCCTTGCGCTCAATCGCGTCGAGATATTGCGGGAAAGTTTCAAAACCCCAATCCGCGCCAAGCCCGGCCTTCAGCGCATTCACGCTCATGCCTTCGACATTTTCAAGTGTTTCGGCGATCAGCAGCCGGTGTTCGGGGCGCGTTGGCGCGATGCCAAAACCGCAATTGCCAACAACCACCGTTGTCACCCCGTGCCAAGGCGAAATGGTCATCATGCGGTCCCACATGACTTGCGCATCATAATGCGTATGAATATCAACGAAGCCCGGTGAAACCACTTTGCCTTTGGCGTCGATGGTTTTGGACGCGCTTCCCGGCGCCTGTCCCAGCGCGACGACCTTGCCGTCCTTGATGCCGACATCGCCCAGATAGCCGGGGTTGCCCGTGCCGTCAACAATAGTTCCGCCGGTAATTTTAATATCGTAGTCCATGTTTTTCTCCCATCATTGGGTTCTCCGCACCCTGGTTGGTCACCGCGGATTCATTCCGGGGTCCAGGGGTCACACACGAAAGCCTGAATTTGCTATCCTGGACCCCGGATAAAATCCGGGGTGACAGGCCTTTATTGTGTCTGCTGCAATATCTCTATTGCAGCACATCTAACGTAAGGCGCTTACTGTGCGGCCATCGCCATCAAGGGCTGTGCTTCAACCGGCAGATTGTAGAGCGCCTTGACATTATCAAAACAGATCTTGTTGCGTTCTTCCTCGGTCAGGCCCTTGGTGTGCTCGGCCAGAATTTCCTGTGACCATGGCCAGGTGCTGTCGCTGTGCGGGAAGTCGTTCGCCCACATCAGGCGCTCAATATTGACCATATGCTTCATCTTGAAGGCAATCCAGTCATCCTGGAACGTCAGATAGATATGGTCGTTAAAGCATTCGCTTGGCATTTTCTTCAGTTCCTGGCCCTTCATCCAGAACCGGTGCCGCTTGTAGGCGTGGTCGGCGCGGTACATGAAGTGCGGCGCCCAGCCCGCATCGGCCTCAACGCAGACAATTTTCAGGTTCGGATTGCGGTCAAACACGCCTGAGAAAATCATCATGCCGAGAATGTCCTGATTGCCGCGGATGATCGACAGGAAACTGTTGATCGCTGGGCCGCGGCCTTCACCAACGCCCGCGGCCTTGGCGGTCAGAATATGGAATGACAGTGGCATTTTCAGATCGACCGCCGCCTGCCAGAACGGATCATAGATCGGGCTGTCATAATCCTCGACCGCCGGATTGCCGGGCATCATCACGCCGACAAAGCCCATTTTCTTGACTTCCTCAAGCTCCTTGATGCCTTCCGCAACAGAACGCATGGCGATCTGCCCCAGGCCGAAAATGCGCTTGGGCGCGGGCGCCACAAAGGTTTGCAGCCAGCGATTATAGGCGTCAAAGCAGGCCTTTTTGTAATCAAAATCGTCATGATTGCAGAGCATCATACCGACAGTGGGATAGATGATTTCGGCGCAGACGCCATCACGATCCTGATCGGCGCACCGCACCGAACCATCCCAGCCGCTGCGCCACAAGTCACTGAACTTCTGGCCGCGTCCGCGCAGATCCTTCGGATCCCGGCCAGCGGCGGCGGCGAGAGAAACATTGATCGGCCGCTTGATGCCTTCGACCAGAAACGCATCGCCCCCCTTGCCGTCATCAACGATGCGCGGCGCCCGGTCACGGAATTTGGGATCGATAAAGTCGATATAACAATTTGGCGGTTCGGTAATATGGCTGTCCGACGAGATGGGTTTCTTGATCATGCGCGTCACTCCCTTGATGGTTGGCTTGCCGCTTCGGTGCAGCCAAATTCTATAATCATAGATTCAAGCGCGTTCTGGCTCCCAGCGCAAGCGGAAAATGCGGCGCCTTGAAATGTCTATCCTTGTTGGCTTACCCACAACGCGAATAGCCGCAATTCATGCAGGAATCGCAGCCCTCCTGTCTGGTTAACGCCGGGGCGTGGCATTTGGGGCAGGGGCGAAGATGCAGGGTTTCGGGGGCGCTGGGCAGATGGGCGGGTTCCGCACCTCCCGCCATCCCGGAAATCGCGCGGACAGCAGGGGGGGGGATGGGGGGCGTGTCGGCGGCCATAAACCCGATAGAAACCAAATGCTGTTCAATCACTTCGCCAATGGCCGCAAGCAGCGAGGGCACATAGCGCCCGTCCATCCAATGGCCGCCACGCGGGTCAAACACCGCCTTCAATTCCTCTACGACAAAGGACACATCCCCGCCGCGCCGGAACACCGCGCTGATCATCCGTGTCAAGGCGACGGTCCAGGCGAAATGTTCCATGTTTTTTGAATTGATGAAAATTTCAAAGGGCCGTCTGCGGCCATCCTGCATGATGTCATTCAGGGTAATGTAAATCGCATGGTCCGATTCCGGCCAGCGCACCTTGTAGGTGTTGCCCGGAAGACTGCCGGGCCGGTCCAGCGGCTGGGTCATATAAACGACACTGCCGCTCTGCGCGGGAACCGGCGCGCCTGAAATTTCCGGCGTCGACAGGACCGCACCGGTGATGGCGTTGGGGCGATAGGTGGTGCATCCCTTGCAGCCCAGCGCATAGGCGTCAAGATAGATATTTCGGAACGCCTCAAAGGAAATATCTTCCGGGCAATTGATGGTTTTGGAAATCGAACTGTCGATGTAATCCTGCGCCGCCGCCTGAATGCGCAGATGATCAGCGGGCGTCAACTGTTGCGCGGTGACGAAATAGTCCGGTAGTTCTGCGCCTTCACCAAACAAAGTGCGGTACAGGCGCCAGGCGGGGTCGCTCACTACCTGTTCCTGCGTTGTCCCATCCGGCAGTAAAACCTTGCGCGTGTAGGAATGGCTGAATATTGGCTCCAGCCCGCTGGATACATTATCCGCCAACAGCGAAATCGTTCCGGTGGGCGCGATCGAAGTCAGCAACGCATTGCGTATTCCCTTTGTAGCGATGGCGCTGCGCACCTCTTCAGGAAGTGCGCGCACGGTTTCGCCGACGAGATATTTTTCGGCGTCAAATAGTGGAAAACTGCCTTTTTCCACCGCCAGTTCGGTGGACGCCAGATAGGCGGCCCGCTGAATAACGCCAAGCCACCGCCGCGTCAGCGCAACAGAGGCGTCGCCGCCATAGCGTGTTTTGCACATGACCAGGGCATCCGCCAGCCCGGTAACGCCCAGTCCGATGCGGCGTTTGGCCAATGCCTCGGCGCGCTGTGCAGGCAGCGGGAAATGCGCAATATCAATCACATTATCAAGGGCGCGCACGGCCATCCGGACCAGCGCGTCCAGTTCCTCCAAATTAATTTCCGGGCCGTCACCAAACGGATCGCGCACCAGCGCCACCAGATTGATGGAGCCCAGCAGACAGGCCCCATAAGGCGGCAGCGGTTGTTCACCACAAGGATTTGTAGCCATGATGGTTTCGCAATAATGCAGATTGTTGCGGGCATTGATGCGGTCAATAAAAATCACGCCGGGTTCGGCATAGGCATGGGTGGCGCGCATGATCTTGTCCCACAGGGCGCGCGCCTGCATGGTTTTGTAAAGCACGCCGTCAAAGCGCAATTCCCACGGACCATCCGCCTTGAGAGCCGCCATGAAGGCGTCGCTGACCAGCACCGAGAGATTGAACATGCGCAATCGCCCGGGTTCCTGTTTGGCGACAATGAAACGTTCAATATCTGGATGATCACACCGCAGCACCGCCATCATGGCGCCGCGCCGCGACCCCGCCGACATGATGGTGCGGCACATGGCGTCCCACACATCCATGAAGCTGACCGGGCCGGAGGCGTCTGCGCCAACCCCGTGCACGGGCGCGCCTGCGGGGCGCAGGGTGGAAAAATCATAGCCGATGCCGCCGCCCTGTTGCAGGGTCAATGCGGCTTCTTTCAGATGTTCGAATATGCTACCCATATCGTCCTGGATCGCGCCCATGACGAAGCAATTGAACAAGGTGACGGCGCGGTCCGTGCCCGCCCCGGCCAGAATGCGCCCTGCGGGAAGAAACTTGAAATTCTGCAGGGCATGATAAAACTGCTCCGCCCAGTGATCGCGATCCGCATCGGCCTCTGGCATCGCCATGGCATTGGCGACGCGGCGCCAACTGTCGTCCGGCGTAGCTTCAATAGGCAGGCCCCGCGCCGATTTCAGGCGGTATTTCATGTCCCAGATCTGCTGGGAAAAGGCGGCCATTGGTTCCGTCATCTGCTGAGCCTTTTTGCGACACCAGGCCATATTCTAAAAGGGGTCATCTTAAGAATCAAGAAAAATGTTCATGTTATGTTTCAGGGGTAGTTAATAGTACATATTCACCCCGTGCCCGGTTTGCGCGGTCAGGGAAAAACCCGATTTCGTCAGGAACGCTGAGGGCCAGAAAGGTTCGTAACAGCGTGGCCTGCTTCCGCCAGCAGCCGCGCGGTGGCAGCCTCGATGCGTTCCTCCAGGGTGGCCATGAAATCGCGCCGGTTCAGGCCGGGCGCGATGGGGGGTAAAAATTCCAGCACGATGGCGCCGGGCGGGCGCAGAAATTTTCGCCGTGGCCAGAACAGGCCGGAATTCAGCGCGGCGGGCACACAGCCCACCCCAAGCTGGTGGTACATTGCGGCAATGCCGGGTTTATATTCCAGTTTTTCCCCCACTGGCGCGCGGGTGCCTTCGGGGAAAATCACCAGACTTTTACCAGCGGCGATACAGCGTTTGGAATCAGCGATCATTTTCTTGAGCGCGCTGGCATGGCCATCGCGGTCAACGCGCACCATGCCGGTGCGGATTGTGTACCAGCCAAAAAACGGGATCAGCCCAAGTTCCTTTTTCAATATATAAACAGGCTTTGGCAACAGGCTGAGAAAGATGATCGTGTCCCACATCGACTGATGCTTGCAGGCGATCAGTGCGGGGCGATTCGCGGTTAAATATTCCTGCCCACGAATTTCGATGCGAATATTGCAAATTCGGCGCAGCCCGATATTCACAAGCTGCGACCATAGCCGTATCACCCGATATGTGGCGGGTTCAGAAATCAGCATTGCTGGTGAACCCAGCACAGCCACCAAAGCGGTCATTGTATAGAGATAGATATTAAAGCCGAGAGAGCGCAGCCATAGCATCATGCCAGCCGCCCTCAATCCAGAACCGCTAGCGCGCGCAGCACAGTCAGGCGGGCTGTCAGCATGGTGATCAGCGCAGCCGTTAAGGGCGGCAATGCGGCAAGTATATAATCAACGGGCCCCAGAGCCATTCGTCCCATCCAGGGGGCCGGATCATCGCCGGTGAGATACAGGATCGCGCCAATTGTCAGGACAACCGGAACAAGGCCAATAAGCACGCCAATGACGCCAATGCCCAAAAAATGTTTCTGGAACTCCCCGGCGACAAAACTGTTATGCGCGCCGATCAGATGCATCAGCGCAACCAGTTCGTTCTGGTTCTCCAGGCTGGCCCTTGTGGCAAAGATGATCACGGCAATGGCCGCCAGCGAGATCATGGCGACAAGCGACCAGCAGATCAGCCGCGCACTTGTCGCAATCGATTGCATCTGCTCGCGCCATTGCCGGTGATCGTCAATTTCAACGCCAGGAAACTCCGCATCCAGCCGCTTGCGCAGACTATCCAGATCGCCGTCCGGGCGCAGTTCGACATCAATCAGCTGCGGCAAGGGCAACTCCTTGATTGCAGCGCTTTGTCCCAGCCAGGGCGCAAGCAGAGCCTCCATTTCGGATAGTTCCAGCGCGCGCGCCTGGGCGACGCCAGGGTGATCGCGCAATACGCCAAGAACCGATTTTACCACCGCATCGCCGCTAACACCGGATTCTGGTGGAACCTGAACCGTCACAAGCTGCTCAATCTCCGTCGCCCACTGGCCGGTGGCCCCAATCAGCGCCAATCCGCCCAATATGGCCAGGCTGGCCAAATAGACATTGACCGCAATGACCAATGGTAACAGGCGGGATCCCAGCATATTGCGGGGCAGAATTTTTGAATGGGGAATAATCATCAGCTGGCTTTCGCCCTTATCGGGGGCAATTGGCGCAAGCGGCCGCCATCTTCCAGCTGCAATTCGCCGGCATGATGGCGGTGGCGTTCCAACAGCCCCATGTCATGGGTTGCGATCAGCAGGGTTGCCCCCTGCCGGTTAAGTTCCATCAGCAACCCAAGCAAACGCTCGCCGATTTCCGCATCTACGCTGCCGGTGGGCTCGTCTGCCAGCAATAATTGCGGGCTGGCAATGACGGCGCGGGCGATGGCTACCTGCTGCTGCTCCCCACCCGACAAAAGTTCCGGATAGTGATTCAGTTTATCGCCCAGCCCAACCCAGTTGAGCAATTCTTCCACATCCCGGGTATAATCCTGCGCGGCGCGCCCTTCTATGGCCAGGGGCAGGGCGACATTTTCAAACACCGTCAAATGGCTGACCAGACGAAAGTCCTGAAACACCACGCCTACGCGGCGGCGAATTTCGGGCAGTTCGGATGCATCAAGCTGGGAAATATCCTTGCCGAACATCTCCATATACCCGCGTGAGGGGCGGTGCCCAAGATAAAGCATGCGTAACAGACTGCTTTTACCCGCGCCACACCGGCCCGTAAGGAAGTGAAAGCTTCCCGCCGCCAGGGTGAAACTGATATTGCTCAGAACTTCCGGCCCGTCTGCATATTGCAGGCCCACATTTTTTACCCGAATCATCAGGCGCCCTCCTGCCTCAAACATCGTTACGATAGTCCATTTGAGGCTTTTTGCGAACTGTCCGCTGCATAATCAGCCCTGTAAAATACGGTGGCAGGCAGCTATGCTTGCGTAATCTGGTCCTGCCAGCCTATACAGGATTTTCAAATAGATACGCGAAACTGGATGATTCTTACCTGCTCTTCTTGCGCCACGCGCTTTCTGGTTGACGCAGCCGCGATTGGGCCGGCCGGTCGGCATGTGCGCTGTGCGCGCTGTCAGCATGGCTGGTTTCAGGAACCGGCTGTTGATTTGCCGCGTTCGGTGCCACCTGAAGCAGGCACAGATACAGATAGGGCATCCGGGCAGGATGCCAGGCCGTTTGCGGACATGGTCACGCCTGCGGCCCGGCCAACGCCACTGCGCCGTGGCGCCAATCTGCCCGCAATCCCGCGCAAGTCCAGCCGAATGGCGGGAATAGTGTCATGGGGCGCATTGGCGGTGTTCGTGATCAGCCTGCTGGGGGGCGGGTATGTTTTCCGTAACCAGATCACCCATACCTGGCCACAGGCCGCAAAACTCTATGTGGCGCTGGGACTTGATCTGCCGCTTCATCAATTGCGGCTTACAGATGTCTCCTTCGCGCAAGGCATGCAGGAGGGGCGCCCCGCACTGACTGTCAAAGGCATGATCAGTAATGACAGCGGCGCCGAAATGGCTGCGCCGCGCGTACTTGTGAAATTACGCAATGCTGCGGGCAGGGACATATTCCAGTGGATCTATCAATTGCCCGAGCCCGTCCTTGGCGCAGGGACCAAAGTAAAATTTGAAACCAGCCTGGCGGATCCGCCCGGCGAAGCCCGCAATCTGGAAGTTACCTTCGCGCCTGGGGGTTAAATGTGCTGTTTGGAAACTTTTTACCTGTATTAACGCACTGTTAATAATTGCCCTGCTAAAAGATTGTCTACAGGCGCTACGAATCGTGGCTCAAACTGTTAGCATCCAAATATCGCAAGGCATTTCAGAATGGCAAAAATTCTTGTTGCAGAAGACGAACAATCCGTTCGCGAGTTGCTGACCATTGCCTTGCGCCGCAAAGGGCATGAGGTAATGGCCGTTGCAGACGGATCAGAGGCGCTTGGCGCATTATCCGCCGGTCGTTATGACCTGCTATTGACGGATATCGTCATGCCGGTTGTGGATGGCATTGCTCTGTCGCTAAAGGCCGCGCGGGACAACCCGGACATGCGCATTCTGATGATGACGGGATATTCGGCGGAGCGTCAGCGCGCCTATAATCTGGAAGAGCTGATCCATGATGTAGTTTTGAAACCCTTTACCATGGATGAGATCAGCAAAGCCGTTGATTCGGCCCTTGCCGCGTAATACCAACGGCCCTATGCCCTTATCTGTCATCCTGAGCGAAGCGAAGGATCTCCCCGAAATGGATGGGGATTCTTCGCTTCGCTTATTGGTACCTGCATCTTCAGGCAGAATGACACAACGGGTCTGTTCATCGGGCCGTTGGTATAACACACACCGTCAAAACATTTTCAGCAACCGGTCAATATAGTTCAGCTCCTCAATCGGACGGCGGCGTTGACTGGCGCGTAGTTCCAGTTCGCGGCGAATTTGCAGGGCGCGTTCAATGTCGAACTGTTCAGGCAGGGCGGTACCCCCGGCGGAATCGTTGGCCATGGAGCGGCCCAGCGGATCCTTGTCCTGTCGCGGCGCGCCATTTTCATCGCTTTCACCGTTTTGGGCCTGGGCTTTGGCGTTCTCCTCACGCAATATTTTAGCCAATGCGCCTGCGCCTGTGCGCAACTGGTCCATCGCCTGGCTTTGCTGCCCCAGCGCTTCTTCCGTCTCCCCCTTGCGTAATGCCTTTACTGCATCCTGCATGGCGCGTTCTGCACGGCCAAGCGCGTTTGGGGTGTTTTCTTTTGAAGACTGATCAAGTCTGCCTTTCAGATTATCCACGGCGCCGCGCAGTTTTTCCTGATCGCGGGCAAGGCTGCCTTCGCCGCCGCCTTTCTGTTCGCGCTGACGGTGGGTTTCGTCCTGCAATTGCTGTTGCTGGCGCATCATATTTGACAAATCTTTCAGCGCGTCTCCATACAATTTTTGTTTGGGGCTTTGTTGTCCGCCAGCCTGACCAGGGCGCATATTTTCCAGCAGGCTCTGCAATTTTGAAAGCATTTCCTGGGCTGCTTCGCGCGCGCCTGACTTGCTCAGTTTTTCAATTTTATCCAGCATCGCATCGAGATCGGATTTGTTGATCGTTTCGGAATTTTCCTGCCCCCCATTCATTTGCTGCCCATCGCCATCCAGTTCCTGTTCGGTCATGGCCTGCACATAACGTTCCAGGGCTTCACGCAACGCCTGGGTCAGGCCGGCAATTTCCTCATCGCTGGCGCCATCGCGCAATGCCTGCGTGAGCGCTTTTTGCAATGCGCGCATCTCGCTGCCGGCAATCGACAGATCGCCATCTTCCATCCGCAGGGCAAGCTGCCACAATAAATCAACCACCTGTGTGCGGGCATCATCATTGCCATGTATGTGTTTGATCCGGTGCCTTGCCACGCGCATCGCCAGGTAAACTGGCAATTCCGGCGTGAATTTATCCGGGTACAGACTCAATGCGTCCAGCGCCTGAATGGTGTGCTTGTCCTTTTCCGGTTTTGCCGCCACCGCGCGGCGCTGTTCGATAATGGCGCGCGCCACCGGGTTTTTGAACGGGCGCTGCGGTAAATTCAGCGCAATGGGCTGGGTCCGCCCGCTTTGCCCTGCGGCATCGGTCGCAATCAGGCGGATCCGCACCGGCTGACCGGCCCAGGGATGGGCGGTCAGATCTGCATAGGCGACCTGTCCATTTTTAGCATTGGCCTGCGGGGTTGGGAATTCCACCCGCAGCGGAGCTTCGGCAGATGAATTGTTAGCGGTGACATGTGTGATTTCGGCGGCGGCGGCAACAACGCCATAATCATCGGTGGCGCCATATTTGAACCGCAGGCTATGCTGCCGGGTGACGGTAATGTCTTCCAGCAGGCTAATGACCGGCGGTTGATCTGGAATGACCGTGATCTTCCATTCGCGGTTGGCTGCGCCGGGCTGGCGTAACTGTACCTGCAGGCTGTGTTCCAGCCTGACTGATGCGTGACGGTTGGCGTTATCGATTTTTGTCATTGGCAGGCGCTGTTTTTTGCCAGTGTCCGGTATCAGGTGCACTTCCGCCTCGCGCCCACCAAACAACTGCATGGAAAGCTCACTGCCCGCCGGAACAGCAATAGGGATATTTGGCGAATCTTTGGCAAGCGCCGCACCGGCCAGCATCACGGGTGATGCGCCAGTGTATGCGGGCGGCGTAATCCAGGCTTCGAGCCGCGATGGGGGCAGGGGCGCACCCAGACCTGTTGGCATGAAGCCCGCTTCGATGCGCGCCATCCATTGCGAGCCTGCCGTAAACAATCCGGCGATCAACAGAATGCCCGCCATCTGCCGCACGCCATGACGATCGAACCGGATTGTACGTGGATGGGGCAGAACAAATTTCAGATGCGGCAAGCTCTGGCGTATGCGCAACAAATGCGCGCGCCACAGATTGCGCGCGTCCGGTGCGCTGGCGCCAAGTTCCGGCCGGTCTTCCAGCGCACGCAAAGGGTGATGCAGCAAGCCATTGTCGCGTTCAATGCGCGCCAGAATCGTGCGGCGGTCCGGCAGTCTGATCTGCCCATGCTGACGAAGGACTGTTATGGCGCTGAACAGGATCAGCGCCAGCAGCGCAACCCAGTGCACCGGCGCTGGAACCAGCCGCCAGATATCAAACAGCGACAGCGCCAGGAAAAACACCAGTGCGCATATGGGCCGCCAGAAGCTTTGCCAGAGTATTTCCCACACCAGCGCCAACCGGGCCAGCATCACACGCCTGCGCAAGCCCGGAATCATTTCGGGCTTATGTTGCGGCGGCGTGTATCCGGCCCTGCTCACTTGCGCTAGCTTTCCTTGTTCAGCCAGTCGGGGATGCGGTCCAGCCCCAATAACTGTTCATATGTCTGGCGGGGGCGCACAATGGCGAACTCCGCCCCGCGCACCAGCACCTCCGGGACCAGCAGCCGGGCATTATAGGTGCCAGACTGCACGGCCCCATAGGCGCCTGCCGATAGTATCGCCAACAGGTCGCCTTCGCCAAGCATGGTCAGTTCACGATTGCTTGCGAAGCTGTCGCCGGTTTCACACACCGGTCCCACCACATCATATATGCGCATCGGCGTATTGGCGGACGGTTCCCGGATGGGCCAGATTTCATGCCAGGCGTCATACAAAGTTGGCCGGATCAGGTCATTCATGGCGGCATCGACAATGGCGAAATGGCGGCTTTCACCCTGCTTCACATAGAGGGTGCGGCAGACCAGCACACCCGCATTGCCGATGATCATCCGGCCGGGTTCAAAAATCAGGCGGCATCCCAGATCGCGGAAAATGTCCATCGCCATTGCCGCATAATCATTGGGCAGGGGCGGGTTGGCGTTGGATTGCTCATACGGGATGCCCAGCCCGCCCCCCAGATCGATGGTTGAAATTTGATGGCCGTCGCTGCGCAATTCAATGGCAAGATCACGCACTTTGGCAAAGGCTTTGCTGAATGGCGCAAGCTCGGTTAGCTGGCTGCCAATATGCACATCAACGCCAACAATGCGCAGGTTCGGCAACTGCGCCGCCTGGGCATACACGGCGCGCGCACGGGCGATGGGGATGCCGAATTTATTTTCAGATTTGCCTGTGGAAATCTTGGCGTGGGTTTTTGCATCCACATCGGGATTAACGCGGATGGCGATGGCCGCCGTCTTTCCCATGGCCGTGGCCACTTGGCTGAGCGCCAGCATTTCGGGTTCGGATTCCACATTGAATTGCGCAATGCCCACTTCAAGCGCGTGCGCCATTTCCGCGCGGGTCTTGCCGACACCAGAAAAAACGATTTTGTTTGCAGGGATGTCCGCCGCCAGTGCGCGGCGCAATTCACCTTCCGAAACGATGTCGGCGCCACAGCCGAGCTTTGCCAGTGTGCGAATGACGGCCAGATTGCCATTGGCCTTCAGCGAATAACAGACCAGCGCATCCTGTCCGGCAAAGGCGCCGGCAAAGACCGAATAATGGCGTTCAATCGTTGCGCTGGAATAGCAGTAAAAGGGCGTGCCTACAGATTCTGCAATGCGTGAAAGGGCCACATCTTCGGCATACAGTTCGCCATCGCGATAATGAAAATGATGCATGCGGTGCTACTGCTCTTCTCTGTCTTTGTTCCATTCGCGCTCCACGCGCGCATCTTGCGCGCCGCCCGGAGGCACTTCCAGTGGTCCCTTTTTCCCGCAGGCGGCGGCCATCAGTATAGCCAGCAATATCCAGGCTTTGCGGCGCATCAGCCGATTTCCTTTTTGGCAGCGGCAATGGCGGCACGCACCCGTTCGGGCGCTGTGCCGCCAAAACTGGTGCGGCTGGCAACCGATGCCTGCACCGACAGCATGGCGCGGGCCGCATCCGTTATGCGTGGCTCCACGGCCTGCAGATCGGCCAGGCTTAGTTGCTCCAGCGTCACGGATCTGGCTTCGGCGCGCTTGACCACTTCGCCGGTAATATGATGCGCCTGACGGAACGCGATGTTCAGTTCGCGCACCAGCCAGTCCGCCAGATCGGTCGCGGTGCTGTACCCCTTGCCCGCCGCCGCCAGCATCGCGTCAGATCTAATGATCATGGTGCGGATCATGCCTGTCATGGCGGCAATGCACAGGTTCATGGTGTCGGCGGCGTCAAACACCTGTTCCTTGTCTTCCTGCATGTCCTTGGAATAGGTCAGCGGCAAACCCTTCATCACCATCAGCAGGGCCGTGAACGCGCCGCCTACCCGTCCCGTCTTGCCCCGGATCAGTTCGGCGGCATCCGGGTTACGCTTTTGCGGCATGATCGAGGAACCGGTGGAAAATTCATCGGTCAGGGCGATAAAGCCAAACTGCGCCGAAGACCAGAACACAATCTCTTCCGCCAGGCGCGATAAATGCGTGGCGCAAATTGCGCATGCCGCCAGAAATTCCAGTGCGAAGTCCCGGTCGGATACGGCATCCAGCGAATTACGCATCGGCCGCGCAAAGCCCAGCGTACGCGCAGTCTGTTCCCGGTCAATCGGAAACGACGTGCCCGCCAGCGCGGCGGCCCCCAGTGGAGATTCGTTCATGCGCCGCCGCGCATCGTCAAGCCGTCCCCGGTCACGCCCAAACATTTCCACATAGGCCAGCAGGTGGTGCCCAAACGTCACGGGCTGCGCGCTTTGCAGATGGGTAAAGCCCGGCATGATCGTTGCCGCATGTTCTTCGGCGCGGATCAGCAGGGCGCGTTGCAGATCACGCAGCGCGGCTTCCAGATGGCCGGCGGCGTCGCGCACCCACAAGCGAAAATCCACCGCGACCTGATCGTTACGCGACCGCGCGGTGTGCAGCCGGCCTGCCGCCGGGCCAATCAGCTCCGCCAAGCGGGACTCGATATTCATGTGAATATCTTCCAGCGCCTCGCTGAAGGTGAATGTGCCTGCGGTGATTTCGCCTAAAATCTTATCCAGGCCGTCCTGAATTTGTACCCCGTCTGCCGCACTGATAATGCCTTGCGCCACCAGCATCTCGCAATGTGCTTTGGAACCGGCTATATCCTGTGCATAAAGCCGCTGATCAAACCCGATAGAGGCATTGATGCGCGCCATGATTTCTGAGGGGCCACCCGAAAAACGGCCGCCCCACAGCATGTTGGCGCCGCCTGCCTGGCCGGGAGATGGTTTTTTGTTCATGAGTTCGGATCTGGCCTAAAGGGGATAGTGTAAAGAAATGTCGGGCAAACGCACAGAAATAGCGATCAACAGGGTTGGGATCTTCGCCGTGTTTCTGATAGGCGCGGTATACGCTATTGCGGGGCTTTCTGGCAATGTTGCTGCTGCGGTCGATGTGGCCGCCCCGGCGCCGGGCCTGCAAAATTTTGTGCTGAAAACCGTGCCCGCTCCCTTGCCGCCGGTGCAATTTCAGGACGCCGCCGGTGCGTTTCATGATCTGAAGGAATTTAACGGCAAGGTGATTCTGGTGAATTTCTGGGCCACCTGGTGCGCCCCGTGCCGTGAGGAAATGCCGTCGCTGGACCGCCTGCAACAGGCCATGGGCGGCAAGGATTTTGAGGTGGTGATCGTCAGCCTGGACCGGGCCGGATACGCCAGGGCGGCAGCCTTCCTGGATGAAATTGGGATTAAAAACCTGGTCACCTATATCGATCCGGGCATCAAGGCCGCCCGTAAACTGGGCGCGCTGGGCCTGCCGGTGACTTTGCTGCTCAACCGCAAGGGCGATGAGATCGGCCGCCTGACCGGCCCCGCAGAATGGGATTCCGCCGAGGCCAAGGCGCTGATCGCTAAATATGCGGGGGCGCAATAGAGGCGGCCCAAAACGTTACGATTCATAAGTTTACGAAGTAACTTATTCGTCTACAGGACTAAATAGTTCCTTCCAGTCAATAGCTTCGGGGACACGGCGAGCTATAAACAGTCCGGTGATTCTTGCAGCAGGAAATCGGTTCTTCAAAATATTCGATACGGCTCGAAAATGAGACCCGGTTGTTAGCACATCATCGATCACGGCAATCCATGTCGGATATGGTTGGATTAACGTTTCATCAACTTCATAGGCTACTTCTAATTCAGCGGGCCGGAGCCTGCTTTCACTCTCATGTGAAGCCTACATTGGTTGTGTCTGAACAATGAGTTCACGAATGTCTGGTTTTATTCCACGCGGCGCTTGTAGCGATCGAAGCATATCCATCATCCGGTCATCATAGTCGGGATCGGTCTTCAGCTTTGATGGGGGAACTGGCACAAGCGTAATATCCGCCAATCGGGGGCCCAGAATTTTGGAAAAAGCGGCTGCGGCCTCAAGGATGGCACGATTTTTATAACGCCAACCTGGAGAATTTCGCATTCTCATTGGTTTCTTGAAATTATATATTAGTTGGTTGGTCGGGCTATGAGCAAAGCCCTTCCGTGCTGAATAATCCCCAAAAAACAAACACTCATCCCCGTCATTGAGAAACGAGTGATGATGTCGTGACGATTCATCGATCTTAGTGAGCCGTGACGGGAACGAGGTGTCTCCGGATGTCGTCATAATCGGCGACGCGGATTGCGCCGCGCTCCTCAAAGATGTGGGGCCATTTCAATGCAGGATTCTGGAAATTGCTCTCCAGAATAAATAATTTTCGTCTCTGCTTCAAAGCATGGCGCGCTTGCACTAGCGTTCCAGAAGTTTCACCGGCTTCTACGATAATTGTAGCCTGCGTTAGCGCGGACATAGTGATGTTACGCTCAGGGAAGAAGAAATTATTGACAGCTGGATTTTTCGGGTTGCTATAGCGCTTTACCGGAACCTGGCTGATCAACAGGTGATTTTTTGCGATTTCTTTCTGCAACTTGGCGTTTGATGCTGGATAAGCCTTTGACAATGGTGTGCCCAGCACGGCAATCGTCCGGCCATCCTGCTCGATAGCTGTTGTATGTGCGGCGGTGTCGACACCTGCTGCTAGACCTGAAACGATTGTAAAATCGTCCTGGAGAAGCGCTTTCACTAAATTTCGCGTTCTCGCCAATCCCTCTGGTGAAGGCTTACGTGTACCTACAATGGCTACGGATCGTGGTGAGTTCACCAAATCCCACCATCCCTGAAAATATAAAAGTTCGACAGGATGTTCGGCAACCCTGAGGCGTTCAGGATAGTCACCAGCACCATGGACCCGAATGCCGTAACTTTTGATTCCAGCATCCTTCAATCGGTCGTGAACGTCGTTTGCGTAGACTGAGGCCAATGACCGTTCAATAAAGTCAGAAGGAATTGCGCCCTCTCGTTTCGCGAAAAGTTCCGCCAGAGACTTGAAGGTTGTACCTTGCCGGTCCCACAGCGCTTCATACGCACCTAGCTCCAGGAATGGAGAGACGGCTCGTTGAATAAAATCTTGATGCTCAAACTCCAACTGCATGTCTTTTCCTCCTTCCGAACCGGCGATTTATTTCCAGCATTTATGAACAAATATAGAACATTGTGCCGTTCTGCAAGTTAATATATAATTACCGGCCCCGCAGAATGGGATTCCGCCGAGGCCAGGGCGCTGATCGCGCAGCATGTGGGGACGAAATAATCAGTCCGGGCGCTTTAGCGCGTCATGGATGAACTGGCCGCCAAGTTGCAGCCCGTCCGGGGCGATGCCGTGACCGGTGCCACGCGATATATGCGATTGCACCGTTAGCCCCGCCTTGACCAGCGCTTCTATCGCCGCATGCATGCGGCTGACCGGCAGCATTTCATCTTCATCGCCGTGGATCATCAGGATGGGCGGCTTGCCCCTGACTTCACCCTGCAATTTTTCTGGCCCGGCCAGCGCACCGGAATAACCGATGATCGCCGCCAGAGATATGGCGCGGCGCAGGCCGACTTGCAGGGACATCATCGTGCCCTGACTGAAACCAACCAGCACCAGGCGGCTTTCATCCAGCCCGTGGCGGGCCAGTTCCTGATCGATAAAATCATTGAGGATCGGGGCCGCGCGCGTCACACCGCGATACATTTCTTCGGGATCCAGCCGGGTAATGCCAAACCATTGAAAGCCCATGGGCGACATCTCGCACCGTTCCGGCGCGTTGGGCGAAACAAAGGCCGTGCCCGGCAGCATTTTTTGCCAATAGGGCGCAAGGCCGATCAGATCGTTCCCATCGGCGCCATAGCCATGGCAAAAAATCACCAGACTGTCAGCCTTGCCGCCATTGGCCGGATCAATTCTTGGTCCGTCAATCATTGCATTCGCCATGCTGTTTCCTTTATTCGCTGATATATTGTGATAGACGCATCATAGATATTCATGCCGCGCGCCGCCAGCCTTGCTTGGGACAATTTTTTCATGCGCATCAACAGCCCGGCCATTACCCGTTTTGCACCCAGCCCCACGGGCCTGCTGCATCTGGGGCACGCGGTGGCGGCGCTGGTGGCGCATGATCTGGCGCAGCAAACCGGTGGTCAGTTTTTGCTGCGTATCGATGATATAGACGCCAGCCGCTGCCGCCCGGAGTTTGAAACTGCGATCTGCGAGGATCTGCACTGGCTCGGGCTTGCATGGCAACCGCCAGTCCGGCGGCAATCCGATTGTCTGGCGGAATATGAAACGGCGCTGGACCGGCTGCGCGCACTGGGGCTGATTTATCCCTGCTTTTGCACCCGAAAGGAAATTTTGGCGGAAGCGGCCAGCAATCAGGATGCGCCGCATGGCGTCGGCGGCCCAATCTATCCCGGCACGTGCCGCAAACTGTCAGAGGATGAAGGCCGGGCCCGGATGCAAACCGGCGCGGTGGTTGCCCTGCGTCTGGATAATGCAAAGGCGATGGCGCTTGTTCGCGCGCCGCTGACATTCGAAGAGCATGGTGCCGGGCCGGAAGGTGAACGCGGTACAATTCCGGCGCACCCCGATCTGCTTGGGGATATTGTGCTGGCGCGCGGCGGCAATAATGGCCTCGCCGGGTGCAGCTATCATCTGGCTGTGGTGGTGGATGATGCGGCACAAAAAATCAGTTGCGTCACCCGTGGCCGCGATCTGTTTTTTGCGACCCATATTCAGCGCCTTTTGCAGGCGGTTCTGGAATTGCCTGTTCCGGAATATCTGCATCACGCATTGGCGGTTGATGCGGCAGGAAAACGGCTTGCCAAACGTCACGACGCATTAGCTTTGCGGTATTTTCGGGAGCAGGGAATAACATCTGCGCAGCTGCGCACAATGGCGCAGATGGTCATTGACTAACCTGCGAAACGGATATCCTTGTCCTGCACCAGTTGTGCCGATCGGGAAGTTTTGCGGGCGGTGCACCAGCCAATCAAATCACCTAGGGGCAGCGGCTTGCTGTAATAATAGCCCTGCACCTGATCGCACCCTTCCTGCTGCAGAATTTTTAATTGCTTTTCTTCTTCGACACCTTCGGCAATGACCTGAAGGTGAAGGCTGTGCGCCAGTGCAATAACAGCGCGGACAATGGCGATATCTTCGGCATTTGCAGACATTTCAGTGATGAAGGAGCGATCAATCTTTAGTGTACTGAGGGGAAACTGGCGCAAATAGGTTAGCGATGAATAGCCGGTGCCAAAATCATCCAGCGCCAGGCCAACCCCTAGTAGATAAAGGGCATTCAATGTAATGCTCGATTTTTCAATGTCATCCATGACCATGCTTTCGGTGATTTCCACCTCAAGGCGCTTTGCCGGCAGGCCTGTCTCTTTCAGTATCCCGCTGATCATGCCTATCAAATCTTTATGAAGCAGCAAATTCGCCGACAGATTGACGGACACCCGTTCAATATCAACGCCAATATCAATACAGCGCTTAAGATCGGCGCAGGCGGCCCTTATCACCCATTCGGTCATGGGAAAAATAAGCCCGGAAGCTTCGGCAATGGGCACAAACATCACCGGCGGTATCATGCCGCGTTCTGGGTGCTGCCAGCGTATCAGGGCTTCAACGCCGCGCACTTCGCCGGTGTTGATGTCAACCTGCGGCTGATAATGCAGCACCAGCTGATTATTGGTTATCGCATTGCTTAGCTCATCTTCAAGCTGTCTGCGCAGCCTGACCTGTTCATTCAGTGCGGCGTCAAACACCTGATAACGGCCCGGACCATGCTGCTTGGCGCTGGTAAGCGCCATCTGGGCGTTTTTTAGCAATGTCTCTGCGTTCTGGCCGTCAGTGGGATAAAGCGTTACGCCGATGCAGCAACTGATATTCAGGGTTTGTCCTTCAATCACGAAAGGTTCAGCCAGAGCCGCGATAATTTTCTGCGCAAGACTATCAATAATCTTGACGGCGTTTGAATTGCTGACCAGCACGGCAAACTCATCGCCGCCCATGCGCGCAACAGAATCCGTCGCGCGCATGCATTGCCGGATGCGTTGTCCCGCCTGCTGCAACAGTATATCACCTGCGGCGGCGCCGACCCTGTCATTGATATCCTTGAAATGATCAATATCGATGATCAGCAGCAAAACGGCGCGATCAAACCGGTCGGAATGGCGTAGGGTGTTTTTCAGCCGGGACTGAAAATAGGCGCGATTGATCAAGCCGGTCAGATGATCCTGGTAAGCCAGTCTGCGGACATTGCGTTCCGCCCATTTGCGCTTAACGCGCTCGCGGCGCAATACCGCTGCATGCTTTAATATCCCGGCGGGCGGTTGTATGCCGAACCTGGATTCTGGTTTTTCAGCCGGCGCAGAAAGAGCGGAAGTGTTACGCCCAAAAATAATCTCATATTGATGGCCGCCGGCCCAATGATGGGCACAGGTCAGTTCAAGATTATGCCATCCTGTTTCGGGTGCTCCCAGCCGGCAATGGCTGCGCGCGCCAAGTCCCGGTGTGGCATTGCCGGTGGGATTGCACCACCAGGAATTCAGGGTCCAGCTATCCGCCTCATGCACCAGCGAATTGAAATACTGTCCGGTCAGGCTGTCAGACTGCGGATTTTCCTTTCCCAGCAGACGCACCGCCGTGTCATTCAGTAAAATGATCTTGCCATCCTGGCATAGGCAGGCAAATCCGGCCGCTCCCGTGATCAGCCTGACGGCGACCGCAAGTTCTGGCGTTAAACCACCTGAATTTTTGTTCCCCAAACTCACACGCAGCTCCCATTGGCGGCGCTTGCCTCTTTTATTCGCCGCACCTAGCAACATATTCACGGTTCACCATGAACCGCTCCCAATCTTATGTCTGAAAAGGCAATATTTCGTTAATGAGTATTGGATTGTCCCGGCGGAAAATTGTCATTGCAAGTCAATTTATTAAGCATGATTTCAGGGGAGTTTTTGCGCTGGCGCTAGCGCATCTCGAAATGCGTGATATTGTGGTCCGGCCCCTTGTGGAGGATCAGATCGGCGCGCCGCCGGGTTGGCAAAATATGATCATTCAGATTTTTGCCATTTATTGTTGACCAGACAAAATCCACAACGGCAAGCCGCTGCTCCGCAGTTAAAGGCGCAAAACGCGCATAAAACGACTTTGGGTCATTCACCGCCGCTTCGGTCAGGACCAGAAAGCGTTCCGTAAACCATTTCCTAATCAGGCTTTCGTCTGCATGCAGATAAATCGAATAATCAAAAAAATCCGATGCGGACAAATGATCGCTGCTCCCATCCGGCAGATGGGGCTGTAGAACGTTAATACCCTCGACGATCACGATATGCGGGTTCTGGATCACCTGCCCATGACCGGGCATGATGTCATAGGTGATGTGGGAATATACTGGCGCCGTCACCGCTTTCTCTCCGGATTTCAGGCGTCTGAGAAAATCGACCAGCCCATTGCCATCGAAACTTTCGGGAAAGCCTTTGCGTTCCATTAAACTGCGTCGTTCCAGTTCGGCGTTTGGAAACAGAAAGCCGTCGCTGGTAACCAGCGCCACATCGGAATGTTCCGGCCAGGCGGCCAGGGCGTTCTGCAGGAATTTTGCGGATGTGCTTTTGCCCACAGAGACACTGCCAGCAAGCCCAATGATGAAGGGCGGCATCATGGGGGCGACGCCCAGCATGGCCGCCGTTCGCGCCTGAAGCGCCTCAAGGGCGTTGATCCGCTGATGGATCAGGAGCGCTAGCGGCAGGTAGATGCTGGTAAATTCGTCTCTTTCCTTATCCACCCCGTCATGTGTCAGCCGCGACAGGGCGCCGGATATCACGGCGTCCGGGATTTCCTTTTGAAGCCGTGACAAAACATCCCGATGGTGTTGTTGAAAAACCATATAATTGATCCTAAAATCGGGCCGGTCGCCTATAACACGTAAATTTAACAACAGCATACGCTTGACCGGAGGCGCAAGAGTGTGATTCTGTAAATATATGGATTTACGACATGAAATGCGTCGAAGATTGCGCCATGCGGCGGTGCCGGTGATTTGCGCCTGCGCAGTGGTTTACTTTGGCTACCATGCCATTCAGGGGGATCATGGCCTGATCACCTATCTGCGCTATGGCCAATATATCGGGTCGCTGCAAGCTGAATATGATCAGACCGTCCGCGCCCGCGAAAGACTGGAACACCGGGTGTCGCTGCTGCGCTCGCAAAGCCTCGATCCCGACCTGCTGGAAGAACGCGCCCGCGACGTGCTAGGCTTTGCCCATCCAAATGACCGGGTAATCTATCTGGATCAGTTGCCCAAGGATGGTGCTAAATCCGACTGATCATTTAATTTATCTGTTATTTCAATGATTTATTGATAATTTGCAGATTATATATGGTTCTGCACAGAGACTGGTGAAGATAGTTGAGGGAGCTTAGGTCTGGTATGGCTGCTGCATCTGCCAAGAACCCCGCCAATAAACCGACTAGGGCCGCGCCAAAAAATGCGCAGTCTCAATCCGGGCTGGAAACCCTGCCACACCTGTACCGTGAAATGCTGCTGATCCGCAGGTTTGAGGAGCGGGCCGGCCAGATGTACGGCATGGGCCTGATCGGCGGCTTCTGCCATCTGTATATCGGCCAGGAAGCGGTGGTGGTCGGCATGCAGGCCGCCAGCCAGGAAGGCGATCAGATGATTACCGCATACCGCGATCATGGCCATATGCTGGCCATGGGGCTGGACCCAAAGGGCGTGATGGCGGAACTGACCGGGCGCGCAGGTGGCCTGTCCAGAGGCAAAGGTGGCTCGATGCATATGTTCAGCGTCGAAAAGAATTTTTATGGCGGCCACGGCATTGTGGGGGCGCAGGTGTCGCTTGGCACAGGGCTGGCCTTTGCCAATCTCTATCGGGCGAATGGCGCGGTCGCCATGGCCTATTTCGGCGATGGCGCCAGCAATCAGGGCCAGGTCTATGAAAGCTTTAATATGGCTGAGCTGTGGCGGCTGCCGATTGTCTATGTAATTGAAAACAATCACTATGCCATGGGCACGTCGGTTGAACGCTCCAGCGCCATGCCCGATCTGCACCGGCGCGGCGAAAGCTTCGCCATTCCCGGCCGCAAGGTGGATGGCATGGATGTGCTGACGGTGCGTGACGCTGCGCTGGAAGCATTAGCGCATTGCCGTTCCGGCAAGGGGCCGATCATTCTGGAAATGATGACCTATCGCTATCGCGGGCATTCCATGTCCGACCCGGCCAAATACCGCACCACAGAAGAAGTGCAGAAAGTACGCGCCGAACAGGACCCGATCGACCGGGCGCGCGCCAGACTGCTGAGCGAGGGCCTGATCGATGAGGCCGGACTGAAGGAAATCGACCGCGAGGTCAAAGCCATTGTGGCCGAGGCTGCGGAATTTGCCCAAGCCAGCCCCGAGCCCGATCCGTCGGAATTGTTCACCGATATATTGCGCTGAAACGGAGCCAAAACAGAAATGCCCATCCAGTTGTTAATGCCTGCTTTGTCGCCTACCATGGAGGAAGGCAAACTTGTTAAATGGCTGGTCAGGGAAGGCGGCAAAATTCAGGCCGGTGACATCATTGCCGAAATCGAAACCGACAAGGCGGTGATGGAATATGAATCTGTGGATGATGGAGTAATCGGCCGCCTGTTATTTCCCGACGGCGCGGAAGGCATCAAAATCAACACGCCCATTGCGGTGATATTGCAGGACGGTGAAGCCGCGGCGGCGATGGATGGGTTTTCTGCCACAGCACCTGTTACGCCTGCGCCAGCTGCGGCGCCGGCAAAAGCGCCCGCAATGGCAAAGCCTGTAGCAGCCGCGAAGGCGGCTGAACCAGAAGTGCCTGCGGAAACCAAATTTGTCAGCATGACGGTGCGCGAAGCGCTGCGCGATGCCATGGCGGAAGAAATGCGCCGGGATGACACTGTGTTTTTGATGGGCGAGGAAGTGGCGCAATATGAAGGCGCCTACAAGATCAGTCAGGGGCTGCTGGCGGAGTTCGGCCCCAGGCGTGTGGTGGATACGCCGATCACGGAACATGGCTTTGCGGGCATTGGCGTAGGTGCGGCGCTGGCTGGCCTGCACCCCATTGTCGAATTCATGACCTTTAATTTTGCGATGCAGGCCATCGACCATATCATTAATTCGGCGGCTAAAACTTTGTACATGTCCGGCGGGCAGTTGGGCGCGCCGATTGTATTTCGTGGCCCCAATGGCGCGGCCGCGCGGGTGGCGGCCCAGCACTCACAATGCTATGCGGCGTGGTATTCGCAAATTCCGGGCCTGATCGTGATTGCGCCCTATGATGCGGCATCGGCCAAGGGATTGCTGAAGGCGGCAATCCGCAACCCCAATCCGGTGGTATTTCTGGAAAACGAAAAGCTGTATGGGCGCAGTTTTGATGTGCCTGTGCTGGATGATTTTGTTCTGCCGATTGGCAAGGCGCATATTATTCGCCCCGGGCGTGATGCAACCATTGTGAGTTTTTCGATTGGCGTGGGAAAATCGCTGGAGGCGGCGGAGATTCTGGCCGCCGAAGGCATTGACGTGGAAGTAATCGATCTGCGCACCCTGCGCCCCATGGATATGGAAACCGTGCTGGCCTCGGTGCGGCGCACCAATCGCTGTGTCGCGGTGGAAGAAGGCTGGCCGCAATCCGGCATTGGCGCGGAAATCGCCGCCAGCATCATGGAACATGCCTTTGATGATCTGGATGCGCCGGTCATAAGGGTGTGCGGCAAGGATGTGCCAATGCCCTATGCCGCCAATCTGGAAAAGCTGGCGCTGCCACAGCCCGAAGACATTGTGTCTGCGGTGAAAACCGTATGTTACCGCTAGGGACGCGCGCATGATCACCATCACCATGCCCGCATTGTCGCCGACCATGGAAGAAGGCAAGCTTGCGAAATGGTTTGTCAAGGAAGGCGATACTGTATCCGCCGGGGACATCATCGCCGAAATCGAAACCGACAAAGCGACCATGGAATATGAAGCCATCGATGATGGTATTGTAGGAAAGCTGCTGGTCAGTGAAGGCCAGGAAGCCATCAAGATCAATGCGCCGATTGCGGTGTTTCTGGAGGCGGGGGAGGATAAGGCGGCGCTGGCGAATTTCAAACCGGCTGCCGCTTCTGCGGGCGCTGCCGCGAAAGCCATTCCAATGGCGCCCGTGACGGTTAAGCCCGCCGCCATGCCCGCCGCCCCGCAGCAACCATCCGTCCCTGGAACAAAATCCGGCGCCCGGATTATCGCTAGCCCGCTGGCGCGGCGGCTTGCGGCGCAAAAGGGGCTTGATCTGGCGCGCATCGCAGGTAGCGGCCCGCATGGCCGCATCATCAAACGTGATCTGGAAGGGGCGCAGCCCATGGCCGCCGCAGCGCCGGCCGCAGCGGTTGTGGCGCAACCCGCAGTCAATGAACTGGCATTGTTCGCCGAAGGTTCATACGAAATTGTTCCACACACACCGATGCGCAAAACCATTGCGCGGCGTTTGACCCAATCCAAAAGCACTATCCCGCATTTTTATCTGACCATTGATTGTGATCTGGACGCCTTGCTGGAAATGCGCGAAAAATTGAACGCGCGTGCGCCAAAAGGCGACGATGGGTATAAACTCAGCGTCAATGATTTCATCATTCGGGCCAGCGCCCTGGCGTTAAAGCGTGTGCCGGAGGCCCATGCATCCTGGACAGATACCGGATTGCTGCGCCACAAACATGCAGATATCGGCGTGGCGGTTTCCATCGATGGCGGGCTGATCACGCCGATCATCCGCCATGCCGATGGCAAGGGGCTGGCGGAAATTTCCAATGTGATGCGCGATCTGGCGGAACGCGCGCGGGCGCGTAAATTGAAGCCCAGTGAATATGAAGGCGGCACATTTTCCATTTCCAATCTGGGCATGTTCGGAATCCGGGAATTTTCCGCCGTCATAAATCCGCCGCACAGCATGATCCTGGCGGTTGGTGCGGGCGAGCAGCGTCCCGTGGTGCGCAATGGCGCGCTGGCCATGGCGACACAGATGAGTTGCACCCTGTCCTGTGATCACCGTGTCGTCGACGGAGTATTGGGCGCGCAGTTCCTGAATGTGTTCAAGGGGTTTATCGAAGCCCCCCTGACCATGTTGTTATGAGAATGGTTATGACTTCTATTTTACGTCATTGCGAGCGAAGCGTGGCAATCCAGAGTCACAAACTCAGGCTTTCCCGTGGGACTCTGGATCGCCACGCCGCTACGCGGCTCGCGATGACGGTCAATTTGTGCTGGTGTGATTGATGGCTGAAAATTCATATGACGTGGCGGTGATCGGATCGGGACCCGGCGGTTATGTGGCGGCGATCCGCGCGGCGCAACTGGGCCTGTCGGTTGCGATTATTGAACGCGATCAGCTTGGCGGCATCTGTCTGAACTGGGGCTGCATTCCGACCAAGGCGCTGTTGCGATCCGCCGAAGTGTATCATCTGGCGCAGCATCTGGATGCGTTTGGCCTGGCGGCGGATAATGTGCGTTTTGACGCCGCTAAAATCGTCAAGCGCAGCCGCGACGTGGCGGGCCGCCTGAATGGCGGCGTCAAACATCTGCTGAAGAAAAACAAAGTCACAGTGATCGAAGGCGTTGCCACGCTGGCGGGCAAGGGGAAAATTTCCGTTACCGCCAATGGCAAGGCACAGGAAGTCATGGCGAAAAATATTATTCTGGCCACCGGCGCGCGGGCGCGGCAAATGCCGGGTCTGGAAACAGATGGCAAGCTGGTCTGGTCCTATCGTGAAGCGATGGTTCCCGCCGCCATTCCGCCATCGCTGCTGGTGGTGGGATCGGGCGCCATCGGTATTGAATTCGCCAGTTTCTACCGCACCATGGGCAGTGATGTGACGGTGGTCGAAGTACTGGACCGGGTTCTGCCGGTGGAAGACGCCGAAATTTCCGCGCTGGCCCGCAAGGCGTTTGAAAAACAGGGCATGAAAATTCACACCGGCGCCAGCGTGAAAAGCCTGACGCACGGCGCCGGCACGGTCACCGCCAGCATTGATCTGGGCGGGGGCAAGATGCAATCGCTCACCGTTGCGCGCGTCATCATGGCGGTCGGCATTGTCGGCAATGTGGAAAATCTGGGTCTGGAGGCCGCAGGCGTCAAGGTCGAAAAAACCCATGTCGCCGTCAATGAATGGTGCGAAACCGGCGTACCGGGCATCTATGCCATCGGCGATCTTGCCGGGCCGCCCTGGCTGGCGCACAAGGCCAGTCATGAAGGTGTGATCTGCGCCGAACGCATCGCAGGCGTCAAAGGCCTGCATCCGCTGGAAACAAAAAATGTGCCGGGCTGCACCTATTGCATGCCGCAGGTCGCCAGCGTGGGCCTGACCGAAGCCGCCGCCAAAGCGGCGGGCCATGAAGTGCGCGTGGGCCGCTTTCCCTTCGCAGGAAACGGCAAGGCCATCGCGCTGGGTGACACGGAAGGCCTGGTGAAAACCGTGTTCGACGCCAAAACCGGCGAACTTCTGGGCGCGCACATGATCGGCGCAGAGGTTACCGAACTGATCCAGGGCTATTGCGTCGCCAAAACACTGGAAACGACAGAATCCGAATTGATGCACACCATCTTCGCGCATCCCACATTGAGTGAAATGATGCATGAAAGCGTCCTGGACGCCTATGGCAGGGTCATTCATTTTTAATGCTTGCATCAGAGGATGTGCATCATTACACTTGTACTGTATCATGTACATGTGGAGAAGGGTGTGCGCGTCGTAAATTTCTCGGAGGCGAGAAACAGCCTCAAAAAATTGATTGATACGGTGATTGAAGACGCAGACTTCACTGTTATTGCCCGGCGCGATGCGCCGGATGCTGTGGTGATGTCACTGGATACCTTCAATGGATTGATGGAAACTGTTCATCTATTGAAGACACCGGCCAATGCGGCGCATCTGGCGCGTTCCATCAAGCAATACAGGCAAGGCAGGGTGAAACTGCGCGACATGCAGGATTTGGATGGCTAGCCGTCTTACCTGGACGCTTGCGGCATGGGAAGATTATCAGTACTGGCAGAAGCAGGATCGAAAGACCTTAAAGCGTATAAACAGCTTAATTCAGGATTGTTTGCGTCAGCCGTTAACAGGCATCGGCAAACCTGAACCGTTGCGTGAGAACCTGGCCGGGTTTTGGTCACGGCGCATTGATGAATCCAACCGGCTGATTTATGCGGTGGAAAATGATGAACTGGTTATTATTGCCTGCCGTTACCATTATGCGTGAGTGGACGACATCGACCTGCTTCCGAAAAAATGAACCCGCTTTGCCACCACCTGATCTCACGGTAAATAACGACACCCGATGCGAATGGGTTATGCTGCGAGACAATTGGCGGCAAATTCTTGACCCATCCGCATGATTCTGGATAATTCTTATGGCGCTTGAATCCGCTATCGGTTCGGCCAACACAACGCGGGCGTCATCATCGCTGACCCTGCGGATGAAATTCAGCCGTATAAACTGGCCGCTGGTTGTCATGCTGGCTGTGATCGCCAGTGTGGGGGCGGCGGTGCTGTATTCGGCCGGCCGTGGATGGATGCCCTGGGCGGGGATGCATTTGCTGCGCTTTTCGCTGGGCGTGATGATGATGCTGACCGTGGCGATGATTGACATCCGGCACTGGATGCGTTTGGCCTATCCCATTTATGGTTTTGGCCTTGTGCTATTGATCTGGGTTGAGATTGCCGGTGAGATTGGCATGGGCGCACAGCGCTGGATCGATCTGGGTTTTCTGCAATTACAGCCATCAGAAATTATGAAGATCGCGCTCGTGATGGTGTTTGCCCGGCATTATCACAGCATGAATCCGGGGCGAATATCACGTCCGGTGTCGTTGCTGTTGCCATTAATTCTTGTGCTGATCCCTGTTGCGCTGGTGATGCGTCAGCCGGATCTGGGAACGGCGTTGCTGTTGCTGGCAGGGGCTGGCGGGCTGATGTTTCTGGCAGGTGTTTCCTGGATTTATTTTGCAGGCGCGATTGCCTCGGTCATGGCGGCGCTGCCGATTGCATGGGGCTTTTTACGCGAATATCAAAAAAACCGTGTGCTGACATTCCTGAACCCTGAACAGGATCCGCTTGGGACAGGGTATCACATCATGCAATCGAAAATCGCCTTTGGTTCCGGCGGGATTTTTGGCAAAGGCTATATGCAGGGCACCCAGAGCCATCTGGATTTTCTACCGGAGATGCAGACGGATTTTATTTTCACCATGTTTGCGGAAGAGATGGGCATGATCGGGGCCATCCTTCTGCTTTGTCTGTTTGGCATGGTGATTGTCTATGGCTATGTCATTTCCCTGCGGGTGCGCCATCAATTTGGCCGGTTGATCGTGCTTGGGGTAATTCTGAATTTCTTCCTCTATGTGTTTATCAACATGGCCATGGTTATGGGGCTGATCCCGGTGGTGGGCGTGCCACTGCCCTTTGTTTCTTATGGTGGCACTGCTATGCTGACACTGTTATTCGGATTTGGTCTGGTACTGAGCGCTTCCGTGCATCGGGGCGTGCCAATACCCGAAAATGCCGGAATATTCTTTTAATGGGGGTATTGTATGGGCGGACCCGATAATTCAGTCTTGTGTGATTTTCTCAATGCGCTGCTGGAAGCAGAACGCGCGGGCGCAAAAGCCGCAACTGTTTTTTGTCGCGATTATGCAGGCGGTCCCGCCGAAGCGCTTATCGAACAGGTGCGCCGCGACGAGGCCTGGTGCTGTGGCATGCTGACCGGCTGGGTGACAAAGCTGGGCGGCGCCCCCACAACACTTACGGGCAGTTTTCTGGAAAAGGTGTTGGCCAAGCCGGGGCTGGAAGCGCGCCTTGCTTTTCTTAATCGCGGTCAGGACTGGGTCGTGCGCAAACTCGAAGAAATGATTCCACAGCTTGACGAGAGCGATTTACGTATGGATTTGTCTCACATGCTAGCCCTTCATGTGCAGAATATCGCGGAATGTGCAGCTTTTCTGGATCGCCCATAAGCGCCTTATTAACGCCATAAATTACCTGTCTACCGGTAATGATAGACAGTTTGCTCGTGCTTTGTTATATGCACCGTTCTATCCGGGACGGGTGATTAGCTCAGTTGGTAGAGCAGCTGACTCTTAATCAGCGGGTCGCAGGTTCGAATCCTGCATCACCCACCAGCTGGTATTTGTCAGATGGGTTTCCTGGAGAGGCGGTTCCCAATTCTGTTTTGGCAGTTATGCAAAAAAGTTTTGTGTTTGCATGGGTGATGCATTCCTGCGGGATGAATGAAATGGGACGCATGTGATTCGGGAGTGGTGGGGCAATTTCTTTTCACTGAACACAAGTCCGCCCAGATACTGGGTAGACCGTTACTGGGGGATCAATGGGTCGCCAGACTGGGGCAAACCGGCTTGGCCCGGCTGGCGCAAGCCTCCATTGTTCTGGAATGGCGAATGGCCGTTGAGGATCGTTTTCATTCTGATGGCGTGCGGTCCGGCAGCAATCATTCTGTTCGGTCTTGCGCCGATCATAAATATTTGGCCCGGTGGCTTTTGATGTTCGGGAACGCTTACCCGAAAATCGACGAAACTGCCAAAGCTCCTGGATTTTGTCAGAAAAGCAGGTAGCGCCAGACAAGCGCAAAATGGCTAAAGTTAGAAGTTATATGGTCACATTTGTGTGCATTACTGCTTGCGGCATAGGTGATTCTTGCTAAATATTTACCACTGATCATATTTCAGATTTATTGATGGGAATGTCCTGTGGGGGATAAGAAAAAGCCTGATCTGATGCAATCCTATTTTGTTTATGTGCTTGGCAGCGGCGATGCCAACGGTTTTCGAACCTATGTTGGCTGTACAACCGATCTGGAGCGGCGGCTGTCTGAACATAATGCGGGAACCGGGGCGCGATCTACCCGTGGGCGGAAATGGCGGATAATTTATTCTGAGCGGGCCGAGAACCGCAGTGCGGCGCAGTCCCGCGAATGGCACATCAAACGGGACCGCGCATTTCGCAAAACGCTGGCGCGGCATATTCCAGGCGCCCTGTGACTCTGATCCAGAATATTTACCGGATGCGGCATAGTCCTGGAATCACCGCACAACAAGGCTGCTGCCGGGGCCGCACGCCCGTAAAATGGCCAGCAGATCGTTGCGGCGCAACGCGACACAGCCCGCTGTTGGCGCCAGGTTTGGTTTTGCAATATGCATGAAAATCGCGCTGCCCATGCCGTCAATGACCGGTGCATCGTTGTGGCCCAGCACGACAATGATGTCATAAACCGGGTCGGCGCGGCGCAGGCGTTCGGCGCTGGCGTTTATCGGTAACTGTATCTGGTAATTATATTCGGGGTGGCCGGGCGCGTCGCACCAGCCGTCGCGCGGGCCGATGGGATTTACTTCTAACGCGGTATCAGGGCATGGCATGCGATCTGCGCGATACAATATTCGGCGCAATTCAAATTCACCGGCGGGGGTAGCGCCATCGCCTTCGCGCTTATCGCGCCTGATGCCGCTGCGTCCGATGGCACATGGAAAGCTGCGTCCACCCGCATGCAACAGGCCACGGGTGGGGCGAATATACTGGGAAAGACGTAGCTTCAATATTGCCTAGCCATCAAAATCGCCCGCCAGAGCGGCGCGGGTCTTTGGTGTCAGCAGCGCCATATGCGCGTAATTTTCGTGCTCAAAGCCCAGCATGATTTGCACGGCGGGGTCGCGGAACGCCTTGATCTGGGCCGGTGTAAACGGAAAATGCAGAAAATGCACGGCTGAGGTTTTGCCATCTTCGCGAGTGCGATCTTCGCCGGGTTCAGGTACGGCTTTGATGCGCTCCGCCCCTACCTGTATAAATGTATCGCGCTCTATATACGACAATGTGCGCAGCACCCGTTCACGGCGCACCGGGTCTTCGATTTCAAACATCAAGGTACAGACCAATTCTGATCCTTGCGGCACCAGCGGGTTATAGGCGGCAAGCTCGTCCTCAAGCTGCGCATCGCCGCCTTTTTCGATATACAGCATTTCCTGAATCTGTTGCAGCATGGTGTCGAAATTTTCAAAATAGAACGTGGCGATTGGGCCAACTTCTACCCGGCGGTCAGCTTTCAGCGCCACCATTTCCGCGCGGCGCTGCTTGCGCACGGCCACATAATCATTAAACGGAAGAAGGTCATTTTTGCTGATGGCGCGGCGTGTTTTATTCATGTCACCAATCCATAGGCGCGGGCCATCAGCTCGATTGGATGATGGGCCTGTTCTGGAATTTTCGTCTCGCCGTCAATGCCTTCCATCACCTGCAACAGATGTTTTGCCGCCAGCGGACATTCCGAAACCACAAAGGCGTTGGCCTGGCTGCGTGCAGTGGCGGCGGCGGGCTTGCCGATTTTCATGGCCGATGGCCGGGTCTTTTTCATCACGCCAAACGTGCCGCCATGGCCCGAACAGCGTTCGATCACATCCAGTTTGACCTGCGGGATCATGCGCAGCATTTCCGCGCCTTTGGCCCCCATATTCTGGGCGCGCGCATGACAGGCCAGATGCAGGCTGACACCGCCCGCAATCGGCTGCATGCCCTCCGCCAGGCCCGGCTTTTTGGCAATATCGACTACATATTCGTCTATGTCGAAGGTGGATTTGGACAGGCGCGCGATATCCTTGTCTTCGGGCAGCAGAAGCGGCCATTCGAATTTCAGCATCAACCCGCAACTGGCCGTCAGCGTGATGATGTCATAGCCCTTTTCGATCCATTTGATCAGTTCGCGCGACACCTTGTCCGCTTGTTTTGCGACGCGGGGCAGATTGCCCTGTTCCAGAAACGGCATGCCGCAACAGGCGGGATAGACAACCTCGGTCTCGACGCCGTTCTTCGCCAGCACGGCGCGCGCGGCCATACCGATGCCGGGATTATTGTAATTCACAAAACAGGTGGCATAAAGCACCGCCTTGCGGCCATAGGCCGGCGCGGATGTGTTCACTTCGGGCGGCGCGGATTTGGCCGACATCACAAAGGTTTTGGAATTGAATTTCGGCAGTTCCGCCTTGGCGTCAATGCCGGCGATCATTTCCACGATGGGCCGGGTTAATTTATTATCCGTGGACGACCCCCAATTCACCAGCGGCGCCAGCGGGCGCGCCAGCGTTCCGTTGCGGTCCATCTCGGCCAATTGTCCGGGCACAAATTCCGCATTGCCCTTTTTATATTCGGCGGCGCGATAGCGCAGCATCAGATGCGGAAAATCCAGATTGAATTCATGCGGCGGCACATAGGGGCATTTGGTCATAAAGCACATGTCGCACAAGGTGCAGGCTTCGATGACGGGCGCAAATTGCTTGCTGTCAACGCTGTCCAGTTCGCCGGTGGGGCTTTCATCCACCAGATCGAACAGGCGCGGAAAGGAATCACACAGATTGAAGCAGCGCCGGCACCCATGACAAATGTCAAACACCCGATGCAGTTCCGCATCGATCTTTTCCATGTCGTAGAAATCGGGATTATTCCAGTCCAGTGGGTGACGGATTGGCGCCTCGGTGCTGCCTTCTTTCATGGGGGATTCCTACGCTCAGATTATTAAAGCGTCATCGCGAGCGAAGCGTGGCGATCCAGAGTCTCACGCGAAGGCCGTGTTTGTGACTCTGGATTGCCGCGGAGCGTTGCTCCTCGCAATGACGCAGCGAGTTTGCGTATCAATCGGTAATTATCAGTCTCAGCTATCCAGCGTGGTCAACGCCTTGGTGAAACGTCCGGCATGGGACTTTTCAGCCTTGGCAAGGGTTTCGAACCAGTCGGCGATTTCGCCAAAGCCTTCTTCGCGGGCGGTGCGCGCCATGCCCGGATACATATCCGTATATTCATGGGTTTCGCCGGCAACAGACGCCTTCAGATTGTTGCTGGTGGAGCCGATGGGCAGGCCGGTTGCCGGGTCGCCAACGCCTTCCATGAATTCCAGATGGCCGTGCGCATGGCCGGTTTCGCCTTCGGCGGTGGAGCGGAACACCGCCGCCACATCGTTATAGCCTTCCACGTCGGCCTTTTGCGCGAAATACAGATAGCGGCGGTTGGCCTGGCTTTCGCCGGCGAAGGCGGCTTTCAGATTGTCGAGGGTTTTGCTTTTTCCCAGGTCTGCCATTGATCTTGCTCCTTGGCTTGGTTGATGCCCGTTTTGGGCTGAACTATGCTAGATGGGCTATGCCCGTTTACTGTAGTGTATATAGCCGGATGAGGCGGCAACGTCAATAGTTTAGAATCATTTTAATTTGTGAAAAAACAGTGACACGCCTTTCGGCGCAGACCTAGCCTTGCCGGGACAGCCTGATAATGACATCCACACGGGAAATCCTGGCCCCGTCCGGTACCGCAGGAAGCCCACGAATATCCACATTCGCACCGTCAATATCGACCAGCCCGCCGCGATCTTCGAAAAAGAAATGGTGATGGTCCGTCACATTCGTATCGAAATAGGTGCATGCGGAATCGACTACGACCTCGCGCAGCAAACCCGCATTGGTGAACTGATGCAGGGTATTGTACACGGTCGCCAGCGAGACTTTCACCCCAGCAGCCTGAGCCTGCTCAAACAGCAACTCCGCCGTAACATGATGGTAGCCGGGTTCAAACAGTAACCGGGCCAAAGCCACACGCTGACGCGTAGGGCGCAGATTCACTGCGCGCAGCCTGACCAGCGCGTCTGAAAATTGGGGGGAGGGTACGTGTGTCTCCATAGCCCACAATATTGGCACACAGCGTGCATTTGTCCACACATATCACGGGGCCAATATGCTAAATTACAGGGTATTAGAGTCTGGGGCGCGCAAAAATGCATAACGCTGTAATACATCCCTTAACTCCAGCCTGGCATCTGTTTGTGCCAAAGCTGGTTACCGTCCTGCGCGAAGGCTATAAGGCGCGGGATTTTCGCGATGACGCGATTGCCGGTTTGACGGTGGCGATTGTCGCCTTGCCGCTGGCCATGGCGCTGGCGATTGCATCTGGCACAACGCCAGATAAAGGCCTGGTTACTGCTGTTGTCGCCGGGTTTATGATATCCGCGCTGGGCGGTAGCCGGTTTCAGATCGGCGGGCCGACGGGCGCCTTTGTGGTTGTGGTCTTCAATGTCATTCATGCGCATGGCTATGACGGGCTGGTGCTGGCCACCTTGATGGCAGGCGTAATGTTGCTCATTGCGGGCATTGCGCGGTTTGGCGACTGGATAAAATATATTCCCGATCCGGTCGTGACGGGCTTCACTTCCGGCATAGCGGTGATCATTTTTTCCAGCCAGATCGGCGACCTGTTCGGGCTTTCGCTGGCCAGCGTACCGGCGGATTTTTTTGCCAAATGGGGGGCGTTCTGGCAGGCGCGCGGCAGTTTCAGCCCGTGGGCGGCGGGCGTAGCGTTTGGTGCGCTTGGCATTATTATTGTGCTGCGGCGATTGGCCCCCAAACAGCCCGGATTTCTGATCGCTGTGATTGCGGCCTCGCTGCTGGTTTATCTGATGAACATCCCCGTGGACACGATTGGCTCGCGCTTTGGTGGCATACCCAGCAGTTTGCCAATGCCCAGCTTTCCGGAAATCAGTTTCACGCGGTTGCAGGAATTACTGCCCAGCGCCTTCACCATTGCATTTTTGGCAGGCGTTGAGAGCCTGTTATCAGCGATGGTGGCCGACGGCATGACCGGGCGGCGGCATCGCTCCAACTGTGAACTGGTGGCGCAAGGGGCGGCCAATATGGCCTCGGCGCTGTTCGGCGGCATGCCTGCAACCGGCGCCATTGCGCGCACCGCCACCAATATCCGCTCCGGCGCAAGATCGCCCATCGCCGGGATGCTGCATGCACTGTTTATCCTGCTGTTTATCCTGCTGCTGTCACCACTGGCGTCCTTCATTCCGATGGCGTCGCTGGCGGCCATTCTGGTTATTGTCGCCTGGAATATGAGCGAGCTTGAGAAATTCCGTCGTCTGATGCATGCGCCGCGTGGCGACATGGTCGTGTTGCTGTTGACCTTCGGGCTTACGGTGATGGTGGATCTGACCGTCGCCATTGAGGTCGGCGTTGTGCTGGCGGCGATTCTGTTCATGCACCGCATGTCGCAGGTGGATGCCCATGAACAGAGCGACGGGATGTGGCAGCATGATGAGGATGATTTTGCCCGCATCCCCAATGGCGGCTATACCCAGCGTGATGCGCTTCCTGTAGGTGTTGAGGTGTTCCGGCTGCGCGGTCCCCTGTTTTTTGGTAATGCCGGGCGGTTGGGGGACATTCTCGATGCGCTCATCGGCCCCTGGCCAGGCGCATTCATCCTGAGAATGCGCGATGTGCCGATGGTGGATGCGACCGGAGTGGGCGCTTTGGAGGAATTTCTGCATCGCTGCCAGGCGCACGGCACAAAGGTCATTGTAACAGGCGTTCAGCCGCAGCCGCGCCAGGTATTGAACCAGATGGGCTTTGGGACTGATTCACCCGCACTCCAGTTCGCCAACGATTTTCAGGCAGCCATAGAGCTGGCGCGGAAAGGGTAATATTGCCTAAACGCTTTCGCGGATTGTTACGATATGTTACCTGAGATCACGAAAACTGGATTCCGCTCCGAAGGTATGATCAATGCCGAATAAACCGGCCAAACTGGACTATGAGGACTTACTGCGCTGCGGCCATGGGCAGATGTTTGGCCTGGGCAATGCGCAATTGCCACTGCCGCCCATGCTGATGTTTGACCGCATTACCCGGATTTCTGATACCGGCGGCACGCATGGCAAGGGCGAAGTGGTGGCGGAACTGGATATTCGCCCGGATTTATGGTTCTTTGCCTGTCATTTCGAGGGTGATCCGGTCATGCCCGGCTGTCTGGGGCTGGACGCGCTGTGGCAGTTAACGGGGTTTTTTCTGGGCTGGCTGGGGGCGCAGGGCCGGGGGCGCGCTTTGGGCGTTGGCGAAGTAAAGTTGACGGATATGGTCCAGCCAAGGCACAAACTGCTAACCTACCGGCTTGATCTGAAGCGGGTGATAAACCGCCGGCTGGTCATGGGGGTTGCCGATGGCAGCATCAGTGTGGATGGCAATGAGACCTGCAGCGCCGTAGATTTGAAAGTCGGCCTGTTCAAGACCGGCGAAGCGCCGCAATGAACCGAAGGAGAGCGTCATGAGACGTGTCGTAGTTACCGGTTTGGGCATCGTATCCAGTATTGGCAACGACAGTCAGCAAGTTCTGGCCAGTCTGCGCGAAGGCCGTTCAGGCATCGAATTTGTTGATACCTATCGCGACATGGGCTTTCGCAGCCATGTGGCGGGGACGCTGAAAATTGATCTGGAAGAAGTGGTGGACCGCAAGCTGAAACGCTTTATGGGCGACGCGGCGGCCTATGCCTGGATTTCCATGGAACAGGCGATCCGCGATGCGGGGCTGACGCCTGCGGAAATTTCCAACGAACGCACCGGCATTATCGTCGGCTCCGGCGGGCCGTCGACGCATAATATTCTGCTGGCCTGCGATACGGCGCGCGAAAAGGGGCCAAAAAAAGTCGGCCCGTTCATGGTGCCGCGCAATATGTCCAGCAGCACCTCGGCCAATCTGGCCACGGCCTTTCACATCAAGGGGCTGAATTACACCATATCGTCCGCCTGTTCGACCAGCGCCCATTGCATCGGCGCCGCCGCCGAACAAATTCAATATGGCAAGCAGGACATGATGTTTGCTGGCGGCGGCGAGGAACTGGACTGGACATTGACGGTGCTGTTCGACGCCATGGGCGCGCTGTCCAGCAAATATAATGATATGCCAACAAAAGCCTCGCGCGCCTATGACGCCAACCGCGACGGCTTTGTGATTTCGGGCGGCGGCGGTTGCCTCGTGCTGGAGGAGCTGGAGCATGCAAAGGCGCGCGGCGCAAAAATTTACGGCGAGCTGACCGGCTATGGCGCGACCTCAGATGGAATCGACATGGTGCAGCCATCGGGCGAAGGCGCAGTGCGCTGCATGCGCATGGCGATGGCGGGGCTTAAGGGCCCGGTGGATTATATCAATGCCCATGGCACCTCGACGCCGATCGGCGACACAAAGGAACTGGAAGCCATCCGCACCGTGTTTGGCGATAAAATCCCGCCGATCAATTCCACCAAAAGCCTGACCGGCCACAGCCAGGGGGCGACAGGCGTGCATGAGGCGATCTATTCCCTGTTGATGCTCAACAACCAGTTTGTCTGCGTCTCCGCCAATATCGAGGATCTGGACCCGGAAGCGGCCGGCATGCCGATTGTCCGGGAACGGATGGATAACGCCAAACTGAATACGGTGCTGTCAAACAGCTTTGGCTTTGGCGGCACCAATGCTTGCCTGGCCTTCTCAAAGCTTGTCTAACTTCATGAACACACAGCAAAGGATCGGCGCATGACCGGCACCGGCAAACTGATGGCGGGCAAGCGCGGCCTGGTAATGGGTATCGCCAATGATCATTCCATCGCCTGGGGCATCGCCAAAACCCTGGGCGAACATGGCGCGGAAATGGCGTTTACCTATCAGAATGAAAATTTCGGCAAGCGCCTGCAACCACTTGCGGATTCCGTGGGATCAAGCCTCATGGTTCCGTGTGACGTGTCGGACCGCGACAGCATGGATAATGTGTTTGCCATGCTGAAAACCGTATGGGGCGGGCTGGATTTCGTCGTGCATGCGCTGGCCTATTCCGACAAGGAAGAACTAAAGGGCCGGTTCCTGGACACGACGCGCGAAAATTTTCTGAACACCATGGATATTTCCTGCTTTTCATTGAACGAGATCGCGCGCCGTGCAGCCCCTTTGATGGAAAATGGCGGCGCGATCGTCACGCTGACCTATATGGGTGCGGTAAAAGTCATGCCGGATTATAATGTCATGGGCGTCGCCAAAGCGGCGCTGGAGGCCAGTGTGCGCTACCTCGCCGCCGATCTGGGTCCGCAGGGCGTCCGGGTGAACGCGATTTCCGCAGGGCCGATGCGCACGCTGGCGGGATCGGCCATCGGCTCGGCGCGCTATGTCTATCGCACCGCGCGCGAACATGCGCCGCTGCGCAGGAATGTGGATCTGGAAAATCTGGGCGGCGCGGGTCTGTATCTGCTCAGCGATCTGTCGGCGGGCACGACTGGAGAAATTCACTATGTCGATGCGGGTTATAATATCATCGGCATGCCGCATCCCGATATGCTGAACGGTTCGGACACGGAAGATTAAGACAAATATTTTTATCATTGCGAGCGAAGCGTGGCAATCCAGAGTCTCACGCACAGTCCTGAGTTTGTGACTCTGGATTGCCACGTCGCTCCGCTCCTCGCAATGACACAGAGGAGGGAGCGGCAGTCATTCAAAATGCAGCTTATTCAGGAATTCACATGCCCACACATCATTCACGCCTTCTAATTATCGGTTCGGGTCCGGCGGGTTATACGGCGGCCATTTATGGCGCGCGCGCCATGCTGGAACCCATTCTGGTGACCGGCATTGATCAGGGCGGACAATTGACCATCACCACCGATGTTGAAAATTATCCCGGCTTTGCCGAGACTATCCAGGGCCCCTGGCTGATGGAACAGATGCGCGATCAGGCGGCGCATGTGGGTGCGCGGCTGATGAATGATTATATTGTGAAGGTGGATTTTTCATCGCGGCCATTTGTGTGCACGGGCGACAGCGGCGATGTTTACACCGCCGACGCTGTCATCGTTGCAACCGGCGCGCAGGCGCGCTGGCTGGGCCTGCCGACGGAAGAACGCTTCAAGGGCTTTGGCGTTTCCGCCTGCGCCACCTGTGATGGGTTTTTCTATCGCGGCAAGGAAGTGCTGGTAATAGGCGGCGGCAATACGGCGGTGGAGGAAGCCCTGTTCCTGACCAATTTCGCCAGCAAGGTGACGCTGGTGCACCGGCGCGACACGTTGCGCTCGGAAAAGATTCTGCAAAACCGCCTGTTCGCCAATCCCAAGGCCAGCTTCATCTGGGACAGCGAAATTGATGAAATTCTGGGTACGGAAAACCCGCTGGGTGTAACCGGCGCGCGTCTGCGCAATGTCAAAACCAAAGCAACACAGGAAGTGTCAGCCCATGGCGTATTCATCGCCATCGGCCACAGCCCATCGACGGCGATCTTCAAAGGCATATTGCCTATGGACAAAGACGGCTATCTGCTGAAGGCCCCCGATTCAACCGCCACCGAAATCCCCGGCGTGTTTGCTGCGGGCGATGTGACCGACAAGATTTTCCGCCAGGCCGTGACGGCGGCGGGGCTTGGCTGCATGGCGGCGCTCGAGGCGGAAAAATTCCTGGCGGGGCATTAGACCTGACAGTCTGGTTCTTGATTGCAGGCGCTGCTATACTCAACCCATGAACAATGGGGAACCAGAGACTCGCGAACAGGTGTTGGCGCTGTTGCGCTGGCAATTGGAGGCGGGCGCGGATGAGGCCATCGGCCTGCATCCTGTTGATCGTTTCGTTGATCGTTTCAGTGCCGACGCAGAGATGGCGCCGATGCCCACCCCCCTTGAAAAGGGGAGGGTTGGAGAGAGGATAAAGGCGCAGAGCGAGGGGATCAATAGGATCGCCGGGAATTTGCGATCGTCTCATAGACCGCTCCCCCAATCCCTCCCCTTGCAGGGGAAGGGAGGAAGTCTGGCTTCATCATGCGAAATTGCCGCCGCCTGTCATGATCTGGCGAGCCTGCGACAGGCAATGGAAAATTTTCAGGGCTGTGCGCTGAAGACGACGGCCAAACATACCGTGTTTGCAGATGGCAATCCCAAAGCGCGAATCATGCTGGTGGGCGAGGCACCGGGGCGCGATGAAGATCTGCAGGGTCTGCCCTTTGTCGGGCGCAGCGGCCAATTGTTGGATCGCATGCTGGCCGCCATCAATCTGGATCGCAGCCAGGTATATATTTCCAATATTCTGCCCTGGCGCCCGCCGGGAAACCGCAATCCAACCAGTGCGGAAATAGCGATGTGCCTGCCGTTCATCGAACGTCATATTGAACTGGCGTCACCGGATTTGCTGCTGCTGCTGGGCGGCATCAGCGTCAAGGCGCTGTTCAACGCCAGCGAAGGCATTATGCGCCTGCGCGGGCGCTGGAAGTCATATCACGCGGGAGAAAGGGAGATTCCGGCATTGGCGACCTATCATCCTGCCTTTTTATTGCGCCAGCCTGCACAAAAAAGGCAGGCTTGGCAGGATTTGATCGCACTGCGTGTGCGTTTCGATTCATTGCCTGTTAATTAATTTTAGTTCTAGTGGGCGATGATCGGGGCTTGTAAGCCAGGGCGCTTCCGGGTTACTATTAACCAACAACAAAAGGGGTTGGGGTGAAGGCAGAAAATCTCATACGGGATAAGACTGCTGCTGTTTTCCGGGCGCTGTATATTGCCCTGGTTGTAGTGGGATCATGGGTTGCCGCCCCCGCGCCTGCGCGCGCTGCTGAAATGCCGCGCATTCTTCCGGAATCCGAAGCGCAGACATACCGCCAGATTTTTATGCTGCAGGGGCAGGCGAATATGGGCGGCTCCAGCCGTTTGATGGCGGGATTGTCAGACAAGCGGCTGGTCGGGCATGTGCTGGCGCAGCGTTATTTGCACCCCGTGGCTTATCGATCCAGTTACAGTGAGTTGAAGCAATGGCTTGATCACTATGCGGATCATCCCCAGGCCGCGCTGATTTATGAGCTTGCGCTGCGTAAACGCGTCGGCGGGGTGCCTGCGCCACGCCGCCCCGTTACTATGCGTAGCCGTTCAGGTTCTGCGGCGGAAAATGTCAAAGATTATCGCTCGCCGGTTCCGCGTTCCAAAGCAGCGATGCAGCAGATCGTTGTTATCCGGCTGCATCTGAAGGGTCTGCTCAAGAAGGGCAATCCCGATGCCGCGCTTGCCTATCTGGAGCGTGACGATATTGGCCGCCGTCTTGATGCCGTCGAAACGGATATGGCGCATGAGGCGGTTGCCGCTGCGTATTTTCAGGATGGCCGTGATCAGGAGGCCTTACAGTTGGCGTCCGCGGCTGCCCGGCGCAATGGAAAAATCGTACCCAGGGCCCATTGGACCGCCGGGCTGGCTGCCTGGCGTCTGGGACGCATTGATCAGGCCGTGCAGCATTTTTCCGAGATGGCGGATGTGAACTCCCCTTATGCGAGTCAGGCCTCATTGACGGCTGCGGCCTATTGGGCGGCGCGGGCCAGTCTGGCGGCGCGCCAGCCGCAAAAGGTCAACCGGTATTTGCAGGCTGCGGCGCGCTATCCGCATACCATGTATGGCATGTTGGCCTATCGGCAATTGGGGCAGAAGCTTCCCTTTGATTGGTCCCTGCCGCAATTGACACGGGCGGATATTGCCGCGCTGCAGCGCCAGCCGGGGTTTGTCCGGATGCTGGCCCTGCATGAGGCAGGACAGACAGCATTGGCCGATAAGGAAATGCAGCAATTGCACAACCGGCTTGGGCTGGAAAATGGTGGGCGCCTGCTGGCGGTAGCAGAGGCCCTGAAATTACCGCGAAGCCAGATCCGTATCGCCGAAACCGCGCGCACCAACGGCCAGGTCTGGCTGGCGGGTCTGTATCCGGTTCCGGGCTGGCGTCCCCAGGGTGGTTTTACGATGGATCCAGCCTTGCTGTTCGCCATCGCGCGCAAGGAAAGCAATTTCATCACCAGCGCCGAAGGCGGAGGCGGGGCGCGCGGGCTGATGCAATTAATGCCCGCCACGGCCAGTTTTATTTCGCGCGACAAAGCCCTGCATGGTGCGGGCCGCAACCGCCTGTTTGATCCGGAATATAATCTGATGCTTGGGCAACGTTATATCAGGCATCTGCAAGTTACGGTGGGATCGGCGGATTTATTCTCCCTGATTGCGTCCTATAATGCGGGACCGGGGGCCGTTGATAGCTGGCGCAAGCAGGCCAGGACCAAAGATCCGCTGTTATTCCTGGAAAGCATTCCGAATTCCGGTACACGCAACTATGTTGAGCAGGTACTGGCGGATTACTGGATTTATCAGCACAGGATGGGTGCGCCGGGGAATTCCCTGGATGCGGTTGCTGAAGGTAGCTGGCCACAATTGACGCCGCCAGGCGCCATTGGCGCGATGTAATCTGAGATAGGGCTGACGCATATGCCGGATCTGGACGAAAGCCGGACGTTTATTCCCGTCAATATTGCGCTTCTTACGGTTTCGGATACGCGTACCCGCGCCGATGATAAATCCGGTGATGTGCTGGAAGCGCGAATCAGGGCGGCGGGGCACCATCTGGCGGCGCGTGAAATAATTACAGATGACAAGGATCTGATCATTGCGCAATTGCGGCGCTGGATCATTGACCCAGCCATTGATGTGGTGATTTCCACCGGCGGCACCGGCCTGACCGGACGCGATGTGACGCCGGAAGCTTTCCATGCCGTGTATGAAAAGGAAATTGACGGTTTTTCCGCCGTGTTTCACGCCATCAGCCATGCCAAGATTGGCGTTTCAACCATTCAGTCGCGCGCGACGGCGGGGGTTGCGGCGGGCACCTATCTGTTTGCCCTGCCCGGATCACCCGGCGCCTGCAAGGATGGCTGGGACGGGATTTTGCAATGGCAGTTGGATTACCGCTTCCGTCCCTGCAATTTTGTCGAGATCATGCCGCGCCTGGAAGAACATAAGCGGCGCCAGTGATGGTAATCTGCGGCGCTATCCACATCTGATAGGGTTTCCACAAAGCCGGTGCACGCGCGCTGCCCCATAGCGTCTACGGTGTCAGCAAGCGCATGCGGGCCGGACCAGCGCACCCCGCTAAACAGGTTTCGTCCATGCGGCCCGCCTATGGGGCGCAGGCGTTTTAGCCCCACAAGCCAGTAGCCGCCATCCCCGGCGGGGCCAAACACCGCGTCGCGCCGTCCAAGAATTGAAAATGCGCGGGCAATATGCGCCGCATTTATGCCCGGAATGTCGCTGCCAATCAGCACGGCTGGCCCGGGCGGCAGCGCGCGAAAACATCGCGCCATGCGCTGGCCCAGATCGCCGCGTCCCTGATTCAATATTTGTGTGCCGGATAGCAAACCATTCGGTGCAAGGACGTCTGGCGTGATCGCCACCCAGGTTTTCCATCTTCTGTCTTTGCCAACGCCCTGCGCGAGTTGCGCCTGCATTTTTCTATGAAAGCGAAGCGCCGCCAGCGCGCCGATATCCGCCGCCAGCCGCCGTTTTACACGGCCCAGTTGGGCTCTGCGGGTAAAAATAATCAGATGCCGCATCATCCATATAGCCGTGCAATGAGACGCGGCGGCACACGCAGAAAATACAGCGACAGGCACAAAAGATTACGCAGCGGACGGCGCAAATACCCACCGGAAACATACCGCGCGGCAGAAGTCAGCGCGGTGCTACGAAAATAGATCAGCCGTCGGCGGCCTATGCGGCGGATCAGATCGACATCCTCCATAAGCGGCACACGGGCAAAACCGCCAATCTGGTCATACAGGCTGCGATGGATAAGCAGCCCCTGATCGCCATAGGGCAGGGCAAATAATTTACAGCGTAGCGCAACCAGGGTTTCAAGGTGGCGCGCCTGGGGCCTGAAATCATCCAGCGCAAACCGGAACACGCCGGCATATTCATGGCTATAGGTCTGCGCCATGAAATGCCCAACCTCTTCCTCCCACCCGGTGGACAGCACCGTATCGGCATGCAAAAACAGCAACCAGTTCCCGCGCGCAGACTGTGCGCCGCGCGCCAGCTGTGTTCCGCGTCCGGCGGGGCCGGTTATCACGATGCAGCCGGCAATATCGGCAATTTCGCGGCTTTCATCGATGGAGCCGCCATCGCTGATAATGACATCCTTGATCAGGCCGCAGATCACCCCGGGAATAAGGGCGCTCAGGGTCTGCGGCAGGGCCGCTTCCGCATTCAGGGTCGGGATGATGACGCTCAACATGGGCGCAATCTACGCGGGATCATGGGGCAAAAAAAGACTTTACACGCTTTATGGTATGTTCTAATTATGTTCTTCTTATGTTTCTTTTCTGTTTAGTGAGGCGAAGATGCATCCATCCATGGTTCAGGTTCGTGACGGTGCGGCGATCATACATCCAGAAGGACGCCGGGGCAGGGGCGCGGTTTCCAACGCCAGCGGGCGGTATGAAGCGGTCCATAATGTGACGCTGGATGATGGCTGGGGCGTGCTGGATACGCCGCCCCCGGCGCGCAAAACCACAGTGATGATGGATACGACCCGCACCATTATCGCGCGCAATACCTCGCCCGATATTCCCTTTGACCGCTCCATCAATGCCTATCGCGGCTGTGAACATGGCTGCATCTATTGTTTTGCCCGCCCGACGCATGCGTTTCTGGGCTTTTCCCCCGGGCTGGATTTTGAAAGCAGGCTGCTGGCGAAACCCGATGCGGCAGCGCTGCTGGAAAAGGAGCTGCGCAATCCCAATTACCGGCCCCAACCCATCGCCATGGGGACCAACACGGACGTCTATCAGCCGGTTGAAAAACAATACCGCATCACGCGCGGCATTCTTGAGGTGTTGAACCGTTTTAATCATCCGGTGTCGATTGTCACCAAATCGGCGCTGATCACCCGCGACATTGATATTCTTTCTGATATGGCCTCGCGCGGGCTGGCCAAGGTGTTTGTCTCGGTGACGACGCTGGATCGCGGCCTTTCCCGGCGGATGGAGCCGCGCGCGGCGACGCCGTGCCGACGGCTGCAAACCATCCGTCATTTAAGCGAGGCGGGCATCCCAACGGGCGTCATGGTGGCGCCGGTTATTCCGGCCATCAACGATATGGAAATCGAGGCGATATTGGAGGCCGCACACAAGGCGGGGGCGCAAAGTGCGGGCTTTGTCATGCTGCGCCTGCCGCTGGAAATCAAGACGCTGTTTCGCGAGTGGCTGGTGCAGGAATTTCCCGACCGCGCCGACAAGGTCATGACGCTGGTGCGCGATGTGCGGGGCGGCAAGGATTATGAGGCGGCGTTTCACACCCGCATGCGCGGACGCGGCCCCTATGCGGACATGATCGCCGCAAGGTTTCAAATCGCCGTGCGCCGGATTGGCTTTAACGCCACCATCCGCAAGCTGGATGTTTCTCAGTTTCGCGCGCCACCGCGCCCCGGCGATCAGATGGATCTGTTTGCGCCATAAAAGCGCAGGGTTTCGGCAAAGGCCAGGAACAGATGATAGAGCGAGGTGGCGGGTACGAATTCTGAAACCTTCTTTCCTGTTGCGTCGATCTGGTCGTTCCAGATGCCTGTACCGGGAAAGAAATAATTGTCGAAAATCGCATCAACAGCGGGTGCTATGCGCTGGCCGGCCGCTTCGCGCGCTTCGGCGTCTGGTCCATGTTCTGCGGTGGCCACAAAGGCTTTCAGGGCCTCGGTTTGCGGCCACAGGCGGTGGCTGGCGCGCAATATCTTCCCGCTGCGGTCAATTTCGTCATAGGTAAGATTGCTATCCGCGTTGATCCCATGGGTATGGGCGAATTCAAACACCAGATGCGCCACATCATGGCCGTGCGCATCACCTGAAATTCTGGCGAAATGATGCAAAATCCATGACCATTCAAAATGGTGCCCCGGTTCAACAATCTGTCCTTGCGGGCCCTCTACCGGCTGCCATTCACGGGTGAAATATTCACCCAGGCTGCGTGTGTTCATATCAAAAAGCCGTGTACGGAACAATTCAAACAGATGCGCGCCGCGTTTCAGATAGGCCGCATCGCCCGTTGCCTGGTGCAGCGCCAGCATCGCCTCCAGCATATGCATGTGCGGGTTTTGCAATCGCGGCGGCCCCCGCAGCAATTCTCCTGTATCCGAAAGTCCTTCGAAATATCCGCCATGCGCTGTGCACGCCATGCGCCGGTCAAAAAAATCCAGCGTCTGTTTTACAATTTCCAATGCGCGCGCATCGCGCGATGCGCGCAAATGCCACGCGGCTGCAAACAGCACAAAAGCCTGATCATAACTGTCGGCGGCCCTGTCCAGAAGCGTCCCTTCGGGCGTGACGGTTTTCGCCCATCCGCGCGCCGGACCCTGCCAGTAATTTTGCGTCAGAAAATCAAAACCCTGCGCCGCTGCATCCTGCCATCTGGCCTGGCGCGCGGGGTTGAGGTCAATCAGGGACGCATGAGAAAACACATATATTTGCCGCGCCTGCACCCGGATACGCTTGAAATCGACATCGTCCGGCACGCCCGAAAGCGCCAGCCGTTCCACAAACCCGCCATGTGCACGGTCAACCCCATGCGCATGCCAATGCGGCAACGCCTGCTCAAACATCCAGTTTTCTATTTTCTGTTTGGTTAGGGCGGACACACTTTTTCCTTCCAGGCCAGATCCGGATCAAAGCGCGACCATTTCAGAAAGAATGTTTCATGAAATGTTTATGTCATGCTTAAAAAACACGGTCGGCCAGACATTACTTTTTGTCCGGCAGGCGCACCTGGGCGGTGCCGAAAATCGACAATTCACCGTCCTGATTTTCCGCCCGCTGTTCAATGTCAATGATATTTTCCCCATCCACCTGGCGCTTGCCAGTGACGACGCCATTAATATACAGCACATCCCCCACCGGATTATGACGGCGGATTTGCGCCCTGGCCTGGCGTAAAAAGCCATCATCCCCCATCCAGTTGGTCAGATGATGCGTCAGCCAGGAAAACCGCTCTGGCCCGTAATCATAGGCTTCCGGCGCGCCGACGGTGGCGGCGAATTCGCTTTCCCAATGCACCCGTTCCGGGCAATCGGGAATGCCGAACCGGTTTTTGATGCCCAACCCCGGATGTTTGTGTATCTGCTGCCAGTTCAGTTTATTGGCACGGATATACAGCCCGCCCCAGCCCTGCGCATAGGCGATAAAGCCGGTTACTGTCATCGGGCCCTTAACGATGGTAGGAATTTTATCACCCACCTTTACATCCTCAAAATAGCGGGGCGTTTTTCCGCGCACCTCTTCCTGGGCATAGTGGCGGTAAATTTCCACCAGTTCCGCATCGCTATAGACTTTGGGCGCGGCGGCCTTGACCGCGTCATATTTGGTGCCGCGTTCACGCGCAATGTCGCGGTCGGTGCGGAAACACCAGCTATCCGCCTCGCATAGCAGATCGCCATCCTGATTAAAGAAATTCACATGATAGACCTGCTGGATGGCCATACCGGAAAACCGCGTTTCATGCGGGATCAGTTCCTTCAGCCAGGATTCCGTGCGCAATTCATCATTGCGGCGGATATTTTTGTGCCAGCGGAAATCCGCCCCCGCCCACATGGCGTGCACACCGGGCAGCCCGCCGACATAACCCGAAATAATCCGGTCACAGGCAAACAGAAATGACGGCGGCGCAATAATGCCCTTATGGGATGTGCCCGCCGCATAGGACGGATCGCACCATAGCGGATTGTCATCGCCGATGCCGTGCGCGTAATGGCGAATATTGTCGCGGGTGGCCTCATGGCACCATGGCTCCAGCGTATCGGTAATGCGCACGCCAATGCGGCTGCGCAAATCCTCCAGCCCGCGCTCGGTAATTCCTGTAAATTGCCTCTCCAGCCCGTCCATGCTCATATCTCCCTGCTTTCTGTGGACAGCTATAACAGAAACATTTGCAAATTAAACCAATCCGCAGCAAGCTAGTGAGTGGAATAATAATAACAGTCTGGCAGGGAGGAACATCATGTCGATCAATACCGTAACGGGCACTGTAAACGCTGAAGATCTGGGCTTTACGCTGATCCATGAACATCTTTCGGCGGGCATGCCGGGGTGGGAACTGGATCCGGACGACTTTAACCGCAAGGATGAAATCGCCAGCGCGGTGGTTAAACTCAAGGAAATCAAGGAGCTGGGCGTCAAAAGCTTTGTTGATCCATGCCCGATGGAACTGGGCCGCGATCCGGAATTCGCCGCTGAATGCGCCTCCAGAAGCGGCATGCAGGTGATTATCGCCACCGGGCTGTACAATGAAGCGCTGGGCATCCCGCACCATTTCCGGCTGATGGACGCCGACGCAATCGGTGAAATCTATACGCGCGAGCTGACCGATGGCATTGGCAAGACCGGCATCAAGGCGGGCATCATCAAAGTGGCGACCGGCGGCATTCCCGGCATGACCGCCAGCAGCAACGCCATCAGCAAGGCGGAAATGCTGACCCTGCGCGCTGCCGCCAAGGCGCAAAAGGCCACCGGCGCGCCCATCCTGTGCCACAACAGCGAGGTCGAACCCTATGGCCGCCAGGTCCTTGATGTGATGGCCGAAGAAGGTGTGGATTTCAACAAGGTGCTGATCGGGCATGCCTGCGGCGTGGGCGATCTGAAATATTATTTCGATATACTGGATCGCGGCGCCTGGCTGGGCTTTGATCGCTTTGGCCTTGAATCCATTGCCTCCGACAAGTTGCGTCTGGCTGGTCTGATGGGCCTGCTGGCGGTGGGCTATGACCGCATCATGCTGTCGCATGATGCGGTGCATTGTCTGCGCGGGCGCGCGGGCAGCGGCTTCAGCGCCATGTTGCAAGGCAATCCCAAGTGGAACTTTGCGCATATCTCGCGCAACATCCTGCCGCAGATGCGCGCCGCTGGCGTGCCGGAAGAAAAAATCAAAAATCTGACCACCAATAATCCCCGCAGCTATTTCAAGAAATAGGAACCAGACATGGCCGGAAGACTGGAAGGCAAAGTAGTACTGATCACGGGCGGCGCCAGCGGCATTGGCGCTGCACATGCCCGCACATTCGCGGCCGAAGGCGCAAAAATTCTGATCGGTGATATCCAGGATAAAATGGGCCAGGAAGTAGCGGATGGCATCGGCATCACCAATAGCGGTGGTCAGGCGGCCTACACCAATCTTGACGTCACCAGCGAAAAAAGCTGGGACGACGCTGTCAGGAAAGCCGTTAACCTGTATGGCAGGCTGACCACTCTGATCAATAATGCGGGCATAGCCATTGTCGGCGGTGTCACCACGGAAAGCCAGGATAGCTGGGATAAAACCATCGCCGTCAATCAAAAGGGCGTGTGGTACGGCATGAAAGCCGCGATCCCTGAAATGCTGAAGGCGGGCGGCGGCGCGATTGTCAATATATCATCTGTGTACGGAATTATTGGCAGCCCCGACATGCTGTCTTATCACGCCTCCAAGGGCGCGGTGCGGCTGATGTCGAAGGCGGCGGCGCTGGAATACGCCACCAAAGGTATTCGCATCAATTCGGTGCATCCCGGCATTATCGAAACCCCCATCCTGACCAAAACTTTTTCAGGCGGCGGGCCGGAGGTGGAGGCGCTGGTGAAAAGCATTCACAGCAAGACCCCTATGTCGCGTTTCGGCAAACCCGAGGAAATCGCTTATGGCTCGCTGTTCCTGTGCTCGGACGAAGCCTCGTTCATCACCGGCGCGGAACTGGTTATCGATGGCGGCTGGACCGCGCAGTAATAACGGGCTCAAAACAGCCCAATAACAACAATGCTCAACAGGGAGATCTGACATGACTGTTAATTCAGCAACCGGAACGATCAAGCCGGAGGATTTGGGATTTACACTGGTGCACGAACATCTTTCGGTCGGATGGCCCGGCTGGGAGCTTGATCCCAAGGATATTGACCGCAAAAAAGAAGTCGCCAGCGCCGTGGTCAAGATGAAAGAGATTAAGGAGCTAGGGGTTAAAAGCATCGTCGATCCCTGCCCGATGGATCTGGGCCGCGATGTGGAATTCGCCGCAGAGGTTTCGGATAAATCCGGCGTCAATGTGATTGTGGCGACCGGCCTTTATAATGACGCGCTGGGCATTCCGCCGCATTTCCGCATGATGGATATTGATGGTATTGCCGAAATTTATACGCATGAAATTCAGGAAGGCGTCGGCAAGACCGGAATCCGTGCGGGCCTGATCAAGGTCGCATCCGGCGGCATTCATGGCGTTACACCGCAGGGAGCGGGCATTACCAAAATTGAGGAAAAATGCATGCGCGCCGCCGCGCGCGCGCATCGCAAAACCGGTGTGCCGATCCTGTGTCATAATGATGAATTCGATCCGCATGGCTCAAGCACGCTGGACATTTTTGAGGAGGAAGGCGTCGATTTCAACAAGGTCATGATCGGCCATTCTTGCGGCGTGGGCGATATGCGCTATTATTTCGAAATACTGCAACGCGGCGCCTGGCTTGGGTTTGACCGCTTCGGAATTGAAACCATCTGTTCCGACAAAATGCGCATGGCGTCCCTGATCGGCCTGCTGGGTGTTGGCTTTGACCGCATCATGCTGTCACATGATGCGCTGCATTGCTGGCGGGGCCGCGACACCGGGGTGCTGGACGGCATGATGAAGGGCTCGCCGAACTGGAATTTCTCGCATATCTCGCGCAATATTCTGCCTGCGCTGCGTAAATCCGGTGTGCCGGATGCGCAGATCAATACGCTGACCACCAACAATCCCATGAACTATTTCAAGAAATAGGAGCCAGACATGGCCGGAAGATTAGAAGGAAAAGTCGTGCTGATCAGCGGCGGCGCCAGCGGCATAGGCGAGGCGCATGCGCACGCCTTCGCCGCAGAGGGCGCGAAAGTGCTGATCGGCGACATACAGGAAAAAATGGGCAAGGACGTGGCGGACGCCATTGGCATCACCAATAGCGGCGGCCAGGCAGCATTCACCAATCTGGATGTATCCAGCGAAGCAAGCTGGAATGACGCGGTCAAGAAAGCCGTCAATCTGTATGGCAAGCTGACGACGCTGGTCAACAATGCGGGTATTGGCATGATGGGGGGCGTTACCACGGAAACCCAGGAAAGCTGGGATAAAACCATCTCTGTCAATCAAAAGGGTGTCTGGTATGGCATGAAAACCGCCATTCCTGAAATGCTGAAGGCGGGCGGCGGCGCGATTGTCAATATTTCTTCTGTGTACGGAATTATTGGCAGTCCGGGCATGCTGTCCTACCACGCCTCCAAGGGCGCGGTGCGGCTGATGACGAAGGCGGCGGCGCTGGAATATGCAACCAGGGGCATCCGCATCAATTCGGTGCATCCGGGTATCATCGCCACGCCGCTTGCGAAAACCCTGCCCAAAGAAGCCATCGACGATATTTTTTCCAAAACGCCGATGGGGCGTTTTGGCAAGCCGGTGGAAATCGCCAATGGTTCGCTGTTCCTGTGTTCGGACGAAGCCTCGTTCATCACCGGGGCGGAACTGGTTATTGATGGCGGCTGGACCACGCAATAATTTCGGGGGATTAGGCCATGGGTCTGTATGAAAAATATTTTCTGCCGAAACTGATCAACTGCGCCTGTGGCGCCAAACCCATCATGCGCCAGCGCGCCAAAGTGGTGCCGCTGGCGCGGGGCCGCGTTCTGGAAATTGGCTCGGGGGCTGGCCATAATATTCCCTATTATGACGGCGCCAAGGTTGACATGCTGTACGCGCTGGAACCTTCGGATGAGATGCGCGCTCTGGCGGCGGATCGCGTTGCCAAGGCGCCATTCAAGGTGGAATTTATCGATCTTCCCGGTGAAAATATTCCGCTGGAAGACAAAAGCGTCGATACAGTGGTGACGACATTTACGCTGTGCACCATTCCCGATACGCTTATGGCGCTTCGCGGCATGTTGCGTGTTTTGCGGCCCGACGGGCAGCTATTGTTCTGCGAACATGGCATTGCACCCGACGCCTCGGTTGCCAAGTGGCAGAACCGGATCAACCCGTTCTGGAAACCCATCGGGGGTGGCTGCAACATCAACCGGGACATACCCAAATTGATCGAGGATGCCGGGTTCAAAATCAATGAAGTGCAGACCATGTATCTGCCCAATACGCCGCGTATCATGGCCTATAATTTCTGGGGTTCGGCGCGCCGTTAACCTTTTATTATGCGCGTCATGGTTTTATTTATTCTTGTGATACAACCAAGCATGGGGATGTCTGGGCGTGGAGCGCCGCCATTGCGGCGAGTTTTTTGCGTGTTGGATAATCCGCTGGACAGGCTTACCGTTTTAATCGTCGATGATCATGCAAACATGCGCAAGATTGTGAATACGATCCTGCATGCGCTGGGCGTTCAATATGTGTATGAGGCCATTGACGGCGCGGATGGGTTCGAAGCCATGCGCGCCTACAATCCTGATATTGTGTTTGTCGACTGGGAAATGCCGGGCATTGATGGCATCGAATTCACAGAGCTTGTCCGCAAGGCCAGCGACAGCCCAAACCCGTATGTGCCGATTATTTTTTTGACCAGCTATTCTGACCGCAAGCATGTGTACAGTGCGCGCGATGCCGGGGTGACGGAATTTCTGGCCAAGCCGGTATCCGCAAACGGAATCTATCTTCGCCTGATGTCGATCATCAACAAACCACGGCCTTTTGTCAGTACAAGAAGCTATTTTGGGCCGTGCCGCCGCCGCCATAAAAGCAGGGACTATACAGGACGCGAAAGGCGCGTTGCGCCGGTTATGGCTGATGCCTGATTACGCTGAACCCTTGCCGCCGCTGACGCGCACTTTCATTCGGCTGCGCGCTGCATTAGTGTGCGCTTGCAGGGATTGCATTCACACATGGCGGCAAAAAGATGCGCAAAGAACATCGGCCATTTCTACTGAAGCGTTTGGTGGCGTATTTCACGGATGCCTGGACGCGGCATTTTCTGGTTCCATCATTTGACAGCATCGGCCCCGGCCACAAAATACTCAGCCCATGGAGCGTCAGTATTTTTGGCGAAAATATTTCTGCGGGCCGTAACCTGCATCTGTTGTCGGCGCGCTTTGCCCCGGTGCAGTTGTGCGTCTGGCGTGGCGAAGACAGCAATGGTGAAATCCGTATTGGTGATCATTGCCTGATCTGTCCCGGTGTGCGGCTTTCCTCGGCCAGCAGCATTACGATTGGCGATAATTGCATGTTCGCCTATGGCGTCTATCTGACCGATGCGGACTGGCACGATATATATGACCGCACAAAATCAATCGGCGCCAGTGCGCCCATTACGGTTGGAAATAATGTCTGGTTTGGTGACGGCGCATTTGTCGCCAAGGGGGTAACCATCGGTGATAACGCCATCATTGGCGCGCGCGCTGTTGTCGTAAATGATGTGCCGGCCAACTGTGTTGCCGCAGGCAACCCTGCAAAAGTGGTCAAGCAGCTTGATCCCGATCACGAGATAAAGGTCCGCGCCAGCCTGTTTCATCTGTCCCCGGAAGATTTCATCCGGTGGGAGGCAAGCATGGATAAAATGTTTACTGCGGATAATAGCTGGCCGGGCTGGTTGCGCGCGGTGTTTTTTCCTAAAAAAGGCGATTGATGGAAAGCGTCTCGCATCCACAACAGGCCATTATCATTGGCGCAGGGTTTTCCGGCCTTGCAGCGGCGCTGGCATTGGCAGGTCTGGGCTGGCATGTGCGTGTCATTGAGCGTGACGATGCGCCGCCTGACGGCGGTCCCGATGCCGCCTTTTCCGGTTGGGCGCGGCGCGGCGTTGCCCAGATGCGCCACAGCCATGTTTTTCTTGCGCGATTGACCAATCTGCTGCGCGATCATTATCCCGGCCTGCTTGCGGATATGCAAAGTGCGGGGTGCCGCATTCTTGCATTCAGCGATGGTCTGCCACAGGGCTTGCTGGCCAGTTATGTTCCGGCGCCTGAAGACGCTGATCTCAGTTTTGTTTCCAGCCGCCGGATAACGCTGGAACTGGTGCTGCGCCGGCACGTGGCGGCGATGCGCAATGTGGAAATCATGCAGGGCCGTAAAGTGCATGGGTTGTTATATGACACACAGGCCACGTCACGTTGCGTGATCGGCGTGGAGCTGGAAAGTGAAACCGGCTTGCAGCAATTGCATGCCGATCTGACCATAGACGCTTCGGGACGCGGATCACGCAGCCCGGCATGGCTCAAAAAATCTGGCGTTATCGTGGAGGAAGAAACCGCGCCCGCAGGTATTTTTTATTTTACCCGGCACTACCGTCTGCGTCCAGATATGCAGGAGCCGCCACGCAGCAATCAACCATCCGTAGGTGATCTGGGATACATAAAATATGGTGTGTTTCGTGCCGATAATGGCTGGTTTTCCCTGACCCTGGCGGTGCCGGACATTGAGGTGGAATTGTGCGAAGCCATTCGCGCGCCGGAGATTTTCGATCATATCTGCGCAGTGCTGCCCGGTGTCGCGTCCTGGACGGATATGGGCCGCGCCGAACCGATGTCGCCGGTATTCGCCATGGGCGGGTTGCGCAGCCATTGGCGGCATTTCACCGCGCAGGGCAATCCTGTGGCGCTGAATTTTTTTATCATCGGCGATGGTGCGGTATGCAGCAATCCGTTGTATGGCCGGGGTTGTTCGGCCGGATTTTTGCAGGCGCATCTGCTGGCGGAAATTTGTGCAAGAAACAGCAACCCATTTGAACGCGCCCTATTGTTCGATAGAATGATGCGCCGCGAAATTCGTCCCTATTATGATCTGATGGTCAGGCAGGACAGCCAGTCGATCCGCCGCGCCAGCGCCCTGCGCAACGGGGATTATCATCCCGGTTTGCGCGCGCGTCTGGCGCGGCATTTTTTCGAAGATGGCATTCGTCCTGCTTCGCGCGGTGATATCAAGGTGATGCGCGCCCTGATGCGCGGCTTTCATATGCTGGAAAACCCGAACCTGGCTTTGCAGGATCCGGATATTCTTTTGCGCATTGGCCGTTATTTGTTGCGCGGGCGCGGACGCAATGCAGCGCTGCTTGGGCCGCCGCTGGGTCCGGAAAGAAAAGAGATGATGGAAAAACTGTCTTTATCCGGGAGATGATCATGAGCGATACCGAAACCCTGTTATTTGCGAATGAGTTTTTTTATCGCGCCTTTGCGGAACGGGACATGAAGGGGCTGGCGGAAATCTGGGCAAATGCGTCAAATATTAGCTGCACCCATCCCGGCTGGAACCCGGTAATCGGTCGGATTGCGGTTCTGGAAAGCTTCCGCGCGATATTACAGGGGGCAAGTCCGCCCGATGTGCGCTGCCTTGCGCCCAAGCCCGTGGTGCTGGGGGGCTGCGCTTATGTGCTGTGCCATGAGGCGCTTGGCGGGCACTATCTTGTTGCAACCAATATATTTATTCGTGAGGGGCGGCTGTGGCGGCTGCATCACCATCAGGCGGGTCCGGCGGGAAATCCGCCGGAAATTGCGGAATCTCCTCCCGGCGCCATGAATTAGGGTGCGCTGGGGGTTGCTTTTGAATCGAATATGAACAATTTTGTCCATTTTACAGGATAGCCCATGAACATTGAGACCATTCCCGCCACCCTGCGCAAGCAAGGGCAAAATATCGGTTTGCCGCATCGCGACAGGCCGTTGCGCATATTATTGCCCAGCTATCGCAGCGATCCCTATACGGGGGGGCAGGGCGTCTATATGCGCCATTTCAGCCGCGCCCTGGTGGATATGGGACATCATGTGGATGTGATTTCCGGTCCGCCATATCCGCATCTGGATCCGCGTGTGGGGCTGATCAAGCTGCCGTCGCTGGATCTGTATGCGGCGAAGCGGCCCTCTTTCGGCTTGCCCCGTGCGCGCTGGAAAAACCCCGTCGACTGGATTGAATATTTTGTTCACATGTCCGGCGGCTTTCCTGAAATCTACACATTTGGCCGCCGTCTGGCCGACTATATGAAGGACAAGGTGCACGACTATGATCTGGTGCATGATAACCAGACAATCTGTCCGGGCCTGCTGGATTTGCAGCGTATGGGATTGCCCGTTGTCAGCATCATCCATCATCCGATCACCATGGATCGCAAGCTGGCGATCGAAGCGCAGACAAATCCGTTTTATAAATTTCTGTCCTGGCGCTGGCATCGCTTTGTAAAGATGCAAATTCGCGTGGCCCGGCAATTGCCCAATATCATCGCCGTATCAAAATCCACCCATCGCGATCTGATGGCGCAGTTTGGTGTGAAGCCCGAACAGATGGAAATTATTTTTGAAGGCATTGATTGCGAAACCTTCCGCCCCATGCCGGAAATTACCCGCAAGCCAAACCGCCTGATGGCCACGGCCAGCGCGGATGTGGCGTTAAAGGGGCTGGTCTATCTGGTGCGCGCCTATGGTAAATTGCTGCAAGAGTTTCCCGATCTTGAACTGGTCGTGGTGGGCAAGCTGCGTAGCGGGCCAACAGAACGGCTGCTTGACGCGCTTGGCATTAAATCAAAAGTGCAATTCGTCACTGGCATCACCGACGATGAAATCCGGCGACTGTACGCAGAAACCACCGTCGCCGTAAGCCCGTCGCTCTATGAAGGCTTTGGTTTTCCCGCGGGCGAAGCCATGGCCTGCGGCGTGCCGCTGGTCGCCACCACAGGCGGCGCGCTGCCGGAAGTTGTAGGCGATGCGGGCGTGATCGTACCGGCGGGCGACGCGGATGCGCTGGCGGTCGCCATTGCCGATCTGCTGCGCAATCCGGCCAAACGGGAAATGCTTGGCCCACTGGGCCGCGAACGCATTGTGCGTGAATTCAGTTGGCCGCTTTGCGCGCGCAATCTCACAGAATATTATTACCGATTGCTGGATCGTCATGCGCACCATCGAAATTGAACGGCTCGATATTTCCGATGGGGATGTCGTGCTGGACCTTGGCTGCGGCGAAGGGCGGCATTTGCATGCGCTTTATTTTGCCAAACGCCTGCATGCGGTAGGCGTCGATCTGGGCTTTGAGGATTTGTGCAAGGCGCGGCGGGGACTGGAGCTTAACCCCGATCTGGAATCCAACCCGCAACGCTATTGCAGTTTTGCACAGGCAAATGCACTGACCCTGCCATTCCCGGATGGCTGTTTTGATCTGGTGTTGTGTTCAGAAGTTCTGGAGCATATTCCCGATTACCAGGGCGCGCTTGATGAAGTGTACCGGGTGCTGAAACCGGGCGGTACGCTGGCCGTCAGTGTGCCGCGCACCTGGCCCGAATGGATATGCTGGAAACTCAGCCCCGGTGGCTATGCCAATTCACCTGGCGGGCACATCAGGATTTTCCGCTCAGGTGTTTTGCGCCGCGATATTGAACGCCGTGGCCTGCGCTTTACGCGGCGTCACTGGGCGCACGGTCTGCATTCACCCTATTGGTGGCTGCAATGCATGCTGTGGGACAGCAAGGAAACATCACGCATGGTGCGCTTGTACAAGCGTTTTCTGGAATGGGATATTTTACAGCGGCCCCTGTTAACCCGCATACTGGATAAATTGACCAGCCCGGTCATGGGCAAAAGCGTTGTGATGTATTTCGCCAGAACATAAAAAAGCAAAACGGGAAGCAGGGACATGGAAAAATTATATTTGGCCAAAGGCCAGTTTCCATCGGGTTTTTTTGAGGGCGCCGCCACGCGCATATTAAATCTGCAACGCACCGATGGCGCCATTCCATGGTTTGATGACGGCGTGGTGGACCCCTGGAACCATGTGGAAGCGGCCATGGGGCTTAGCATACTGGGGCATTGGGATGCCGCCATCAAAGCCTATGACTGGCTGGTGGATAATCAGTTGCCGGACGGTTCCTGGTGGGGCGAACTAGGCGCGTCTGTTCCCATCGACCTTAAAAAAGCCACGTTCGATGGGGATGCCCCGGCTGGGGAGCCACCGGTGCGCGACAGTAATTTCTGCGCCTATATTGCGGTGGGCGTATGGCATCATTATCTGGTTACCAAGGACAGGGATTTTCTTATGCGCATGTGGCCCGCTGTTTCAGCGGCCATGGGCTTTGTCCTGTCCCTGCAATCGGAACATGGCGAAGTCCGCTGGGCGGCGTGGGATTCGCGCGATGCGGACGATGCGCTGATCACCGGCTGCTCGTCGATTTATAAAAGCCTTGAATGCGCCATTCACATCGCCAGGGAATTGCATGAACCGCATCTGCAATGGGCGCTGTCGCGGGCGCGGTTGGGCGATGCGCTGCGCCATAAGCCCCATCGCTTTGACCGGACCTGGGAATCCAAGGAACGCTATTCGATGGACTGGTACTATCCGGTGCTGTCCGGCGCGCTGCGCGGGGATGCCGCATTTTCGCGTCTTTCAAATAAATGGAATATTTTTGTCGAAACGGGGCATGGCTGCCGCTGTGTGTCCGATGAGCCCTGGATTACCGTTGCGGAAACCTGCGAACTGGTACTGACGCTGCTGACCTCGGGTCAGCCGGTGCGCGCGATGGAACTGTTTAGCTGGGTGCACAAATACCGCCATGACAGCGGCGCTTACTGGATGGGCTATCAGATCGTCGAAAATGTTCCGTGGCCGGAAGAAATGCCAGCCTGGACGGCGGGCGCGGTCCTGCTGGCGGCGGATGCCTTGTGCCAGGTCACGCCTGCATCGCGGCTGTTCATCGATGTGCTAGACGAGGATGCGGCGCAGCAGTCCAAGCGATTTTACCATCGCTAATTCCTCAAACAGTCCTGACGCCAGCGCCAGCTTATAAATTTCATAAGGCGCCTGACCGCCGTCCTTCGGATCGGGAAAAATATCATGAATGGCAAGAATGCCGCCCTGCATCACATGCGGGCTGAAACCGCGATAATCAATCATCGCCATTTCCAGCGCATGGCCCCCATCGATGAACAGCATTGAAAGCGGTGTGTTCCAGTGCCGCGCCGCCAGCCGTGATTGGGTGACAATCGCTATAACAGTGTCTTCCAGTTGCGCGCGCCGCAGCGTGTCACGGAAAAACGGCATCGTATCCATCGCGCCTGCCCTGGCGTCCCATGTGTCCGGGTCGTGATGTTCCCAGCCGGGCTGGTTTTCCTCCGACCCGCGATGATGGTCCAGCGCATATAACAGTGCGCCACGCGCCTTGCAGGCCGTGCCCAGATAAACCGTGGATTTTCCGCAATAGGAACCGATTTCCATCACCGGCCCGCGTTCGGCAATTTCCAGTGCTGCGTCATGCAATGCCACGCCTTCCGCAACATCCATAAAGCCCTTAACAGATTCAATATCGATGGGTAGTTCAGGACGCATCAGTTTTCCCCATAAAGTGGAATCTGCGCAATCCGGCGTTCAATGTCCGCCATCAAATCCAGATAGCGCTGGCTTTCGACATCGCCGAAACGGCTTTCGAATTGGGCCTGGGTCATATTATCGGGCAGGCCCGCAATATCGGGAAAAAACTCGGCCTCGCTTTTGACATTGGCCAACTTGTCTTGAAGCCGCTTTGCGGTTGCCGCGTTGACCGCTCGCTCCGCCAGCACAACGCCGGCGCGATCACCGGCAATGTCGGAAAAACTGAACCCGCTGCCGCCGCGCAATGTATCCGCGATTTCCTTGAATTCACCAATGGCGTTGGCAATGTCTACACCTGCGGCAAGCTGTAATCCCGCAGATGTCAGATAATGCTGCACCAGATCATGACGGCCTTTCACGGTGACATTGTGGCTGCCAAACCTTGGCCCGGAAAAATATTTCCCTTCAGAATTTCCGGCAAGTTTTGATATGCGGTCATCCCCAAAATAAATCGCCAAGGCCAGAATCGCAGCCTTGTTTTCGTTGATGGCGTTCCCGCCATCCGCCACGCCACGCTTTACCGCAAGCGTAAATACCGGTCCAATATATTGGGTTAATGATACATACCCGCCGCGCAGATCCTTTGCAGTTTCCTGCAAGCAGGAAAAGTATATCTGTACCCTTTCCGGATCGGCGATACGCAATTGTTCATTTTCGGAAATACGCGATATCAGCTCTTTTGAACCGCCTTCATATGGCGCATAGGCCAGCGTCATCTCCTTGCTCGAAAAATGCACGGCGCTAACTGTGCCGATAATTTTTGCGCCATTACCGTTACCCAACAGGGCGTCCAGCGCCGATCCGATAACGGGTAATAATAAATCGGGCGGCAGGGAGGCCCCGCCAAGCGAGACATGGCTGAGCAACAGCCCCTGTTCAGACGGCAACAGACCGAAACTTAAATTAAAATATCGCCCCATGGGATTTGCAGGTAATTTGATGGTTAGCTTTGCTTCCAATCCTCGCTCCGATATCTGTGCGTCTGCCCGGGCATTCGGTACGCCACGCGCGGCAAACGCCAGCAGGCTTTCCAGATCCTGTTCTGTTACCGTAAGCTCTGCCTTGGATTTATTTGCCCTGGATCCTGCTTGAAAACGCTGCATCAGATTTTTAACGCGCCTGGCCTGTTCCGTATTTGCGATGGTGGATTGCTCCGTAACCAGCGGGCTGTCCTCAATGGCCTGAAACGCCAGATAACTGAGCCCCGCCGCGCCAGACAGCAAGATCAGAAAAAGCACCACAATCAGGCGTCTCATTTTGTCTTGTCCTTTATTAGGCCATTCAGGATACCATCAAGCACCTTGCGCGCCGCGCCTTGTTCTCGCGGTGCCGGAGGTGGCGGCGCCTGTTGAGGAACTGGTGGGGCAGGTGGCGGGATGGCAACAGCAGGCGCCGTTTGCGCGTTTCTATTGTTGATTACCCGTTCCAGGCTTTTCGACATCAGGGTTTGTGTGAAATAATTTTCCAGTCGGTCTGTGCGCAAGCTTCGCACCGGATTGTTCAGAGAGCCGATATAGGCAATGCCCAGCGGCGGGGCGTTCATATGGTCGTTCAATGTCAGGCTGGCTTCAGCATTCAGCCAGTAGCGCGGCAAATCAATGCTGGCCTCCAGTGCTCCCGTTACAGAGGCAATGCTGATTACGGGGTTGCTGCTTTGTGCGACGCCTTCGGCAATGGTAAAGGGCACGCTAATGCGTTTATAGGGTGTATTCCCGCCCTGCAAAACGCTATCTGCAATTTTCACAAAATCTGCGGCGCGTTCCAGGCTGGCAAGCCGGGCGCTGAATGCCGGCAGGTCAATGCCCTGGATAAATCCGTCAATACCGGTAATCCGGGCTTGCCCTTCAAGGTTTGAGACCAGCGCAAAACTGCTGGCGCCCGCCCCCTTTACCTTGCCGGAAAAATCCATGCTGCCGGTAATTGCCGGGGCGCCAGAAAGTGCTGCGCTCGCGGCTTCCATATCTGCGCCTTTCAGATTCCATTCTGCGGTAAATTCCGGCACGCTCACGCCACGGTGCAGGCTCGCTGTGGCGCTGGCTTCACCTCCAAACAGGCTGCCGGTGAACTTTTTCAGAGTGGCCTGGTTATTGCGAATTTCAAAAACCATGGATGGCTTGGTGATGTCATATCCACGCACGGAAAACCGTCCAGCATCAAGCCTTACATCCGCTTCAAGCTGATCCAGATATGACAATTCCAACGGCGCCCCTGACCAGGGCAATTGCCGGTTTGGGGGTTTTATTCCGGCATTCGTTGGTTGTGCGGCCTGCAAATAATGATCCAGCAGGATTTCGCCTGCGGTTACTTCGGCCCGCAATACCGGCTTTGGTCCCGTGGTGTTCCAGATGGCCTGCCCCTGCACGGGGATTGTGCCAATGGCGCCGTTCAACGCGCTTACGCTGATTTCCCCGTTTGCACGGGCAAGCACTGCGCTCAAGGCAAGGCCCGCAGCCTCCTCTGCATCCGTCGGGAAAATCTCGAGTCCGGCCTGGGCAGCAATTTTTCGCAGACTGGGACTGGCGAGCGATAGCCGCGCCTGAAACATTGTCTGTTCACCAGCAGCCGCGATCATACCAGGCGCAAGCCCATTTACACCGCCTGCGACCTGCAACGAGGTCTCCCCAAAAAGCGCGTTGATCACGGCCTCAACGCCTGCATTGGCCAGCAGGAATTTTGCCTCGACAGAAGATTTTCCCAATTGCGCACCAGGCACTGGCAAGGTGACGCCAATGGTGCGGGCAAAACCGCCAAGATCATTTGATGCTAGACGAAGATTTATTTCCCCCTGCATGGCCGTCGCAAGGTTGCTCAACACGCCACTAATGCTGAATGCGGTTCCAGCCATATCCGCGACAGTAAAACTGTTGATTGCGAGCGCGCCATTAATAACAGACCCATCAGCCTGCAATCTGGTTATGGGCACACCGCGATAGGTGAGCGCCTTAACCGTTAATTTGAAATTGCTGTCATGGCTGTCAATCAGGGTGCGGGCGGCGCCCCATGCCGACCCGGCAACGGTATCGGGCGTACCATGATCCGTAGGCGTTTCATTCGGCGCCGGATCACTCTTGTCCAAAAGATAATTATCTGCATTCAACTGATCAATGTTCAGATCGATGCCCAGCGCAGTGCGTTCGCGCATCGCAAGGACCAGGCTGCCGGTCAGATTTGATGAATCAATCTCGGCCACGATTTCATTCAGTTGCGCCAGCTCGGGCGAAAGATCAAGTTCCGCCGCTAATTCTGCACGGCTCAGGCTGCGCTCCGGCATATCAGGCGCCTCGACGCCAAGCCAGCCAAGCAACCCACGCAAATTTTCGGACCGAAGATCAACTTTGCCAATGAATTGCGGCTGCCCCCTGGCTGTCGTGAGCTTGCCGGAAATCCGGGTTGCTGTGCTGCCGGGCAATTGCGCGCCAAGCTCATCCAGCGTGGCAATGCCATCCGCCACGGTGGTGGCGAAAATGATGTCGCGGATATTGCCGCCCCTCAACCTGACGGCATTGCCGGTAAAGTGCAGGACGCCAGATATATCATGCGGAATGATGAAGCTGTTTTCTGGCGCGGGCTGCGCTTCGGCGCTGGGCGCGACGGCGGTCAGTAACGCATCCAGATCAAGGCTGGACGCATTCAATGCGGCTGTAAATGTTGGGGCCGCCTGCGTATCAACCGTTACGCTTCCCGTTAGCGTATTATCGCCAAGGCTCAATTTTACTTTATCGAATTTCAGGCTGTTGGCGGCAACGGCAAGACTGCTTTCAATCCGGTAGGCATGACGTAAAATTGCGGGCCGGACACCGGATAAGGCAGTCGCGCCCAGTTGGGCAACAGAAGCAATCAGGCCGGTCAAATCCGTACCCTGACTATTCAGGCTTCCTGTAACGCCGCCATCTGCCGTCATGCCGCCGGTAAAATCGATGGCTGCACCGCCGGGTAACACAGATTTTACGGTAAGTGAGGTTGTCTTTCCCGGCGCAAAACTTCCAAGCGCCGCATCAATACGGATCGCCACATCCTGTAGCCGCAGGGATCCTTTCGCGGTAAATGGCCCCTGCAGGGATCCCGCCGAAAGCTGTAAATCCATTTCGCTTGTAACAATATCATTCCCGGAAACATGGTTGCGATACCGCAGACTGCCACGTTCAACCAGCACATTGTCAAACCTGACCCCCGGGCGATTATTTTTCGCGTCTGTTTGCCACGCCCAATTGTGCGTACCATCTGGTAATGTTTCCAAATTCAGCACCGGTGCAATCAGCCGGAAATTGGCCACCTGAATTTTCCCGGAAAGCAGCGCCAGCATGCCGAGCTGCGCCTCCAGCCGTTCCAGGCTGAGCATGACAGGCGCTGTTGCGCCGACGCTGTTTGCCAGTGTCGCATTTTCCAAAGACAGTGCCGGACGCGGCAGCATGCTGAAACCGATTGCGCCTACAATGCGAACCTGTCGGCCCGTAATGGCGCTGGCCTGATGCTCAATTTCACCCCTGAAGCGGTTCCAGTCAATATATCCCGGCAATATCAGCGCAGCCGCAACCAGGCCGACCAGCACGGCTGCCATGCCGATTGAAATATTCCTGAAACGGGACGCTGGACGTTTGAACTTGCGTACTTGCCGCATATGGCGAATCTATTCCTTAATTATTCTGGCAAAAACATACAGTAACGTGGATAATGTCTCCATGACCGAGATCGTCAATCTTAATAAAGCGCGTAAACAGCGCGCAAAGCAGGCAGGACTTAAAACGGCCAGCCAGAACCGCATAAAATTCGGGCTTGCCAAACAGGTCCGCGACGCCGTCCGCCGCGAACAGAAAAAGCAGGCCAATACAGTGGATGCTCTGCGTCTGGACCCGGACCCGGACCCGGATCAGAAAACCTGAACAGCATGTCAGAAACAACAATGGGAACCAGTGCCATGCCACAGTCAGGGCCACTGAACGGTATCAAGGTGATCGATCTTTCGCGGGTGCTGGCAGGCCCTTATTGCACCATGACCTTGCTGGATCTGGGGGCTGCCGTCACCAAGGTTGAAACGCCTGTTGGCGGTGACGATGCGCGCGCCTTTGGGCCGTTTATTGGGGATCGCTCGGCCTACTTCATGTCGCTGAACCGGGGGAAACGTTCCATTGCGCTGGATCTGAAGGCGCCAGCGGATCGTGCGATTTTCGAACAATTGCTGGATCATGCTGACGTGCTGGTCGAAAATTACCGCGCGGGAACCATGGAAAAGCTGGGCTATGGCTGGGAGGTGTTGCAGGCGCGCTATCCGCATCTGATCTATGCCGCCACGAGCGGTTTTGGCCATACCGGCCCTTATTCGAACCGTCCGGCCTATGACATGGTGGTGCAGGGCATGGGCGGTATTATGAGCCTGACCGGCTATCCCGGCGGTCCACCCACCCGCGTCGGCAGTTCGATTGGCGACATTACAGCGGGCCTGTTCACCGCGATTGGTATTCTGTCGGCATTGCACCACCGGTCTGAATCCGGCAGGGGCCTCAAGGTTGACGTCTCAATGCTCGATTGCCAGCTGGCAATTCTGGAAAACGCCATCGTGCGCTATTTCACTACCGGCGAAATTCCAGCGCCGCTTGGCGCGCGCCATCCCTCCATCACGCCGTTCGAAGCCTATGCGGCCCAGGACGGCCATGTGATTATTGCTGCGGGCAACGACAAACTGTTCCACCTTGCGCTGGACGCGCTTGGCCTGCCGGAATTGCAGCATGATCCGCGTTTTATCAGCGGCCCATTGCGCAATAAAAATGTCGAGGCGCTGAAGCAATGTTTTGAGGCGGCATTGGGCAAAGCATCTGTGGCGCACTGGCTGACGCAATTGCACGAACGCGGCGTCCCGGCGGGGCCGATTAACAATGTTGCGCAAATTCTTGCCGACCCGCAGATCAAGGTGCGCAATATGGTCGTGACCGCGCAGGATAAGGTGGCGGGCACATTGCACATGGCGGGAAATCCCATCAAGCTTTCGGCGTTTCCCGACCCGTCTACCCGTGGCGCGCCGCCGGAACTTGATGGCAATCGCGCAGAGATTCTGCGCGAACTGAGTGGTGCGCAGTTGCATCTGGCGCGCATCAAACAGACGGACGGCGAAGCAGTTGCGCGGTTCATGCAGACCCGCTTCGGCACGGTGCAGATGCCGGTCCATACCGGGGTACTTGATGTATGTGCGCTGCCGGGTTTTACGGCCAGGAATGCGAACGGATTGGCGGGGCTCGCCAGCTTTGTGATCGACGGGGATCGCTGCCAGTTGGCCTGTCTGGATAGTCTGCACGCGGGGCAGGGGTGCAGCAGCGCGCTTTTGCAGGCGGTGATTGATTTTGCGCGTTCAGAGGGCTGTAGAAAGCTGGCGGCGCTCGCCGGTAACAATAATCTGCAGGCTGCCGGTTTTTTTCAAAAACGCGGTTTTGTGATTACCGGGGTGCGGACAGGCGGGCTTGCAAAATATTTGAAAGAAATTCATGGCGCGATTGCGCCAGGCGATGCCGCCATCCCGGCGCGCGATATGCTGGAACTGGAACTGCCGCTTTGAGCGGTGCGTTCTGATATGCGTTTTATGCCATTTATAATTGGTTTGGCGTTTTGTGCGGCGTTGGCGTCTTTCAGGGCAATGGCCGCACCCAATTATTCGCATACAGAACTGCTTGGCGCATCAGCCGCATTGGGGGATGGCGGCCCAATATTGCTCGGTGTACGGATTGAACCGCGCCATGGCTGGAAAACCTATTGGCGTTCGCCTGGTGAAAGTGGTCTGCCGCCGGTTTTTACATTCCGCGCGCATGACAATACAGATCAACCGCAAATCAAATGGCCCGCGCCAAAACGCCTGCACCTTCAGGGGCAGGAATCCTATGGCTATGACGGCCCGGTGATATTTCTGTTTTATGTTCAGCCGCACGATGCCACGAAACCGGTAAAGCTGGAAATTCAGGTGGATTATGCCGTGTGCAAGGACATCTGTGTGCCAGAACAGGTGGCGCTTCACCTGATCCTGCCGCCAGGTTTGGCCAATGCCACGCCAGATCGTGATGCTTTGCAGGCGGCGCTGGCCCGCGTTCCCCGGCAACAGGATAAAAATAGCCAGCCCCGCATTGGCGCTGCCTATGTGCAGAAAAATGGGGCGCAAACTGTTTTGCTGGTAAAGGCCGAGGCCAGTCAGGGTTTTAACATGCCGGATCTGTTTGCCGACGGTCCGGCCGATCTGCTTTTTTCGGCGCCTCAGGTCAGTTATTTAAGCGGCAGGCAGCAGGCGGCTTTCAGTCTGGCTGTAACACAGCTTGATCCTGCCCAGCCGGTCATTGGCCAAACCATTACCCTGACCCTGACGGATGGTGAAATTGCCGTTGAAAAGCAGGTGAAACTGGCGGAACAGGAACGAACAGAGTAGACTGCTGCGAATAATTCCAGATCACAACAAGGGAGACAGAAGATGACCATCCAAGTAGGTGACAAGATACCTGAAGCTACCCTGATGCATATGACCGAAAAAGGGCCAGCGCCGATTACAACCGCAGAATTGTTCGGCGGCAAGAAAGTGGTGCTATTCGCGGTTCCGGGTGCGTTTACGCCCACCTGCTCCAACCAGCATCTGCCTGGCTTTGTTGAAAAATCCAGTGAAATCAAAGCAAAGGGCGTTGACACCATCGCCTGCCTGTCGGTTAATGACGCTTTCGTCATGGGCGCCTGGGGCAAGGACCGCAATGTCGGTGATAAGGTTCTGATGGTGGGTGACGGCAGTGCGGCTTTCAGCAAGGCGCTGGGGCTTGATCTGGACCTCTCCAAAATGGGGCTGGGCGTGCGTTCCAGGCGTTATTCCATGCTGGTGGTCGATGGCGTTGTTAAACAGTTGAACATCGAAGATGCTCCGGCAGGCGCTGTAAAAAGCGGTGCGGACACCATGTTGACACAACTATAAGCTTGTTCCCGTTTCTTTTTACCCGGTTAGGTTTTTTATCTAACCGGGTAATATTCAGAATTTGCTAATAGTATTTGTTTATTATATGCGCCTACCCTTATTGGAAGGCGGTGTAAGTGTCAGTTCCTCTTGAGAATATTTTGCAGGCAAGTTCGGCGGTTTCGTTCCGGATACTTGATGTTTCGCGTGAGCTTCAGCCGGACGAGCGCATGTTTCAGAGCGAAGAACTGAACCAGACCATCATCTTCAAGCAGCCCAGCTTCGCTATCGATAGATCGCCCAAGGACATGCGGCCGCGCCCCGCCCCTGCGGGTTCGAAAAGTTCGCTCGGCCGGCCAATTCAAACGGCGATTTTTGTGCCAAAGGTGCGTAACGAGCCTGATCTGGGTGGTCACGCCATTTTTATGGGGCAGCCGAAATATGCCGAAATGATGAAACATCATTGCGGCATTAATATCGCCGATGCAGTGGCGCATGCGAATGATATGGCGCTGCTGCGCGTTCTGGATGAGGTGCCGTCATTTGATCCGTTTCTGCTCAAATCAGTGCTTGCGGACAAAAAAATGTCTATTGATGCGCATTATCTGAACGTCGCGAAAGAAGAAGAATCGGAAGTCCGCCTGGTCATCGAACAACGGGTGCGGCCAATTGTTGCGCGCGCCTATGCAGGCCTTGCACCGGTCGAAGCGGAAAAGCGCACGCAATCCTTTATCGATGGCATATGGAATCCGGATTCCACTGACGCAACCGCCTTTATTGCGGCGTTCCGCATTGAAGCCTCCGCAATCCCGGAAGTGTTCGGCGCGTGGAAGGGTGTTTCCTACTATCAGTATCAGTTGCAGCGCATCCGGCCCAGAATTGCTGAACTGCTTTCATTCCTGCAGTCAGATGATTCCATTCCGATAGATATCCGCAAGATGGTCGGATCGGAACGCGAAAGCCTGATGATGTTCCGGAAGGATATCCTGACACGGTTGCGTAATGCCTATAAGAATACGCAAAGCATCCTGCAGGAATGCGATCAGGCCTATGACGCGCTGATAAAAGAGGGGAATCCGTTGCCCTTCAGGGACTTCCTGACAACAGCCGTAGACAAATACTGGACGCTGGGTGCATGCAATTGCTCGTTGGTTCTGGTGACGGATGTCTGGTCCCGCTTTAGCGGAAATGGCCGCTCAATCCGTTATGAGGGTGACATTATCAAAACCATGTTCGCGGGCATGCGCGCAGCATTGAGCGCAGAAAATGTGGGCAATTCAATCAACTAATGTGATGCTGCTTTAGCGTTTGAATGGCGCCATGCCCTGATTTGCCAAGGCGTCGGCGCGCTCATTTTCTGTATGGCCGGCATGGCCTTTTACCCAGTGCCATGTCACCTGCTGACGCTCTAGCTGGGTTTCCAGTTCCAGCCATAAATCCTGATTTTTGACGGGCTTTTTATCGGCCGTGCGCCAGCCATTTTTCTTCCAGCCATGAATCCATTTGGTGATGCCGTCCCGCAGATAGGATGAATCCGTATGCAGATGAATATTGCACGGCCGTTTTAACGCCTTCAGCGCTTCAATCGCCGCGGTCATTTCCATGCGGTTATTGGTGGTTTCTTTCTCACCGCCGCATATGGTTTTTTCCACCCCGTCATGGACCAGCAGCGCCCCCCAGCCGCCGGGTCCGGGATTGCCCGAACAGGCCCCATCAGTATAAATATCCACACGGTCGCGATGCATGTTGCTCATGTGTCAATCCCATAGGCGCCTGGATCCGATATGTCACGGTGAAAACGCAGCTTGTTCAGATATTCAAGCGGGTCTTTCGGTTTTACCAATGCGCCATCCACAGGAAACAGCCAGTCATGCAGGCGGGTCAGCAAAAAACGCAGCGCAGACCCGCGCGCCAGCAGCGGCAGCGCCGCCATCTCGGCTGGCGCAAGTGGGCGAACCGCCTGATAGGCGGTCAGCATCAGACGCGCCTTGGTGACATTAAAGGCGCCATCGGCCTCAAAACACCAGGCATTCAGACAGATGGCAATATCATAGGCAAGGGCGTCATTGCAGGCGAAATAAAAATCAATAAATCCGCTTAGTTTGTCATGCAGGAAAAAAACATTATCCGGAAAGGCGTCGGCGTGAATAATACCGGCCGGTAAATTTTCCGGCCAGTGTTTTTCCATCTGCTGCAGTTCCGTATCCAGCTCCACACGCAGCCCGGCGGAAAAACTGTCCATGCGTTCGGCGCAACGCATATAAAGCGGCCGCCAATGCTGCACCGACAAGGCATTGGCGCGCTGCATCGGGAAATTCCGGCCGGCAAGATGTAACCGCGCCAAACCCTCGCCAAGACCGGCGCAATGCTGCGGCCGTGGCCGGCGCACCGACATGCCATCCAGAAATGTCACAATCGCAGCAGGGCGGCCGGCAAGGGTGCGCAGCGCCCGCCCGTCACGTGCATGCACGGGCAGCGGGCAGGAAATACCGCCCCCCGCAAGATATTCCATCAGCCCGATAAAATAGGGCAGGTCGGCAGGCGTAACCCGCTTTTCGTACAGGGTCAGGATATAATTGCCACACCCCCCATCCGTGCGAAGCAGAAAATTGCTGTTTTCAACCCCTTCAGCAATCCCCTTGCAGGAGGTCACTTCGCCAATATCATATTCGGCGATAAACGCCTCCAGTTCTTCGTCAGAGACTTCTGTGTAAACCGCCATGTACGTTTCCTCAGCCCTGCCTATTCAAGCAATGTGCGGGGCAGTTTGAATTCTATATCCTCAACGGTCACGGCTACTTCTTCAATGTGCGTATCATAATGCACGGCAAAGGCGGCCAGCACCTGCTGCACCAGAATTTCCGGTGCGGACGCCCCCGCAGTTACACCCAGGGTGCGGATGCCGTCAAAGCTTGCAATATCAAGCTCGCTGGCGTTCTGCACCAGCAACGCCTTTTTACATCCCGCACGCGCCGCCACTTCGACCAGGCGCATGGAGTTTGAGGAATTGGGCGCCCCCAAAACCAGCAAGACATCGCAGCGCGCGGCAATCGCCTTTACCGCCGCCTGACGGTTGCTGGTTGCATAGCAGATGTCTTCGCGCGGCGGCCCGATCAAATCAGGGAAACGCTTGCGTAACACAGATATGATTTCCGCCGTGTCATCCACAGAAAGTGTGGTTTGCGTAATATAGGCCAGACGCGCCGGATCGCGCGGCTGAAATTGCCCGGCATCGGCAATCGTCTCCAGCAGGGTTACGGTCCCAGGGGGCAACTGTCCCATCGTGCCAATAACTTCGGGATGGCCTGCATGACCAATCAACACGATTTCGTTGCCCATACCGTGATGGCGCTGGGCCTCAATATGCACCTTGGAAACCAGCGGACAGGTGGCGTCAATGTAAAACAGGCCTTGCGTTTGCGCCATCTCGGGTACGGATTTTGGCACGCCATGCGCCGAGAATACTACCGGGCGGCCCGCCACCACCTGGTCAAGCTCATCAATGAAAATCGCGCCGCGCGCCTCCAGGTTTTGCACCACATGCCGGTTATGCACAATTTCATGTCGCACATACACCGGCGCGCCATATTTCAGCAGCGCCTTTTCGACGATCTGGATCGCCCGGTCAACGCCTGCGCAAAACCCGCGCGGCGCCGCCAGATAAAGTGTTAAAGCCGGTTTGGCCATTTGCTTCATTCAACATTTGCCATTAGACTGCCCCCAAGCCCCGACCATACAAGAGTCTGAAGGAGTTCGCCATGGAAGAGCCTGTAATCGCCGGAAAGCAACCTATTGCCGTTGATGTGGTTGCTGGCAAGAATTATTTCTGGTGCGCCTGCGGAAAGTCCGCGACCCAGCCTTTCTGTGACGGCGCCCACAAGGGCGGCAGCTTTACACCAGTAGCCTATAAGGCCGAGGCAGACCGCAAGGTGTTTTTCTGCGCCTGCAAGAAAACCGGCAAGCCCCCAATGTGTGATGGTTCCCACAACAAGCTCTGAAGATTAAGGGGCGACCTATCGATACTCCTGAACCATTGGCCGATAAGTGACAATTTGAACATATGCATGTGATTTCCCGTATTGCGCTGCTTGGCGGGCTTCTTCTGCTGCCTGCAGCCTGTAGTTCTGATGACGACTTCGGTAAAGCGCCCCTGGTCTGCCCCGCAGTGGGTGTGCTGTCGGATGCGTCGGCGTTGCGTGTGTTCGGTGATGGAACCGGGCGTGATCAGGCGAATACCGCCTATGAGCTGGAATTCATGCGCGCCAATTTGCTTGAGTGCGAACTGAAAAAAGGCGAGATGACTGCAACCATTCGCTTTGAGGCGCGGGCCAGAACCGGGCCAGCCGCGCCTTCCAACGAATATGAATATCCCTATTTCGTGGCGCTGCTAAACCCCGATAATGAGGTAATCAGCAAGGATCTCCGCAAGGGTACAGTCAAATTCAAGTCCGGCAAGGCCGAGACTTTCTTTGCCCAGGAATATGACGACATCAAATTTACCGTGCCCGAAGGCAGGGACGGCCTGGGTTTTGAAATCCTTGTCGGGTTTCAGTTGACCCGCGAGCAGATCGAACTCAAGCGCGCCCAGGATGCCGCGCCAAAACCCGGCCCTGACCTGATCATGCAGAAATGATCAGAGTGTTTTCTGATCAGATTGAAGCGCCTGGCCTTGCTGTTGCAAATCATTGATCAGGCTGCTTCGCCTCTTGATCCCCGCCCCCTTGTGGCGATCACGTCATTATAGATGGCGAGAATGCCGGAAAGATCTTGCGCCGTGGCGTCACGAAGGCTCATTTTACGTCTCGCAGTTTCGGCAGCTCGGCGGTCACAACGCCGCCAAACAATATCACGGCCCAGGACAGATAGGTCCAGATCAGAAATACCGGCAGCGCCGACAGCGCGCCATAGATGGCGTCATAGGCTGCGAAATTCCGGATATAGACGCCAAAGCCAAATTTCAGTACCTCGAACAACAGTCCTGCAATGACACCGCCAATCGCCGCATGGCGAAACGCGACCTGCACATTGGGCAGCGCCATATACAACAAACCAAACCCGGCAATTTCCAGGGTGATGGGCAGCAGATAGGCTAACAATCCGATGGACTGCGCCGCCGCGCCATCGCCGGTCAGGACGCCGGCGAAATAGGGCGCGGTAACGGAAAGACCCAGCCCAATCAGAATCGGCCCCAGCGACATGACCGTCCAGAAAATGGTGATGCGCGCCATCAGGGTGCGCTTTTCCTGAACCTGCCAGATCTCGTTGAAGGTGATTTCCACTTCATACAGCAGCATAGTCGAGGTGAAGATCAAAAACAGAATGCCAACCCCGGTAAGATTGCCAGCATTGGTTACCAGGCTGCGGAAAGTGTCCTGAATGGCGGCGTTGGCGTCGGGCGTAAAATTTCTCAGCACAAAGCCGGTCAGCATGTCTCCAATACCGGCAAAAACCGGAAACGCCGACAGAATCGCAATACCAATCGCCGCCAGCGGCACAATCGCCAGCAGACTGGTAAAGCTGAGCGACGCGGCGCTGGTCAGGCAGTGATGCGCGATAAACCTGCGCAGCATATGCAGGGCGTCTCTGGCAAAACGCCGCGCCATAGTAACTAGTTCATTGTTCATCCTCACCCCTGCGCCATCCGGTCCAGCGCGCCCTGCAGAATATAGGCGGCGGCCATTTTATCGACCAGTTCGGCGCGCCGGGCGCGGCTGGCGTCGGCGTCGATCAGTATGCGGGTGACGGCCATGGTGGAAAGGCGTTCGTCCCACAACAGGATGGGCAGGTCAAAGCGTTTGAGCAGATTGCGCGCGAACTGGCGCACCGACTGGGCGCGCGGTCCCTCAGAGGCATCCATATTCATGGGTAGGCCGATAATCAGGCCGCCCACATTCTGTTCGGCAATAATGGCGGCCAGCTTTTCCAGATCCACGGAAAATTTGCTTCGGCGGATGGTTTGCATCGGTGTGGCGATCATGCGCCCCAGATCGGACAGGGCCAGACCAATGGTTTTTTCGCCGACATCCATGCCCAGCAGGCGCCGCGCGGGCGCAAGTTCGGCCTTCAATGTGAGAATGTCTGGAATAACTGGCATTGGGGCAGTATCGGGATTGGCTGCGCTCTGTCAAACCTCCTTTCACGTCCGGGGCGGGCGTGATAGGTTCCGGCCAGCACTGAACAGTATGAAAACAAGGTAGATATGAGCGTTGATACAGATACGGTCCGCCGCATTGCGCGGCTGGCGCGGCTTGCGATTGCCGAGGATGGGCTGGCGCCCATGGCGCATGAACTGAATGTGATACTCGGCTGGGCTGAACAGTTGAACGAGGTGGATACAAGTGCGGTCGAACCGATGACCAGCGCTGTGCAAACCACCCTGAAACAGCGTACCGATAGTGTCACCGATGGCCATATTCAGGAAGCGGTGCTGGCCAATGCGCCGCTGGCCGAGCATGGCTTTTTCGTCGTGCCAAAGATTGTCGAGTAGGAACCGCGCATGACGGATTTAACGGAACTAAGTCTGGCCCAGGCCCGCGACGGGCTGCGCGCCAAAAAATTCAGCGCGCTGGAGCTGACCGACGCCTATCTGGCGGCGATGGCGCAGGCCAGGGTGCTGAATTGCTATATTACCGAAACGCCGGAGCGTGCGCGCGAGATGGCGCGGGCGTCAGATAGTCGCATCGCATCGGGCAAGGCCGGGGCGCTGGAAGGCCTTCCGCTGGGTATCAAGGATCTGTTTTGCACCAAGGATGTGCTGAGCACCGCCGCCAGTCATATTCTGGATGGGTTTAAGCCAGCCTATGAATCCACCGTCACCGCCAATCTGTGGCGCGAAGGTGCGGTGATGCTGGGCAAGCTCAATCTGGATGAATTCGCCATGGGTTCATCGAACGAGACCAGTTATTATGGCCCGGTCATCAATCCCTGGCGGCGAACCGGCGACACCGCCAAACTGGTGCCTGGCGGTTCCAGCGGCGGGTCATCGGCGGCCATCGCGGCGCATCTGTGCGTGGCGGCGACTGGCACCGACACCGGTGGCTCCATCCGCCAGCCCGCCGCCTTTACCGGCATTGTCGGACTGAAGCCAACTTATGGCCGCTGTTCGCGCTGGGGCATTGTGGCCTTTGCATCCTCGCTGGATCAGGCGGGGCCAATGGCGCGCACCGTGCGCGATACGGCCATCCTGCTGGGCGTCATGGCCGGGCATGATCCGAAAGACAGCACCAGCGTGGATCGCCCCGTACCCGATTACGAGGCGGCGCTGACCGGCAATATCAGGGGCATGCGTATCGGCATCCCGGCGGAATATCGCGTGGACGGCATGCCTGCGGGCATCGAGGCGATGTGGGGCAAGGGCGCAAATTGGTTGCGCGATGCGGGCGCCGAAATCGTTGAAATCAGCCTGCCGCACACCAGATATGCTCTACCCGCCTATTATATTGTGGCCCCGGCGGAGGCGTCGTCCAATCTGGCGCGCTATGATGGCATGCGCTTTGGCCTGCGCGTGGCGGGAAAGGATTTGACGGATACGTATGAAAAATCGCGCAGCGCGGGTTTTGGCGCGGAAGTGAAACGGCGCATTCTGATCGGCACCTATGTGTTGTCGGCGGGATATTACGACGCCTATTATCTGCGCGCGCAGCGGGTGCGCACCCTGATCGCCAATGATTTCAAGGCGGCGTTCGAAAAGGTGGACGCCATTTTGACGCCCGCGACGCCAAGCCCGGCATTCGCCATCGGGGAACGCAATGAGGATCCGATTGGCATGTTTCTGAATGATGTGTTTACCGTGCCAGCCAATCTGGCGGGGCTTCCGGGCATTTCGGTTCCGGCCGGCTTGTCGGAGGATGGCTTGCCGCTGGGTTTGCAACTGCTGGGCAAGGCGTTTGACGAAGAGACATTGTTGCGCGTGGCGGGCGTTCTGGAAGATGCGGCGGCGTTTACGGCGCGCCCCACACAGTGGTGGAGGGCTTAATCATGTCTGTACAGGAAATTTATGACGCCAGGCACGGCGAGAAGGGCGGGTATATCGCCGGCGCCACGGGTGATTGGGAACTGATCATCGGCATGGAAGTGCATGCCCAGGTTTCCTCCAAGGCCAAACTGTTTTCCGGCGCGCCCACGGATTTTGGTGGCGAGCCTAACGAGCATGTCAGCCTGGTGGATGCCGCCATGCCCGGAATGTTACCGGTGATTAACGAATTTTGTGTCGCGCAGGCAGTGCGCACCGGGCTGGGCCTGAAGGCGCAGATCAATTTGCATTCTGTGTTTGATCGCAAAAATTACTTCTATCCCGATCTGCCGCAGGGCTATCAGATATCGCAGTTCAAATTTCCCATCGTCGGGCGCGGCGAAGTGCGGGTCGATCTGCCGGACGGCGGCGTGCGCGTTGTGCGCATCGAACGCCTGCATCTGGAACAGGATGCGGGCAAAAGCCTGCATGATCAGCATCCCAGCATGTCCTATGTGGATTTGAACCGTTCCGGCGTGGCGCTGATGGAAATTGTGTCGCAGCCCGATATCCGTTCGGCCGAAGAAGCGACCCTGTATCTGGAAAAGCTGCGCACGATCCTGCGCTATCTCGGCACCTGCGATGGCAATATGCAGGAAGGCTCGATGCGCGCTGACATTAATGTTTCCGTTCGCAAACCCGGCGGACTGCTTGGCACGCGCTGTGAAATCAAGAACGTCAATTCGATGCGCTTTATCCGCCAGGCCATTGAATATGAAGCGCGCCGCCAGATCGAAATTATCGAAGAAGGCGGCGAAATCCGCCAGGAAACCCGGCTGTATGACGCGGTCAAGGGCGAGACCCGCTCAATGCGATCGAAAGAGGAATCGCATGATTACCGCTACTTCCCCGATCCTGATCTGCTGCCGCTGGAGTTAACGCAAACATGGGTGGATGAGATCGCCAAAAGCTTGCCGGAACTGCCGGATGCCAAGAAGGCGCGGTTCATTTCTGATTATGGATTATCCGCCTATGACGCCAGCCTGCTGGTGGCGGATCGGGAAACGGCGGAGTTTTTTGAAAGGGTTGCGAAGGGGCGTGACGCCAAGATTGCGGCGAACTGGGTCATCACCAATCTGTTCGGCGCGCTGAATGAAGCAGGTAAAACGATTGAAACGTCTCCCGTTTCGGCGGATGCGCTGGGGCGTTTGCTGGATCTGCTGGCAGATCAAACCCTGTCCAGCCGGTTGGCGAAGGATGTGTTTGAAATCATGTTTGCGACCGGCGACGCGCCTGAAAAGATCGTTGAGGAACGTGGCTTGCGCCAGGTAACCGACACCGGCGCGATCGATGCGGCCATTGACGCCGTGATGGCCGCCAATCCGGACAAGGTGGCCGAGGTAAAAAGCGGCAAGGACAAATTGCTGGGCTGGTTTGTCGGTCAGGTGATGAAATCCACTGGCGGAAAAGCAAATCCGCAGATGCTGAATGATGCGCTGCGGCAGAAATTCGGCTTATGAGTGACCCGAATTTTGACCTGCAACGCATTTTGGATGCATGTTGAGCGTGAATTTCGACTCAGCAAACCATGATGCGCGCTGACTCAAAAGTACGAATCAGCCGTCTAATATCCGGGTCATGTTAGCTTTTTTGATCGCCGCATAAAAATTTTTTCATAGGTGTTGCTTGTAAGCCGCACTTCTTTTTTGGCGTGCGGGGGTTGTTTGCCATTCTTCTGGACCGGATGTTTTACAGACAACCGCGAATGCGGATTTCGTAAAAAAAGAAAGCCGCGATGTGAGGCCTGCGGACGCCCGAAAAGCGCAGAAACTGAACGGCCAGCGCTTTTTCAGCGGCACAGTTTGACCAGGTGTAATCCCCGGAAGGTATATTTCCGTCTGGCAATATAGTGCGCTTTTTTGTCCGGTCATACTTCCGGTCATCTTTGAAATAGTGCAGTGCCAAACTGGCCGCAATGGCCGGAGAATGGCCAAAATCCTGGCTTCTCCCGGGGTTTGTTAAGAATTTATTGGTAAATGGCGCAGCTAATATACGCAACTATTGTGCACAACACATCCAGAGCAAGCAGATATGAGCAGTACACGGATGAAAAGTTTTCAGAACGGTTTTGCCGGGTGCAATCGCCCTGCCGCTTTTGCACCGAACAGCGTGGCGCGGCCTGTCCGGCAAATGGCCATTTCATGCCGTAATGATGGGCCTATAGAGCCTGATCATAAATTGTTAACACGTCAGGATAGGGCACACGGGCTGCCTGAATAACCGGGTTGAAGATCACGCTGAAGCAAAGTCAAAGTATATTGTGAATATTTTTATTGACGGAAGGATTGATTAATTAGATTACGAATCATTGGTCGAATCGTTGATGTGCGCCGGATGTGCAAAATGAAGATGGGCATTAGGGTCTTCAGGATGCGGTTGGCGCAAAAGACTGGTGCAGCTTCAGAGGTAGAAGATGTGGAGGCAGGAACTGTAACCCCAGTGCTTGATTTTGAATATCGGGGTTTGGTTGGTGAATGCTTCGATCAACGATAGCAGGCCCGAAAGGGCTGGGTTGAATGAGTACCCTGCTTTTGTTTTTCACCGGGACAGAGAGTTGCTGTGTCCCACACACTAGAGAGGACTGAACATGGCTATGAGCAAACCCAAAAAGGCGACCAAGAAAAAGGCCGTCGAGAAGACTACAAAAGCCGCTGCGGTGAAGAAGCCGGCAGTGAAGAAGGCTGCGGTGAAGAAGCCGGCAGCGAAAAAAGCCGTAGCAAAGCCTGCGGCCAAAAAAGCAGTAGCAAAGCCTGCGGCCAAAAAAGCCGCTGTGAAAAAGCCTGCGGTCAAAAAAGCTGCGGTGAAAAAGCCTGCTGTGAAGAAAGCTGCGGTGAAAAAGCCTGCCGTGAAGAAAGTAGCAGCAAAGAAGCCCGCCGCAAAAAAGAAATAGTAATATCAGCCGTTTTGTGAAAACGGCGGCATCCAGATCGGGTGTAAAGGCCAGCAGTGTAGAGAAGCAGGCGGATCAAAGGTCTGCAGACCTGTACTACTGGCCTACCCCTTGTCGGCTATCCTGCAATGGCTGAAAGACTCCGGTGTTCTGCGAAGAAGCGAGACTCCTCCCGGCCGTTTTCTGTGCGGATAACTTTTCTCAATCTCTCTCTTTGCCTGACGGCTCCGAGGTCTGATTCTGTTTAGACTGAATCACAAACTTATACTTCTACAGCAATGACGCTTAAGCGGGGGCTTCAGTCAAATAATGAAACGCCCTATTTTAACTCCTTCCATTTTGGTAAATATTATCTGGTCTGCGCATTGCGGCGCCAGGCGGCACATAGCAATTTTCGCGCCTCTTCAATCAGCAGCACGGACAGCGCGATGGACGTCGCCAGCGCCCAGTCAAGCGCATTCAGCGGGCGCATATGAAAAATCTCTTGCGCCAGCGGCCAGTTGACTACCAGAACCAGCAGGCTGACAACGGTTACCAGGGCCGCCCACAATTGCCAGTTGCTGAAGAAATTGTGTGCAAACGCAGAGCAGGTCTCGGACCGCACATTGAAAGCATTGCAGAACTGGAACAGAACAAAGGTCGTAAAGGCCAGTGTTGTGGCGCGTTCCGTGTCGCCCGTCGCCACCCCATAGGCCAGCATTATTAACGTTCCCGCCGCCATGATCGCGCCGTAAAAACCGATTATCCCAAGACGTCCCCATGATAAAACGCGCTCATCCGGGCTTCGTGGCGGCACCGCCATCAAGTCCGGGCGCGCCGGATCAAGCCCCAGCGCCATGGCGGGCGGTCCATCCATGATGATGTTAACCAGCAGAATTTGCAGCGCAGTAAATGGCACCGGCAAACCAAGCAGGGGGGCTAGCAGCATCGTCAGGATAGCGCCCGCATTGGTCGATACCTGAAAACGCAAAAATTTGACGATATTGTCATAGATGCGTCGGCCTTCGTGCACCGCATCCACAATGGTGGCGAAACTGTCGTTGGTCAGCACCATCTTTGCCGCTTCCTTGGCGACGTCGGTACCCGTAATCCCCATGGCGATGCCGATATCGGCAGCTTTAAGTGCGGGCGCATCATTGACGCCATCGCCGGTCATGGCCACCACATGATTATGGCGTTTCAGGGCCTGCACGATCTTGACCTTGTGTTCTGGCGCGGCGCGGGCAAAAACTCCGACATGGTCCAGACGTTCGGTCAATTGTTCAACGGACAGGCTTTCCAGTTCCGCCCCCGTCATGAGCTCGCCTGTGATGCCAAGTTCAGCAGCGATCGCTGCGGCGGTGAGTTTATGATCGCCGGTGATCATTTTTACCTGTATGCCGGCGCGATGGCACAGCGCAATGGCCTGACGGGCTTCTTCGCGGGGCGGGTCCATCAATCCTACAATGCCCGCAAGGGTCAAGTCCCGGACCAGCGTGATGTGATCACCGCACATGTCAAATTCCGCCAGCGGCACATCGCGGTACGCCACAGCCAGCACCCGCAAGGCCTGCGCCGCCATATGCTCTACTTCTGCGATCGCGGTTTGTGATTCCAGTGTCTCTTCACCCCCGGCGCCGAGGGTTTTGCTGCACAGGGGAAATAAAACTTCCGGGGCGCCTTTGACATATAGTCGCACCAGATCACCCTGGCGGTGAAACGTCGCCATGAATTTATGCGTGGAATCAAACGGAACTTCAGCCGTGCGTGGAACCTGCATCTGCAATTCGCCGCAATTGAGGCCGGCTTTGGCGGCGAGGACCAGAAGCGCGCCCTCCATCGGGTCGCCGGACACCTTGCCGTCGGATACAGTGCAATCCGTACACAGTGCGGCCGGTTTCAGAAGTGCGGTAAAGTCCGGCAGGGGTTCTGCGCCGCCACTGGCGCTGATCTGCCCCACATTTTTGTAACCATTGCCGCTAACCAGAAAGCGCCGACCCTGAAAATAAAATGCCCGCACCATCATCTGGTTCAGGGTCAGCGTGCCGGTTTTATCCGAACAGATTACGGTGGTGCAACCCAACGTCTCAACGGATGACAGCTGCTTCACAATGGCCTGATTTTTCGCCATCAAATGCATGCCGACTGCCAGGGTTACCGTCACCACGGCGGGCAGCCCTTCAGGAATGGCGGCAACCGCAAGCGCCACGGCCGTCAGCAGGGTTTCCATCAACGGCTCGCCACGCGCCACGCCCCATACCAGCAGCAGCACGGCAACACCCCCTGCAAGCAGCGCCAGTCGGCTGCCTACGGCATCCAGCTGTATCTGTAGCGGCGTCATGGATGGCTCGGTCGCTTCCATCATTTGCGCAATATGGCCGATCTGGGTTTGCATGCCCGTGGCGGTAATCACACATTCCCCGCGCCCGCGCGTAATACAGGTGTTCATGAATACCATGTTGGCGCGTTCTGCCAGCGGGATTTTGGCGCCGCAAATCTGGTCGGCCGTTTTGCTGACGGGGACAGATTCACCTGTAAAGGGTGATTCATCAATTTCGAGGGTGGTCGCCTGAATCAACCGGCCATCGGCGGGCACACGGCTGCCTGCATCCAGCAGCACGATATCGCCGGGGACCAGTTCTTCCGCAGGCACATCCATCGCCACGCCGCCACGGCGGACCCGGCAATTGGTGGCCAGCATTTTCTTCAGAACGGAAAGGCTTTTCTCTGCGCGCTGTTCCTGCTGAAAGCCCAGAAATGCGTTGAGTAAAATGACAAACAGAATAACCAGCGCATCGGTCATATCGCCAATGACGCCCGCCAGAACGGCGGCGAACAACAGCACAATAATCAGATAGCTCCTGAACTGGTCCAGAAACAACAGCCAGCGCGACCGGGGACGCTTCCCGGATAGCAGGTTTCTGCCAAAACGCTCCAGGCGCTCGGCAGCCTCATTCTGGTCAAGACCTGAAGCCGCAGATACCTCCAGATTTCTTAAAATATCGGCAACGGGGCTGGAATGCGCCTCCACCATAAAGCCGGGATAAATCGCCTGATTTGGATCGGGGCGCAGTGGAATGCTACGTGAATCCATGCAGAACCAGGCTCCCCTAAAACAAATTATATCTTATGCATCCCGGATTGTGGGCAGGCATTACCCATATGGTGCTTTCGCGGCTCTGGCTCAAGGCTTTCCATGCATATGTTTCGGGTTTAGCCGGTCCATTAGGGCGAACAGTACCCCGGATGCAACAAAGGTCAGATGAATGCCGACTTTCCAGCCAAGCTGGGTATTGCTCAATCCCTCCGCGTTCATAAACGCCTTTAGCAGTTCAATGGCGGAAATGGCGGCAATCGAGCCGATAACCTTTATCTTCAGGTCGGAGAAATCCACATGTCCCATCCAGTCGGGGCGGTCTTCATGGTCCCCCGTATGCATTTTGGAGACAAAGTTCTCATAACCTGCATAGACAATAATGATCAGCAAATTGGCGATCAGGGTAATGTCGATCAGCGACAGGATGCCAATAATGACATCACCGCTTTCAGCGGCCATGATCCCGCCTGCCAGAAAGTAAAACTCCTTGGCGAATTTGATCAGCAACAGAATGATCGATAATACCAATCCAACATATAGGGGCGCCAGCAGCCAGCGGCTACCAAACATCAGCCGCTCCAGCGCGCTCTCAAGTGATTTCACGAGATGTGTTCCATGATTGTGAGTAGGTGTATTAGCAAATTATTTTAGATTGAACCGCACTCTCAGCCGTCATTGCGGGCCGCGGCGCGCGCCTCGCAATGACAGTGAAGCGATGAACGAACCTAAACGCATCGTCACGTTAGCAGTCTTTCTATAGCACCTCTTCCGCCAGAAGCCGCATACTGTCCGGGCGCAGCCCGGCGGCGAGCAGGGACGTAATATGTCTGTTTTTGCCCGCCTGAATATAGGCCTGCAAGCGGTCTTTCACCCGGTCCGCCGGACCCAGCAGGGCGATTTCGTCGCATAATTTATCGGGCACGGCGGCTGCGGCCTCGGCTTTTTTGCCATCCAGATATAAATCCTGAATGATCTTTGCCTCACCGCCATAGCCCAGACGAACGGCATAATCATTATAGAAGTTTTTACCCCGCGCGCCCATGCCGCCAATGTACAGCGCCAGGAAATTTTTCACCGGGATGCGGCATTTTTCCAGATCATCGCCGATGATCACATTAACGAAGGGCGAGATGGTGAAAGCGTCCCGGCTCTTTTTACCGCCCGCCTTGGCGAAGCCTTCCTTGATAGCGCCTTCGAACACATCGAAACGCTCCGGGTTCATAAACACCGGAATAAATCCGTCGGCGACTTCGGCGGCCACCGCAATGCCCGCGGGCGAAATCGCGCCGGTAACGATGTGCAGGCTGGGATCGCCATGCAGAATGCTTTTCAGCGGCTTGCCCAGTCCGGTTGAACCTTCACCCATATAGGGAATCTGATAATGATAGCCTTTGTGCTCCAGCGGCTGCTTGCGGTCCAGAATCTTGCGGATGATTTCGATATATTCGCGGGTGCGGGTCAGCGGGCGGCCATAGGGAACCCCATGCCAGCCCTCAATCACCTGCGGTCCGGACGGCCCAATGCCCAGAATAAACCGTCCCCCCGACAGCGCCGTCAGCGTCATTGCCGTCATCGCCGCCATCGCGGGCGTGCGCGCCGACATCTGCATGATGGCGGTGCCGACCTTGATCTTTGTCGTGCTGGCCAGCAGCCACGCGGCGGGCGACACCGCGTCCGAGCCCCAGGCTTCCGCCGTCCACACACTGTCAAAACCCAGGCTTTCCGCCTCACGCACCAGATCAACCTGATTTTCAAACGTCCCGCCGGAATAGCCAAGCGTCATGCCGAGTTTCATGCTGAAAGCTCCTTGATAAGTTGCGGGCGCTTTTCCGGCGCGGCGTAGCTGAAATTAATGCTGATCCGATCAACCAGGCCGGTATAGCGGCTTTTGATCATCGGGACAACTTCGTGCGGTTCGCCGACCACGGCGAAGGCGTCGAGGATTTCGTCTTCGATCAGCTCGCCCATTTCGACCCATTGGCCCTGCTTGGACATCATGTTCAATTGCGGTTGCAACTTGCCCCAGCCATGGGTTTCCAGCACGCCGCGATAGGCGGGGGTGGAGGCGTAAAAGGCGATGCGCTGTTTGATGGCCCGTTTGCTCTCGGCAAATTCTTTTTCATTCTGGCCGGATACCACGAACACCGGATAGGACAGCTCGAATGAATTGCGCGCACGGCCGCGTTTTTTCAGGCCGGCTTCGACTATGGGCAATGTGTGCTGTTTGAGATATTTCACACTGGTCATGGGATGCACCATGACGCCATCGGCGACATCGGCGGCGACCTCGGTCATCATCGGGCCGACAGCGGCCAGGAATACGCGGGGCGCGCCATATTTGCTGGGGTTGGGCGTGAATACCGGCGTCATCAGCGTGTGCGAATAAAACTCGCCGCGAAAATTCAGCGGCGCGCCGTCATACCAGTTGGCCCATATTGCGCGCATCGCCAGAATCATTTCGCGCATGCGGGGCGCCGGGTGCGACCAGGGCATGGAAAAGCGCTTTTCGATATGCGCCTTTATCTGCGAACCGATGCCCATAATGAAACGGCCCTGCGAATAATCGTTCAGATCATTGCCAATGGCTGCCATATTCATGGGGTTGCGGGCAAAGGCGACGGCAATGGCGGTGATCAGTTCAATCTTTTTGCTGTGTTCTGCCGCCAGCACCAGCGGCAGGAACGGGTCATGCCCGGTTTCCACGGTTTGCGCGCCGGTAAAGCCTGCGGCTTCAAGCTGGCCGATCCGTTCGGTGATCTTTTCCATCCCGATGGGAAGTTCGCCGTCTACTTTCATTGTTCCCTCCTGACTTCTGTTATCCGGGCGTGGTTAAGCCAGCCCCGTTGTCTGGCCGCATAATACCGCTTTGTGATCGCGCAAGGCAGCTTATTATGGCATTGCAGGGACGTAAAAAACAGATCAAGACGGTTGGATATGACATTGGATAATACACCGCTGGTTGGTGCGGTCGGGCTTGATCTCAGTTTGGGCGGGCGGCGCATTCTGGCGCATGTGGATGTATCCATCGGCCCGGGCGAGATTATCACCCTGATCGGGCCCAATGGGGCGGGCAAAAGCACGCTGGTGCGGGTATTGCTGGGGCTGCTGCGCCCCGATCATGGCAAGGTGGTACGCCGGGCCGGACTGCGCATTGGCTATCTGCCGCAAAAATTTGTTATTGATGCGGTGCTGCCGCTCAGCGTGGCGCGATTAATGACCCTGACCTGCAGGGCCTCCCGCCCCGAAATTGAGGCGGCGTTGGAGGAGACCGGGGTGGCGCATCTGATCGGCGCGCAGGTGCAAACCCTGTCCGGCGGCGAATTGCAGCGTGCGCTGCTGGCGCGGGCCTTGTTGTCCAATCCGGGTTTGCTGGTGCTGGACGAACCGGTGCAGGGGGTGGATTTTGGCGGGCAGGCGGAACTGTACCGTCTGATCGGCGATATACGGGACCGCCGGGGATGCGCCGTTCTGATGGTGTCGCACGATCTGCATCTGGTGATGGCGCAAACCGACCGGGTGCTGTGCCTGAACCAGCATCTGTGCTGTGCGGGAACGCCCGCGATGGTGGCGAAGGATCCCGAATATTTGCGCCTGTTCGGCCCGCGCGCGGCGCAAGCCTTTGCGCTATACGCCCACGGTCCGCATGGCCATGACCATGTGCATACCCTGTCGGGTGAGGTCGCGCCAATTGATCACGCGCATGAAGGCCATGTGCATGATCACTGATTTTTTTGTGCGCGCGTTGATTGCGGGTATTGGGGTGGCGCTGGTGGCGGGACCGGCGGGCTGTTTCATTGTCTGGCGGCGCATGGCGTATTTTGGCGACACCATGGCGCATTCGGCATTGCTGGGGGTGGCGCTGGGGCTGTTGCTGGGGGTTGACCCCATTCTGGGCGTGCTGGCGGTCAGCATTGTGCTGGCGCTGATTTTGGCGGGGATGGGGGGCAACCGGACGCTGGCCAGCGACACCGTGCTGGGAATATTATCGCATTCGGCTTTGTCGCTGGGCATGATTGCGCTCAGCCTGATGCAGGGCATCCGGCTGGATCTGATGGTCTATCTGTTTGGCGATCTGCTTTCGGTGGGCATGACGGATATTTATCTGGTGCTGGGCGGCGGCGCCGTTTCGCTGGCGCTGCTGATGGTTTTGTGGCGGCCCCTGCTGGCGATGACGGTGCATGAGGAACTGGCGCGCGCCGAGGGTGTGAATGTTGCGCTGGTGCGGGCGGGATTCATGCTGTTGATCGCGTTTCTGATTGCGGCGGCAATGAAGATTACCGGGGCGCTGCTGATCACGTCGCTATTGCTGATCCCGGCTGCCTGCGCGCGGCGTTTTGCCCGGGGGCCGGAAATGATGGCGGCGCTGGCGGCGATGTTCGGCGCAATGGCGGTGACGGGTGGGGCATTCGGTTCGCTGCATTTCGACACGCCAACGGGGCCGTCGATTGTGCTTGCCGCATTATTGCTGTTTTTGTGCAGTCTGGTTGCGGGCCGCAGAAGACCCATGTGAGAATTTAAGTTGTCCAGAAAACCAAAATGATGAGGAAATCATGAACCAGCCAGTACGCCAACAAAAGGCCCCGCATATTTACCGGAATTTTGCCATGGACAGCACGCGCTGGGAAAATTTCAAACCGCGTGAGGGGGATATTGTCATCTGTACACCACCTAAATGCGGCACCACCTGGACACAGATGATTTGTGCACTGCTGATTTTCCAGAAAACCAAATTTGATAAACCATTAAGCGACTATACGCCCTGGCTTGACATGACGATTGCTCCGATTGACAAGGTTCTGGCGCTGTTCGAAGCCCAAACCCACCGGCGTTTTATCAAGACGCATACGCCCTTTGATGGTCTGCCCTATTATACACAGGTCACATATTTGTGTGTCGGCCGCGATCCGCGCGACGTATTCATGTCGATGGATAATCACGGCGGCAATATGAATCCGGAATTTATGATGCGCATGGCGCAAAATATGAAGCCGGGGGACAAGCTGCCCAGCCCGCAGATAAAAGACTTGCGGGAACGTTTCCGCGTCTGGATTGCTGCATCGGGAAGCCCTGAAACCTGTGAAAATCCGATGATGATGCCGGTTCAGCCTTATATAAAAAGCTTCTGGGATTATCGTCATCTGCCGAATATTCACATGCTCCATTATAGCGACATGAAGCGTGATCTGGACGGCGTGATGCGCAATCTTGCAAAGATGCTTGGCATCAGTGTGCCGGAAAATTTATGGCCGCAACTGGTGGCGGCTGCACAATTCGAAAATATGAAACAGAACGCAGATATGCTCGCGCCCGATGCGAAAGTGGGCATCTGGCGCGACCCCGGTAATTTTTTCAACAAGGGTGAAAGCGGGCAGTGGCGCAACGTTCTGGGGCCGGATGAACTGGCGGTTTATGAAAAAACCATGCGTGAACTGCCAGCGGATCTGGCGCAATGGATCGAAAAGGGGACGCTGGGTTAGCCCGTGATGATTTTGGATTGATCACGACGCCTCTCAGTGTCATTGCGAGCCGCGCAGCGGCGTGGCGATGACGAAGAAGGACATGGACAAACCTAAAATCATTCCGATCCGGGCCGCGTCAGGCGGCGGCGGTTAGCCGGGCGACGGCTTCGGCAAGGCGGGCGCGGGTTGTCTGCTGTTCCGCCAGGCGTTCGCGTTCGGTCTCGATTACTTGCGCGGGCGCGCGATCAACAAAGGCGGCATTGCCAAGTTTGGTTTCCGCCTTGGCGATTTCCGCATTCAGCTTTTCCAGAGATTTCTGCAACCGCGCGCGTTCCGCCGCAATGTCGATCACATCGGCCAGCGGCAGTATCAGGGTTGCCTCAAACAGTACTTCCTGCACGGCGCCTTGCGGCAAGGTTGCGGGGGCAGGGGTCACGGAGGCCAGCCGCGCAAGGCGGGTGATGACGCCGTCATGGTCTTTCAGGCGGTTTTGGGTTTCGCCATTGGCGTCTTTTATCAGCAGCGGAATTTTTGCGCCAGCGGGCACATTCAATTCCGCGCGCACCGAACGCACGGCGGTGATCAGGCGGATGACCCATTCCATTTCTTCATCCGCAGACGGATCAATCAGCCGGTCAAGATCGCGCGGCCAGCGGGCCAGCATCAGCATGGTTTCGCCGGTCGCGCCGGAGCCATGCGAAGGCGGACGCGGGCTGCCCCATTCGCCCGTAAGCCGCCATAATTCCTCGGTCACAAACGGCATCACTGGGTGCAGCAGGATCAGCAACTGATCAAACACCCATGCGGTCATGGCGCGGGTTTCATCGCGCGCGGCGGCGTCTTCACCGCTTAGCGCGGGTTTGGAAAATTCCACATACCAGTCACAAAATACATGCCAGGCGAACTGATACAGCGCATTGGCCGCATCATTATAGCGGTGCGCCTCGATGGCTGCTGTCACCCGCGCATGCGCGCGCGCCAGTTCGCCGCCGATCCAGCGGTTCAGCGCCAGTCTGCATGATGCAGGATCAAAACCATCCACGCGCCTGCATTCATTCATTTCGCTAAAACGCGCGGCGTTCCACAGCTTGGTGACGAAATTGCGATAGCCCTCAACGCGGGCAGGGGCCAGCTTGATGTCGCGTCCCTGCGCCGCCTGTGCGGCCAGGGTAAAGCGCAACGCGTCCGCGCCAAATTGGTCGATCAGTTCCAGCGGGTCAATGACATTGCCCTTGGACTTCGACATTTTCTGGCCCTTTTCATCGCGCACCAGCGCATGAATATAGACCGTGCGGAACGGCACTTCTTTCATGAAATGCAGGCCCATCATCATCATCCGCGCCACCCAGAAAAAGATGATGTCAAAGCCGGTAACCAGCACATCGGTCGGATAATAACGCGCCAGTTCCGGCGTCTCATCCGGCCAGCCCAGTGTGGAGAACGGCCACAGCGCCGAGGAAAACCAGGTGTCAAGCACGTCTTCATCGCGCACTAGCGGCGTGTCCCTGCCGAATTTTTCACGCGCGGCTTCCAGCGCCTCGGCCTCGGACGCCGCCACAAAAATTTCTCCGTCAGGCGCGTACCATGCGGGGATTTGATGGCCCCACCAGAGCTGGCGTGAAATGCACCAGGGCTGGATATTGTTCATCCATTCGAAATAGGTTTTTTCCCAGTTGCGCGGCACGAAAACCGTCTGGCCGCTTTCCACCGCCTTGATGGCGGGTTGCGCAAGGGTGTGGGCGTCCACATACCATTGGTCCGTTAACCAGGGTTCAATCACGACGCCGGAACGGTCGCCATGCGGAAGCATGTGCGTATGCGGATCAATACGCTCCATAAGCCCCAGTGCTTCCAGATCAGCGATAATCTGTTTGCGCGCCGCATAGCGTTCCATGCCCTGATAGGGTTTCGGGGCATTTTCGTTCAGATTGGCGAATTGATCAAAAATATTGATCATCGGCAGGTCATGCCGTCGTCCAACCTCGAAATCGTTGAAATCATGCGCGGGGGTGATTTTCACCGCGCCTGATCCCTGTTCCGGGTCGGCATGTTCATCGAACACAATCGGGATGCGCCGTCCAACCAGCGGCAGAATGATATGTGCGCCTTTCAGATGCGCGAAGCGTTCATCGTCGGGATGCACGGCCACCGCCGTATCGCCCAGCATGGTTTCCGGGCGCGTGGTGGCCACGATAATATAAGGACGCTGTTCCCACGCGGTGGGCTTGCCGTCTTCGTCAAAGGCGCTGGGGTAGCGGACGGTTTTGCCATCGGCCAGCGGATAACGGATATGCCAGAGATGGCCCTTCACTTCGCGCTGTTCAACTTCCAGATCGGAAATCGCGGTCAGCAGTTTGGGATCCCAATTGACCAGGCGCTTGTCCTTGTAAATCAGGCCCTGTCTGTGCAGTTCGACAAACACCTTGGTGACGGCGCGCGACAGGCCTTCGTCCATGGTGAAGCGTTCACGCGACCAGTCGCAGCTTGCCCCCAGGCGGCGCAACTGGCGGGTGATCAGGCCGCCCGATTCTTCCTTCCATTCCCAGACGCGCTTCAAAAACGCTTCGCGGCCCATATCACGGCGTCCCGGCTGCTGGCGCTCGGCCAGTTGGCGCTCCACCACCATTTGGGTGGCGATGCCCGCATGATCGGTTCCCGGCTGCCACAGCACGTCGCGCCCGCGCATGCGTTCAAACCGGATCAGAATATCCTGCAACGTATTGTTCAGGGCATGGCCCATATGCAGGCTGCCGGTGACATTGGGCGGTGGAATGACAATGGAAAAGCTTTTTGCGCCGGGGGTTTGTCCGCAGCGGAACGCGCCCGCATTTTCCCAGGCGTCATAGATGCGTTGTTCGGCGTCAGCGGGCTGGTAATGTTTTTCGAGCATGTATTAAGGCCTGTTGGCGTAAAATGCGTTTGGTTGGCCTAAACGCAAATAGCGCCAGCGTCAACGGTGCAGGCGGGAGACGCGGGCGATTTCTTCCTGCACCAACCGCTCGACCGTACCGGGCAGATGCGCATCCAGCCATTGTTTCAGCATGGGGCGCAGCAATTCCTTGGTGATTTCCTCAAGTGTCAGGCCCTGGCCGATGCCGATAAATTTCGGCATTTCCACCACAAGCTGATTGAGCGCAGCGGCGGCCAGATTGGCCTCCATATCACCCATGATCGGCTCGGCAGGGGGAGTTGGCGCAATCGGGGGGGGCGGTGGCGGCGCCATAACCGGCTCTTCCTCGAAGACGGGTTCGGGTTCCGGCTCCTCAAGCAATTCGTCGATATCGGTGACGGTGCCGTCTTCATTGACCATTTGGGTCAATTCCAGCACGTCTTCCTGTACAGGTTCTGGTTCCGGCTCGATCACAATGTCGTCAAACGGATCGGGGGCGGGGGCCACGGGGGCGGATGGATTTGCAGCAGGCGGTTGCCTGGCTGCAACCGGGGCTGCAACCGGCGCTTCCACAGGTTGATCTTCATCGGAAATGATGCGGCGGATGGAGGAAAGGATTTCCTCCATTGTCGGCTCCGGCGCGCCGCCCGGCTGATTTTCGCTCATTCAGTCACCTGCAAATATACTCCGGGATACGAAGAACATCTGACGCGCTTTACTTGCTATTGGTGTCGGTTGACGGCGGACCATCAGTGGCTTCTGGAGCCTGCACACTGGTATCTGCACGGGTGCCGATCATTTTTGTACGAACCTCATTGTAATGCTGTAGCGGATCATAGGCTGCAACGGCCAGCCCCAGTTCACCAGCGGTAAGGTTGCCGGTTACGCTCAACAGGCTATAGGCGGCGACGACCTCGTTGCGCCGCGAACGTACGAGGGCCACGCGCGCGTTCAACAATTCCTGCTCCGCATCCAGCACGTCCAGGGTCGTGCGTGCGCCGACATCGGCCTCCTGGCGCACCCCTTCCAGGGCGATTTCATTGGCCCGCACGGCTTCCTTGTCGGACACAATACGCGCACGTGTCGAACGCAGACCTTCCCAGGCGTTGCGAACGCCTTCGATGACCTGACGCCGGGCCTGGGCTGCTTCCAGCCTGCGCTGGCTGTTGATTTCGCGCGCCTGACGAACGGCGGCATACTCCGCGCCGGATTGATATAATGGCACCTGCAATAAGGCTGTTATTGCGGCTTCGTCCTGCTCAAGCCCTTCTGCGCCGACATCGTTCACAACGCGCGCACTGGCTTCCAGCGCCACCGTGGGCAATAATTTGCCGATTTCCACTTTTACAGCATGGGCAGAGGCGCGTTCCGCCTCCAGCGCCGCGCGCAGCTGCGGATTACGATCGAGAGCTTTGGTTTGCGCTTCCTCTTCGGTTAGCGGAAGGGGCGGGAATGGCGGTGGCGGCTCAAGCCCGGCGGGCTGATGCCCAATGGTTTTTTCATAGGCCGAGTTGCTGGCGATCAGCGCGGCCTCAGCGGCGGTAAGATTGGACACGGCGCTGCTCAGGCGCGCTTCGGACTGGGCGACATTGGTGCGGGTGATTTCGCCCACGCGGAAGCGGTCCTGGGTGGCCTGCAATTGACGTGTCAGCACTTCGACCTGATTCTTGCTCAGATCAACCACGGCCTTGTCACGCTGCACATCCATATAGGCGGTGATAGCGCTTAACAGCACCGATTGTTCGGTAGATAGCAGTAATTCACGGCCCGCCATTACCCCGGCTTCCGCCTGACGGACGCTATTCACCGTGCGGCCACCACGAAAGACCGGCTGACTGAGTTTGATTTCGCCGGTGATGGGTGAAATCTGCCGGTCGTTACTGATGCTGCGGTTGGCCGCTCCGACGAAGGATAGCGGCTGTTCGGTGCGAATCGCCTGTCTGCCATAGGTGCTGGACACCGTAACCTGCGGCCGCCATCCGGACAGGGCCTGGGATACGGTTTCATCCGTGGCGCGCAGGGCGGCGCGCTGCGCATCCAGAACCGGACTGGTTTGATAGGCCGCCGTCAGGGCCTCCATCAGCCCTTCGGCATGGACAGGGCTCGTTGCTACGCTGGACAGCAATATAGCAACAAACCCGACAACCCGGCCGCGCCCGGTTGCAGACCGCAAATGCCCCGATAAAGTCAACAAATCACTGCTCATGGTGTAAATACTCGTAATTGCGCCAATGCGTCTGTGATAAAGCATCCAGCCCGTGCCAATGCAAACAAAACCCTCATCCTGGGGATTCTAGACGATATAACCCCCCATAAATACACTTAATATTGGATGAAGGTTAATAAATTGTCCTTAATCCATATAGGCCTGTAAAGCCCTGGATTTCAGGCAGCTTTTTCTACCTGGCTGAAAACCGGGATAGCCATGCGCTGATTTCGGCGTGGGTGGCGAATATTCTGTCGGCGGCGCTTATGACTGTCGCCGGATCGCCAAAACGCACCGCCGCCCCAAGGCCCGCCGCCCGGGCCGCCGCAATATCGTGTTCGCTGTCCCCGATCAGCAGGCTGGCGGGCATATCCAATGAAAAATCCCGTGCCGCCTGTAACAGCATTCCGGGTGCGGGTTTGCGCCAGTCCGACTGTTTGCGATATTCCCCCACGCCATCGGGGTGATAGGGGCAGTGATAGACAGCGCTCAGGGGCGCGCCCTCAGCGGCAAATCGGTCCCGCATCCAGGCGGTCAGATGTTGAAAATCCGCCTCGGTATAATATCCACGTCCAATGCCCGCCTGATTCGTTACAATGATGAGCAGATAGCCAAGCGCATGCGCCGTACGGCACAGATCGAAGACGCCATCGACAAAATGGAATGTTTCGATCCTGTAGGTATAGCCGGCGTCGATGTTAATAACGCCGTCCCGATCCAGAAACAGGGCGCGTGGCCGCATTGCTAGCTTCCTAGAAGTGCGTCAAATTTCGACATTTGCGCCGCCCAGCTATAATGCGCCAACACACACTGGCGCGCCGCCTGACCTAATGCCCGGCCATCAATTTCTCCCAAGGCGATCTTGCAGGCCTTGTCTGCAAAGTCCTGGGGGTCATCGGCCACAATCAGATCCTTGCCGGGGATTGCCGTAATGCCTTCAAAAGCGGGCGATGCCGTAACAATCGGGCGCGCCATCGCCATGGCTTCGAGAACCTTGTTCTGGATGCCACGGGCAATGCGAATTGGCGCGACACTAGCTGCGCCATGCGCAATATAGGGACGCACATCCGCAACCCGGCCAGTCACGGTAATTCCCGGGCGATTGCCAAGCCGCATCACATCAGCAGACGGATTGGCCCCGACGATCATGAATTGCGCGTTTTTTATACGCGCACAGATATGCGGGAATATCGCATCTGCGAACCAGTTTACCGCATCAATATTGGGCCAGTAATCCATGGTGCCTGTAAACACGAAGTGAGGAATTGCGGCATCATATAGCGGCGTATAATGCTGTTCCGGCGTAAAATATCCGGCATCAACGCCATTGCCAATGGCGCGCATCTTTGCCGCGCTTTCTGGCGCCAGCCCCTGAAAAAGGGCGGTTTCCGGCTCGGTAACGAAAGTTCCAAAATCCGCAATCCTGGCCGCAGCCCGGTCGCGTTCCAGCACCAGGCGGGCTTCGCGCTGATACAGCCATCGTTTCGGTCCCTGCATGGTTGCCGCATATTCCCGAAACTTGTCTGAATCGACATCCGTATAGTCAATGATAAGGCGTTTTGGCCGATGCGGGTGATCAAGAACGTAGGGAACCATATTTGACGAACAGATGACCGCTATTTCGGGCCGCACCTCACGCAGCACTTTGTCCACCCATTGCGCCAGGTCACGCCGCCAGAAATAGGCGAAACTGAGCGGCTCTCCTTGTAATAAACCCCGGAAATAAGCAAGTTTTGCGGCCGGACTATCCATCAGCCCAACGAAGCTATCCGGACATAGGCGTTGTAATTCGCCGATATATTGACGGTCATCCGGATCATCTATCAAACAGCCCAAATGCACCCGACATTGCTGAGACAGATGTTGCAGAATACGAAACTGGCGGATTTTTTCCCCCTTGATCGGCGGAAAAGGCATCCGTTGGGTAAGGAGCAACACGTTTCTCATCGGTGGCTTTCATATGATAAATTCGAATCTGACGATAATATTACCAGACAAAACAATGTTTTCTTAATGCTCTGATGGTTTATTGTTACAGATCGCGCTATTTTCAGGCGGGATGCCTGTGCATTACTGACCAAATCTACTAAGCCTGCTATTGGAATCAGATTATGAATTTTGCCGATACGAGCAGGTCTGACCTGTCACTCACGGGAATAAGGCGGCGCCAAATCCTATCACTTGTAATGCTGTTTGTGAGTGTCGTCATTGTAACCGCACTCACCTGGCAGAGCGTCACGAACATGGTGTCGCTCTGGCTGAACAACTCGGCTTATAACCATGGTCTGTTTATTTTACCTATCGCGGCTTTTATGGCCTGGGAGCGGCGGGAGCGGCTCACAGGGCTGGCATTGGAGCCCTATTGGCCAGGCCTTATTCTGATTGCCGGATTTGCCTTTGTCTGGCTGTTTGCGCGCGGCGCCGCAATCATGGAAGGCGAACAGATCGCCTATGTCGGTATGTTGCAGGGACTGATGCTTACGGTGTTGGGCCGCAGGATTTTCCGCGCGCAACTATTGCCGATTCTGTATTTGTGGCTACTGGTCCCAACGGGTGGCTTTCTGTTGCCTGCCCTGCAAGGTGTCGCCACCTGGCTGACCACACAGTTTTTGCAGTTAACAAATATTCCCTTCTATGTAGAGCAATTTTATTTCCAGCTTCCGGTCGGGCTGTTTTTCGTAGCCCCTGGCTGTGCGGGCCTGAATTTCATACTGGCTGCATTGGCGCTATCGATCGTTTATGCCGATCTGATGTATGTTGGCTGGCAGAGAAAAATTATCTGCATTCTGAGTTGGCTAGGTGTGGCGGTACTAGCCAACGGGATCCGGATTTTTGGCATTCTCTGGCTTGCCGAAATTACCGACAAGCAACTGACGATCGTTGATGACCATCTTTTGTATGGTTGGGGCTTCTTTTTCATCATTCTGATCGGGCTGATGTATGCGGGGCGGCGTTTTTCCAATATGCCGTCAGTGTCGGCGAATGACGGGGTCAGGGACTGGCGCCCCACGGCGGCGGCGTCCATTGGCAGCATTGGCGCGGTTACGGCGCTGTCCATTCTGATTATTTCATCGGTGACCGGCTATGGACTTGTGGCGTTTTCAGACGGGGTGCGTTCGCAGGGGCTCGTTCTTGGCGTACCTGAAAATGCAGGCGAATGGCAGATGACTGGCGAACTGGGCTATGCGCAAAGCGCATTTCCCAACGCGGACGCCCGTAATGTGTGGCGTTTTGAAAATGCGGGAACGGAATTAAATTTATTTGTTGCTTACTATGCCAGCCAGTGGGACGGACACGAAGCCGCAGCAGACAATAATAATATTTTTGGCGATGTGGACATAAAAATTATTGGACGAGCCAGCCCGGCCATACTGTTGAATGGCGTGCCCGGCCAGGTGCAGGAGGAAACGGTTTCCGGTGCGCGCAACAACCTTCTGATTTGGCGCTGGTATTGTGCGGGTGATCATTTCACCGCAAACAGGCTGAAGGTGCGGTTGCGTGCTTCAGCCAGCAGGCTGTTGTTGCGTGATAGCCGGGCGGCGGTCTTCACGCTGTTTTCTCAGGATAGCAGCGGCGCGCGTGAGAAAATGACATCCCTGATGCAGGCAATCGCTACCGCGAAGCCTGGTTTTCGTGTCGTCGATGTGCAGGGAAATACAGTCAATAGCGCTGGCTGCTGGTAAGTTTCAGCCAATGCCCCGGATGATATAAGGGCCGATCATATTGGCCAGGGCCAGTGGCATGCGTTGCCAGGCCTTGATCATCAATTCATATTTGGGATTGGTTGGATTGGTGTTTGGCGGTTCCCCGCCATCAGGCAAATAATAGGCATGCGTGATCGGGACCGGCGTGAAGCCCCAGTTTTTTTTGAAATTGTATGGGCCAGTGCCTATTTTGCTGCGGCCAAAATCAAATATTGTGCAGCCCCGTTCCCGGGCGCGGCGCATCAGGCGCCAGTACATCAGGTCATTCGATCCATATTGACGCGCAGCAAGGGCGCCGCCGGTAAAGTAAGGCAATACGGAATCGCGAAAATAAAAACTCAGTACACTGCTCATCGGCTGCCCATTGGCGGTAATGGTCAGGATGTCACAGCAATCCGGGCCAAACTCCTGCAGTAAATTTACGAAATATTGCCGACTTTGCACAGGAGTGCCAAGCCGGTGCACGCTGGCGGAGAACAGCCTGAAAAAATTGTTCACATCGGTTTCCATGACGCAGTCAAGATCCGCTTCAATGGCCTTGCGAACCACGGCGCGCTGTTTTCGGGGAATCTGTTTCAGATTGTCTTCTTCTTTTGCCGCAATATCCCAGGAGAACGAGTAATAAAGATCATCGCGCCTTGCCCAGCCATCGGGTACATGCGCGGCGCCCCGGTATTCGACATGCGCCGCGCCGAGATCCTTGCACAGGCGTTCCGCATGCTGGTCAAGCGCGTGGCGCGCGGTTTCATTCGATGCGGCTGCGCCTCCGCCAACGGTAAAAGCGGTAGAGATCAGGCCGGATCCAAACAGCCTGCTTTTGACATGTATCAGCGGCAAAATTCCCTGGATTTCGCCATCTGATTCTGCGAACAGGTAATAGGCCTGTTGCCTGAAACTTTTCTCGATGACCCTGCGCCAGCCAGCCTTGTGAAAAAAAGTTGCATCGGGGCAGGTAGTAACAAAATTTTCCCAGGCGGCCTCACTGGCGGCATCCAGATTTTTAATTTCAATCATTGGCTTTTAGCACTGTCCCGGAATTTAATAATGCGGCATACACGCGGTCAACCCGATCCCATGCAAAATCGTTCAACAGTTGCCGCAGGCGCGGTTCAGTTCGTGAGAGATTAAGATAGTGGCGTATCCGGCTTTTGAGTGGTGCCCCCGTTATACGCGGCTGACCGGGATCAATTTCCCAGGGATGCATATAATAAATGCAGGGCAGGTGATCCGTACGATTTACACGTTGCAATCCCCAGCGAAAAACGGGGTAGGGCAATAACCGGAAAAATCCGCCGCCGCCAAATGGCATGTTTCTACCGAATAAATGCACAGTCGTAATGGGAATTTCCGGGATGGCTTCGTTTGGGCACGGATAAAATGGCGCGCGCGGCGCATCAGGAAGCCCATACAGATCATGCTGCACGGGATTAATGCTTGACGAATACCGGTAACCCTCTTCCGCCAGAATATCAAAAGCCCACATATTTTTGGCGCCGATGGAAAAGGTCGCCGCGCGGTAACCCGTAACCGGAACGCCACCTGCATCTTCCAGAATCGCCTTGGCATCGGATATATCACGGCGGAATGCCTCGGGTGTTTGTTCATCGGCCCTGAAATGCGCCATGCCATGGCTGGCTACTTCATGGCCTTCATTGGCCATGCGCCGGATCAGGGGCTTGCAACGCTGCGCCACCCAGCCAAGCGTAAAAAATGTCGCCTTGATATTTTCCTGCGCAAGCATATCAAGAATGCGATTGGTGTTGGCGGCAAAACGCCATTCCAGTGTTTCCCAGTCACTGCGGGCAACCTGGCCGTCAAATGCCTGCACCTGAAAATAATCTTCCACGTCAATCGACATGGCGTTGCATAGGCGCCCGCGTACAATCGGCGCATCAAAATGCGGAACGCGATATGGCGGAATGGCAGGTTTGACGGGGCTTGCAGTCATGCTGGATTAATCCCGGCGTGTAGTATTGGCAATGGCGAGGGACATCATTTTCAATAATTTATCATTGCGTTCCAGATGGCGCTCCATATCATCGAGGCGCCGTTCAATTTTATTCAGCAGATTATTGTAGCCATCCATATTGGGCACTGTCATGGCCTGTTCATATGCGGGCATGGATAGTGTGCTGGAAACAGCGCCATTGACATGTCCGGGCACGGCCACGACGGCCAGCCGTTCGGCTTCCAAATCTGTGGCAACGCTTTGGACATCATCCGCATCGATAAGATGGCGTTCCTCAATAAATCCGTATAAAAGAACGCGCGCGCACAATGTATTGATCCGGCGTGGCACGCCGCCGCTGTAGGTGTATATTTCCTTGAACGCAGCATCGGAAATCACGGGATCATCTTTCCAGCCTACGGCCTGCAGGCGGTGCGATACATAGTTGCGCGTTTCATCCTCGCTGATCGGGCCAATATGATAGGAGGCCAGAATACGCTGGCGTAACTGATCGAACTGCGGCATGCCAATGGTTGTGCGGAATTCCGGCTGTCCCACCATGATGATTTGCAGGACGGCGCTTGATCCATACTGAAAATTTGCGAACATGCGTAATTCTTCGAGCGCGGATATGGATAAATTCTGCGCTTCATCAACGATCAATACGGCGCGTGCGCCGCGTTTGTGAACTTGCACAAGGTGGGCTTCCAGATCGTGCAATATGCCAGCCTTGTCCCGGTCACCTGCATTGACGCCGAAACTTATGGCCGCCATGCGGACAATGTCATCACCTTCCAGCTTTGTGCTGGTCATATTGGCGGCAACAAAGTTCGAGGCGCCGTCCATCTGCGCCAGCAAATGCCGGATCAGGGTGGTTTTTCCCGAACCGACTTCGCCAGTAATAACGATGAAGCCTTCGCCCTGGCTAAGGCCAAATTCCAGATGCGCCATCGCTTTTTTGTGGACGTCACTGCCAAAGAAAAAGCGATGATCCGGCGTTAGCTGAAACGGCAGCGCAGAGAGGCGGTAGAATTCCTCGTACATATTGATACCTGGATAATGTGAGCCAGATCAGTCTGGCCAATAGTTCATAACGCCGCAACGGTGATTTGGTCTTGTGAAGCAACCTGGAGAAATCTACCAGTAGAGCCTGAAAATTCTCTAAAATATTGGTCCTGGCGCGGAGGGGAGCAGAAAAAAATCCGTTTTTCCATAATAATATCGGGAAGGCCGCTAAAATTGGGCGTTAATGCTGATACTCACCACATTCTCTGAAACATCACCGCTAAAGCCATTTTTGCGCGTTAGATAGGAATAGCCAAGATTGGAACTCAATGATTCGCCAAGCTGATATTCAAGGGTTGCGTCGCTTTGATAGCGTTCGCCACCATTGTTGCCATTCAAGCTGAGCGGCCCGGTAACACCGGTAGCGGTTGTCCCCCCGCCATTCAGAGTGTCCGAATAAGAAAGATCGAGGTTTCCCGAAAGGCGGGGCTGCAAACGCCGGGATAGGCCAAGATTAACGCTAAGCTGATCTTCTTTCGACGTATTCTGAGCGGATTCACGGCTTGACAGATCAGCGCTTAAATTAATGGTGTTTCGGCCACGTGTTCCAGTCAGGCCAATCTGGACCAAATCTTCCCGGAATGATCCATTATTTAACCCAAAGTTTGAATCGCCAGGATTTCTAAAGCTCCCGGAGAACGGATCCACCAACCGGCCACTGTCATCGACAATTAATCTGTTTAGCTGGTTTAACCGGCTTGAGGTTTGTGTCTGGACAGATTGCGAGACTGACGCATTCAAGACGTAAAATGATGAAATCTTATAGGTGAGGTCTGCCGAAATATTCCCCTCGCCAAATCTTTTGCCATACTCGGCCCGCAGATCGATCCTTGGGCCTGGCTTTACATGAAAGCCAAGGGAGCCTGTTGCGCCACGGTTAGACAATGTCGAATCCGTATCGCCGACATCTTCATATCCGGCCCGCGCAATAATCGCCAACTGCCGGATAATTTGATATTCATTGATCCAATCAACCCGATCTTCCGTCAGTTTGTTTCCGATCTTGCCCTTGCGGGTTGATTTTTCTAATATTAGTTGTGAATTAAAGCTGGAAAAATAGCGTCCGGTATCCAGCGATAAAGAGATGTCATCACTTTTTTCATTTTGATTTTGAAGCCGGTTTGGGTTGGTTAGTCCGGGTTGTGTGGGGAGCACAGGCAGCAAGTTCGCCGTCCCCGCCGCAGGTTTTGAATATTTCGATTCCGAATGCCGGTATTCGAGCGTGGCTTCCAGCAGGCGGCCAAAGCGGTTTACCAAACGCGGCGATATCTCATAAAGTAATAGCTGCGCACGATTTGATGGCAGATTGCGGTCTATTGCCGATTGGTCCCCGTTGCGTTGCGTAGAGGTTTCGCTCAGGCTGACGCTACCGTCTATAAAGAAATGATCCTTGAGCAACTCAACGTCGCCAGTGCCTAACGCCTGCGGGCGAAGGCCGTTCAGCCCATCCGTGTCGAGGTAATAATCGTGAGCGGCACCGAGGTTCAAATTCAGGCCTACACGCGCGCCAGAAGCTGTAAAATTGAAGTCAGCCTGGGTTTGCGTGATCAGATCAGCTTCCGCCCCTTCACTGGCAAGCAGAACATTGTCTGTGTAACTTTCAGTGACATCCACGCTGGGAGTGATTCGAAGGGTGGCGCCGAATGCGGTTTCAGGCAGCGCTGCCGACAATAATACCGGCGCAAGCAAGAAAAGCCAGAATCGCAGGCGCCAACCAGTCCCAAAGCGTCCGCTTTGAAGGGGCGAGATCATTTTATATTCATCAGACCTCAGCATTTAATGCCCACATCATTTGCCCCGCCCTTGCATTTCACCTGTCACCCACTTAATGTGACGCTGCCGAGTTGTTATCCTTCCTGAACGGAATCATCAAGAAAATCAAGCTATTCTTGGGGCAATCTCACCTGTCCGGGATTTACCACAGGCGCAACATGAAGGCATGAATTTGCACTATAATCTAGTCCCCTTATCCTTGCCGTAATAGCCATAATACCCAAAGCCACCTGCATCCTGATAACGGCATTTGTTCAGGATCAAACTGACATTCTTGCAGCCGCTGACGAGCGCAATGGTTTCATCAATGGCCTGACGCTGTGTTGATTCTGATTCAACGACGATGACGACTTGCCCCACATGTAACGCCAATACGCTGGCTATACTGCTGGCAAGGGCTGGAACCGTATCAAAAATGATAACCCGGTCGGGATAGCGCCGGGCGACATCATCGACCATGTCGATCATGCGCTGGCTTGCCATTAGTTCGGTTTCCATAGAGTGGCGCTGACCGCAAGGGATGACGGAAAAATTTGGAATATTGGTGCGCAAAATGACATCAGAAATCGACAGGCTGTCGCCGGCAAGGACATCAAGTAATCCAGGTCTGTTCTTGATGCCAAGACGCTCTTCCATATCCTGGTTATAGCTGTCGGTATCAATCAGCAGCACGTTAAGATCTGGCTCAGACGCAATGCTCATACCCAGGTTAATTGCGGTGAAGGTTTTACCTTCAGCGGGCTTTGCGCTGGTAATCATAATTACATGGCTTTTGGGGTCCTTTACGCCTGTGCGGGGAAAGGCATTCAGCAGAAGCGGGCGCTTGATTACACGAAACTCTTCAGCGATGCGATTGCTCACGCCCTCTGGCGAGACATAGCCCTCGAGATAAAGTTTGCGGACATCGATATGTAAAAATTTTGGATCGTTGGGATCAGCGGGTGGAAGCGAAGTGAAAGCGGCTTTTACGGGCGGCGCAGTGGTAGCAGGCGCCCGCAGTTTTTCATCGACCAGCGGGCCGGATTCCGGCAGGGTGATACTGTTGACGGGCGCCGAAGTGATCGGGGCTGCTGGCGTCGGCGGAACTGCATTACCTGAAGCAGCACGAAGCCGTTCTGCAACACGCTGAGCCAGGTCGAGCCGTTTGCTGTCATCAGACATTCTATACCAATCCACTAAATAATGAGAAAACCGCACCATTACCCAGTTTGACCAGGCGTGGCCCCAGCAGTGTCACGATTGCAAGAGACACCACAAGACTGCCAGTGGCGAGTCCGAACCTCCAATAATCCCTTCGGATCTGAAGTTCTTCTGCGGCATTGCGAATTAAACTTATCCTTCCAAGTACGGGCAGTCCAAATGTTGCGCTTAACTGGGCGCTGGTAATAAAGCTGTCATTGAGAGACGCCATTAAAAAGGCGACACCGCCACCGACGCCGAGCCCCGCCAGGAGAGAAAGGACGTAAAGAATTGACCTCTGCGGTGAAGATGCAACGATAGGAAGCTGCGGCGGGTCGATCACCCGGAACTGTACTGCGCTGGTCGACGCCTCTTGCGCCTGCGAAATGCGTGCTGATTCACGACGCGCCAATAATTGTTCGTAATTGCCCTTAAGTACGGAATAGTCCCTGTTCAAATCAGACAGCTCGGCTTCTATGCGTGGGGCGGTTTGCGTAAGTTCCCGATCTTTTTCAATCCTGCGCTCGGCCTCGCTGACCCTGCGCAGCAGGCTGGCGACATTTGTCTCGGTGTCAAGCACCTTGATTTTAATGTTCTCATAAAGCGGGTTAGGCGTTCCCGATGTGACATTGGAGCCCTGCTGGGCCTTTTGTTCCTTTAGCGCTACAAGCAGCCGTGTCTGGGACACAACGTCGGGATGTTTCTCCGTATATTGCAGCCTTAAATTGTCGATGCTTTGCTCGACTGCTGCAATTCGGGAGTCAATCGTAATGCCACCTGGTTGTTGTGAGGCAATAAGTTCCGGGATGGCTGCCAGTTGGCGGCGCAACTCATCGCGCCGGATTTCCGCATCCTGCAATGCCATTTTGGCTAATCGTAATTCCTCATTGTCCTCTTCAAGCTTGCCAGCAAAAGTTCCGGCCTTTCCTAGAAACAGGGCGTTTTTCGTCATGAATTCAGCCCGTCTCTGTTCGGCTTCCTGCAATTGGCGTTCATATTCGGCGATTTGCTTTTCGATAAATCCGCGTGCGGACTCCATATCCTTCCGCGATTGACCAAGATTGTTTTCCACAAAAATAGTTAAAAGCGATTGCACGACCGACTGCGCCTGCCGCGGATTTGTATGGCTGTAGGAAATTCTGAACAGGTTTTTCGTCTGCGCTGTGATGCTGATCGTCGACGCCAGATTCGCAAGCAGCGCCTCAACCTCTCCGGGGGTTGTTGCTGTGAGATCAAGATCATTCATGCGCATGACCTGCTCCAGATTGGGGCGGCTTAGCAGGGTGCGCTGCATGATCATGATTTCCTGATCAAGATCGGTTCGTACAGTCAGGCCACTCAGAAGCGGGGCCAGAAGGCTTCCTGTATCTACATAAATCCGGGCCTCAGATTCATACTTGTCCGGAAGTATGATGACCATGCCCCAGCCGACAATGCTGACCGTCCATGCGAGCGCCAAGGATATCCACCTGTAACGCCACATTGCTTTGGCATAGCGGAGTATTTCTGCATAGATTTCATTCATGAACGCAACCGTGATTAATAATTCAGGAAGCTATCCGCCGATGGACGGTCGGGCGGGCAATCAGCTTGGGCGAACGGACGGGGTGAAATGCATACCCCATCCGGTGGCTGAGGCATCAGAACCAGCTTTGGGGTACGATCAGCACATCGCCCGGCATTACAGGAACATTGGCGGCCACATCGCCATCCCTGATCAGATCATCAAGCCGGACGCGAAACGATCCCTGCCCCTGGCGGACCAGCACGGCGCGGTTGCCCGCTGCAAAATCAGTCAGGCCACCAACTGCGATCATTACATCCAGCGCGGTCATATGTTCATTGTAAGGGATGGCCTGCGGATTGGTAGCCTCACCAATCACCCTGATTTGCTGATCATAGGGACCAACAAACTCGCTCATGATCACGGATACAACCGGGCTTTGCACATATTGCTCAAGCTGTTTTTCAATTTCGCGCGCCAGCAGCGTTGGGGTCTTGCCCGCAGCCTGCAAATCTTCAATCAGCGGCACGGTGACCTTGCCATCTGGACGCACAGTGACGGATGTCGTCAGCTCAGGATTGCGCCACACGAAGATCTGCAAACTATCGCGTGGGCCAATAATATAATCCGGAGACGCTTCTGCGGATGTGTTTCCAGCACTGGTGGCATCGGGCATGCCCGAACAGGCGGAAAGCATGGCAAACAGCGCCAGACCGGCGGCAAGAGCCAATGGACGTTTGAGACCTGAAATAAACAAAGCAATTCTCCCCAGCACGAAGTGACACGCGATTAGGCCATAGCCCCGGCGGAACCGTCCGGCCCAAGCATTAACTTTACCTATGCGAACGCCAAGTCAAGCAATTCTGTATGGTTAACCTGACAGTATCTCACAAAAAAAACATAATATGAAAAACCATAAAAACGTAAATATTAGATTAGAGCTTGCAGATGGAAGGGTTAAGTTGCCGTTAAGCTGAATAATGGAACGCCATCGGTCGGAGTTAAGGAGGCGCCGGGGGTGCTTTGGTCGTATTAAAGTCCCCGACCGTGTTGTTTTTATCACAAAATGCGATACAGGGTGCGCCTCTGGACTTTGGTGGGCCATTTTTCAGGGCCTCCTGAATACGCTCCTCAGTCCAGAAAGTTTCCTCTTTAGCCTGATTTCCCCTTGTTTCATGCTTGAGAATGGCTCCCAGCGCCGCTTCCGGGGTCGTATTGGCAGGCGCGACGGGGTTTACGGGCGCAGATTGTTTCGTATCCGGCACGGTTTCAGATGGTTCTGCAACAGGCGGGGTTGTAATCTTCCTGGTCGTGTTTTTTTCTGATGTTGCGGCCTGGCGATGGCCAGCCGGGGGGACGGGTTCCTGCGGCGGCGCCAAAGGCCGGGTCCGGGCGGGAGCCTCGCCAATTTTCAGTTTGCCAGACTGGATCTGATCAATGGTAGCCAATTCGGCAGAAATCTGATGTTCAGCCAATGCAATCCATGAATTCCACCGCGCGGCGAACGGGTCAGGCCACATCATGTACGTGCCGCCAAGTGCGAAGGAAATTGCAATCAGTAAGCCAAACAGTTTCCGCATGGCCCGATCATTATTGGTGAGCTATAACTTTCATTGTATCAAAAAATGAGCGGCCCGTAAAATAATCCCTTTAGCGGGGCCAGCGAACGATGTGGCCGGGCAGATCATCAATTTCTATTCCGGTTTCGTTTACGCACCGCCCAAGCACCGACTTTCCCAGGCGGTGCACGGCCCCGCGATCCCCGCATTCCAGATAGTGCCATTGCGGCAACGGCTTGCCATCTGCAAGCAGACGGTAGGCGCAGCTTGATGGCATCCATTGTTTGACGCGATCTATGTTGTCAGGCGTCAGCGTGACGCAATCGGACACACGTTTTTGCCGGTTGGAATAATCAATGCACCTGCATTTTTCTGCATCCAGCAGGGCACAGGCGACATCCGTGTAATGAATTATACCGGTATCCTCGTCTTCCAGCTTGACCAGGCAGCATTTGCCACAGCCATCGCACAGCGCCTCCCATTCTTCAGGGGACATTTCCCCGAGGCGCTTGTTCCGCCAAAATGGCTCAGTGCTCATGACCTCTCACTGCGCCGGGAAAAGTGTGTCGAGAAATTTGCCAATATTATCTGTCGCATGGTGAATATGCAGGGCGTCTGGTTGCGGATCGGGGCCGCTCCATTCCGGCTTTCCGCTTGCCCAGACGGTGGTCATGCCCAACTCGAAGGCCGGTAGCAGATTTTTGACACTGTCATCCACCATGACGGTGCGGTTTGCCTGAATGCCGGAAGCCATCACCACATGGTGATAGGCGTCCGCGTGCGGCTTTGGCACATATCCTGTGGCGGCTATATCAAAAATATTCTCAAAATGATGTATTAGCTTCAGACGGTTCAGCACATTTTCCGCGTGGCGCACCGTGCCATTCGTAAAGATGATTTTGCGTCCCGGCAGCCTGGACAAGGCGGTGTCCAGACACGGGTCATAGGCCAGCCTGCTGACATCAATATCATGCACAAACTCCAGAAAGGGCTCCGGCGGCATGCCATGTTCGGACATGAGGCCGTTCAGGGTTGTGCCATGGCTGGCCCAATAGGCTTTTTGTATGGCCCGGGCCTCCACCGCGTCAATGCCAAGAAAGCTGGCGATAAATGCCGCCATGCGCTGATCGATCTGGGCAAAAAGGTCCGTATGTGCGGGGTACAGCGTATTGTCGAGGTCAAACAGCCACGCCTCGGCCTGGGTAAGCTTTTGGGGATTATGGGGCAGGTTCAATTGGGGCATGGCGCGACCATCGTCCCCCGGCGGGGGCCTGTCAAGCGTTGGATAATTAACACGTAATCAGGCGTTAACCCGGATATGCGAGGTTGCCCCTGAAAGTAGAGTTTTACACAAGACCAAGTGAAAAATATGGGTGGTCAGTATCCAATCCTGTCTTCGGCGTTCTGGCGGCGCCCTGGCGTTGCCAGAGAGGCAGCCGGGGAAGAAATTTATGGGCTGGATGCGCGCGCCCAGATTGCCGCATTTCCAGGCCCTGCCATGTTACTTGCCGCAAGTGGCAGGGTTTTGGCCGCCAATGAACAGGCGGCTCGTCTCATCAAGGCGCTGGCCGGGGATCACGCCCAGGACATTCGCGTTTTACTTGCCGGTGTGTCCGCGACGGGCCGCCCGGCGGTTGGACAAATCTTTCTGTCATCGGATCCAATAACCGGTGAAGCGCAGGCATTGTTTTACTTAACGGCGATAGCGCTTGATCACTCGGATCAGCACACGCCAGAAGAACGCAGGGTCATGGTCCTGGGGCGCGACGGCAGTGCAGAATACGCCATGCGTAACGCATTGATCGATTCGCGCGATCTTTATCGTGATCTGTCCAGATGTTCATCTGATTTTTCATGGCAGACGGATGAGAATGGGGCCTTCACCTTTGTCAGCGCCAAAGGCGCGCTGGGATACAGTGCGCAGGCGTTGAATGGCCGTCGCAGTCAGGATTTGCTGGAGCAGTCTTCGCAATATTCACAGGAAAATCCTTTTATCGCGCGTACGCCGGTAGAAAATATTGAGATTGCAGTGCACGACGTCAACGGCGATATCCGTTATTGCCGCGTCGATGCATTGCCAGTTTATGATAAGAAAAATCAGTGGCGCGGCGCGCGCGGCGTCAGCAGTGACATCACCGAGGCCAAACTGCATCAGCAAGCGCTGGAATTCATGCGCCGGCGTGAAACTCAGGTCCGGGCCATCGTCGACGCCACGCACCGCACCCTGAATTCGGAAGAGGCGTTTTCGGATGCTGCGGACATTTTAGCCAGGGAGGCTGGTGCAATTCACTGCGCTATTCTGGTCCTGGATACTAATCAGCGTGTCCGGGAACTCGGAGCTTCCTCGACAGACATTGGCGCGTTAATCCCGCCTGATGTAATTCTTCGTGGCCTGAAGGGGGACGCAGCCTGCGCCAGGAACGGCGCCCAGCCAATCAGCCTTATCGAAGGCCATCGACGGCATCTGGTGGTGCTCACAACTCATGGCGGCAAGCCTAATGGGGCCATCTGGCTGCTATTTTCTGAAAACCCGGCCCTGCCTGCCACAAACCAGCTTGCGCAACCCATGGCGCCGGTCAGTTCCCTGGCCGAGTCGGTTGCCAGCCATATAGGCATCGCGATTGCCCATGACAACCAGATGCGCCGTCTGGCCGAACTGTCGTGCACGGATGAATTAACCGGTTTAATGAACCGGCGGGCCTTCATGGAAAATCTGAGTCAGCGCCATGCGCACCTTTACCGTAGCGGCCGCAAGGGCGCGCTGCTGTATATTGATCTGGATAATTTTAAGCCGGTCAATGACCGGTTCGGTCATGCAGTGGGGGATCAGGTGCTGAAGGAATTCGCGAATATCCTGCATGGCCATAGCCGCGTTGGCGATCTTGGCGCCAGGCTTGGCGGCGACGAATTCGCCGTCTGGCTGGAAGATACGGATGCGGGTGGCGCTGTAACCAAGGCCCGGCATTTGATGGCGGAAACAAAATTACTGCATAAGCTTGCAGGCATCGCCAGTGACGCAGACATGCCGGAATTAGGCTTGTCCATTGGTATTTCAATCGCTGATCCGGGTTTTCGCGAACAATTACCGCAGCTGATCAAGCGGGCCGATGACGTGATGTACCAGGTCAAGCGGCAGGGCAAAGGGGGGCTGATGGTTGCCCCGGGCGGGCCGTATGAAAAAAACAGGCATTCAAGTTAAAAGATAAAGGCGATGCTATGCTAAAAAAATTACTCAGCCAGCTTCCTTTCGGAAAAAAGCTTCCTGAAAATCTTGAATATGAAACCGCGCGCCTGGTTCTTGAAAAAAATCATCTGGCGCAGCGCACGGAGCTTGCGAGAAGGTCTGATTCACCACCAGAAATGCTTTACTATCTGGCCAGCGATGAATCGCCAAATGTGCGGCGCGGGGTGGCGAAAAATCCGCATACGCCGATACAGGCTGATGAATTACTGACGGATGACAAAGATGACGAAGTGCGTTGCGAACTGGCGCGTAAAATCGCACGTCTCGTGCCAGGGCTACCGCAGGATGCGCAGGTCAGGCTGCGTGAACAGATGGAAGCCATACTGGAAAAATTGGCGGATGATCATTTGCCGCGCGTCCGCCAGATCGTTGCCGAAGAAATCAGGCATTCGGATAATGTGCCAAAACGCATAGCGATGCGGCTGGCGCAGGATCTGGAGCAGGTGGTTCGCGCCCCCATTCTGGAATATTCGCCACTGTTATCGGACGATGATCTGTTGCAGATCATGGCCAGCGGCATTGTCAATGGGGCCATGGCGCCGATTGCCAGGCGCCAGCATGTCAGCGAACCGGTGGCCGACGCCATCGTTGCTTCGCTTGATGTATCCGCAGTGGCGTCACTGCTGGCAAACAAGAATGCGCAAATCCGGGAGGAAACCCTGGATGCCATTATTGATCAGGCGGAAGATATTCACCGCTGGCACAAACCTATCGTGATGCGCCCCGAACTTCCACTGCGCGCGGTCCGCCGTGTGGCGGGCTTTGTCGCCTCATCGCTGCTGGGTATCCTGCTGGAGCGCGATGATCTGAATCTGGATAAGGACACAACAGAAGTGTTGAAAAAAGCCATCCGTGAACGCATCAATACGGAAGAAACGCTTTCAGAAACAGATGATTGTTCAACAGGGTTGAGCGCGCGTCAGGCATTTGATGCGGGTAAGTTGACAGATGCTGACATCGCCGCTGCCGCCACTGCCCATCGCCGCGAATTTGTTATTGAGGCGCTGTCGTTGAAATCCGGAATACCGGAATTGTTGACCCGGCGGATTTTCGATGCCCGCAGCGGCAAGGCAATAACCGCGCTGGCCTGGAAAGCGGGTTTGTCGATGCGCACCGCGCTTGAGGTGCAGAAAACCACAGGTCATGTGCCGCGTCCGGATTTGGTTTTGGCGCGTAACGGGGTTGACTATCCGATGGATGCAGAAGAAATGCGCTGGCATCTACAATTTTTTGATGTTCCCTTGTAATTTACCCCCCGCTTGAAGCATCATCGCCTCATATAAAACGAGTATGAGGCAGCGGGAAAAATGGACATTAAGGGCAAAGTCGCAATCATCACCGGATCGGCGATGGGGTTGGGCGCAGCAGTCGCGGTAAAACTGGCCGCGCGCGGCGTTAATGTCGTAATCAACTATTCCAAAAGCGAGCAAGAAGCGAACGAGGTGGCGGCCGAATGCGCCGCGCTTGGTGTGGAAACACTGGTTGTAAAAGCGAACATTGCCGATGACGCGGATTGCAGGCGCCTTGCCAATGAAGCGCTGCATAAATGGGGCCGCATCGATATTCTTGTGAACAATGCCGGCACATCGGTGTTTGCCGACCACAGAAATCTGGATGCGCTGTCGGCGGATGATTTCCATTATATCTACGGACTGAATGTTGTCGGCCCTTATCAGATGACGCGCGCCGTGACACCAGCCATGAAGGCGGGCGGCAAGGGCGCCGTTGTAAATGTGTCGTCCATTGCCGCTGTTGTGGGCATCGGCAGTTCGATTGCCTACGCCGCATCAAAAGGCGCGCTGAACACCATGACTTTATCTCTCGCCCGTGCGCTTGCCCCGGAAATCAGGGTCAATGCGGTGTGTCCGGGCTTTATCGGCACCCGCTGGTTTTCGGATCGTCTGGATGCGGACGGCTATCAGGGCATGCTGGATACGCAGCGCAAGATTACACCGCTGAAACGCGCGGGAACGCCCGATGATATTGCCGATGCAGTGGTGTTCTTCTGTGCCGAGGGGGCCGAGCATATTACCGGTGAAACTCTGATCACGGATGCTGGCATGCATCTGAACATGGCGCCCCTGACGGCGCGCTAAGGTGGAGGATCGTCCCATGCCGCACGATGACTTGAAAGTGGAAATCTGCCGCGCGATTGAGGCGATGCGGGGGCCACTTATCAAGGTGTCGCGCGCTATTCACGCCCGCCCGGAACTGGCGTTTCAGGAATATTATGCCCATGAACTTCTGACGGCCAGCCTGCGCGATTCCGGGTTAAGCGTGGGATCATCCGGCGCCTATGGTCTGGAAACGGCGTTTGAAACGCAGTTTGGCGCGACCGATGGCCCTTGCGTCGCGCTGCTGGCGGAATATGATGCGCTGCCGGGTATTGGCCATGCCTGCGGACATAATCTGATCGCAACATCGGCGCTGGGTGCGGCTCTTGCGCTATATGGCGTTGCGGCGATGCTGCCGGGCAAGGTCAGATTGCTGGGCACGCCAGCGGAAGAATCGGGCGGCGGCAAAGAGCTGATGATCAGACAGGGCGCGTTTGCAGGCGTCGACGCCGCGATGATGATCCATCCCGCCGGCATTAATCTGGCGACAATGCCGACAATCGCCTGGTCGGAAGTGAAGGTTTCCTATCATGGTGTTTCGTCGCACGCATCCGCCATGCCGGAACGTGGCGTCAATGCGCTTGATGGGTTGATCACAGCCTACAACGCAATCGCCATGTTGCGTCAGCATATCCGCCCTGACGAGCGCATTCACGGCGTCATCCTAAAAGGCGGCGATGCCCCCAACATTGTGCCGGAATTTGCCAGCGGCCATTTTTATGTGCGTGCAAAGAATATGAAGGCGCTGGATGCATTGCGCCCGCGGGTCATGGCCTGTTTCGAGGCTGGCGCGCGCGCCACGGGCGCCTCGCTGACAGCTGAATGGGGCGATGTTGATTATCTTGATCTAATAACCAATTGGCCGATAGCCCGGCATTATCAAGCTAACGGCGAAAGTCTGGGGCGTGTTTTTACCCCGCTGGAAAAACTGCCCTCGAGTGTGAATGGCAGCACGGATATGGGCAATGTCAGTTATCTGGTGCCGTCCATCCATCCAATGCTCGCTTGCGCGCCGCCGCACGTGTCGATCCACAATCCGGAATTCGCCAGATATGCAGGCAGCGATAGCGGCGACCAGGCGGCCATTGATGGCGCGAAAACACTGGCCATGACCGTTTTGGATTATCTGTTTGATGGTGATTTGCGCGCAGAAGCCCGGCGGGCATTCGAGAAGTCGAAACAGATCGCCGCGATTGAGCGGGCGTCCGGTACCGGAACGGCTGAATGAATTTACCGGCCTTCAACCTCCCGGCTTTGGCATGGAGGCAAGCGTGCCGTTATATTCAGGCAGGCCCGCAGCCGCGCGATCCGCAAACTCCTTGTTCTGCGTCATGTCGATCCTGGCGATTTTGGGTGTAATGTGACCGACGAAATTATTGTTACGTACGCTTATCGTCCCGAAAATGTTTGTCCTGTCGCTGAATAGCCACCTGCAGCAGCGCGCGGCGTCGTCATAAATGATCCAGTTTTTTTCGATTAATATCTCGTGCACTCCCCCTGAGACAGCGCGTTGCGGCTCATCTGCATAAGCTAAAAAATTATGGTTCTGTGTATTCGGACCAAGCTGTAACACGCTATTTCTAACGGTTAGCTTCCCGCCACCATAGGCGTTGATAGCCGCGCCGGAACCGCCTTCCAGCGCCGCAAGCACACTGCCTTCGACAAGGGTCTCCCGCGCCCCTGTCTTCAACAAGTGACCGTCGTCAGCCGCAAGAATGTTAACATTGCGTAATATCGCTTTTGCGCCGCCATTGATGTATATGCCATGCGCTTTCCCATTTTTGCCGTGACCTTCAAACGTAGAATTTTCGATGGTGATCACGCCGTCCAGATTATTTGCGCCTCCCAGAATACCGTTTTCACTGTCGAGACAGACAATATTCCTGATTAGAAGCGTATTTGCCATGTCGGCAACCCTGATACAGGCGCCATTCAGTGATGGCACGGAGATTTCACTGATCTTCAGGCCATGTATCTCAACGTCACGCGCACCGACAATAATGGCGGCTTTCCCTTTGCAGGCGAGCCTTTTGAGATGCGCACGGCTTCCGTCCGGTGCAATTTCTCCAATCAGTTTGATTGATTTCTTAATTGCGATGCAATCAAAATACACCCCAGGCTTGACCGTGAGGGTGCCGCCTTCTTTCAGCATGGCCACGGCGTCGGCAAATTTCGATGCGTCACATCCGGTTTCGCACATGCTGACCTGCATCTTATCGCGGTTCCTGGCGGGTCTGGCATTGCTAACTGGCGTATTATTGACACTATTGGTGGGGGTTGTGCGGGCTTCCAAAACCCGTATGCGGGCTTTTGTATCAGCCATCTCTGTTTCAAGTGCGACAATCCGTGACGTGACGGCTTCCATGGCCTTGTTGATCTCACCGCGCAGGGAGATGAGATCGGCTTCGTTCACCATCCTGGTGTTTTTTGCGCCCATTTGTTCGCGGATTCGCGCCGCGCGATCGGGGTCCATGGTCTGCGCGAAACTTATGTTGCCCAGTAGCTGTGCCAGCCACACGCAACTTAAAACAGTAAAGGTTGCGCGTAGTGTGAGTCCGGTATGTTTCACGGTAACATCCCCGCCTGTTAAGCCGTCTCGTCAAATAGTTCGCGGCCGATAAGCCAGCGGCGAATTTCGCTGGTGCCTGCGCCAATCTCATACAGCTTTGCGTCGCGTAATAGCCGGCCCGCCGGATAATCATTGATGTAGCCATTGCCGCCCAGAATCTGGATTGTCTCCAGCGCCATCCAGGTTGCCTTTTCCGCAGCATACAGAATTGCGCCCGCCGCGTCCTTGCGGGTCGGGCCGCCGCGATCACAGGCCTTTGCGACCGCATACACATAGGCGCGCGTCGCATTCATGGTTGTGTACATATCAGCAAGTTTGCCCTGCATGAGCTGGAACGTGCCGATAGGCTGGCCAAACTGTTTGCGTTCGTGAATGTAAGGGACCGCGACATCCATGCAGGCCTGCATGATGCCCAGCGATCCCGCCGCCAGCACGGCGCGTTCGTAATCAAGGCCGCTCATCAGGATGTTTACGCCCTTGCCTTCACCGCCCATGACATTTTCTTCGGGTACTTCGCAATCCTGAAAGATCAGCTCGCAGGTGCCGGAGCCGCGCATGCCAAGCTTGTCCAGCTTGGGCCCGGTGGAAAATCCCTTGAAGCCGCGTTCAATGATGAAGGCGGTAATGCCGCGTGGACCTGCCCTGGGATCGGTCTTGGTGTACACGACCAGCACATCGGCATCCGGCGCATTGGTGATCCAGAATTTATTGCCGTTGAGAACATAGCGGTCTCCGCGTTTTTCGGCGCGCAGCTTCATCGACACCACATCGGAACCGGCTTCGGGTTCGCTCATGGCCAGCGATCCAACATGTTCGCCGCTCATTAATCCGGGCAGGTATTTCCGCTTTTGCGCATCGCTGCCCACACGGCGGATCTGATTGACGCATAAATTGGAATGCGCGCCGTAGGACAGGCCTACGCTGGCTGAGCCCCGGCTGATTTCTTCCATCGCCACCACATGGTGCAAATAGCCCATGCCGGCGCCGCCATATTCTTCTTCAACAGTAATGCCCAGCAGCCCAAGCTCACCCAGGCGCGGCCACAGATCGCGGGGAAATTCATTGCTGCGGTCAATTTCCGCCGCACGCGGCGCGATGGCGCTGGCCGTAAATGCCGACACGCTATCGCGCAGCATGTCAGTGGTTTCGCCAAGGTCAAAATCAAACGGTGGTAAGCGATTCAGGATCATTGTGTCATCCGGGCTGCAAAGTGAAGGGACTACAGCAACAACAAGGTCGCCAGCCCCAGAAACGCAAAGAAGCCTACCACATCGGTTACGGTGGTGACCATAACCCCCGAGGCCATGG